>Ga0187849_1003475_pt1 | contig 13838 bp, 9 predicted proteins | sample June2016WEW_4_10_2_FD_132412 | JGI IMG/M metagenome (GOLD analysis project Ga0187849, IMG submission 132412) | Peatland microbial communities from SPRUCE experiment site at the Marcell Experimental Forest, Minnesota, USA - June2016WEW_4_100 | ecosystem: Environmental > Terrestrial > Soil >... | reverse complement strand
GCGACCGGGGGCCAGCCTGCGGGCGAATGCGAGAGCGAGTTGACTTGAAGAGCCCAGTGCGGGAATACCGCCCGCCGGGATCTGTGCGGGGGGCGCCGGGCAACCGGCGTCCCTACCGCGACAGAATTGGTTATTGGCAAATGAACCCGGGCAGCATCGATCCCGGATGTTAATTACCATTGACCGATTTTCAATTGTCGGCACGTGGCCAATTCGACAAAGGTAACGACAAAGGTCGCGACAAAGGTCCGGAATCGGGGCTTTTGGGGCAGGCGCCACTTTAGTCCTTGGAAGCCGCCGGGATTTGGTTACACTTTGCACAATCATGAAACGCAAAGACCTGGTCTGCCGCTATCGGATTGCGGACGATAAAAAGTTCCGCCTCAAAGACATTGACCCTGCCGACACGTGGAAGCTCAAATCGGGCGACCAAGCCCGGCAATGGCTGGATGAAGGCGTGGCTCGGCTCCGGGAACTCCAGGACCTGCTCTACGCCCAGAACCAGTGGGCGGTACTGCTGATCTTGCAGGCCATGGACGCCGCCGGCAAGGACGGCATCATCAAACACGTCATGTCCGGCGTCAATCCCCAGGGCTGCCAGGTCTATGCCTTCAAGGCCCCTTCGCAACAAGAGTTGAACCATGATTTCCTGTGGCGCACCACCAAGTGCCTGCCCGAGCGCGGGCACATCGGCATCTTCAACCGCTCCTACTACGAAGAGGCGCTCGTCGTGCGGGTCCATCCCGAGTTTCTGGCCCATGAAAAGCTGCCCCCGGCGCTGGTGACCTCCGACCTCTGGAGCGAGCGGTTCCAGGACATCAACGGCTTCGAGCGCCACCTCGCCCGCAGCGGCGTGGTCATCCGCAAGTTCTTCCTCCACGTCTCGAAAAAGGAGCAGCGGCAGCGCCTCCTGGCCCGCCTGGACCAACCCGACAAGAACTGGAAAATCTCCATGCCCGATGTCCAGGAACGCCATTACTGGGGTGATTACATGGACGCTTTCCAAGACATGATCCGTCATACGGCAACGGAAGAAGCTCCCTGGTATGTCGTGCCGGCCGACAACAAGTGGTTCACGCGCCTGGTCATCGCCGAGGTCATCGTCGATGCCCTCGAATCGCTCCACCTCAAATACCCGCAGTTGAACGACGCCCAACGCAAAGACCTGGCCGTCATCCGCAAGACCCTGCTGAGGAACGGCTGAAACAAAAGCCAAGCCCGTCCCGGGGCGGGATGCCATTGACTTGAGGCCGTTGATCGGGCGAAAGTGGCGGCATGAGAATCTCCGACGATGGACAGGTGACGATTCCGCCGGCCATGCGCAAGAAGCACGGGCTGGTTCGGCGCCCAAAGGTTGAGTTTATCGACCGGCCAGATGGGGTGCTCGTGGTAAGGGCATCCAAACTTTCACTCGGGAAACGGGTCTTGTCTGCCTTGCTCCGGGGCGGGAGAATCGAAGGCCGCACGGAAGACTGGCTTCGCCTGACGCGCGGAGAGGCATGATCCTGGTTGATTCCAGCGTCAGGCCGGCAAAGCTTTCGAGAATTACCGGCGCGCTGGCGGCAGGAAGTCACGGCCTCTGCCTGATTTCTTTATAGGTGCGCACGCGTATGTGGCGCACTTGCCGCTGTTGACGCGCGATCCGCGTCGCGTACGGACCTTCTTTCCCTCGGTGCATCTGGTCACACCGTAACCTGCGACAGCCAGCCGCTGCGAAGAACGGCTGCGGACGACTCAGACGAATTTCCGCGCCATACGCGCCATCACCCCGCCGCAAAGCGCAGTCTCAGCCCCAAGGCCGTCAGCACCGCGTTCAGGCCTGCGAGGCTGGGATTGCCCCGGCGGGAAAGCTGGCGGTAGAGGCGCTCGCGATTCAGGCCGGCCAGGCGGGCGGCGCGGGTCATGCCGCCCTGCGCCTCCACCCCGTCGCGCAAGCCCTGCAGGAAGACCTCCGGACCCTCCTCGTAACAGGCAGTCAGGCACTTGGCGGCCTGTTCGGCGCCGGCCAGATGATCCTTCAAAACACTCTCTTCGAAAAACCTGAGCAGCGAACGCCGAGGAGCACGCGCTGAAAGCGCGCGGCGCAACGCTTGCCATTTTCTGTGCGGATGGATAGCCTTGGCCCATCGGTGAAATCGTTGTTCAGAGAATTCTTCCGGCTTTGCTGGCAAGAAAGAAAGTGGTGGCTCATTCCGCTGGTCATGGTCCTGCTGCTGGGGCTGGCCGCCGTCTTCCTCCTGGCCTCCAACTCGGGCATCTCCTGGGCGCTTTACCCGTCCAAGTAGGAACGCAAATGAACGAACCGGAACCGACCACCCCCGGCGCCTCGCAACCGGCCGCTGCGGGGCCTTTGTCGAAGCCTTTGCCGAAGCCTTTGTCGACAGAGGCCGCGAGGACCACTCTCGGCGCCCCGCAACCGGCCGGCGCGGGGGCAACCGAGGCCATCGGCATCGGGCGGCTTCGGGAGCAGATCGACAGCATTGACAAGCAGTTAGTGGCCTTGCTGGCGCAGCGGCGGCGGGTCGTGGAGGAGATCACCCAGGTCAAACAGCAGCACGACTTGCCCACCTTTCACCCGGCGCGGGAAGAGAACTTGATCTCGGCGCGCCGCGCCCAGGCGGTCGAGGCCGGCTTGGACCCGGATTACGTCGAGGACCTGTTTCGGGCGGTGCTCCGCCAGTCTCGAGTCGGGCAACTGCGGACCCTGGGGCGGCGGGCGGCGCGTCCGGGGGCGCGCGTGCTCATCGTGGGCGGGCGCGGCAGCATGGGCCGGTTCCTGGGCGCCTGGTTCACGCAGTCGGACTACGAGGTGCGCGTCCTGGATCGCGACGACTGGCCCCGGGTCCAGTCGCTGACGGCCGGGCTGGATTTGTGCCTCCTGGCCGTGCCGATAGCCGTCACCGCCTCCGTGGCCGCTCAGGTCGCGCCCCACCTGCCGGCAAGCTGCATCCTGGCCGACGTCACGAGCCTGAAACGGGGGCCCTTGAAGGCCATGCTCGAGGGCCATGCCGGACCTGTGGTGGGGCTGCACCCCCTCTTCGGACCCGCCACCACGACGATGGACAAACAGATCCTCGTCGTCACTCCGGGCCGCCGGATGGACTCCTGCCAGTGGCTCCTGGACCAACTGGCAACCTGGGGCAACGTGCTGGTCGAAACCTCGGCCGATGAACATGACGAGATCATGGGCATCGTCCAGGCCCTCCGCCACTTCGCCACTTTTGCCTTCGGTCACTTCCTGTGCTCCAGACGCATTCCCATCCTCCGCACGCTCGAACTTTCAAGCCCCATTTACCGCCTCGAATTGGCCATGGTCGGCCGGCTCTTCGCCCAGGACCCGTCCTTGTATGCCGAGATCGTTTTCGCCACGCCCGAGCGCCTGGCGCTGCTCAAAGACTACGTCCAATCCCTCCAGCAGAACCTGGGCCTGGTCGAGCGCGGAGACAAAGCGGAGTTCGCAGCCCGCTTCCGCCGCGTGGCCGAGTGGTTCGGGCCCTTCGGCGAGCAAGCCCTGCGCGAGAGCACCTTCCTGGTCGAGCAATTGGTCCATCGGTTTTAGGGGCGAGTGTCGAGGGTCGAGTGTCGAGGGAACGAAGCGCCGCCCCTCGCCCCTCGACACTCGCCCCTCGACACTCGCCCCGTGGTCCGGATACTCTTGGGCATGGCAGCCAAGCTTACCATTGGTTTTTTGGGCGCGGGCAAAATGGCCACCGCGCTGGCTCGGGGTTTTCTTCGGGCGGGGCTCGTGGCCGCCGAAGCCATTAGCGCCAGCGACCCGAGCGACGAGGCCCGAGCGGCTTTTGCCAAGGAGACGGGGGCGAGGACCTGCGGACGCAATGCGGACGTTGTCGCTGCCGCTTGGGTCCTGGTCCTGGCGGTCAAGCCGGACCAGGTCGGGGGCGTGCTGGCTGAGATTGGCAGCCTGTTGACGGACCAACATCTGGTCCTCTCGATTGCTGCCGGGGTGCCGCTGGCCAGGCTGGAGGCCGGGCTCGGTCCGGGCGCGCGCGTGGTCCGCGTGATGCCGAACACCCCGGCGCTGGTCGGCGCCTCGGCCACGGCCTTTGCCCTGGGCAAGGCGGCTACTGCGCAAGATGGCGTTTTGGCCCAATCGCTCCTGTCCTCGGTTGGCATGGCCTTTTCCGTCAAAGAGCCCCTGCTGGATGCCGTCACCGGCTTGAGCGGCAGCGGGCCGGCTTACGCCTACATGTTCATCGAAGGCTTGAGCGACGGCGGCGTGGCGGCCGGATTGCCGCGCGAGGTGGCGACGAAACTCGCCGCCCAGACAGTGCTGGGGGCGGCCAGGATGATCCTCGAAACCGGCCTGCATCCGGGCGCCCTCAAGGACAGGGTCGCCAGCCCGGGCGGCACGACCATCGAGGGCATCCACGAGCTGGAAAAAGGCGCCCTGCGCGCCACGCTGATGAATGCCGTGCGCGCCGCCGCCGAAAAATCCAGGAAGCTCGGACAGAGCTGAACCGGAATATCGATCATGCCCCTCCCTCCGCCCAGCGAGAGACAGGCGCGCCTCATCTGGCACGCCCTGAGCGGCTTGGCGATTGCGGTGCTCACGGCCCTGGTGGCGGCGCTGGTTTGGGGGCTGGGACGCGTGGTCCAGATGCTCTCGCCGGTGCTCTGGCCGCTGGCGGTGGCCGGGGTGCTGGCTTACCTGCTGGACCCCCTGGTGGATTTCCTTGAGCGCAGAGGCGCCCGACGCGCGCGCGCCATCATCGCTGTCTTTGCCGCGGGGCTTCTCCTCATCGCGGCCCTGTTCGGCAGCGTCGTGCCGCACCTGCTCAATGAGACCAGCCAACTGGCCTTGCACATCCCCGCATACGCCAACCGGCTGACCGAGTCCCTCGGGCGTTGGGTCAGCAATCCGCCGCCCTGGGTGCAACGGCTCCTGGACCGCGAACAGGGGAGCCAAGCCGCCCTGGCCGGCCAAACCAACCAGGTCACTGCAGCCGGCGCCGCCAACGCCATCGGCTCGCCCGAGGGCGCCGCCACCAACGCCCCGCCCGCTCTGTTCGGGCGCGCGATCAGCCGGCGGGACTTGCAGGAAGCCGCCGGTTGGCTCGCCCAAGGCATCGGCAGCCTCGCGCCCTGGCTCTGGGGCCAGAAAGAGCGCGTGGCCTCCTGGTTCGGCGTGCTGGTCGGTTTGGCCCTGATCCCGGTCTATACGTTCTATTTCCTGGTCGAGAAGCAGCGCATTTCGTCCAATTGGACCGATTACCTGCCGGTGACGGATTCGCGCTTCAAGCAGGAGTTGGTCTTCGTGCTCAGTTCGATCAACAACTATCTCATTGCCTTTTTCCGGGGCCAGGTGCTCGTGGCCATTTGTGATGGAGTGCTTTACGGAATCGGTTTCCTGGCCGTCGGCCTGCCGTATGCGGTCCTGATCGGGGCCATGGCGGTCGTGCTGACGATGGTTCCTTTCCTCGGGGCCATAGTCACGTGCTGCACTGCGGTGGTGATTGCCTGCGTGCAATTCGGCGATTGGCTGCACCCGCTGCTGGTCCTGGCGGTGTTTGCCTCGGTGCAATCGCTCGAGGGGTTGGTCATCTCGCCCAGAATCATGGGTGGCCGCGTCGGTTTGCATCCGGTCACGATCATCATCGCCGTGATGGCCGGCACCACCTTGCTCGGCGGCTTGCTCGGCGGCATCCTGGCCATCCCCCTGACCGCCGCCCTGCGCGTGGCCATGTTCCGCTATGTCTGGAACAAATCGCCCGCCGCAGAGGCCGCAAGGCCGTCCAGCCGGTGCGAGACAAGAAAGTAACCACGTTGTGGGGAGACCAGCGGGGCATAGATTCTCCTGCTGCACGATTGTGTCTGTATAGACACAAGCTTGCGGTCCTGTCCCGGAGGGACATCTGAGAATAGCCCAACCACTCATTCAGCCGTCCCTTCGGGACTTAGGCAATGCGGAATTTGCGTCCCAACGTTGAAACGTCGGGCTATTCTCAGGATGTCCCTCCGGGACAAAGACATGCCCGAGCTTTCAGGGATGTCAAGCCCCACTAATGGTTACTACTTTGTCCCATCCCCCGTCCAATCAAGCTTAATTGAACCACTTCAGCGTCGGCGACGCGGCGGTTTGAAAAACTGCCGGGCCCCGGCCTCCAGCAGGTCCAACTCGGTGCCGGTCATAAGAAACTGAAACCCCCGGGCCTGGAACCGGCGGATCTCCGCGGGTGTGCGAGCGGGCCGGCCGATAATCTTGCCATGACGTTTGGCGGCGGCCGCTATCTTGGCGACGGCTGCCTCGAGCCGCCGATGATGCTGCTCGCCCCGCAGGCCCAGCGAGAAGGAGAGATCGCTGGTGCCGATGAAAATGACATCGATTCCGGGAACGGCTGCGATTTCGTCAATGCACGAGAGCCCCTGGACGTCTTCCACCATGGCCACCACCAATACGTTCTCATCGGCAAAATCGTAGTAGTTCTCCGGCTCCGACCAGCGGAGCCGGGCCAGGTCGGCGCCGGAGCCTCGCAATCCCGCCGGCGGGTAGCGGCAGGCGGCCACCGCCCGCCGGGCAAGCTCGGGGCTGGTGGTGAAAGGGAAAATGACCCCGAGCACGCCGGCATCCAGGAGGCGTTTGGCGGTCCAAAGCTCGTTGACGGGCGGACGCGCCAGCGGCACGGCGTGCAAGCCCCGGGTGGCCAGGACTATGTTGCGGACGGTCTCCATGCTCAGCGGCGAGTGCTCCGTCTCGATCCACAGGTAATCGAAACCCAGCGCCGCTACTCGCGCCGCCACTTCGACGTTATTGACGGTGATGAGCGCGCCGATGGCCGTCTGCCCTCTTCGCAGCATCTCTTTGAGGGGGTTTTTCCCGGGCAGGACTCGGGGCGATGATTTGGTTTTCATACGGCTCTTCTTACCATCCGGCGGGGAGGCTGTCTGCTAAAATCCAGTTCCGGGATCTGAACGCATGGGGTGGAGCGTGGAGCGTGAGAGCGTGAGCACGCGGCAAGTGCTACGAAGCCCTTACGCTCCACGCTCCGACGCTCCGACGCTCTCACGCTTCACGCTCCACACACTCGGAGGCCGGGATCAGGAACACGCGGTAACAAACGCTCACCTCCTGTCGCGCGGGCACCCAGCGGTACCCGGGCACGCCGAACAACTCGCGGCGTTGGATCATGGCCCGCCGCGACTCGGGAAATGGAGACACCCCGAATTCCATGGCGCGCGTCAGCGTCACTCCGTTCCACGGCCCGGAAAGGCGGCAATGGTTCTCCTCCCAGATGCCAAGCCAGGGAAAATCCTTTTGCCTCCAGACGTAACCGAAAGCAAAGCGATGCGCCGGACTCCACGCCGTAAACCGGGCCTCCTCCCGCCCCGGATCCATCAGGTGCGCCGTGAACGCCCCCGACACCGGCCGGTTGGTGAACACCCGCAGGTCCTCGAAGCTGCCGTCCACGCACGGAACCATTGGCCAGTCGAATTCTGCTCCCATCCGCGTATGGCCCTTGCCGCCGGTGAAATCGCTCTCAATCACTTTGGAGAGGGTGGCGGTGACTCGAAACTGCGTGCCGCCCTTTTCCAGGAACGGCGGCCCAAGGGTCGCGTGCTCGGTCCAGGCGATGGGACGGTCCCAGGCAGAAAGGTTTTCGACGGTTTCCGTAATCGTGGCCACGCGCGCGGCGGCCGGGAGTTGGATGTGGCGCGTGAACCTGAGCCGGGCTTCCTTGAGCACCACCGCCTGGCTGAGCGTATCCCCTCGCACCGCGATGTCGTGAGCCGATACCGCCGCTTCCCCATGAACGGTCATCCCGGCCGCCGCTTCGGCTTCCGAAGGCCCGCCAAAGGTGTCCAGGCACAGATTGTGGCCCAGAATGCCCGCCAGCAGCTTGCTCTCCGAGTCGCTGCCGTACTGGGGGTGTTTGGCCGGCTCGTAGCGCGAGGGCTCCATCGTCGGCCACGGCGGCGCCCAAAGCGGGTTCAGCCCCGTGGCCTTGTCCCTGACCTCGGCAATATGACCCCCTTCCACCGTCACGATGATTTCCAGGGTTCCGTTACTCAGGACATGCGCCCGCCGGCCGCGGTATTGTATCTCGCTCATAAGTTGACCCGTTCGCCGGCGCTGGCACAGGCGCCCGTGCTTGCCTGCTGTTGCAGGAAATCCTCAACGTCTTTGGCCAAGTCAATCGTCATGGTTCCAAGGTGCGGCAACGTGAACGGCGCGTCAAGCGTTCGAGCCTTGGGCCTGCCGTTCAGCAGGGTTGCATCAAGCTCGTTGTCGAGGGTCGGTATTGTCCCGGAGGGACATTTGGCAATAGCCCAACGTGATAACGCGTGTCATTACCCACATGTTCGGGGGCGATGGTTGGGAGGAACTGATTGATGCACACCGCCTGGGTTTCGTGCTTTCGTGCCACCGCCGGCGTGAGCCAAGGGCCAAAAACCCCGTTAGGGGTGACCTGTTTATAGGACGAGCGCGACCCACTACCATTCCTTTTGTTTTTCAGCGGCGCGGCGGGCGGGCAATTCGAGAGGCAGGCCAGACCCGCGCCGCTGAAAAACAAAAAGAAGGAGGGGGTGGCTGGGTTGGTGCTATAAACAGGCCACCCCTAACGGGGTTTGAACTGGTCCGCAACGGGAGCGCTAATCGAGGTGCGCAGAGAATGTGGGTAAGGGCAAGCGTGATAACGGTGGGTCCAGTCGCGAGAAGGGTACAAGTCCCGAAGATACCGCGGCTTGCGCCGCGAGGCCATTTGCTGTTTCATCGCTGCATGAAACCGGGACGAACCCTTCTGGAGCTTGGGGCGGGGCATTGCTCGGACGCCGCGTTTGAACATTGCCAGAGACTGCTCAAAGAAGTCGCCCGAGACGCCCGATGAAAACTCGCGAACTGGCGCGCAGCCGCATCGGCAGGATCACCCCGCCGGCGTTCGATCACATCAACCGGCAGATTCCGCCGGAGCCCCACACCGCCATGTACGTATGGCACAAGTACTGGTCCCGCAAGACCTGGAACGTCGTGGGCGAGCACATCAAGGCATACACCAAACCGCATCAGGTAGTATTCGATCCGTTTGCCGGAAGCGGCGTGACTGCCGTTGAAGCCGCCCGCCACCGACGGCGGGCCATTGTGTGTGACCTCAACCCCGCCGCCACTCGAATCACCGACCTCACGCTGCGCCCAGTGAATGTGCTGAAGCTGCGCGAGGCCTTCGAGCACGTTCGGGACCTTGTGCAGAAGCGTATCGCCGAACTCTACACCGCCCACTGCCTGCATTGCGGCCAGCCGTTGACAGCGGACTGCTTCGTCCGCGAAGGCGACGTGCTGGTTGAAGTTCGCTGCAAGGCCTGCCCTCACTGCGAACACCGTTGCGAAACCGGCTGCAAGCCACGCAAGGAGGACCTTGACGCCCTCGCCGAGCTGGAGGCGAAGCGCATCGACGAATGGTATCCGCGCAACCGCTTATTCTACCCAGACGGCGAACCGTTCAAGGAGAAGCAGCGTTACGACTCCCTGGATCAGCTCCTCACCAGGCGCAACCTGCGGGCCGCCGCCATGCTTTATGAGGCCATTGAACAGGAGCGCAGCCCGCAAGTGCGGAAGTTTTTGCTCGGCGCATTCACCTCGATGATCCATCTATGCACCCGGATGTGCCCGGCCCTTGAGCCAGGCGAGGGCAACCATCAAACGGCATTCAGCTCGACCTGGACGCAGCAAAGTTACTGGTCAGCGAAGCGGTTCCTGGAAGCAAATGTATGGGAGAAATTCGAGAGCGCCGTTGTTGGCCACCAAGGCCTTATCCATGCCAAGAATGAGTCCAACGAAGCGCTGGGCGATGTCAGGCTGACCGACGATTGGCGCAAAGTGCTCGACGGCGAGGCCGACATCGCAGTGGTCACGGATGACTGTGTGGAGCTGATGAAGAAGATGCCGGAGGGGTGCGTCGATTATGTTTTCACCGATCCGCCTTACGATGCCTCCATCCAGTACGGCGAGCTCTCTTACCTCTGGAACGCCTGGCTGAAGGAGGATTTCCGGTACACCGAGAGGATGGTCGCGCACGAGGTTGTGCGCAACGAGCGTCAGAAGAAGCCCTTCGAAGTGTACCATGCGCTCCTGAACAACAGCTTCCAGGGCTTTTACAGGGTGCTGCGGCCCGAGCATTGCGTCACGCTCACCTTCCATAACCCGACTTTCAAGGTCCGCAACGCGACGGTCCGGGCCGGTGTGTTTTCGGGATTCGATTACGAACATATCCACCACCAACCGCTGGGCCAGGTGTCCGCCAAAGCGATGTTGCAGCCTTTCGGCAGCGCGCAAGGCGACTTCTACCTCCGCTTCCTCAAGACAGCCCGGCCCGCGCGGCCCATGGAGGAGGTCAGCGAGGAGCGATTCCGCCGCATCGTCATCGAGACCTGCCGCGAGGTCATTGCCAGCCGCGCCGAACCGACACCCTACACTATCCTCATGAACCAGGTGGACCCGGTCCTTGCCAAGCGCGGATTGTTCGGCACGCTGCAAACCGGCCTGGATGTGAAGACCGTCCTCGAAGAGAGCATCGGCCGGGAGTTCCAATTGGTGGAGGCGAAACTCGGCGCCGCGTCAGGCAAGCTGTGGTGGTTCGCGGACAAACCATTTGGGCGTTTCACCGCGCGGTCAAAAAATGCATGGCTTCAAAGCTGTCCGGCTCTTTCACCGTGAGCAAGCCATCCGCGTAGGTCCAACCGCGCGGGGCCTTGGCCAGCGCTGGGGCATCGAGACGGGGCAGGAGCACCTTGGCCTGCCCTGTCCCGACGGAAACTCCAAGGGGCATCTGTTCCAGCCAGAGTTCAAGTATCAGGTCTCGCGCCGGTGGGCGATACGGGCCCGTCGGCGCGGAAATCTCAATTGCTGCCGTCTTGTCGTCGCGCGTTTGGCGGAAACTCCGCTTCGCAGAGACTCCTTTGCGGTAGTCGAGGGTTGCGCCGTCATCTTCGTAAAGCGTGGCCTCGGACCAGGTTGCCGGAGCAACCAGCACGTGGAGTGGTTTGCCTGGCAGCTCGCCGGTGTGCTGCACGACGGGTTGCCGGAAGACGAACGCACCGCTTCGCACGAAGAGCGGCAGAGAATCCAGCGTTGCCGGAATTTTCATTTTCGCGCCTCCCGCGTAACGGCGGCCCGTCCAGTAGTCATACCATTCGCCCTTGGGCAGATAAACCGAACGCGTCGTCTCGCCTTCCCGCAGAACCGGGGCCGCGAGCAGGTCCGCGCCAAACATGAACTGATCATCGGTCGCCGCCACGCTGTCATCCTCGGGAAACTCGAGAAACATCGGCCGCAACGCCGGCAGGCCGGTTTCACTCGCCTGCTGCATCAGGTTGTAGATTTGCGGCAGCAACTGGTAGCGCAGTTCGATGGCGCGCCGGTTGACGGTCTCGAATTGGTAGCCGAACGCCCACGGCTCCTTGTCAGGCGCGCCCAGTTCGCTGTGCGAGCGCATGAAGGGATAGAAGACGCCGGCTTGCAGCCAGCGCGTGTAAAGTTCGGCCGAGACCGGCTCCGCGAAGCCGCCAATGTCACTGCCGGCGAACGCGAAGCCGGACAGCCCCAGGCCCAACAGGGTGGAAATGGACTGCCGCAGCGACGACCAATCCGCAGTGTTGTCGGCTGTCGAGACGGCGGCATAGCGTTGGCCGCCCGCAAAGGTCGCGCGTGTCAGCACAAACGGGCGTTCGGTGGGACGGAGCCGCGTTAACCCCTGGAAGGTGGCGCGGGTCATCAATTGCCCATAGACGTTGTGCACCTCGCGGGTGGTGCTGGGCTGGCCCTCATTGTCGAACACGTTGTCCAGCGGCATGCTGTCGGAGGGCTTGGCGAAGACGGCCGGTTCATTCATGTCGTTCCAGATGCCCGCGATGCCGTCATCGAGGAACTCCCTGTAAAGTGAGCCCCACCAGTCGCGCGTGGCCGGCCGGCTGAAATCCGGGAACACGCTGGGCCCGGAATTCGTCTCCGCCTTCGACGGCCAGACCGGACCCTCGTACACCGAACCGTCCGGGCGCTTGACGAAGTGATTCCCCGCCAGGCCGCTGTCATAAGGCGCGTAACCGGCTTCCTTCTTGGGATGCGCATCGGCGGCGCACACGGTGCGGAACCCCTGCGCTGCGAGATCCGAAATCATCTTTTTTGGCTCCGGAAAACGTTCGTGATCCCAGGTGAACGGCTTGTAGTTGTCTTGAAAATGAATATCGAGCCAGAGGACATCGGCGGGCACTTTCTTCTGGCGAAAGGTATCGGCCAGCAGCCGCACGCGCGACTCGGGATAATAACTATATCGGCACTGGTGATAACCCAGCGACCAGCGTGGCGGCATTGGCAGGCGGCCGGTCAGCGCGGTGTAACGCTCGATCACCTGCTTCGGGTGCGGGCCGTTGATGAAGTAATAATCCAATTCGCCGCCTTCCGCCCCGAAGGTCAACAGGTCCTGCCGCTCGCGGCCGATGTCAAAGGTGCTGCGCCAGGTGTTGTCGAGAAACAGACCGTGCGCTTTGCCTTGGTGGACCACCATGTAGAACGGCACCGAAACGTAGATCGGATCCGTGCTGGAATCGTAGGAGTAGGTGTCCGAGTTCCACATCACGTAGTTGTAGCCCCCGAGCGCCCAGCCGCGTTTGTCGAGCCGCCCGTTCTTTTCGCCCAAACCATACACGTGCTCGTCCTGGCGCAGGCGTTTGGCCACGCGGAACGAGGCGCCCGCCACGGCGATGCCGCGCCCGGGGTCGTCGGCATCGAGACTCTCGCCCGCGCGGTTGGCAAAGCTGATCCGGAGTGGATTGTGCTGCGCGTTCACCTTGAGCGAAGCGGTCGTGAGCGTGGTGGCCTCGGCCCCGATGTCAGCCTTGGCCGTCAGCGCGCCGAGGTCGCCGCCGATCACGGCGTAGGAATGGTCGCGTCCGAAGGCCCTTGCGGTGGTGAACCGCAACCGGACGATGTCGTTCGCCAGCGGCGTGATGGCCAGCACCCCCTGCTCGCCCTGAAAACGAAGCGCCTTGCCATCCCACGTGGGTGAGGACATTCGCCCAAGCGACGACCAGCCAGCCGTCGGCGCATCGGCGGCCTGCGTGTTGAAGGCGCTCCAACTCAGGTTCAGCGCCAGCGTGATTGCCAGCACCCTTGCCGGAGACTCCCAGCAGACGCGTGACCTGGGACGGCTAGATTCCACTTGAACGATGCTCACGACATCATCCTCGTGATTCCGCCAAGCCAAGTCAAAGTGTTTAGGCCGGCACGACTTCAGGGTTGCTCCAAACTCTGGCCGTAGCGGCACAGCCAAGCGGGCAGTCCTGAAGTCCGAAGGTCGAAGTCCAAAGGTCGAAGGCCGAAAGAAGTCCTAACCCGGGCATTTCACACCTCGGGACGTGCGCGACAGCTCCGTTAGGAGCGGCATATTCATAGCAACGCGGCCCCACAAGGCCCCTCTCAAGCCGTCAGGAGCGGCATGTCACGGCAGCACAGTCCAGAGCGCTGACATGCCGCTCCTGACGGAGCTTTGCCAGGCGGCTGAACTAATGCCTTCCGCTCATGAAATTTCCGGGCTAAACGGTTCATCAACTGCCGGTTCCGGGCTAAAGTCGGTCAAGCCCTCCACAAATGCGGCCTCCGACGCCCGAATCGCTGGCCGCACCAGCGATGGTGGCACCCCACAAAATGAGGGCCTTTTCGGACCTCGGATTTCGGATTTCTTTCGCTTCGTCCCCATAGAATTGCGGCCAATTTGGCTGCAATCTTTAACCGCGGAATACGCGGAATACACGGAAACCCAAGACGATAAGGGACCCGGTTCCGCGTATTCAGCGTATTCCGCGGTTGCTCTCTTCTCGCGTTGGTTCTG
>Ga0187849_1003469_pt1 | contig 13854 bp, 20 predicted proteins | sample June2016WEW_4_10_2_FD_132412 | JGI IMG/M metagenome (GOLD analysis project Ga0187849, IMG submission 132412) | Peatland microbial communities from SPRUCE experiment site at the Marcell Experimental Forest, Minnesota, USA - June2016WEW_4_100 | ecosystem: Environmental > Terrestrial > Soil >... | reverse complement strand
GACATTTTTGATAGAGTTTTATATAAAAACTCCATGTCGACCAGGAGGAGAATATGAGACTTTCCACGAAGAGTCGCTATGGAGTGCGGGCTCTTTTTGATATCGCGTACCATTCTGAGGGATTGCCGACCCAAATTAAGGAGATTTCCCGTCGCCAGGGTGTCACTCCCCGCTACCTCGAGCAGATCTTCCAAAAGCTGAAGCGGGCTGGACTCGTCAAGAGCATCCGGGGACCCAAGGGGGGATATTATTTATCCCGGAAACCCGAGGAGATTGTGGTGAGGGAGATTATCCAGGCCATGGAAGAATCGATTGAACCCGTATTCTGTGCCCGGCCCCCCAAGGGTCGCAAGAAATGCCGAAGAGAATCGAAATGCGTAGCCCAGGTGATATGGAAAGAAGCCGGCCAGCGTCTTTTTGACTATCTGAATTCCGTATCCCTGGCCCAGATGTGCAAAATGGCCCAGGAAATGGGGATTGAAAAACAGCTGGATCATCGTTTTATGTACTTTATCTAGGGAGAAAAATTCGGAGGAGAGAATTTTTTTCTTGACAAGGACAATCGTGTTTAGGTAAAGTATAACATCTTATCCAGAGTGGCGGAGGGACTGGCCCGAAGATGCCACAGCAACCGGTCCCGCGAAGTGCGGGATGCAGGTGCTAACTCCAGCAAGGTGTATATACCTTGGAAGATAAGATGGGATAGGAAATTCTAAAAGCCCCCTCTTATTAACCAAGAGGGGGCTTTTTTTATGATTTTCCACCGCAGAGCACGCCGAGAGCGCAGAGAAGAAATTATCTTCAATACCCATTGTATTTTCAGTTTTTGTTCGAATTCAAAATTCACCTCTGCGACCTCTGCGTTCTCCGCGGTGAATGTTCTTTTATTCTCAGAAGAGGGGAGGTGAGAAAGATGGATATGGAAAGCGACATGGTTGACGGCGATATGGATATGTTGAATTTCGGCAAAACATCAACCCATTATCCATCCTCCTCTCTATTGGGCTTTTCCCAGAAGGATGAGCCGGGTGCAGAAAGTTGAGGATACGCTCTCCAAAGAAATTTAGGATGGCAGTGAAAGGAGCCAGAAGAGATGAGTCCGCATAAGGTCAATAAAACGATCGCTGAGATTAATGAAAAAATCCGCAAAGGGAAGGCCGTAGTGGTTACGGCTGAGGAGATCATCGACATCGTCGAACAAAAGGGCCCGGTGAAAGCAGCGCTGGAGGTGGATGTGGTTACCACGGGTACGTTCGGACCGATGTGTTCATCGGGGGCTTTCATGAATTTTGGCCACAGCCAACCGCGAATCAAAGCGGCGAAGGTTTGGCTCAATGAGGTCCCGGTTTTTGCCGGGCTGGCTGCCGTGGATGTATACATCGGGGTCACCGAACCCAAAGAAGATGATCCCCTGAACATGGTTTTCCCCGGAGAATTCAAATACGGGGGAGGGCATGTCATCCAGGACCTCGTCAGTGGGCAGCCCGTGACCCTTCGAGCGGAATCCTACGGAACAGATTGCTACCCGAGGAAAAAGCTGGAAAAGGAACTCATCCTAAGAAACATTCCGGAGATTTTTCTTTTTAACCCCCGCAACGGTTATCAGAATTACAATTGCGCGGTGAACCTCTCCGATAAAACGATTTACACCTACATGGGGGTCTTGCGTCCCAACGCGGGGAACGCCAACTACTGCAGTGCCGGGCAGTTGAGCCCATTGCTCAACGACCCCCTGTACAAAACCGTCGGAATCGGGACGAGGATCTTTCTGGGAGGAGGTCAGGGTTTCATCGTCTGGCGGGGGACCCAGCACAACCCCAACGTGAAGCGAGGATCCAATCAGGTCCCCCGGGCGGGGGCGGGGACCCTTTCGGTTCTGGGCGATCTCAAACAGATGAGCCCGGACTGGCTGGTGGGGGCCAGTTTCCAGGGGTATGGATGCACACTGGTCGTTGGGGTTGGCGTTCCCATCCCTCTCTTGAACGAAGAGATTGCCCAGTACACAGCGGTAAAGGACGAAGATATCTTTACCCAAATCGTAGACTACAGCAAGGACTACCCGGAAGGGGGACCTATCCAAAGTCTCGGGGAAGTGAATTATAAACAGCTCAAGAGTGGAAAGGTTAAATTCAACGGGAAGGAAATCCCCACCGCTCCGCTCTCCAGCTATCCCAAGGCGAAGAAAATCGCGGAGATCTTGAGGGAATGGATCCAGAAAGGAGAGTTCCTCCTAGGAGAGGCTCAACAATTGCTACCGTCCGCAAACCCGGTTAAGCCCTAAAAATTGATACCCGGAATGTAGGGGCGACCGGCCGGTCGCCCCTACTGGTGCCTCGGCGAAAAAATTTGATCGGGGAATTTTGCCTAAGCCTTCAGCCTTGGGCCTTACGCCCCTTTTAAATATGCATTTCAATCACATCTCCATCCTGAAGGACATAATCCCGCTGGACCATCTGCCCCACGTATTTTCCCTTTCCCCAGATGCGGGCGAATTTTAATTTTTGGGCGAAATCCTTGTGAATTTGGGAGGCGAAGTCGAGAACCCGGCTTCCCTTGGTCAGGATCACCGGGTCATTCAGGTCCGGGCTTTTCCCCGGGGCCTTGGTGTAAGCCCGAACAAGGTCGAGGACTCCGAAGATTTCCTTTTTCATCTCCTCCAGATTCAAATTTTCCCTGGCAGAGATACAGAGGGTCGGGTAAATCTTTGAATATTGGTCCAGAAAGTGTCGGCAGTTTTCCTGGGCCTCCTTTAAATCCGCCTTATTAGCCGCGAATAAGGCCCTTTTATAATACCAACCGATTTCCTGCCTCTTTCCCTCTCCTTTTTTCAGGACCCGGATGCGTCGCCGGTCCAGCTCTTCCAAAATCAGATCAATTTGAGTACCGCAATCCTCGGTCAAATCGAGGATGACGGTCAAAGCATCGGCATTCCGGATCAGGTTCACCAGCCCGGTCTCAGCGAATTCATCCATAAAGGGAGGGGTGTCCAGGATTTGAACCTGAATATTTTCGAATTTCATCATGCCCGGGAGGGGGAAACGGGTGGTGAACGGGTAGTCGGCAATAAGGGGGAGGGCATGGGTCAGAACAGCCAGGATTTGTGATTTACCGGAGTTGGGCAATCCCACCAGGGCCACCTGGGCCGCCCCCTCTTTTTTAACAACAAAAGGATCAATTTGACGGGAGATCGAGGGGCGGCGTTGAGTTTCCTCTTTATGCTGGGAAAGACGTTTCCGAAGCTGAGCAATGAGTTTGTCCGTCCCCTTGTGATGGGGGATGATGGCCAGCATCTCCTCCAGAGCCAGAATTTTTTCCGGCGTGGTCTTGGCCTGTCGGTAGCGGTCTTCAGCCTCTTTATATTGGGGGGGAAGGTTGGCCGGCATAATTAAAACCGTGAGTCGTAAGTCGCGAGTCGTAAATCGTCAAAAGGAAAAACTTACCAGTTCTCAGGAGTCAGTCATTCCAGCATAGACAACGGAATGGAAAAATTCGCACGATTCACAGTTTTTGATTTCCTGGGCGTGCGTTCCCCGGGCCCCGGTGGGGCACTTCGTGCCGGCAATGGGCCAGCAGAGACGCCCGTAATCAGGATAGGCAGGACAATCCTTCTGCCGATCCCGGCCGCAGCCCAACCGCTGCCAGCATTGCTCCTTGCCTTTGAAATTCATGATAGGGCCTCCCAAATTTCTGGGTTCATATTATTATAAACAGAGCTTCAACTCAAGGGGGTTGGAGAAATTGTCTAACCCCGTCTGAAGACGCCCCGCTTTGTCCTTGACGGGATTGGTCCGGTTAAGTATACTTCTATCTGGTTTCTTTGGCATTCGAAGGCATATTATCGACAACTGACGAAGAGGATTGAAATGGCAGGTGAGGAACGCTGGGTCGGCGTCGAGGATGTGGCCACCCACCTTGCGGTGGCCAAGGATTCGGTTTATCGATGGATCGAGGAACGGGGGCTCCCGGCTCACCGTGTGGGACGGCTCTTTCGTTTCAAGTTGTCTGAAATAGATGAGTGGGTACGCCAGGACAACGGCCGGGAGAAAACTCCGAGGTCTCTCCCAAGAGGACCCTCTTCGAAGTCGGAGAGGAATCAGTCAAAGGCAAAGATTCGTTCACGGAAAAGGAGCGGGAATGGGTAACCGTCCGCTGACATCTCAGATTGGGCAGCGGATATTCTGCCCCGGGCATTTCGATATCCCGGTTGTCCTGGAGAATGCGCGACCTGGACCTTCAGGTGGCTAATGGAAATGCTTAACTCCGAGGTAGGGGGAGAGGGGCGCTGCCAGCGCTTTGCGCAGGACGGACAACACGGGGGGCGACGCAGAGGCGCTCGGATTTCATCCTCTCTGCTTGCTTTGAGAAGTGAGGCTCTGATATAAGCTCGACTGTGAACACAGCGAAAATTGAGTTTAGTAAACTCCTTCATGGAATTGCCGCCGATGGGATCGGGCGCAGAAACAGAGGGACTGCATGCCAACCAAAGAAGAAATACTCCGTTTCCTGAAGAATCACAAGCAGGAGCTTTCGGAACGGTTTACCGTCCGTCGGATTGGTCTATTCGGCTCTTATCTTCATGATGAGGCCGGTGACGAAAGTGATGTGGATATTCTGGTGGATCTGGCCCAGCCCACCTTCGACAACTACATGGACCTGAAATTTTTCCTTGAAGACTGCCTGAGTAAGCCCGTGGACCTGGTTCTCGCCGATTCCGTGAAACCCCGGCTCAAGCCCATCATAGCCAGCGAGGTGTCCTATGCGTAGGGACTTTGGTCTCTATCTCGACGACATCATAGAGGCTATCCAGCAAATACGCTCCTATGTGCAAGGTTACAACGAAAAAACCTTCGCATCCGATAGAAAGACTCAGGACGCTGTAATTCGAAATCTAGAGATTATTGGCGAGGCGGCAAGAAATCTTCCGGAGGAAATTAAGAAGGCCGCTCCGGAAATCGACTGGCGCAAGATCACCGGCTTGCGGAACATTCTCATTCACGAATATTTCGGCGTCAACCTTCCCATCGTCTGGGACCTAGTGCAAAATAAGCTTGCCCCCTTGGAAGCCGCAAGCCGCAAACTTCTCGAAATCCCGGTCGATTGCAATGATCCAAGGGCTTGATGGCATGGATGCGACCAGAAAGTATAAACACATTGGCATGTGAGAGGGGTCCGTCCATGAGACAAAAAAATTCCTCATTTCATGGACTGACCCCTTCTCCCTGAAGGATTCGATGATACCGGCCGAAACGATACAGAAAGCGATTTACCTGGTCCGGAGCCAGAAGGTCATGTTGGACCGCGATCTGGCTGCAATGTACGGTTTACCCACAAGGGCGCTCAAGCAGGCCGTGAGGCGCAATGTCATACGTCTTCCCGCCGATTGCATGTTCGTCTTTACGCGGGAGGAACTGGCCGATTGGAGGTCACAATCTGTGACCTCCAATTCCGACCGTATGGGGCTTCGCCACGCGCCAATGGCTTTCACAGAACAGGGGGTTGCCATGCTGTCGAGCGTGCTCAACTGGGATCCATCAACAAGGCCTCGGCGCGAGAGAAATCCAGATGACAACCAGAAACCAGGAACGAGAGACCAGAAACCAGTAACCAGTAACCAGAGACCAGAAACCATGAACCCCGAAGCATAACTCTAAGGGAGGATGTGATGCCCCTTTCATCAGAAGAAAGAGAACAATTAACAAAGGCGAAGTTTTTACTCGAAAATCCTAGTCTGGCCGCAAAGATCACAGGCGCTATCGGAACTCCAATCGAAAAAGGATTTGAGCGGTTACCCGCGGGATGGCAGGCGTCAATTCAAAAAGCTACCCAAAAAGCACTCATGAGTGCTCTAAAAGTTGCAGTGGGAACGATGAATAATAAAAAAATTAACCCACCTTCCCCAAAGCTTCATAAAGGCCTCGTTGCATTGTCTGGAGCAGTAGGGGGCGCTTTTGGTTTACCTGCTTTAGCTATCGAACTTCCGGTCTCAGCTACAATTATGCTCAGATCGATAGCGGATATTGCTCGATCACACGGCGAAGAAATATCTAAGATTGAGGCAAGAATTGCGTGCCTCCAGGTCTTCGCTCTTGGGGGTTCGTCTGCTTCTGACAATTCCGTGGATATTGGTTACTACAGCCTTCGGGCTCTTCTTGCTCGCTCCGTATCGGAAGCAGCACAATACATTGCCAAGAAAGGGATTGCGGAAGAAGGCGCCCCTGCAATCGTTCGACTCATAACCAAGATTGCCGCACGATTCAGCATACCGGTTTCTGAAAAAGCGGCTGCACAATCCGTTCCAGTCATTGGTGCTTTTGGGGGTGCGCTTATAAACACAATGTTCATTGATCATTTTCAAGATATCAGTGAAGGCCACTTTACGGTGCGTCAACTTGAAAGGAAATACGGATTTGAAGCTGTTAAGGAGGCTTATGAACAGTTGCCATGAAACTATTTATCAGCCATAAGCGAGTAGACCATGCGATTACCGGTATCCCGTGTCGGTCCAGGACAATTATTGGATAAAGAGTTGGCATCGTCAGACCCGGATATCCTATACTAACTATCCGCTTCAGCCGAACGCGCTAAAGAGAGGCGGCTGAGCTTAGTCGCTAGGTCTCCCGGCGCGAAAACTTGGAGAAAGATGGAACCATCACAACTTAATTGGGTAGCTAACTTTATCTGGGGTATCGCTGACGACGTGCTCCGCGACCTTTACGTGCGCGGCAAGTACCGGGATGTCATCATGAAATGGACCCGCATTTTTATTTTCCTGTTCTCTTCTTTGGCCTGAGGGGTGGAGTCGGACCAAAGAAACAATTTGATATGACAGGGGACCCGGGCAAAATGCCCATCAAAAGAAGCCTTAGAAGGGCATTTTAGGCTCGGAAATGGTCAGTCTAATATCTACAGAAATCGGTGAGGACCCAATAGATGACCTTATCCTGTGAGGAATATCGTAACCAGCAGCAACTGCTTGCTCTCAAGAAACGTTTATCTGAGAATGAGCTGGACCCAGAGGAACGAGAGGAGATCGAAAGGCTGGTTCAGGATCTGGAAAAAAAATTAAAAATGTGAAGAGCGGGAAAGGGGGGCAGCCAGTCAAAGAGGGATCAATTCTGCCCCGAAATATTCCACGAGTTGCACTTGTCAGACATCTAATGTGATGCTATATTTAATGCTAAATAGTATGTATCAGGAGGTACGTTATGTCACATATAAGCCCTTCGGAAGATATCCGCTCTGTTACCGACCTGAAGCGGAACACTCGCGACATTCTTGACCATCTCCATGCCACGGGACGGCCGGTCATTCTAACGGTCAACGGCAGGGCCGATTCCGTGCTGCTGGATGTGCGCGTCTACGAAAAATACCTGCAGGCAGGGAATCTGGCAAAACTCCTCGCCCCGGCTGAACAGGAGGTGGAAAGCGGGCAGACCCGTCCTGCCCGCGACTTTCTGAAAGAGTTCAAGCGTGCCAAGAAAATTCAGGGTTGACATAACCAAGGCCGCTGAGGCGGATGTAACCGAAATCTGGGAGTACATTGCCCAGGACAAACCCGATGCGAAAACCGCTTTTGTCCTGCGCCTGGAAGAGCAGATCAGAACACTGGAACGCTTTCCCGAACGCGCTCCGCTGGTGCCGGAAAACGAGTTGCTCGGCACCGCCTATCGCCATCTGCTGCACGGTAATTATCGGACCATCTATAAGATCGTCGGCTCCAGGGTGATCATCTTGCGGGTGCTGCATAGCGCGCGGCTACTGGATACGGGGATCCTGGAGGAGTTGGAGAAATGAACCACAGACTTGCAGCATCAGATTTCGCCAAATGGACGGCGCAAGTTCCCGAGGAGTGGAACGTGGACAAATAACATCACCGCCCAACTCAAATCTGCCGGCGCAATCGTTGGCATCGAGCTGATAGTCTGTGTTCAGGGGTAATTTCAGAGGCGTGAAATAATGAAGAGCTTCCATCCCACCTTTACGATCACAAACCGTATAACCTCCGGTCTGACGATCATCGAGCGTGCCCGGGGGTTTCTGGAGGCAGCGACTCTTTCTGAAGCCTGGGTGCGCGAAATGGGCCATCGCGCGCTGATCCTGGAAGCCCATCACACGACTCATATTGAAGGAACTCGGCTGACCCTTGAGCAAGCTGAGCGATTGCTGGCGGGGAAACCGGTTCGCGAGGCCGACCCCGACGACGTGCGGGAACTGCTGAACTACAGGAAGGCGTTCGAATTCGTCTCCGAATACCTCGAGGGCGGCGGCCCGATCACTGAGGGGCTAATCCGGGAAATCCGCAAGCGGCTTGTCGAAGGTGTCCGGGGTGGGGCCGCGGCTCCTGGCGAGTATCGGAGAATCCAGAACTACGTGGTCAACTCCATCACCGGCGAGACGGTCTACAGGCCGCCTCCGGCGCACGATGTGCCGATTCTGATGGCGGAGTTGGTAGATTGGCTCAACCGCGAAAAGGAAACCCATCCCGTGCTGGTGAGCGGTATTGCCCAGTTTCAGTTCGTGCATATCCACCCGTTCCTGGACGGCAACGGCCGTACCTCCCGGCTGCTCTCAACGGTATGCCTCTACCGGGCCGGGTATGATTTCAAGCGGCTGTTCACCATCAGCGAGTATTACGACCGGGAGCGGGCCGCCTTCTACCGGGCGATTCAAAGCGTCCGGGAAAGCGCCATGGATATGACCGGATGGTTGGAGTACTTCGTCGAGGGTCTGACCACCCAACTTACCGAGGTCAAACAACGCGGAGAACAGGCCATGCGCCGGGATGCGCTCATCAAGGAACATGGCCTTTCGGACCGCCAGGGCAAGGCCCTCGGACACATCCTGGAGCACGGCAGCCTGACCATCCAGGACTTCGAGCGCCTGTGCTCGGAGGTCAACCGGCGGTCCTTACAGCGAGACCTCAAAGCCATGGTAGACGTGGGGCTGCTGGTTTCGGAAGGGGCAACCAATCAGCTCGTTTACCGGATGAAGGAGGCGAGCTGAACTTGCGACAATCTTGCGGCACCACTTGCGACAGGCTTACGACAAAACCTGCGACGTCCAGTAAAATGAAGGGGGTCAGTCCGGGAGCTGCACTTCGGCTACCACCAAGGGTGTTCTGAAAAAGGAAGGGAGGGTTAACCCCCCTTGAATTGACTTTCCCCATGTAGGATACTCTAACCCGGGTCAGGAGTAGAAAACGTGCACGTACTCAACAGCCAACAGGAAGAACTGCTCAAATCGGAGCGCAAGCTCCTAAACGACCTGCGGATTGCCCTGCTGCAATTCGGCACCACGGACGAAGACCGGGAGGCGCTGGGTCAATCCATCCAGCAGTTGGATGAACTCTTCTTGTTGGTGATCGTCGGCGAGTTCAACTCCGGCAAAAGCGCCCTGATCAACGCCCTCCTGGGGCAGACCCTGCTGAAGGAGGGGGTCACCCCCACTACGACCCAGATCGATGTCTTGCGTTACGGGCCAAGCCAAGGGCGTACGATCCTGGACGAAAACCAGTCGGTTTACACTTTTCCGGTTGAATTCCTGACGGACATCAGCATGGTAGATACCCCCGGGACTAACGCGATCATCCGTCAGCACGAAGTGATCACTTCGCAATTCGTGCCGCGCTCCGACCTGGTGCTATTCGTCACCTCCGCCGATCGGCCCTTTACGGAAAGCGAGCGAGTTTTTCTGGAACGGATCCGCGACTGGGGCAAGAAGATCGTCATTCTGATCAACAAGATTGACATCCTGCAAAATAAGGCGGAGCGCGACCAGGTGGAAACCTTTGTGCGGGAAAACGCGCCCAGCCTGCTGGGGACCACGCCGGAGATTTTTTCGGTGAGCTCCCGCGCCGCTCTGCGGGCCAAGCAGGGGGATCCGGCCCGGTGGAAAGAGAGCGGCTTCGAACCCCTGGAACGGTACATCCACGACACCCTGGACGAGCGGGGCCGGGTGCGGCTCAAATTTCTCAACCCCCTGGGGGTCGGAACGCATCTGGCGGAGACCTATCTGGAGGTGATCCATTCCCGGTTGAAATTGCTCCAGACTGATTGGGAGATGATCGCAGACGTGGAGACCCAGCTGGCGACGTTCAAAGGGGACATGGAGCATAACTTCAAGTTTCGCATGGCCGACATCGAAAACACCCTCCTGGAAATGGAAAAGCGCGGCCAGGAATTTTTCGATGATACCTTCCGCCTGGCGAGGGTGTTTGACCTCTTGAGCAAGAGCCACGTCCAGCACGAGTTTGAGCGCAAGGTCGTCGGCGATGTCCCGCAACGGATCGAACGCCAGGTGAGCGAACTCATCGACTGGCTGGTCGAAGCCGATCTCCGCCAATGGCAGACCGTGATGGAACACCTGGCCGACCGGCGGCGCCAACACCAGGACCGGATCGTGGGCGATGGCGGGGCGGGCACCTACCGCTATGATCGGGACCGGCTGGTCGAGGCCTTGGCCCGGGAGGCCCGCCGGATCGTCGACACCTATGATAAAAACCGCGAAGCCAGCGTGATTGCCGAAGGGGCCCGGACGACCGTCGCCGCCTCCGCTGCCGTGGAAGCCGGCGCCCTGGGTCTGGGGGCGGTGGTGACCGCGCTGGCCACAACCGTTGCCGCGGATGTCACGGGTGTGCTGATGGCAGGGGTGGTGGCAGCCTTGGGTCTGGTCATCATCCCGGCTCGACGGCGCCAGGGCAAGACGAAACTGCGCGACAGGATCGCCGCTCTCCGGGCTCAGCTGGTTCAGTCCTTGCGTTCGCAGTTCGCGAGGGAGATCGACCGCAGTCTCCAGCACATCAACGAGGCGATCGCCCCCTACACCCGGTTCGTGCGCGGCGAGCGGGAAAAACTGCAGGAGACCCAATCCAGGCTGGAAACTCTGAAAGGTGAACTCGACCGTTTGAAAGTAAAGGTGGAAGAGCTCTGACCCGAGAACTATTTGAGAAAAGAATTATGAAGACGCTCGTTTCCGATCGTCGAGGTGGGAGTTGCCCCGTAATTATGGCCCGGTAAAACTACGGTCTCATCGGGAAGGGTTAGAAGTTTGGTTTGAATGGAGTGAAGCATGATGGGCCAGGAGCCTCCAGGAAGATCCGTCCTGCCGACCCCCCCGACGAAAAGTGTATCGCCCGTAAAAACCATACCGTCCACATGAATACACATACCTCCAGGAGAGTGGCCCGGGGTATGAAGGAACTGGAGGACCAGGCTTCCCACCTGGATCGAATCTCCATCTTTGACGATCCGGTCAGCCGGAGGAGATGGCCTTCCACCAAACATGGAGAGCATGCTCATGGGAATTCGGGTCAGAGCCGGAGCATCCTTTTCATGGATGACGATTTGGGCTCCCGTCTTCTGCTTCATCTCCTCATTTCCCATCACATGGTCCACGTGGGCGTGAGTGTTTAAAATGTATTGAATGGTGATCTTATGCTGGTCGGCAGCTGATAGGATTTGGTCCGCATCGCCCGCAGGATCGATGACCAGCCCGGGTCCTCCGCCATCTTCGCCGAGAAGATAAGCAAAGACCGAAAAATTTCCCACTTCGAACTGTTTTAGAAACATCCTTCCCCCCATTTATTCCTTTTCGGTTACCCCTATCTTCGGACAGAATTTCTCCACGGGACAGATGGAACATTTGGGTTTCTTCGCCACGCAAATATTCCGCCCATGGAATACCAGCTGATGGCAGGCCAGGGTCCAGCGGCCTTTCGGGATGATCTCCATCAGCTCGAATTCGATTTTGTCCGGATCATCGGACTTCGCCCAGCCCAGCCGGTGGGTGACTCTTTTTACATGGGTATCCACGGCGATGGCCTGCTGCCCGAACGCGTTTCCCAATATAATATTGGCTGTCTTACGTCCTACCCCGGCCAGAGAAGTAAGATCTTCCAGCGTGCGGGGGACCTCGCCGTTGAATTTTTTTACGATATCCTGGCAACACCGAATGATGTTCTTAGCCTTGTTGTGGAAGAAGCCGGTAGAGCGAATCTCCTCCTCCAGCGTATGGAGGTCCGCCCCGGCAAAGTCCGAGGTTGTCCGATATTTTTTAAAGAGGTCCTTGGTGACCAGATTTACCCTTTCATCCGTGCACTGGGCGGCCAGAATGGTGGCGATGAGAAGTTGGAGAGGATTTTGGGAATTCAGGGTAACCCGGGCATCGGGATACTCCTTTTGAAGAATCTCCAGGATTTTGGCGGCGGTGTCAGCCTTCTTCATCTCGGTCTCCCCCTTTTTCAAATTTGGCCGATGTAGGTTTTCCCATAATCGAGGGTGGTCAGAGGGTCTCCTTCCCCTTGCACGGAGGCCGATTGTACCTCGCCGATACAGAGGATATGATCCCCCGCTTCCACGCTGGAAATCAGACGGCATTCCCAGTAGGCCAGACAACCTTTGAAGGAAGGGGCCGTCTTTTTCCCGCTCTCCTCAGAAAAGATAGAGGAGGCTGGCTCTGGGGGCGACTCCTTAAACCGGGAGACCAATGGCTTCTGGTCCTTTTTCAACAAGCTGAGAGAAAAGAAACCAATTTCCTGAACGGCTGGGAGGGCTCTGCGGTTTCGGCGAAGGGCGACAACCAGGAGGGGAGGGGAGTAAGAAACCTGGGATACCCAGGAGACAATCATCGCATAGAGGTCTGTTCCTCGCTTGGTGGTCAGCACATAAATTCCGTAGGGAATGAGGCGAAAGGCTTCGATCATCCGCATTTCCAAAAGAACTCTCCTTCTATCCCTCATTATTATTATTAACCGCAGAGCACGCCGAAAACGCAGAGAAAGAATTATCTACGATTCATATTGTATTTTCAGGCTTTATTCGAATTCAAAATTGATGAAATCGTAAAAAGCCGCTCCAATCGTCACCCCGGCGGAAGCCGGGGCCCAGAACATCTCGAAATAACTAGATTCCGGCTTTCGCCGGAATGACGACAATGGAACAAAAAGGACCTTTTACGAAACCATCGAAATTCACCTCTGCGAGATCTGCCTTCTCAGCGGTGAGTGTCTTTATTTTAAGGGGAAGAAGAATGGGAAAGTCAAGTCTTTTCTATGCTGGAGATGCTAGAGAGGTGGCGGCTTGAATCCCTTGCGCCGGGAGTGGCTCAGATGGGAGGAAGATGGACGTTTCTAATCGGGAGGCGGATTTTGGGATTCCGAAAGAGATCTTGATTTTTATGGTGTAATTTTTTTGACAAAACTTTACTAAATTTATATAATTTAAGAAATTTCGGGGATAAAGGAAGACCGTGCAGAAGAGAGAGGGTGTTTTAGAGCTCATCGGCTCCACCCCGGTGGTAAAGTTGCAAAAGGGCCTGCTCCCAGACGATGCTGTGGTCTGGGCCAAGCTGGAATTCATGAACCCAGGCGGTTCGGTGAAAGATCGGATTTGCCTGCGGATGATTGAGAAGGCGGAGAGGGAAGGAAAAGTACGTCCTTATACCACCATCGTCGAACCGACCAGTGGAAACACGGGAATCAGCCTGGCCATGGTCTGTGCGGTCAAAGGCCACAGGCTGATATTGACCATGCCCGATACGGTGAGTCTGGAGCGGCGCTCTCTTTTGGCCGCGTTTGGGGCCCAGCTGGAGCTAACCCCCGGCAAAGAGGGGATGAGAGGCGCCATCCAGCGGGCCGAGGAGCTAGTGGAGAAGAACAAAAATATCTTCATGCCCCAGCAATTTAAAAATCCGGAAAATCCCCAGGCTCATCGAGAAACGACGGCCCGGGAAATCTTGAATCAATGCCAGGGAAAGATCGACGCATTCATCTGCGCGGTGGGGACCGGGGGAACCATTACCGGCGTGGGGGAGGTACTAAAGGAACGCTGGGGACGGGTTCTGATCGTGGCCGTGGAG
>Ga0187849_1003463_pt1 | contig 13885 bp, 9 predicted proteins | sample June2016WEW_4_10_2_FD_132412 | JGI IMG/M metagenome (GOLD analysis project Ga0187849, IMG submission 132412) | Peatland microbial communities from SPRUCE experiment site at the Marcell Experimental Forest, Minnesota, USA - June2016WEW_4_100 | ecosystem: Environmental > Terrestrial > Soil >... | reverse complement strand
GCAGTCTAACGGCTTGCCCGCGAGCAGGTTTCATGTTCGTAACTATACCGTCGTGAGCTGCACACCTGTCAAGGGAAAAAGTACCGAGCGAATGCTCTTTTTGGAAGGCATCCATTCGTCACTATTTTGGAGATTTGTGACACCCGTGTTGAAAACACTTAGCTGCTTATCCCTGCCGGCAGCGCCAAAACCGGCGAAGAGCGCGGAAGTTGGGCTAAAGCGCAGCGCTACAACAGGCCATCAACCTGGTCAGAGGCCATGAGGACATTTTTCATCCACCTGCGAGGGGGGGCGGTCACGAAGCCAAAGCGCCCACAAGGCGATACTCCACCCATGGGTTTTCTCATTTCTCGCGGTGTGGTTGTTGCAAATGTGTGTTGCTTGGGTCGAAGATGTTATAATATCGCTGTTGCGAGATGCAGGAAAAAGATTCTCTGATATGATAAGCTGTGGGTAGGTGGGGGTGGGTTCCCCCCCTGTTATCTTTGGGGCCGCCCTTGATGATGCTGAACAGGGCGACCCTGCCGGCCAGAAGGGGCGGTGTCCTGGCCCATAGGTTCGAGAATTACAGGACAAGCGAGGGGAAGACCCACGCGATAGCGACCAAGCGAAAACTACCGGGTTGACTCTATGAAGCAACTTTCAAAAGTTGTGTGGTCGGAGGGCATGCACCTCGGGCCGCATCACTTTCAAGTGCAAAGCCGCTTTTTCGAAGAGATCACGCACTTCGGGATCTCGAAATTGTGGTTCGAGCCCTATGGAATCGTAGGGCTGGAACTTGATGCAGAGGCATTGCGCAACGGGACGGTGTCCGTAGTCCATGCGCGAGGGATCTTCCAGGACGGGCTGCCCTTCAACATGCCCGAGAGCGATCCGCTGGCTGCCCCGCGCGGGATTGCTGATTTATTTCCACCCACTCGGGAAAGCCTGACCGTGCTCATGGCGGTCCCCCCCCACCGGCTCGGCGCGCCGAACTGTGCTCTAACCGATCAAGATAAGAGCGGGCCAACACGTTTCATCGCCGAATCCGCTATGATTCCTGATGAGAATACAGGCACCGATGAAAAGCCTCTGAAAGTTGGCCGCAAGAATCTGCAAATCCTCCTCGACACTGAGGATGCCGGAAGTATGCAGACTCTGCCCATCGCCCGCATCCGAAGAGATGGGTCGGGCAATTACATCTATGACGAAGGCTTTATTCCCCCCTGCACTCAGATCAGCGCCAGCCCAACCCTGATGTTGATGACCCGTCGGTTGATCGACATTCTTCAGGAGAAGAGTGCAACGATGTCTCTCGATAGCAGGGGGAAGGGGAAATTTCAAAGCGGCTTTTCGGCGCAGGAGATTGGACAATTCTGGTTCTTGCATGCCATCAACTCCAGCCTGGGGCCCCTCCGCCACCTTTTCTTCACCAAACGCGGGCATCCGGAAGAACTCTTTCTCGAACTCCTTCGTCTAGGGGGAGCACTTTGTACTTTCGCCCTGGATTCTCAGCCCCGGAATCTTCCCCTCTATAATCACATGGCTCTCGATACGTGCTTCGCAGAGGTTGAGAAGCACATCCACGAACATCTCGAGCTTCTGGCGCCTTCGAATTGCCTTTCCATTCCGCTTAAATCTGTCGCCAACTACTTCTATGAAGGCGCCATCACCGATCAACGTTGTTTGGACCGCGCACGCTGGATGATTTCCATGCACGCGAGGTTGGGCGATGCAGAAGTCATTACGCGGACGCTTCAACTGGTAAAGGTTTGCTCCGCGCAATTCGTTCCCCAACTGGTCAAGAGGGCGCTACCCGGCATGGCATTGACGCACGTTCCGGTTCCTCCCTCCGCCGTCGCCCGGCGGGTCGAAAGCCAATACTTTTCGGTCAGCCGCGCAGGGCCGTGCTGGGATCACATCGTTCAAACTCGTCGCGTGGGAATTTACGTTCCGGGTGACATCCCCAACCCGGAGATTGAATTGCTCGTTATCCTGGAATCCTGAGAGGTCAGGCATGGGTGGACAACAGGCTGATGTTTCGTCGACGCAGGGCGCCGGACGCGCGAATCTACCATTGATTTACCAGGAAATCCTGACCGCCATCACGCGTTTTCGCTCGAACCGGCAGGCGGTCGCCGACGCCGCATCATTTCGAAATCAGATCAAGGGTGCGATCGGTGCGGCGGAAGCGGAAGCAACACGGAGCGGCTATACCTCTGACGATGTGCGTCTGGCCACTTTCGCGGTCGTCGCTCTCCTGGACGAATCGATTCTCAACTCCAACAATCCTATTTTCACAGATTGGCCGCGCATGCCCTTGCAGGAAGAATTGTTCGGCGTGCACACCGCCGGAGAAATGTTCTTCAGTTGTATCGACCGGCTGATGGCGAAAAGCGATTCCCCGCAAGCGGCAGATGTGCTGGAGATCTATGCCCTCTGCCTGCTGCTCGGTTACCGGGGACGTTACAGTGTTAGCGGCCAAGAGGGCGTGCGTGTCGTCGCGTCCACGGTGACGGAAAAGCTGCAACACCTTCGTGGCGGACCGCACCCGCTGGCACCGAACTGGGCGCCTCCCCAAGGTGCGGCCCCCCAGCAAGCCTCCGATCCCTGGGTTCGAGCTCTCCTCTTTAGCACGATGGGAGCGTTGCTTTTTGCGATTCTGTTTTTTGTGGGGTTCAAATTCGTGCTCATTTCCGGGGCATCAGGATTACACTTGACGGCTCCGTAGACGCCCCCTTAGGGAGTTCCCGTGAACACCAAATTGAAATATTGGATCGCTGCGGTTGCTCTTATAGTGTGGTTGGTCTTGGCGTGGTTTATCGGATCCTGGTTGCACTTGCAAGGGAGTAGCCTTTGGATACTCCGGAATGCACTTGCCCTCATCGGCGTAGCAGCATTTATCATCGTGATTTGGTGGTTCCGAGTCAAGGACAAGGAACGCGCGGAAATGACCCCCGCCGGAGGGGCGGCAGGTGATGAAATTGACATCCTGGTTCGGGAAGCGGAGATGCGGCTCCAGGCATCGCAATTGGGCCGTAGTGCCAGGATCGGCAGCTTGCCTCTCTACCTTATCCTGGGTGAGACCGGCTCAGCCAAAACCAGTGTCGTCCTGCATTCCGGGCTCGAGCCTGAATTGCTGGCGGGGCAGGCCCTTCAGGACAAAGTCTCGGTCCCCACTCGTACGGCGAACCTCTGGTACAGCCGGCAATTCATCTTTGCGGAAGCCGGTGGCCCGATGCTGCAAGACCGTCCAAGGTGGGTCAAATTTGTGAAGAAGTTGGCGCCGCGCCAGCTTCGCTCGCTATTTGGAAAGGGCACGCCTTCCCCCCGAGCCGCTTTGGTCTGCGTGGACAGCGAAAGCTTTATGAAGGCGGGCGCTCCCGAAGCCTTGGCAGCCAGCAGCGAGCGGATACGGACACGCCTTCGCGAAGTCTCGCAATTGCTGGGCATCAGCCTCCCGGTCTATATACTTTTCACGCGGGCCGATCGCCTGCAATTCTTTCACGATTACGTTCGCAATCTAACCAATGACGAGGCCTCGGTGGTTTTTGGTGCGACGTTGCCCATGGTCACCTATTCCACCGGCGTGTATGCCGAGCAGGAAACGGCCAGAGTCTCAAGGGAGTTCGACAACCTTTTTCAATCTCTTGCCGATCGGCGCGTGAATTTGCTTTCGCAGGAGTTTGATGCCACCAAACTCCCCACCATCTACGAGTTCCCCCGGGAGTTCAGGAAACTACGGACTTCACTAGTCCAATTGCTTGTCGACCTGTGCCGGCCAAGCCAGTTGCGCACGGGCCCCTTCCTTCGCGGGTTCTACTTCTCAGGCGTGAGACCTGTTACGATCACGACGGCGGGACCTGCGCTTGCCCGGGAGGAACCGATCGCCCAACCTTACGATTCGAGCGGCGAGGTGGGCGCAACCTCAATCTTCGATATCAGGAAGGCGAGGGCCTTGACCGCCCAGCAAGCCCAGGGTCCAGCAGCGGGTGAGAGCCGCCGAGTCCCCCAGTGGGTCTTTCTACCCCATCTTTTTAGTGAGGTGCTTCTCAAGGACACCTCCTCCCTTGCGGCGAGCGCCTCCAGCACAAAAACCAGTCTCTGGAGACGAATCCTGCTCGCTACTGCGACGGTGTTTCTCCTGATTTTCATCATTGGCTTTATCGTCTCATTCGTTCGGAATAAGAACCTGGAAAGCCAGGTGGTCACTGCCGCCCAAGGGATTTCGGATATTCAGTTGGCCGGTCAACAGTTGCCCTCACTGGACATGCTGAACAAGCTGGAAACACTTCGGCAGTCCCTCGAGACCTTGTCGGACTACCAACAGGATGGCCCGCCCTTAAGTATGCGGTGGGGATTGTACGTTGGGAATTCCCTTTATCCCAATGTCCGGAGGATCTACTTCCAGCATTTCCAGCACCTGCTGTTTGGACAGGCGCAGGCGAATTTGGTGCAGACTCTTTCCTCGCTTCCCGGCGCACCCGGACCCAACGATCAATATGGGCCCGCCTACGATACCTTGAAGGCTTACCTCATTACGACCTCCAATCACGACAAGAGCTCCAGTTTATTCCTTCCCCCGGTCCTCATGAAAGCATGGGCTGCCGGCCGGGACATCGATCAAGACCGTGTGCAACTGGCTCAAAAACAGTTCGACTTTTACAGCGAGCAGTTGAAAATTCAGAACCCTTACTCCTCGGAGTATGACACGCTGGTAGTTGCCCGGGCTCGCAATTACATCTCCCAGTTTTCGGGCGTGGAGCGCGTATACCGGTTCGTGCTGGCAGAGGCGGATAAGGCCAATCCACCGATCAACTTCAACAAGAAATTCCCTGGCTCCGCAGAGGTCGTTGTTGACCGAACCGAAGTGAGTGGCGCCTTCACCAAAGGCGGCTGGGCCTTCATGCAAAATGCCTTGCAGAATCTGCCCAAGTATTTCAGTGGAGAGCAGTGGGTTCTGGGGCAGGAAAGTTCTTCCAACATCGACTTAGCAAAACTCGCCACGGATCTGCGCAGCCGATATCAACAAGACTTTATCCAGCAATGGCGTTCCTTCCTGAGAAGCGGGAATGTGGTCGGTTACGGTGGCCTTGCGGACGCGGCGCAAAAGCTCTTGAAGCTTTCCGGCAATCAGTCGCCGCTCCTCGCTCTCTTCTGCGTCACGGCGCAGAACACTTCCGTCGACCAACCCGATGTTGTCAAGGCGTTCCAGCCTGTCCAGGCGGTAGTTTCACCGAACTGCCAGGATCAATATATTGGGGGTCCCAACCAGCCTTATGTCGCGGGTCTCAGTGGCCTCCAGGGCTGCCTGGACCGGGCCAACAACACCCCCGGCGACAAGGACGCCGCGAAGGCCCAGTGCCAAAACGACGCTCAAAATGCCAAACAGGCCGCCAATCAGATCGCTCAAGGATTCAAGATTGATCAGGAAGGCCACATTGACCAGACGGTCCAGAATCTGCTCTTAGCCCCCATTGTGACGATTACGGGAGTCCTGAAAGCTGGCCCGGTGGGTGGCGAGGGCTTGTGCGCACAGATGGGCCCGCTTGAATCCAAATTCCCCTTCAGCCCCCAAGCTACCATGGAAGCTGTTCCGGCGGATCTGGCGCTGATTTTTGACCCCAACACCGGGGCGCTGTCCACGTTCTACAATACTAAACTGAAGAACCTTCTTCTCCCCCAGGGGACAGGTTATATTGTTAATCCTTCGGCGACGCAAGCGGTAAATCCCGCCTTCCTCTCCTTCTTTAATCGCGCCGCCGGTGTGCAGCGGGCACTCTACCCAGGTGCCCCCGGACAAATTCAATTCAAGTACGCGCTTCGCCCGCATCCGACCGAGAGCGTCAGTAGCGTCTCCATGAATATTGACGGCCAAGCCTTGAGCTATGCCGGTGGCAATTCCTCGTACCAGCAGTTTACGTGGCCAGGAATCACCGGCCAGGGCGTCACGCTTACGGTGAAGATTGCAGGTGGGTCCGAATTGACATGGCCAAGCTACAACGGAACATGGGGAGTTTTCCATTTCTTCGCAGATGCTGACAAAACTCAGCAGAATGGGAGTGTTTACAACGTGGAATGGGTCCTGCGCGTCGCTGGGGGGCGCCCCGTGACCGCTCCGAATGGAAAGCCCGTAACCGTGCAGTTCGACCTCGATACCCTCGGAGCCCCTCCCATCTTGCAGAAGGGCTTCTTCTCCTCGTTGCGGTGCGTATCGAATGTGGCCCGCTAAGAAAAATTCCCTGGGGCGGCTGAGGAGTATTCGGAACCGCCCCGTGACTTGACAAGGCTTCACAAACCCTTATAAGCTGTTATAAAAGATTACAGTTATTTCTCTTCCCTAAATGAATAATTCTATTTGCGGTATACCGCTGGTAAGAAGGCGTAGCACAGCGCCCTTTTCGTGCCATTGAAACTCCGTAGAAAGTCCTTTGGACTCCGCTCATTGAAGTTTGGAGCTCATGTGTTACTTGAGGAGGCGGGATGACCGACAGTGAACTTCTCGAGCGTATGGACGACGCTCTCCAACAAATCAGGGAAGCGATTGAAGCGCGGGGGGCACTACTCGAGCTCGATATGAATCCCGACTTCCGTTGGGTCGGCATCGCTCGCCTGCCGGCCGGCAAGTTGTTGATCCAGACTCAAAAGACGGGAAAACAAGCGGCCCCGGACAGCAAGAAACCCGTGGCGGAAGCGGTGGCTGACCTGACTCTGGAGGGGCGGTTCCTTGCTCGTGTTCTCTTCTACTCGGCCAATACCGAGGTAGAACTCCCGGGTGGGGCACATAGACCGTTGGATCATTCGGGGGTTAACAAGATATTCAGTTCCTTGTAACTGACCTGTGCCGAATTCCCCGATTCCCCCGGATAATCACGTTGAAATCATGGAACCGGGAAGGGGGTTCGTCGTTGGGCGGCCAAGCGCGCTCTGGGAGTCTCGCGGGGTAGGCTACTGATGCTGAGCGCACGAATTCAGCTTGGGCCGCGGTTCTCCACCCGAATCCCCATTACCCAGTCGGACGAAGTTAGGGCGTTTCTGAGCCCATCAGTTTCTACCGCGAGCCAGTGGCCGGAGACCTTCGCCTGGCGCCGTTCCAACTTTTCGGGACTAACCCGGATTTCTCACGACGGGTTTGCAAGGGCGGGGCTTTAGCCCCGCCGTTACAAGGCCTTCCTGATTATTCCCGTGTCCCGAGCCCCGCCCTTCCGGCAGATCCAAGAAGCGTTCCAGCGTGGTGAGAAATGTGGGCGAAGGTTGCTGCACAATGATATGGAAGGATTCCCATGCCTGATCCCCCGGCGCGCGTGAAGTTCAATCCGAACATCAACCCACTGTTCAATCCCAACATCAACCCGAAGGCGAACGCCTCGCTCAATCCTTTGTTTAATCCCTGGATTAACCCGCAAGGAAACGGCCTCATCAACCCGAAATTCAATCGATCCTTGGACCCGCTATTCACCCCCTCACTCAATCCCAGGGCCAACGCTTTGCTCGACCCTAAACAAACCTCAAAGTTCTCCGGGTTACGTCGTTGGACGCCCGATTCGGAATTAAGCGGTTACATCGTGAACACGCATAATAAGGCGGTGCTCCTGCTGTTTGATCAGAACCTTGAGTGGACAGCCTTCGCGGTTGACAACCACCGGCAGGGATACAACATTTTCGACCTGGGAGGAGATTGGAAAGGCTATCTTCTGAAAAACGCTGCGGGTGGCCTGAACGAATTTAATCTGGAAGGTGATTGGGTAGCGTTCATCATGTAACCACCCGTTGCTTCCCCAGACGCATAGTTCCGCCGGGAAGATCTTGCCGGAACTGCGACCCCTCGAGTTGTGCAGTGCGCGCGCCTCTTGCGAAGCCGCGCAAGGGCGAAAAGGGCGATTAAGGGCTTGGACGCAAGAAGCAATGAGCGTACAATTTCCCTGGTGATTCAAATCCTAGCGATTGAGGCAATTTCAAATTGCCGAGGTGAGGAGCATCCCCATGCCGGACCGTCATTCTTTTGGTGAGATTCATCTCGACGTAACCGCAGGCCGGGAGAGGGTCCAAGCAAAACCCGAGTCGGAAACTCCCTTCCGAGTCGCCATTCTGGGAGATTTCAGTGGTCGTGGGAATCGCCAGCTCATCGAAATTGGTGAGGCTATGGCGAATCGACGGCCCACGCTGATTGACCGGGACAATTACGATTCCGTTTTCGCGAAGATGTCGCCCCATATAGACCTTCTCATGGGTGGAAAAGATGGCTATCCCCTTAACCTGAAGTTCAACGATTTGGAGGAGTTTCATCCCGACCGTCTCTTCCGGCAGGTCCAATTGTTTCAGAAGCTGCGTGACACACGTGAAAAACTCAGCGACCCAGAGACTTTCGCCGAGATGGCGGGCGAGCTCGGCATGAGAGGAACCCCGCCAGAGGCGGCTGCGCCAGCCCCGGTGGAACCCCCAAGGGATGTGAGTGCAGACGTACAGCAAGCCGTCTCAGGAAACCTCCTCGACCAAATGCTGGAGGAGACGGAACAGAAAGTGGATCGGCCTCATCCTCCCCGCATACCCGACCCCTGGACCTCCTTACTCCGCGGCATTATTGCTCCGCACGTTGTCCCCAAGGCGGATCCTCGGCAGGCCGAGGCGCTGGGACTGCTCGACATGGCGACGAGCGCACAAATGAGTGCCCTTCTTCACTTGCCCGCTTTCCAGGCCCTGGAGTCCGCATGGCGCGCCGTCTTCTTCCTGGTCCGCAACCTGGAAACAAGTTCCCGGCTCAAAGTGCTGCTGATCGACGTCAGCAAGGAGGAACTCTCGCGAGATCTCGCTTCCTCAGCGGACCTCAGTTCCACCGGGACCTACCGGTTGTTGGTGGAGAAGACCGTCAGGACTCCCGGCGCTGAGCCCTGGGCCATTCTGGCTGGGAACTACATTTTCGACTCTTCCTGCGAAGATGCTGAACTGCTCGTTCGCATGGGAAAGGTGGCCGCAGCGGCGGGCGCTCCGTTTATCGCCGGCGCCAGCCCCAGTCTATTAGGTTGTGATTCCATTGCGGACTTGCCCGATCGGCGCAAATGGAGGAAGGAGCCCGCGCCGGAGACCGCTGCCGCCTGGACAGCGTTGCGGGGTCTCGCGGAAGCACGTTATCTGGGATTGACCTTGCCCCGCTTTCTGATTCGTTTGCCTTACGGCAAGGAAACCGAATCAACCGAACTCTTTGATTTCGAGGAAATCCCTGATTCCGCCGCCCATGACGATTATCTGTGGGCGAACCCGGCCTTTGCCGCCACTTTGCTGCTGGCACAGACTTTCACGGAACAGGGGTGGGAACTCCGTCCTGGAACTCTCTCGGACATCACGGGCTTGCCCATTCACATCTACACCGTGGAAGGTGAGTCGAGAAGCAAGCCGTGTGCGGAAGTTTTGATGACGCAGACGGCGGCAGAGGAGATGATTGAGAAAGGGTTTATGCCGCTAGCTTCCTTGAAGGACCAGCCGGTTATTCGCCTGGTCCGCTTCCAATCACTAGCCGACCCGCCGAGTGCGCTCGCGGGGCGATGGAGCCTCTAGCGTGCTGGAACATCCATGTCTTGACAATGGTCACGGGGCACTGCCTGGTTGTAGGGGTACGGCTTGCCGTACCCTCTTGGTTCGGTCGCGCGATAAACATGAAGAGGGTACGGCAAGCCGTACCCCTACAACCAGTCCCTGATGGGCAAGGAAAAGCCGCGGACCTACAAAACAGGTCCGCGCTACCCTTCCTAGGCCTGAGTTTCTGCCTACCATGGGCAGCCGACAGGCTGTCAAGGCTCAGGATGACAGCGAATGGACTCAGAGCTCTTTCCGGGACATGGCCGGAGGTTTGGTTCGGAGGGTTGAGGGCATACATGGAAGAATCCCGAGTGACAGCGTATGACGAGGTGACCTACCCATCCTTTCCCATCCAATACACCCATCCTGACCGGCTAGCGACCGTGGCGACACTTTTCGGCATGAAACCCGCACCCGTCGAACAGTGCCGTGTTTTGGAAGTGGGATGCTTTGATGGCGCGAACCTGGCAGCCATGGCAGTGGGCTTGCCGCAGAGCGAGTTCGTGGGCGTGGACTCCGCGGGGACGGCGATTGCCCGAGGGCGCGCGCGCGCCGAAGAAGTGGGGCTTAAGAACCTCACCCTCCGTCATCTCGATCTGATGGAGATGGCCCCCGATTACGGGAAGTTTGATTACATCATTGTGCATGGCGTCTACTCCTGGGTTCCGGAGCCTGTGGCGAAGCAGATTCTGGCCATTTGCAAGGGTAGCCTTACTCCACAAGGAGTCGCGTATATCAGTTACAACACCTTCCCAGGCTGCCATACGCGGTTGATGCTCCGTGAAATGATGTTCTTCCACAATCGCGACTTTCATGACCCACAACAGAAGACGCAGCAAGCCCTGAATCTCCTGAAGCTTCTTGCCAACTCGCTGGTCGATGGATCTGAGCCCTACGCAAGGTTACTCCGGGAAGAGTCTGAACGCTTATCCGGGAGGGCCACGGAGGCGTTCTACCACGACGAACTCGGGGAGGTGTTTACCCCGCTCTACTTCTATCAGTTCATGGAACAAGCCAGCCAGCACGACTTGCAATTCCTGGCCGAGGCCGATTTCTTCGATATGGTCCCGCACGGGCTCACGCCGATGGCCATGGAAGTCATCGAGAGGATTAAGGATGATATTGTCCTGAGGGAACAATACTTGGATTTCATGCGCGGGCGTCATTTCCGCAAGACCCTGCTATGCCACGCGGATGTACCCCTGACTCGGGCCCTGAAACCCGATTGTGTGAAATCGTTTTTTGTATCGATGTCCGCAAAGCCGGAATCGCCCACCCCGAGTTGCGAGGCAGGTGTTAAAGATACCTTTCAGAGTGCTGCGGGGGCAAAACTCGCCACCGCTGATCCCTTAGGACGGGCTCTGTTCTGGTACCTCGTGGAGAGAGAACCGGAGCGAATTCCCTTCCCACGACTGGTGACGGAAGCCGAGCCGCGCGCCCGGCAACAGTTCGGATTCGTTCCCGAGCCGGATCAGGACGTCCCTGCGGACATTGCCGAGTTCATCTGGGCGACCTACCGTGCGGGCCTCCTGGAACTGCACCTCCATGTCCCCCCCTATGTTGTGCAGGTCAGCGACAAGCCCCTCGCTAGTCCCCTCGCCCGCTGGCAGGCTCGACAGAGTGACGTCGTATCGACGCTTCACCACCGGAGCTTGAAACTGGAAAACGCCATCCATCGGGGTCTGGTTACCCTACTCGATGGGTCACGCGACCGCACCGCCTTGCGCACGGACCTCCTGCAAATCTTCGAATCGGGGAAGCTCACCTTGTTGGATGGAGACGGTAAGCCGGTCAGCGACATGAGCATCGTGAGCAAGGCCATTGACGACGAACTCGAAGTGTTTCTCCAGAAAGCATCACGAACGGCACTGCTCATGGGGTGAATCTCCGCATGCGCGGTCACTTCCCGCGTCACGGCCAACGGGTTTCGGGACTGGGGACACGGGACACGGTAATAATTATGAATGACTCGCTACGGCGGGGCTGAAACAGGCTGCGGAAAGACCCTCCAAGGCTGTCATCCTGAGCCCTTCGCTGTCATGCTGAGCGCTTCGCTGTCATCCTGAGCGTAGCGAAGGATCTCGCTCTGCCCGTCTGCTCAGGGCAAACTACGCGAAGGATCTCGCTCTGAGTAATTTCCACGCAATGCGAGATTCTTCCTTCGCGATGCTCAGGACCGCCTGCCGCGTGGCCATTGTCAAAAATTGGATGTTACAGCACACTAGGGCATACCATGAGCTTTTGAAAGGTACCAATACCTATGTCACTGAATCTTCAAAACTCCCCACATTTTGAGCTTCTCCGGAATTATCTACGGGCTGCCGGCTTCAATGAGAAATCCATATGCGACCGCCTGGAGATCACGGAAATGTGCGAACTCCTAACGACCCGTGGGAGGCATGCGACTCCTCCAAAGGGATCGGATGAATTGAGCCTCCTGACGCGTCTGCTCTTGCTCGGGGAATCCTTAAAGAGGGAAGAACTGGAGTCCGTCCTTTCTTCGCGGGTGGTGGAGGCCCTGACGAGCCTGGGGCTGGCGAGCCTTGACCCTGCCGACGGTAGCCGCCTGTTTTGCCCCGTGGTGCTTTATCCCGTCGGGTCTGTTTTCACTGTTTCCGACCGATGGTTCGCCCTGGACGGTAAGGATTTCAAAGCTCCTGATGATATCGTCTACCCGGCGATCACTCCCAACACCAGGGAGTTCCTGGCCACCCTGCCCTTGACCCCTTGCGACAGTTTTCTGGAGTTGTGTTCGGGCACGGGCGCGGTCGCGCTGGCCGCCTCCGGATATGCTAAGAAGTCCTGGGCTATTGACATTACGGAGCGGTCGACGCAAATGGCCGAGTTCAATCGTTTGCTGAATGGATTGGACAACGTCACCGTGTTGAAGGGCGACCTTTACGAGGGCGTGGAAGATTTGAAATTTGACCGCATCGTGGCTCACCCGCCTTACATGCCTGTGGTGCAACCGGCTCAGATCTTCTATGACGGTGGGCGGGATGGAGAGCAGGTGACCCGCCGCATTGTCGAAGGGTTGCCTCGCTATCTCCGGCCGGGTGGATGCTTCTATTGCTTGGCCCAGGGGTCAGACCGCAAAAGCGCTCCCTTTGAGCAACGCCTCCGGGGTTGGTTGGGTGAAAGCCAAGCTGACTTTGACGTGGCCGTGATTGAGAAACGCGCGCAGGAACCTGCCGATGCAGCCCTGTTGTATGCGATGAAGTCAAAAGGAGGATATCAGGCGTTAAATCTGATGCGAGACAGCCTTTCAAGCCTTGGTATTGAGTCCTTGGTATACGGATGGATCATTATTCAGCGGAAGGACGACACCCGCGGGGTATTCACCGTCCGACGCTCGGGCGGCCCGCGAACCGGGCGCGAGGGAATTGCCTGGCTTCTTAAGTGGGAAACCTTTGCCGCCGGCCCATCGGCCTTCGAAAGTCTTCAGGGAATGATCCCTGTCGCCAGGCGCTCGCTCGAGCTTCATACTATCTACCGAATGAAGGAAGGCGAGCTGGTGCCTGAGCAATTCACGTTGCACACGGATGAGCCCTTCAGCATGGACTGCAAAGTGCAACCTTGGGTCGGCTTCCTGATCCAACTATGTGATGGGAAATCAACCGTCCGGCAACTCTGGGAGACATGCAAGGCCAACAATTTCATCCAACCGGAAACTCCTCCCCAGGAATTTGCCAAGCTGATTGGTGTCCTGATTTCCGGAGGTCTCCTGGAGGTGGCTGACTTTTGCCCGCCGAATTCGCCGGCTGGGGAGAAACCCCTTGCCGACGCGCACGATCACCTTCAGCATCAAGCTCTGTAGGCATGGCGATGTGCGCACCCTTATCAGCAGTCTGTTCACAAAACCGTTTGACCTTAGCGGTGGAGAAGTGTAGCGCGGACCTGTTTTGTGGGTCCGCGGCTTTTCCTCGCCCATCGGGGACGAGCCGCGGACCTAACCCCAATACTGTTCACATAAGTGGTTTGAGGAAATTATTCATCAATTTGTTCCGGAGAGACCCCCTCACCCCCACGACCCGCAAAACGTGGGGCCCCCTCCGTCTTGCGGTTCCCCCTCTCCCCCAAAGGGGAGAGGGAAGAAGAATTCTCAGTAGGGAAGAAGAATTCATAGTTTTGGTCCTGCATTCATGAGTCTCTCTGCCCCAACAAGGAGAGGGTGCTGACCACTGAGAGCTGAGCACTGAAGATTTCTGCCCTCTCCCCCTTGGGGGTCGAAGGGATGTGTTGTTTTGAATTTACTTCCCTCTCCCCCTTGGGGGAGAGGGGGGACCGCAAGGCGGAGGGGGCCCCACGTTTTGCGGGTCGTGGGGGTGAGGGG
>Ga0187849_1003455_pt1 | contig 13910 bp, 14 predicted proteins | sample June2016WEW_4_10_2_FD_132412 | JGI IMG/M metagenome (GOLD analysis project Ga0187849, IMG submission 132412) | Peatland microbial communities from SPRUCE experiment site at the Marcell Experimental Forest, Minnesota, USA - June2016WEW_4_100 | ecosystem: Environmental > Terrestrial > Soil >... | reverse complement strand
AGCATCAATCCGCAGCAGCAGACCGATGCGAACGGCAAGGTCACCGGCATCCTCTACGTGGTCGATAACACCGTCTATGTGACCGTGCGTGACCTGACCAAGCTGGGTGACCTACTGGACTCAACCGTCAACGCCGGCGCGAACAACATCAACAACATCCAGTTCGATGTGGCTGACAAGACCGCCGCGCTTAGCCAGGCCCGCCAGGCCGCCGTTGCGGATGCAAAAAAGCAGGCTGATGAACTGACCCAGGCCACCGGCGTCAAACTGGATGTGGTGCAGAGCATCTCTTACTACGATACCACCGCCCCTGTCACGGTTCAATACGCTCGCGCAGATCTTGCTGCCCCTGCTGCTGCCAGTGTGCCGGTCCAGGCCGGTTCGATGCAGATTTACACCACCGTGACCATCGTCTATGGATTGAAATAACCGATCTTTGGGGATAACAGGTCTTAGGGGAGTCCGAAGTATCTGACTTCGGATTTCAGAACTTCAAAACCAAACCTCCCCCACCTTTGCAAGGGGGGAGGTTTATAATTTCCGGTAACTATTCCTAAAGGAGTTTTTCCATGCTGACTGTCGGTTATATCGGTCTTGGCTTGATGGGTAAGTCGATTGCCCGGAATATACATAAAGCCGGATTCCCGCTGGTGGTGCACAATCGTTCGCGCGCCGCGGTGGATGAATTGGTTGCAGAGGCGCCAGCGCGGCCGGTTCACCTGCAGAGGTCGCCGCGCAGGTGGATGTCGTATTTACCAACCTGCCGGATACCCCTGATGTGGAGCAGGTCGTGCTGGATAAGCAGGGCATCCTGGCCGGTGCACGGCCAGGCTTGATTTTTGTCGATAACTCGACCATTAAACCGGCGGCTGCCCGCAACCTGGCCGTCCGGCTCGCTGAACGCGCTGTAATGAGCCTGGATGCCCCGGTTTCCGGTGGCGATATCGGGGCGCGCAACGGCACGTTGGCCATCATGGTGGGCGGTCCTCTGGAAGCGCTCGAAAAGGTCCGGCCGGTTTTTCAGGCAATAGGTAAGACGGTTACACATGTCGGCGAGGCGGGCGCCGGGCAGGTGGCCAAGGCCGCCAACCAGATCATGGTGGCCGCGCAGATGGTGGCGATGGGAGAGCTGCTGATGTTTTCACAGAAAGCCGGGGTGGACCCGCAGAAAGTGGTGGAAGCTATCAAGGACGGTGCGGCGCAGTGCTGGACGCTGGACGTCAAACCGGCGCGGCTTTTTGCCGGCAACCGCACTCCCGGTTTCAAGGCGCTTATGCAAGCCAAGGACCTGAACATCATCCTGGAAACCGCCCGCGAGTACGGCATTCCGCTCCCCTCGGCGGCCGTGGACGCGCAGCTTTACAACGCCATGCTGCAAAATGGCATGGGGGAACTGGATAACTCGGCGGTTATTGGAATGATCGAGCAACTGGCCGGTGTGAAATTAAAAATCGTTTAACCTATAAGATACCCAGGCGCAAATGGTAAAGGACAGGAAAGATTTGAATTTCCTTTGTGGTAGAAAGGTTGGAAGATAATGAGCAGGATGCATGTTACTTGGGCGAGTGTGCGCGATTACGCACTGGTGCTGGCTGGAGCGCTGGTCGAAGCGACTGGCTTGCGCCTGTTCCTGGTTCCGGCCAATTTGGCTTCGGGCGGAATCACCGGCATATCGCAACTGATCAACCACTACACCGGCTGGCCGATCGGCGTGATGGTTTTCATCTTTAATCTGCCGCTGTTCCTGCTTGGCTGGCGTTACCTGGGCGGACGGCGCTTTTTATTGCGGACCGTTGTGGCAGTGGCGGCATACGCCACCTTTACCGACCTGATTGTGCTGGTGCCCTTCTTCCCCAAAACAGGCATCACTGGCGACCTGGTTTTGGACTCACTCTACGGGGCGGTGGTAATGGGAATCGGCTATGGCCTGGTCTACCGGGCGCAGGGAACCAGCGGTGGTACCGATATCCTGGCGCGTATCCTGAATCGCTGGCGCGGCATCCCGATGACGCAGAGTTACCTGATGACGGACACCCTGGTGGTGCTGGCTGCCGGATTTGTTTTTGGCTGGCAAAAGGCGTTATATGCGCTGATTGTCCTGTATGTCAGCGGCCTGGTGGTGGACAGCACGCTGGAAGGAGCTGGTACCGTCCGGACAGCCATGATCATAACCGGGCAGGCGGAGCTGGTTACCGGGCGTATCCTTTCGGAGATGGAACGGGGCGTGACCACCCTGAGCGGGACAGGCGGGTTTACCGGCGCAGAGCGATGTGTTTTATATTGCGTGGTCAGCCGTTCGGAGGTGCAGCAATTGAAGACGATCGTCCGCGAGTCTGATCCAAAAGCATTTATGGTGATCGGCCAGGCTCACGAGGCGCTGGGGGAAGGATTCCAGGCGTTCAAGAAAACCGGGGACTGAGGTTTTAAAGAAATCTAAGGTTTCTGACTACTATTAAGTATCTGATGGAATTTCCTCAGATACCCAGGAAACTTCAGAAACTTCTCAATTATTTTTTTACGAATTGGATTAAAACACCTGCCACCAGTGCTGCCTGGCCCAGGTGGTAAAGGATCATGTTTGCCAGGCGGCCGTTCTTGATCGGATTGACAAATTTGTTCCAGGCCAGCACGACATCTGAAGAATAAAAAAGGATTGCCCCCACCGCAACCAGTCCTCCGGCGGAAATTTTCCAATTCGTGTTATTGAGTGTCAGCAATGCAGACAGCAGCATCAGGGTGATGACCATCCCATATAAATTGACCGGGCGCACCATCCGCGGCAAGCCTTTCTTTCGGACTCCATCCGTGATAAGTCGCAGGATGCGTCCGGCTGCCAATGCCAGGACGACGGCCATTCCCAATGACCATATCGGCGAGACGTTCGGCAAAGGGGTGTTCAACCCGATGATATAGGATACGTGGGCGAATAAAAAGGCTGCCAACCCCGGCAGGAACCAGCGGTCGGAGAAACGGGCGTACGAGATCAAAAGGAATACATCCCCTACCAGTGAGAAGAAGATCCCCAGGCCAAAGCAAATCAAAGACAGGGAACCGAATCTGCCCACCATTGCCAACTGCCCAAGCAGGATCAGCATGGCAGCCGGCTTGGCGAAATATTCGACCCTCTTCCAATTTTTTGCGACCGCTGCCCAGTCGATCATGGCGACCAGGAAAAACAGGCAAAAGCCGGGAATCATTTTTTACCTTTGACCTTATACCCCAGGCGGCGCAGGGCGTTTTCATCGTCGCGCCAGTCCTTATCCACTTTGACGCGTAGCTCGAGGAAGACTTTTCTCCCGCTCATGGCTTCGATTTCCATGCGCGCGGCCGAACCGATCTTTTTCAGCATGGCAGCTCTTTCACCAATCACGATCCCTTTCTGCGATTCGTGCTCCACCAGCAAGGTGGCGGAGATGAAGGCGTTGCCGTTCTCGCGTTCACTGAATTCGTCCATGCGGACGGCCAGCGCGTGCGGCACTTCATCCCGCAGGAAGACCAGGGCGGCTTCGCGGATCAATTCTGCCGCGATTTCCTTTTCATATAAGTCCGTGATCTGGTCTTCGGGGTACTCGGCTGGTCGGACTGGCAGTCGGGCGGTGATGGCCTCCAGAAGCTCTTTCAGCCCCTGGTGGGAGGCGGCCGAAAAGGCCAGCGCCGGGGCGTCCGGGACCAGTTTCTGGTATTCGGCCTTGACCAGTTCCAATGCCGGGGCCGGAACTTTGTCAATTTTGTTGAGACCAAGAATCACATCTGGACGGCGCCTGAGTCCCCAGAGCAGGCCGGCGGCCTGACGGTCCTCGTCATCCGGTTCGAGGCTGGTATCCACCAGGAACAGCACCACATCCACACCATCCAGGGCTTCAGCAGCTTCCTGGTTGAAGAACTGGCCGAGCTTGTGCTTGGGTGCGTGGACTCCGGGCGTATCCACAAAGACCAGCTGGGCATCCGGCAGGGTCAGGATGCCCAGCTGGCGCCGGCGGGTGGTCTGTGGGCGCGGAGATACGGCGGCGATCTTCTGGCCGAGTATGGCATTGACCAGTGTGGATTTGCCCACGTTGGGTTTACCAAGAATGGCAATGAAACCGGAACGGAAATCAGGCATGGTTTACCGGGATGGAATCACAGGGAAAAGATGGATTAATATCATGAAGAGAGTCTATCATGAAAAACAAACCTGCGATGGTTCATCCATCGCAGGGATTAATTCATGCGATTACGGCCCCTTCCATTCTTAGCAGCCATTCCTTTGTTTTGACCCCCTCGGCCAGGCCATACCCATGCAGTTTCCCGTCCGAACCGATAATGCGGTGGCATGGAATCACCAGCGGCATCGGGTTGGTGGCTTCGGCTCTGCCGACGGCACGGGCGGCGCGTGGCCGGCCGATGCGCTCGGCAATTTCCTTGTATGTACGGGTTTCTCCGTGGGGAATTTCATAAGTGGCTTGCAGGACTGCCTGCTGGAATGGCCGCAGCACTGTCCAGTCAATTACCAGGGTGAAAGGTTGCTGGAGGCCGGAGAGATAGCTATTAATCTGCCTGGCAGCCTCGAGCACGCGGAGCGGAGCATACTCCACGGGCCGTTTGAAACGTTTGATCAGGTAGGCTTCGAATTTATCCCGGGTCAGACCCCCTACGACTGCCACCAACCCAAGGTCAGATACCGCCAGCCAAAGTTTGCCGATGGGTGTCTGATCTGTTTCCCCAATATATAATCCAGACTTCGCTTGCATGAGCGCCTCTTTCGGTCGATCAGGACGAGAATAAGTCCTTTTCCCTTAAAAAATCCTTACAAAATCGTCAAACAATAGTAGGGTAAGCGTAGGGAAGCCGTCATGTACTTATTGGACCGGGATGATATTATGTAAGCGTAAGGCGATTTCTCTTCTCCTCCTTTCACGAGAGCCGGGGTCGGCGTCCCCGGCTCTCACGATTCTATCACAATGTTATAATCCTTCCGTGAATACATCCCGCCTTACTTACCGCTCCCGCCAATTCTGGAATGCCCTGCTCAGTCCCGGCAAGCGCGTAACGAGCGAAGCGCTGCTTCCCCACCTTACATCTGCACAATTAGTTCTTTTCCGGCGAATGCAACCTGCGGAACAGCTGCATGCTTATCAGCTTTTCAAGCTGCTGGAAGCTGCAGGGCAGACAGCACCGGACCTGTTGACAGCAGCTCTTTTGCACGATGTGGGAAAAATCCTGGTACCCATTTCCATCTTCGACCGGATCATAATTGTGGTTGGAAATTTTCTTTTCCGAAAGGCTGCACGGCGCTGGGCGGAAGGGACTCCGCACGGATGGCACCTGCCATTCGTTGTGGCTGAACAGCATGCAGGTTGGGGTGCGGACCTGGTAATCCAGACCGGCGCTTCGCCTTTGACCGTCGAGCTGATCCGCCGCCATCATGACTGCCCTATGCAGAATCCGAATTCACCCGCAGAACACCTGTTGGCGATTCTGCAAGCGGCAGATGGTGAAAGTTAGGAATAAAGAGAGAAAAGAATAGTAGTCAAAATTGCCATAATTGGGCTGGGCCAGATCGGAGTCTCGATTGGGCTGGCACTGGCGAATCATAAAGACCAGGTCACAACTATCGGGTATGATGCGGACGGGGAAGTAAACCGAAAAGCGGTGAAAATGGGAGCTATCCAGAAGGCAGGGCATGACCTGAATAGTTCCGTCAAAGAAGCCGGCATCGTAATTCTGGCATTGCCGCTAGACCAGATTTATGAGACTTTGCAATCCATGGCACAAAATGTCCGCAAGGAAGCGGTTGTGATGGATACTGCTCCGGTCAAACAGGCAGTGGCAGCCTGGGCGATGGAATTCCTGCCTCCCAAGCGGTATTATGTGGGCCTGACCATGGCACTCAATCCACTTCTTCTGGATAAAATCGGCCCAGACCTTGATTCGGCACGCGCCGACCTCTTTCAAAACGGACTGGCAGCTATCACAGCCCCGTCCGGAACAGCCGGCCAGGCCATTGACCTGGCGGCCAGTTTTGCCAACATGCTGGGAGCACGCCCCTATTTTGCCGACCTGGCCGAGGTGGATGGCATTATGGCAACCATCCATACCCTGCCAGCGTTGGCGGCTGCGGCATTGGCGGAAACCGTCATTGGGCAGCCGGGTTGGACCGATATCGCTAATTTGGCCGGACGTCCCTTTGTGGCCGGCATGCGTCCACTGGATGGGGAAAGCGCCCCAGCTTTGGCCGAGGTCGCTCAAAGGAATCGAGTGAATACCGTGCGGGTGCTGAACGAGTATATTTCAGCTTTGCTATCTTTGCGGGATGAGATTGAAAAGGAAGAAGAAACCGGCCTGCACGGGAGATTAAAACTTATTTTCAATGGACTCACCCAATGGAAGGAAGAGCGCAGGGTTAACGGCTCGTCATCTAGTGAATTGCTTAAACAAGAGATGCGTACGTTCAGTGACAATTGGAGAGGGCAGCTTGGTTTGGGGAAGCTGTTAGGCCTGCATAAAAAGAAGCCGGATAACGATTAACCTGGAATCTACCATTTTCCGAATAAACATATGGCTTTCTTTTGTTATATATTGGAATGCTCCGATGGCACATATTACACTGGCTGGAGCACAGACCCGCAGCGGCGCCTGCGGGAGCATAACAACGGCAGGGGCGCGCGTTATACGCGCAGCCGTCGTCCCGTCCTATTGGTGTATCAGGAGGAACTTCCGGACAAAAAGGCGGCTTTAAAACGGGAAAGAGCCATTAAGGCTCTCTCCCGCCCAAAAAAATTAAAATTAGCTGGTAAATAAGGGTAAATGCCCGAGGGAGATAATCTTCTCCCACTTGGCACGCTCGCCTTCTGTCAGAATAGCAGCCTCTGCGGTGATCTTGGCTCCGGCTTTTTCCATAATCATCCGCATCCCCTGCAGGGTTGAGCCGGTGCTGATAACATCGTCTACAAGCAACGCAAACTTGCCCTTGACCTCTGCCTGGTCTTTTTCATCCATGATCAGGGTTTGCGGCTCGCCGGTGGTAATGGAGAGTGTTTCAGCGATCAGGGCTGCGCCCATGTAGGCTTTGTAGGATTTGCGCAGGATGATATATGGTTTTTTTGTCTCAACCGAGAGAGCGTATGCCAGCGGGATGGACTTGGCTTCGGCTGTTACGATTACATCAAACTCCACACCCTTAAGCTTCTCATCCAGGGCCTTGGCGCAGGCCTGAACCAGTTCGGTATCACCCAGAATGTTCAATATGGCGATCTTCAGGCCAGGTTTTATTTGAAATAACCGCAGCCTGCGTTTTAGGCCGGCAATTTCGATATCGTAGGTTTCTTGAGTTGTCATTGTCCTTTTCCTGAACAGTTTTCGGCGATAGTTTATCACAGATTATTATTCATTGGGGATTGCCATGCTGAAGTGGAAAATGGGGGTTTGAGTTGGGCTTTGGCTGCTTTGAGTATCCCTGCGGGATGCTCCGCACTGCAGCACGACCCACCCATTTTCGCCCTAACTTTTCTGGTAATATGGTGATTCCCGGCGAGCTCAGGTTTTGCGGAGATAGACTCTTACGGTATAATTTTCCTGCCAGTTTATTTATCATTCAGCCATCTGAAATCAAATATGCTTCCCGATTTGCAACTCAATGATACCTTGCGCATGCGTAAACCTCATCCATGCGGTTCCTACGAATGGAATGTAGTCCGCCTCGGCGCAGATATTGGTTTGGAGTGCAAAGGCTGCGGGCGGCGGGTGATGTTGACGCGCCGGGAATTGGCCCGGCGAATAAAAGTGATTTTACCGGAGAAATTGCATGTCCAATCTAGTGACAAACAAGCCTAATATAACCTTCCTTTTTTCGGATACAGGTGGCGGGCACAGGGCAGCCAGTGAAGCCATCATAGAGTCGCTTCATAATGAATTTGGTGATGCGGTAACGACGGAAATGGTGGACTTCCTCAAGGACTATGCCCCGCCACCTTTTAACCTTTTGCCAGAAATATACCCGGACCTGGTTCGCGCCCCCGAGCTTTGGGGGGCCATGTTTGACATCAGCGATGGCCGGCCGCAGGCACGTATTATTCATTCGACATTCTGGCCTTATGTTCGCCGGGCCACCAACCGGTTGTTACGCGACCATCATAGTGATATGCTGGTTTGCGTCCACCCTGTGGCCAACTCTTTTATACTGAAAGCACTTGGCCAGAATCGTCCCCCATATGTTACCGTGGTAACCGACCTGGTATCTACCCATGCCCTGTGGTTTGACAAGCGGGCCGACCTGATTATTGTCCCCACCGAAATGGCCCGGCAGAACGCAATTCATTACAGCATATCACCTGATAAAATCCGCCTGGTGGGGCAGCCGGTCAGCCAACGTTGCAGTGCTCCTATCGGCGACAAATCTCTTCTTCGCAGCCAATTGGGATGGCCGCAGGATAAGTTTACAGTACTGATCGTAGGAGGCGGGGATGGAATGGGCCCACTCGCCGAAACGGCGCGGACCATTGACGAATCGGGGCTGGATGTGGTCCTGGTGATCGTGGCAGGCCGAAACAGCAAACTTGAAGCGGAGCTTAGAGAGCAGACTTGGGAGAATCCGGTGTTTATTTACGGTTTTACCCACGACATGCCTGATTTCATGCGGGCAGCCGATGTCATTGTCACCAAAGCCGGGCCGGGTACCATTGCGGAAGCGCTCAATGCGGAATTACCAATCATTTTGTATGCCAAATTGCCCGGGCAGGAAGATGGTAATGTGGATTTTGTGGTATCCGAAGGAGTAGGTGTTTGGGCCCCGGAATCACAGACACTAGTCCGCGCACTGACACGCTGGGTTTGCCGTCCGAACGAGCGGCAAAAGGTGATTTCTGCCTGTCGTCGGACGGCCCGTCCGGATGCGGCGCGACAGATCGCCCTGATTGTGGGTGCACAAATTGGATTGACAGACAAACCGAGGGAAGTCACAACATTTTGACCTATACTACAGTCTGCGCCCACTCCGCAGGAACAAATTCCTCCTTTTGGATCAATTAACGCTTACCCTATGGCTGAGATGTATCCAAAATCCCTGTAGTATAATCTTTTCGCCATGCCCATTCTGGACGCGCATACATTTGAATTCTTCAGCCGTTCCCCGGAGCAAACCCGCCGCTTGGGAATGCGTCTGGGCGCATTGCTCCAGAAGGGTGATTTAATATGTCTGCAAGGTAACCTCGGAGCAGGCAAAACTACGCTGGTTCAGGGTGTGGCACAGGGCTGGGGAACACTGGATGCCGTTTCCAGCCCGACCTTCGTGCTCGTGAATGTCTACCGGCGGCCAGATTCCAGCCAACTCTTTCATTTTGATGCCTACCGCGTCGACTCACTCGCTGAGGCTGAAGAATTGGATATGGATAATTTGCTTTCTCAGGGAGCGCTGGTAATTGAATGGTCCGAACGGGTGGAACCGGTCCTGCCTGCCGAACGGTTGTGGGCCTGGTTGGACTACGAATCTGAAGAACACCGCGCCATGCGTTTTTCGGCGTGTGGAACACGCTATGAGACTTTGCTCGACCACCTCCGCCAGAATATCTATGGAGGAAATTAATGCTCCTGGCAATAGACACTTCCACCGCCCAGATTGGACTGGCTCTTTATGACGGGACGAGCGTGCCAGGCGAGTGTGTCTGGCATAGCGGATTGCACCATACCGAGGAACTTGCTCCTGCCCTGGCCGAACTGCTGAGACGCGTGGGAATCAAAATGGATGATGTCGCTGCTTTGGGTGTGGCGCTCGGTCCAGGTTCGTTTACCAGTCTGCGGGTTGGTTTAGCGTTTGTAAAAGGACTGGTTCTAGCTTGCCATATTCCAATTGTTGGAATACCCACATTGGATATAGTTGCCGGTGCGGTGCCCCTCCCCGGCACTTTGATTGTTCCACCTGAACCTGAGGTACCTACTCAGGCTAGCCACAGCCCGCGTCTGGCTGCAGTGCTACCGGCCGGGCGTGGCCGTTTGGCACTGGGCTGGTACACGGCAGGTGGAAGCGGGTGGCAGGCGGATGGACCGGCCATGGTGACGACTGCCGATGAACTTGCAGATCAAATTCATAAGCCGGTTATTATCTGCGGTGAAATGTCTGCCGATGAACGCCATCGCCTGATGCGAAAGTTTAAAAATGTGAGTCTGGCACCACCTTCACAATGCGTTCGCAGGCCAGCTATCCTTGCGGAGCTGGCGTGGCAAAAATGGCAAGCCGGGAAAACCGACCTGGCTGCAACTCTCGCACCCATTTATATCCATGTCGCTGGAGGATTGCCGGCGTGACTGTCCTGATCCGCCGGATGACCTTGGAAGATATTCCGGCAGTCCACGAGATTGATGTTCTCTCATTTAGTTTACCCTGGCCGGAGCGTTCGTTTTGTTTCGAGTTGACCAAAAACCAGGTCTCGCGCGGCTGGGTGGCTGAAATGGATGGAAAAATTGCAGCCATGTTGTTAATTTGGTTTGTCGTCGATGAAGCCCATATTGCCACTATTGCTGTTCACCCGGATTTCCGCCGGCAGGGCATAGGTGAACAGATTTTGTTACATGCTTTGCGGGCAGTTCATAATGAAGGGGCACAACGGGCTTTCTTGGAAGTGCGCGCCGGAAATATTTCCGCCCAGGCCATGTACAGAAAATATGGCTTTGAATTGGCAGGTGTCCGCCCAGGATATTACAAGGACAATAACGAGGATGCCTTTTTGATGAACCTTGAGAAATTTGATTGTCTGGAGGCCGTATGAGTACTGAAGAAGTACTTGCCCAAGTGGCCAGGGAAGTGTCTGCCTGCCAAAAATGCGCATTATATCATTCACGCAAGAAGGCTGTCCCAGGCGAGGGACCGGCAGATGCGGAAATCATGTTCATCGGAGAAGGTCCGGGGTTTCATGAAAACGAACAGGGGCGCCCCTTCGTCGGTGCGGCGGGTAATTTCCTGAATGAATTGCTGGCTGAGGCCGGCTTGAAACGTTCGGATGTGTGGATCGGTAACGTGGTAAAATGCCGTCCACCTAACAACCGGGACCCCTTGCCCGAAGAATTGGCAGCTTGCAACGAATACCTGGAGCGGCAGATTACTGCCATCAATCCGAAGATCATCATCACCCTGGGGCGCTATTCCATGGGCAAATTCATGCCAGGCGTCAAGATCAGTTCGGTACATGGACAGATGCGCCGGGTGGGAACCCGTTTTGTGATCGCCATGTTCCATCCTGCAGCGGCATTGCATCAAGCTGCCCTTAAACCTGCCATCATGAAAGATTTTGGACAGTTACCTGAATTACTTAAACAGGCGCGGACGGCCCAGGCCCATGCCATCCCGGTACTTGCAGTAGAAGAACCAAAAGAAGACCCGAAACAATTAAGCCTTTTTTGACTGGTCAGCCGTATCTCTTATATCTAATTGGACGGGCAATTCCGTTGGAAGAGCTGAAAGGATTAGCATGAGCATGAGTACGAAAGAAACCCTCATTAAGAAAATGAACGATAAAACAGCCCGAATAGCCATTCTTGGATTAGGTTATGTAGGCCTGCCACTGGCAGTGGTGTTTGCTGAGGCAGGGTTCACTGTCATGGGAATTGACCCGGATGTGCGCAAGGCGGATTCCGTTAATAAAGGTGTCAGTTATATCCCGGATATCTCGACAGAACGGCTTGCCCCGCTGATTAAATCCGGGCGACTGTCAGCCAGTACTGATTTCTCAGTCTTAAAGGAAATGGACGCCGCCAGTATCTGTGTGCCGACGCCGCTTCGCAAAACCGGCGACCCGGACATGTCCTTCATCCTGTCAGCCACCGAGCAACTGGCAAAATATATGCACGCGGGCATGATCGTTGTTTTGGAGTCCAGCACTTATCCAGGCACCACGCGCGAGATCCTGCTGCCGAAGCTGGGGGAGGCCAATGGCCTGAACGTAGGCGTGGACTGGTTCCTGGCATTTTCGCCGGAACGGGTGGACCCGGGCCGGGAGGATTTCACCACGTTCAACACGCCCAAAGTAGTTGGAGGTATCACTCCGGCCTGTGTGGAAGTTGCGGCAGCCTGGTACGGAGGTGCCATCCAGAACATCCATCTGGTTTCGTCTGCGGAAGCGGCTGAGATGGCAAAACTGCTTGAGAACACCTTCCGTATGATCAACATCGGCTTGGTTAACGAACTGGCGATTATGTGCGAGCGCATGGGCGTGGATGTCTGGGAAGTGATCGATGCGGCAGCCACCAAACCATTCGGTTTCATGAAATTCACACCCGGGCCGGGCCTGGGTGGACATTGCATCCCGATCGACCCGCTTTATCTGTCCTGGAAAATGAAAGCCTACCAGTATACGGCCCGTTTTATCGAATTGGCTTCGGATATAAACACGAACATGCCTCGATATGTGGTGAGCCGCATCCTGGAGGCCATGAACGAGCGCGGGAAAACGTTGAAAGGGAGCAAATGTCTGGTTTTGGGAGTGGCCTATAAACCAGATATTGACGATATCCGCGAGTCTCCGGCCCTGGATGTGATCGGCTTGCTCCAGAAGAAAGGCGCAACGGTCACATACCACGATCCTTTCATCCCCACTTTAAAGACCCACGAGGCTGAGGAAATGCAATCCGTCCCAGACCTGATGGCGGCGGTACGTGCTTCCGATTGTGTTGTCATAACTACAAACCACAAAACGTACGATTACAAGCCCATTCTGGATGCGGCAAAGTTCATTTTCGACAGCCGCAATGCTCTTGGGAAAATGGGTAAGGATAGTCCGAAAGTGGTCAGGCTCTAAACGCTTTTCTTGGCATATAGAACTTTCCATATGGCACAATACCTCGTCACCAGTGCGGAGGGCTTCGTTACTGAGCGATCCTGGGCATGCAAGAGGGTGGAATTGTGACCATATTCCAAAAGCTTTCTGCGATCTGGTCGGAAGATAACCTGTTGCGCCGGGTGATCCGGAACAGCAGTTATCTGTTCGGAAGCAATGTTTTTTCCTCCGGGTTGAGCTTCTTACAGGGGATTGTTATTATCCGCCTGATCGGTGTGGCCAACCTGGGCATGGTTGTCATCATCCAGACCTTTGCCTCGAATATCAATATTTTGCTATCCTTTCGTATGAGTGAGGTGGTTGTGAAGCACCTCGGTCCGGCCCTGGCGGATGACAAAAAGATGGAGGCTGCCGCGCTGGTTAAGGCAGCCGGCATGACCGAGGCGGCGGTATCTCTGCTGGCATGTGTTGTACTCGTCCTGCTCAGCCCGTGGGCTGCGCGGGTTATCGGTCACAATCCTGCCAGTGCGCCCTGGTTTATTTTTTACGGTCTGATACTGTTGATCAACCTGGTGTACGAAACATCCACCGGAATCCTGCAGGCAATGCATCGTTTCAACAAGCTGGCCCGTTTTACCATCATACAGGCCTTGATCACTTTTTCGATCGTCGTGGTAACTTACATTCTTTATCGGTGGGTGGCCACGCAATTCCTGGCACCCTACCTGGTCCCGGCAGTGTTGCTGGCATACGTTATCGGGAAGGCCTATTACAACATTTCGCTGGTGAGCCTGGCCATGCGGGAGATAAATACGACCTTTGGGAAAGCTTGGTGGCGCAGTTCTCTGGAAAAATTGACCGGCAAGCGGGCCATGGCATTGTTTGCCCTGAACACGAACCTGAACGGCACGGTCAACCTGATTTTCAGAGATAACATTCCGCTCTACCTGGGTACCTTGCTCACCACCATCCAGGTTGGTTATTTTTCAATAGCTTTTACATTAATCTCCACGATTACCCTGGCCCTAAACCCTCTCATTGCGCCGATTTACAGCGAGATTTCTCGCACAATTGCCAAACTGCAATGGGATACAACCCTGCGATTGCTCCGGCGGGTTACCGTCCTCTCCAGCGCGATTGTACTGGCAATTAGCGGTTTTTGGGCGT
>Ga0187849_1003443_pt1 | contig 13948 bp, 10 predicted proteins | sample June2016WEW_4_10_2_FD_132412 | JGI IMG/M metagenome (GOLD analysis project Ga0187849, IMG submission 132412) | Peatland microbial communities from SPRUCE experiment site at the Marcell Experimental Forest, Minnesota, USA - June2016WEW_4_100 | ecosystem: Environmental > Terrestrial > Soil >... | reverse complement strand
TTCGAACGTGGTAGCGGTAATCCCTTCCCACCGCTTCAGCAGCCATTCTGGAAAAGCACGCCGCACGCTCTCCCGATTCTCGGTAGAAAGGTGTTCAAAGTCGTGCCCCAGCACGCGCTGTTTGGGAGGCGCACACTTTCTCAGTACCGCATTCACCAAGCCCGCCGCGGAACGCTTGCGCGCGGCCTTCGTCAGCTCGACGGCATCATCCACCACCGCTCGCTTCGGAACCCTTTCCAGAAACCGAATCTGGTAAGCCCCCATGCGGAGAATCGTCAGCACTTCGGAATCGAACCCTTTCACCTTTCTCCCGGAAAGCTGCTCGATTTGGAAGTCCAGTTCGCCCCGCCAGCGCAATACGCCCATCACGATTTCCGTTGCGAGCCGCCGGTCGGCCCCCTTCAAGGCGGAAACCTCCGGGCTTTGCAGCAGATCCACAGCGAAGGCGCGGCCGGATTCTAAACGACACAGAACTTGGTAGGCGGTTTGGCGGGCAGGCGAGGCAGGCATAGAAAAGGCAATTCTGAATTATGAATTATGAATTCTGAATTATGAAATCGTAAAACCCCTGCTTATCCCCAGGTATTGCTGTTAGCTCTCAGCTCTCAGCTCATAGCTTTCAGCTTTCAGCTCTCAGCTCTCAGCTCACAGCTTTCAGCTTTCAGCTCTCAGCTTTCAGCTCTCAGTTTTCAGCATTCAGAATTCAGCATTCAGAATTCATAATTCAGAATTTCTTGCTCATCCGACTTTTTCGCCGGCCGAGATTTTCACCCCATTGAGAAAATCGCGCGGCGCAAGGCGCTTGCGGCCTTCCAGTTGAATTTCCTTCGCCTCTAGCAGCGTTCCCTGGCCGCAAGTCACGCGGAGTCTGCCACGGTCAGCGATCAGCGTCCCGGGATCGAGATGCACTGTCTCGCCCGCGGCCGGGCGGCTGGCAGCCCAGAGGTGCAGGTTTTTGCCGCGAAACCTCGTGTAAGCCCCCGGCCAGGGCCGCAGGCCGCGAATGCGATTCCAAATCTCCAGCGCCGGAAGGTTCCAATCGATTCGTCCATCTTCCTTTTTCAAAATGGGCGCGAGGGTCGCCTGCGCGTGATCCTGGGGCTGCGCCTCCAAGTCGCCCCGTTCCAGCCGCCGCAAAGTTTCAATCATCAAATCCGCGCCAAGCTGGCTAAGCCGCTCGCCCAGCGTTTCCGAGGTGTCATCGTCCCGAATTTCCACTTCCCTCTTCAGCAAAATGTCGCCGGTATCCAACCCCACATCAATTCGCATGGTGGTGACGCCGGTTACCGCTTCGCCGCGAATCAGTGACCACTGAATCGGCGCTGCCCCCCGATACTTGGGCAGAAGCGATGCGTGCAGATTGATGCACCCGAGCCGCGGCAGGTCGATCATCCATTTCGGAAGGATGTGCCCGTAAGCCACCACCACGATCGCGTCGGGCCGAGAGCGCGAAAGGAACTCGACGGTCGCGGGGTCTTTCAACTTTGCCGGCTGGTAGACCTCCAACCCCGCGCGCCGAGCCGCTTGCTTCACGGGCGGAGCTTTCACCTCGTACCCGCGCCCGCTCGGTTCATCCAGATTGGTTACCACGAGGTCGATCGCAAATTTCTCCGCGATGAGCCTTTCGAGGGTGGGAACAGCGAAATCGGGTGTGCCGCAAAAAATCAAATGCATGAGCCGTCGGTTCTCGGTTGTCGGTTTTCGGTGGGTGGGCTAGCAGCGGCCGGATTCTTTCGTCTTAAGAACCGCAACAAGCCATTTAACAGGCGACCCACTTCCCCTGTCCGCTGCAAAAGACGCCGCTCTTCATCATCTTTGAGATAATTCAAGCGGCGGGCAATCTGAATATGCGTCTCCAATTCAGCGAGCGACCCGTAGGCGATGGACAAGTGTTGGATGAACTCAGGTCGGTGCTGTCTCCCTTGGCCCTCCGCCACATTAGCGGGGATGGATACTGCGGCACGCTGGATTTGGCTAATCAGGCCATAAACCTCGCGCTCAGGAAACTTTTTGGTGGCGCCATAACATTCTACGACAAGGTCCATGGCCTTCTGCCAAAGTTCGAGATCTCGATAGCTTCTTCCCTGCATTGTCTCCTTCCCTGAACCGTCGTGCCACTACCGGCTTCCGACAACCGACCGCCGACAACCGCTCTACCACTCGCCCGCTTTCATCATTTTGCGCACTTTGCGCTTGATGGACTCCCGCTTCAGGCGGCCGACGTGTTGGATGAAGAGTTTGCCGTTCAGGTGGTCTATCTCATGGCAGAAAGCGCGCGCCAGCAGGCCCTCACCGGTCATGGTGAGTTCCTGGCCGTGAATATCCTGAGCCCGCAAGGTGACGCGCTCCGGGCGGGGCGTCTTGGCACGAAAATCCGGCAAGCTCAAACACCCTTCCTCCTGCACCTGTTCGCCCTCCATGGAAACGATCACGGGATTGGCCAGGACCAGCTTGGTCTTGGGATCTTCGCCCAAGGTCGTGTCAATAACGCACAAGCGTAGCGGCAGGCCGATTTGCGGCGCCGCCAAGCCCACGCCATTCGCCGCGTACATGGTCTCAAACATGTCCGCCACGAGCTTCTTTAAACTGCTGTCGAAGTCGACAATACAATTGCCGGGCTTCTCCAAAACTTCCCGACCGTATTTGACGATGGGATAGATCATTTTCGAAACTCGAAAATCGAAACTCGACAATCGGGAACTCGATCCGCGCGGATGGTGCGGGCTTTACCGTCCGTGCCAGCGCCACTCGCGAGTTTCAAATTTCGATTTTCGAGTTTCGAGCTAGAACCTCCTGATTTGCTCCAAGTACCCATCAAAATTCCGCCGCGTCTCTTCCATCGAGTCGCCGCCAAACTTCTCCAGAAGTGAGCGTGCCAGGATGAGTGCCACCATCGCTTCGCCCACCACGCCGCCCGCCGGCAGCACACAAACATCCGAGCGCTCGTAGGCGGCCTTGACCGTTTCTTTACTTTCAAAATCCACCGATTCGAGCGGACGCCGCAGAGTGGAAATGGGCTTCAGATAGCCTCGCACCACCAGGTCCTCGCCGTTGGTAATTCCACCCTCCAGGCCGCCGGCGCGATTGGTCTTGCGCGTGAAGCGCGCCTGGGCGCGGTCGTATCCAATTTCATCGTGCACGCTGGAGCCCATCGCCGTGGCGCTCGAGATGCCGCTGCCGATTTCTACCGCTTTGACGGCTTGAATCGACATGACCGCCTGCGCCAACTGGCCGTCGAGCCGCTCATCCCACTGTGCGCACGACCCCAATCCGGGGGGAAGGCCGCGCACGATCACTTCAAACGTTCCGCCCACGGTATCACGGTTTTCCGTGGCGCGGTCCACCGCATCTTTCATTCGCGCTTCGACGGCGGGATCCACACACGCCAGCATCAGATCTTCCCGATCCCGCAGAGCCAGCACGGCCTCAAATGGCACACGGTCATCGGCAAGCCTCACCTCGCCGAGCGCGACAACGTGGCTGGCCACTTCAATAGCAAAACTCTTCAAAAAGAGCTTGGCCACCGCCCCTACCGCCACTCGCGCGGCAGTCTCGCGAGCGCTGGCTCGCTCCAGAACAGAGCGCGCCTCGCGAAAATTGTACTTCAGGCATCCCGCCAAATCTGCGTGCCCCGGCCGCGGCGGCGAAAGCGGTTGGTATTTGGCCCGTGATTCCGGCCGGTCTTCCACCGCCATCGCCTCCTGCCAGTTTTCCCAATCCCGATTCACCATCAGGATGGCGATGGGCGAACCGATGGTTTGGCCATGTCTCACACCGGAAAGGAATTGCGCGGTGTCGGTTTCAATCTTCATGCGCCCGCCGCGCCCGTAGCCGCCCTGACGGCGCTTCAGCTCGCGATTCACATAGTCAAAGTCGATCCGCAGCCCGGCGGGCAATCCCCCAAGGATGGCGACCAAGCCTTGACCATGCGACTCCCCGGCTGTTTGGAAACGCAGCATATCTCTCCCTTTGACGCCGACGAGGCGAGGCGCCTAAACCTTTGGATTTTAGCGAATTCCGCGCGAACGGTCAAAAATCTGCACACCGTGCCCCCTCCGAATTCCCCGGCGTACCCGCCATCGCGCATTCCCGTCAAAGCAGATTTTGCGCCCTTTGCCGGGCTTTCTAGTCTATAATCCTGCATTCTTGGGGTTCCTATGCGCTACTTACTGCTCAGCGACGTCCATTCCAATCTTGAAGCCCTCTACACTTGTCTTGAACTCGCCGCCGGGAAATACGACAAGGCGGTTTGTTTAGGTGACCTCGTGGGCTACGGCCCGAATCCCAACGAGGTGATCGATAAGATTCGCAACCTCTGCAAGGTGGTGATCCGCGGCAACCACGACAAGGCCTGTTGCGGAATCGACGACGCCGCGGAATTCAATCCTTACGCACGCATGGCCACCGGATGGACTCGCCAAGCCCTCACGCTCGGGCATCTCGAGTACCTTCGCACCCTTCCCATGGGGCCCGCCGTGATGGAGGGATTCATTTTCGTGCATGGCTCGCCCCAGGATGAGGACGAGTACATTCTGGGGCCCGCACAAGCGCTGCCCCTGCTGCGCGGCCCGAAGACTCCACTCGTTTGCTTCGGCCACACGCACCTGCAAGGCGGCTTTACGCTTACGGAGGCCGGACGTTTTCAATCCATCCGCATCCCCGCCACGCCGGATGGCTTGACCCTGACGGTCCGGCTCGAAGACTCCACGCGCTATCTGATCAATCCAGGCTCCGTGGGCCAGCCGCGTGACCGCGACTGGCGCGCCGGGTTTGCCGTCCTCGACTTGGACCGGAAAGAAGTGCAGTATTACCGCACCCCTTACAACGTGGCCCAAACCCAGGCCAAGATGGAAAAAGCCGGGCTGCCTCTGCCCCTTTACCGCCGCCTGGAATTGGGACGCTAGCAGACAGGGAAAGGCCGAAATTTGAAAATCGAAACTCGAAAATCGGGGCGAGTTTCGAGTTTCGTCTTTTTGCTGCTCAAAATTCCACATACACAGGCTTGACGGTTGGGGGCGCTTGATTCCAATCCGCCGGCATGTGATCGAAGGTCACGCGGAAGGCGTGGGTTTCACCCGGCTGCAAAGGTGTGGCGCGATCCCCAAGGGGATGAGCGGTTTCTCGCAGCACGACCTGGTTGAGAGTATCCACGAAATTCAATTCCACCTCGAGGCGCCGAACCAGCTTCGCACCCTTGTTGGTGACGCTGCCATCCAGATAAGTTACCGTGCCGCCGAGGAAGTTGACCGCGGCGCTCATGCGCAAATCCGCGAAAACCAGCGATGCCAGATAAGCCTTCTGCTCAGCGCTCGGAGCCGGCCGCCCCGCTTCGGCCGAACCCGCACGAGATACCGCGCGATGTTGCTGGAGGACCAAGACCGCGACCAGTCCTGCCAGAACCACCGACACAATTAGGATAATAATGAGAGTGGAAATACCGTGATCGTTCCGGGACATGGTTCTCAATCAGGTTCCAGCCACCGTCAGGCCGGAAATCAGTAAGGTAGGCGCCGCGAGGGCGCTGCGAAATTCCAGGTCCGAGCCCACCATCTCGATGTGGTTCAGCATTTCCGCCAGATTTCCCGCGATGGTAACCTCTTCCACCGGATAGGCAAACTCTCCATTTTCAATCCACATCCCCGCCGCCCCGCGGGAATAATCACCCGTTACAATATTCACGCCGAAGCCGATCAGGTCGGTAACATAAAAGCCCGCCTTCACGGACTTGCGAATTTCCTCGGCGGTATGCGGGCCGGGCGCCAGATAAAAGTTCTTCGGCCCCACGCTGGGGGGGCCGGCGACACCCCGCAAGGCGTTTCCGGTGGTCCGCATATTCAGCTTGCGCGCCGTGTAACAGTCTAACAGGTAATTGCTGAGCACGCCCTTTTCAATGACGGGCGTCACCGCAGCAGGAATCCCCTCCCCGTCGAAGGGCCGCGTGCCGAACCCGCCCGGACGCAGGCCGTCGTCGAGGATGGTCACCCGCTCGCTTGCGACCTTCTGGTTCAGCTTCCCGGTTAGAAACGAGGCGCTGCGATAAATGGCGTCGCCGCGCACCGCCTCAAAAATGTGAACGAGCAGCGAAGGGGCGGTTTCCGGATCGAAAATCACCGGCACATGGCAAGTCGCCATTTTGCGCCCCCCTAGCTTGCGCAAGGTGCGCTCGGCGGCCTTGCGTCCCACCGCCTCGGGACTTTCCAGCGCGCTGCGGCGGCGCGATACGGAATACCAGTAGTCCCGCTGCATGCCGCCCTCCTCCGCCACCGGAGCGACGGAGCCCGCGCAGTACGATGACCGGTAACTGCCCACGAAACCCAGCGAGTTAGCGTAGGCCCTACGCCCTACACTCGCTTCGAACCATGCCCCCTCGGAATTCTTGATGCGAGGGTCGGCGTCGAGCGCCGCCCGCTCCGCGCGCCGGGCGTAGTCAATGCACTCTTCCGTGGAAAGCTCGGCCACATCCTCGGAGTAAAGTCCCAAATCGCCTTCATGACGGCCCAGCAGCGCCGCCTCAGGCAGGCCGCTGGCGGGATCCTCCGAGGTGACCCGCGCCATGGCGAGCGTGCGCTCCACCAGCCGCTCCAAAGAGGGTAGGGAAAAATCGCTGGAGAAGGACGATGCGCTGCGTACGCCCCGGAAAATGCGCAACCCCAGAGCCTTGGACGCAGCCTCCTTCAGCTTCTCGATCTGCCCGAGCCGCAGCGCTGTCGAGAATTCATCCGTTTCGTGGACGGTCACATCGGCCGCGGTGGCCCCCCCACGCATGGCGCGGTTCACCAGTTCCACGGCAATCTGTTCCAGTTGTTGTTCCATAAGCAGGAGCTAGAAGTTAGAAGCTAGGAGCTAGAAGTCAGGAGCCAGGAGTCGGGAGTCAGAATGAGGGAAACGGCGTAGTGCCGGCATGAATCGAAACGACCGTCACGCTTCAAACAGGATGTAGGATTTTGGTTCCAGGGTTTAGGCTCGACCTGAATCCTTGCTCCTGACTCCTGACTTCTGTCTCCTGACTTCTAGCTCCTAACTTCTAGCTTCTGGCTTCTAACTCCTAACTTCTCCCTCCCCTAAGTAAACGACGCCGCGCCCCGCGGGGCTGTGCCTCCCACGGTCAGCCTGCTGACTTTGATGGTGGGAATGCCCACTCCCACCGGCACGCTTTGCCCATCCTTGCCGCAGGTGCCGATTCCCGGGTCGAGCTTCAGATCGTTGCCCACGGCGGTGACGCGGGTCAGCACCGTCGGTCCGTCACCGATCAGCGTGGCGCCCTTCACCGGCGCCGTCACCCGGCCATCCTCGATCAGGTAGGCTTCCGACGCCGAAAACACAAACTTGCCGTTGGTGATGTCCACTTGGCCGCCGCCGAAATTGGCCGCGTACAGCCCGCGCCGGACGGAGCGAATGATATCGTCAGGAGCGTCCGTGCCCGCCAGCATATAAGTGTTGGTCATGCGCGGCATGGGAATGTGCTCGTAACTTTCCCGCCGCCCGTTGCCCGTCCGCGTGGTCTTGAGAATGTCGGCGCTCAGCTTGTCCTGCAAATAGGCGCGCAGGATACCGTTCTCAATCAGCACGGTTCTTTGCGTGGGCTCGCCTTCATCATCCACATTCAACGAGCCGCGTCGCGACGGAATGGTGCCGTCATCCACCACCGTGCAAATGTCGGAGGCCACGCGCTGTCCCATGCGGCCGCTGAAAGCCGAGATGCCCTTGCGGTTGAAATCCGCTTCCAGGCCATGCCCGATGGCTTCGTGCAGCAGAATGCCCGGCCATCCCGGCCCCAGGACCACTTCCATCTCGCCCGCCGGGGCTTCGCGCGCCTCGAGCTGCACAATCGCCTGCCGCGCCGCTTCTTTCGCAAAGTGTTCCGGCGCCCGTTCACCGGAAAAAAATTCCAAACCCACACGCCCGCCGCCGCCACTGGAACCGGACTGGAGCTTGCCGCCGTCCTGGGCGATGGTGAAAACATTGAGGCGGACGAGCGGCTGGAAATCCGTAACCACGCGGCCGTCCGAACCGGCGATCAGCACGTGGCGAATCTGGTCGCCGTAAGTCGCGCGCACCTGCTTGATGCGCGGGTCGGAAGCGCGCGCGGCGCGGTCCGCCCGCGCGACCAGTTCAAGCTTGTCGGACAAATCGCGATCCGTGTAGGGCACCATAACCGGATAGAAATCGTGCTTGGCGTCGAGCGCGCTCAAGCCCACCGTCGAAACGCGCGCCGGGCCGCTAGCAATGCGCGCCGCAATCTTCGCGGCCTTCAAGATCTTTTCCGGGGCAAGGTCGTCCGTGTAGGCGTAGCCAGTCTGCTCCCCCGCCACCACGCGCACCCCACAACCCATGGTGATTCCTTCGGTCGCGGTCTTCACCAGCGACTCGTCCACGAGCAGTGACGAATTGGTAGTGTGCTCGAAGTAGAGGTCCGCGTATTCGCCGCCCTCGGAAAGCGCCGCCCCCAAGTACTGAGAGAGACTTGCCTCCGTCAGTCCAAAGCGCTCGAAGAAGAACCAATCAGAATTGCCCATCGTGGCAAGCCCACCCTGGCTACGGCGCGCCAGCCACCGAAGGCCTCGCGGCCGACACCCTGAATTCCAACCTAACACACAGCTCCACATGTGTCAATTTAGGTAGAAATCGGGTCATCGGGCGATTTTGGATTTTAGATTTTGGATTTTGGATTCGTGATTTGTGATTTGTGATTTGGGATTCTCGATTTTCGATCTTCGATCTGCAATTTGCGATTTGCAATTCAGTGCTTCGGACCTTGCCGCCTGCCGTGCTCTACGCTGGCACTAGCAGGTAGCGCAGAGTTATCCGTCAGCTGACGGATTACTCTGCGGTTCTTCACATGATAACCTCCACATACCTATTAATATCCGATGACGAAAAGACGCTCTTTGGTTCGGCTAACTTCGCATCATATAAAAACGGTTCGGAATTTCCTTGACAAGCTGCAAATCGCGAGCTAGAAGGTAGATGGCAGCGGGAGATTCGAAGTGGAAGCAGCAGAAGAATTTGAGGTTTTTGACGTACCGGCAGCGGTCAGCCAACGAGAGGGCTTATCAGATCGAATCGCCCATGCGTTGCGAGAGGCAATTGTTTCTGAAAAGCGCGCAGCTAAATACTAGCCGAAGATATTTGAATTGTGCCCCACGCAGCTCCATGTAACCGTTACATCGAGCCCGGTATGCCACAGAAATTTCTGCACACGTTCCGCACACATTTGAGAGGTAAGAATCTAGCCACATTTGCGTTGGGTCTTAGGTCGCTATGAAATTTCAATCAGGAGGATACCAGTGATAAAGAGAATCATACCAATTCTTCTACTCCTTGCTTTTCTCCCGCTGCCCCTGTGCGCGCAGCAGGTCGGAGCAAGTATCACAGGACACGTTCTCGACCCCTCCGCTGCGGCGGTCAGTGGGGCGACTATCAAATTAACCTCCACCACCACGGGGGCGGTCTACACGGCGGGTTCTGACAGCGCCGGCATTTATCAACTCCCCTTTGTACTGATCGGGCCCTACACCCTCACCGTTGAGAAGGAGGGGTTCAAAAAATACGTGCAAGAGGGAATCGCGCTGGTCACCAACCAAAAGGCGGTCATCGACATCACCCTGCAGCTCGGCTCGGTGACCCAGTCGGTCAGCGTGGTGGCCAACGCCCCGCTACTCCAACCGGAGTCCGGCGACCGGAACTGGACAGTTGGACAGGTCCGCATGGACCCGGAAGTATTCCGTGGTCAAAACACCATTGAGGTCACCTTTTTCGCGCCGGGAGTTTCGGTCGTAAGCGGCGACAAAAAGTTGCGTTTCTTCGACACCGGCGGAAGCCAAGCCGTTAATTTCAACGGCGGGCAGTCAGGGCAAGGCGGCAACCTTCAGACGTCACAGACGAGCGGCAACATGGTGATGGTGGATGGAATCTCCTCCAACACGGGTGGAAGCGGCGTGTCATTCAACCCTGTGGCCGATTCCGTTCAGGAAGTCAGCGTCCAGGCAACGATGTTTGACGCCCAGTACGGTTGGAGCACCGGGGGCGTGGTTAACACCATTACCAAAAGCGGGAGCAATCGGTGGCACGGTGACGGGTACGAGTACAACCAGAATACGATCTTCAATGCGGAAGACTGGGGCAGCATTAACAGCCACGTTGGCCGACTACCTTGGCACATCAACATGTTCGGGGGCGCTCTCGGCGGGCCGATTATTAAGAACAAGATTTTCGGGTACTTTTCCGACCTGCACATCTGGCAAATTCAACCCGATCCGTTTTCAGTCGCGGTGCCCACGGCGGCGGAGAGGCAAGGCAATTTCAACGGACTCTGTACCAGCGTATCGACGAGCACCGGCGCCTGTGCTGCCCAGGTCCAGCTTTACGATCCTTCCACGACTTCCACCCTCGCGAGCGGCGCGGGCTCGTGTACGGCTTCCAGTAGCACAGCATGTCGCTCAAAATCCGGATCCCTGGTCAGTGGAAACCAGATTTTGAGTATCAACCCCATCGCCGCCAACGTCCTGTCCTATGTGTCGCTCCCCAACGTCACGGGCGTTACGGGCACCTGCCCAGCCGGTGTCACGTCAGGCCAGACAGGCATAAACCAAGGACAGTGCGGCACCTTTCAGGGGAACCTTGGGAACGCCGCGAACCAGAGGAAGTTCGTCGATTTTGCCCCTGCCAACAGCGGGAGGCTCGACTGGAATCTCTCGGATAGGACTCGCGCGTTCTTCCGTTACTCGGAGAACAGCATGAGGGAAGTTCGTTCCATGAAGTACTCGACGATTTCTACCTACGACCCCGCTGACACCGGCGGCACCCTCTTTAGCCGGTCCAATCAGGATTTCGCGTTAGTGGTGAGCCATACCTTTGGTCCCACCACGGTGCTAGAAGTCCGCACCGGCATGGACCACTTCAGCAACGAGAACGGCAATTACGACGCGGGCTTTGACCCGGCTTCGCTGGGGTTCAGTTCCACTTTTGGGGCGCAAGCGACGAAGTTCTTCCCCACTTTCACTATCACCAATAACAATGGAGCGGGGAACCCAGTTTCTGGCAATGAGTTCAAACCTGGCTTCACCACGGAAGCCGTGTTAGCTCACACGCGTGGCCAGCACAACATCCGAGTAGGATTCCAGAAGTTGGATTGGGGAGAGAATTACGAGTATCCCGCCACCGACGGTGCCGGGAAATTTGGCTTCACCGGGTATTTCACCGACCAGAATCCACTCGGTACGGTAGGCGCCAGCGGTTACGCTCTGGCAGACTTCGAACTCGGATACATGTATTCCGGAAGCCTCGGAAGGTCCTTCCAGCCGGCGCTCATGGAGCACCTTTACTCGGTGTTTTTCCAGGATGATTACCATCTCTCGCGAAAGTTCACCCTGAATTACGGCTTGCGATGGGACTATGCGGGTTCACCCCATGACCGTTTCAATGGGCTGTTAGGCCCATTCTGCACCAGTTGCCAGAGCCCCTTGCAAATTTCCGGGATGAACCTGATGGGCGGGCCCACTTTTGTCGGCGTTGGCGGCGCTCCCAGCGGCACGTTCAACAAGAAATTTGACAACTTCGGGCCGCGCTTCGGGTTCGCCTATGACGCGGGACACCATACCGTGGTGCGGGGCGGTTACGGGATGATTTACGCCCAGCAGTTGGATTACATTAGCAATAGTGGTGCTCCAGGTTTCAGCTACGACACGACCGTGGTGCCGTTTATCCAAAATGGCATTCCCAACCCCAATATCAGCCTCGCCAACCCCTTCCCAACGGGGATTATTAGTCCCAAGGGGGCCGCATGGGGCTTGGCGACAAACATCGGGCAGAGCATTAGCTTCCCCGATCCGGACATGGACATTCCACGCACCATGCAATACTCGCTGGAGGTCCAGCACTCGTTTGGAAGCAATTGGCTTGCGACCATTGCCTATGTCGGCTCGCGCGCAGCCCGGTTGCCCGTCAACCACCAACTCAATGCCGTTCCGTTGGCGGCCTTGCCCTACACGCCCTCCGGGCAAGTCAACACCACTGGATATACTTACGGAGCCCTGAATACCCAGGTTGCCAACCCCTTCTTGAACCTTCCCAGCACTTCGCCTTATGCCTCCTTGGCGACGGGCACCTTCTTGACGACCTCGACCGTTGCGCAGCAGCAATTGCTGGTTCCTTTCCCGCAATTTGCGGTCAATGGCGTGACGGAGTATTATGTACCCATCGGGAAGTCGCACTATAACAGCCTCCAGGTGGAAATGAATAAGCGCCTGTCGTATGGACTGGAATTCAGCGCCAACTATACCTATTCGCGTGTCTTGCAGGCTCTGGGGTTCTTGAATCCGCAAGACCCTGTGCCGGCGCAAACCGTTGCCACTTATGACATGCCCCAGCAGGTCAAACTGCTGGTGGTCTACCACCTTCCCTTTGGGAAGGGTGACCACTTCCTCAATGGCTCGAATCCTGTGGTCAGTCGCATGGTGAGTGGTTGGTCGATGGAGGGAGGCGCGCGGCTGCAAATGGGTTCTCCCATACCCATGCCCAGTGGCGTCATGCCCACCGGAGCCGTACAAAAGACTGCGAATCCGACTTTGTCGCATTGGTTTAACACCTGCTACACAAACCTCTCGGCGGTCAATGTCAACTGTTCAACTGATTCGACACCTGCCTGGAAACAGATGCAGCAAGGGCAGCTTTACGAATGGTCTCCCTATCTCCGGGAGATTCGTGAGCCCGGAACCCACCGAGTGGATGCTTCGATCGCTAAGAACACCACGATTAAGGAAGGGATTACGCTCCGGTTCCGCGCGGATTTCATCAATGCCTTCAATAGCTCCGAATGGATGGGCGAGAACCCCGACACGACCTTTTCGGACGCTAACTTCGGGATTGAGGGCCCTCCCGTCAACGCCACTCCCTCCGACGATCCTCGAGTGGTCATGTTCTCGTTGAAATTGATCTTCTAGTGGCGTGGCCAAACATCGCCGCGACCTCCAAGGAGCCGGGCTTCCGCCTGGCCCCTTCTTTTTGTGGTGGGAGGGGAACGCGCCGGTTTCTCTTGCCCCGCAGTCTGGCGGTGGGGAAGTGGGCCCTCGCAGTCCGGACTTCTCACCACGCTCGGGCGCTTTTGATGGGCTGCGGGAAGGGGGAGCTTCAGCCCCGCCCTTCCACTCAATAGTCAGAAATCCGGGTTAGCGGTTTCTTTTGCCTTGCCGCGCCGGCACCCTCAGGAACCCCCGCCGGAACCTACCCGCTGACGGTCACGGGCACCGCGGGTTCGGGATCTTCTGCCTTGAGCCATAGTGTGACCCTCACACTGAAGGTGAGTTAGTCGAAGCGGGTAGCCGCAGTCAGTGCAGCCCTGTCCGTGGGCTTTTCTCATGCCCGGTACCCCAGCGGCAAGCGCACGCCGTCAATCGGGATGGGGCATGAGGCTGATCTCAGATTTGAAATGGCAGATTCAAGATGGGATAGCTAACAGCTCACAGCCGACAGCTTACAGTTAGTCCCGAACCCCGTATCCCGAATCCCGGCCCGTGAGTCCCGAATCCCTAGTCCCGAGTCCCGGCTTTGATCGTGGCGGAACGCTCGCGTAGTTCTTCGAGAGACATCTCAACCACTTTGCCTTCACGCCAGATATAGATGGGCAAGCCTTGGCGTGCATGGGCGACGATGACCTTCTCCACGGCGGCTTTAAGCGCCATCTCGGCCCGTTGTTCCAACGGCAATTCGAGAACGTTTTCGGGTGGTTTGGTCATGGTTTTCTGTAGCGATCCATCAGTGTCTCGTATAGCTCTCCGTGTATTATACAGGGCTTGCCCTGTTTCTCAAAGGCAACGACCGTTGGAGTCAGGAACTTCGCACGGCGACCTTCAGGTGTCGGTCAGGTGCGGAAGGATCAGGCAGAGGAGCACGGTTGTGTGGTGGGAGGAACTTCGCACGGCGATCTTTGGCTGGGGTAGAGGGGAGCAAG
>Ga0187849_1003442_pt1 | contig 13952 bp, 11 predicted proteins | sample June2016WEW_4_10_2_FD_132412 | JGI IMG/M metagenome (GOLD analysis project Ga0187849, IMG submission 132412) | Peatland microbial communities from SPRUCE experiment site at the Marcell Experimental Forest, Minnesota, USA - June2016WEW_4_100 | ecosystem: Environmental > Terrestrial > Soil >... | reverse complement strand
TGTCGATTTTTGTACAAGGCAAAAATTGCCTAGTGAAAACCTATGCGCTTTAGCCCTGTCTCGCCGAAATATTTAGCGAATTCCTATACGGCATTGCGCCTAAGTCACGATCGGCAGGAAAGTTTCTAAGAATTCCACGAGCGGGGAACATATCACCAAATCCAGATATTTGGATTTAAGATACGCACACCCCTAAAAATATAAGTGGACACAATTAGTGACCTTGTGCTAAATTACACGCGTTCGATGAAAACCTGTATGAACATATCAGCAACGATTTGGCCCGCGAGGTCGCTCCAAAGAGCGACACGCCGTGAATGGCCATTCGGAGGCTGCGTGTTCAGCCTCGGTCTATCCTTAGGCCTGAAACATCAGGCCGGTTACAATCCGGATAGGCTCTTGGTAGGCAGGTGAGGCGAGCAAAGGCTCCAAAGGATTTTCCAACCCTGCTTACCGTAACGGAAGCAGGTTTTTTTTATTGTTCCTGCACGACTGAAAAAGTGAACTTGACAACGAAAGGCAAAGCACTGTGAGAAGAAGCATACGCACGTCTTGATGATGTCGCCTGGCACAAAACACAAGAAGGCGCGGGAGAGCCGAGGTTCTCCACCGGCGGGCTATGCCCACAGGTCGCCAAAAAGCGCGCCGAGTGATTTAAGCCGGATTTTACAATCTGAGGGCTTCGCAGGAGGTGTGCCCCAAAACACCGAAAGAACCACCGTGAAACCGTGGGTTGGTATCGCAAGATAGCAAGAGGTGTTTGTTCTTTGTTGAAATGGCATGGGCCGGGAGCAGCAACGCTCCCGGCCCTCTCAATTTCAGCGGTTGTGATTTAACAGCAGAATGCCTCCCCGCCACGGAGGAAGTCCGGGTGCAATTCCCGGCGGCCGCACCAACTTCGTTCGGAATGCACTTTCGATTCTCACGTCGCCTGCGCTCCGAAAATGCAATGCAAAACAAGTCGCGCACCAGCTTGTGCAGCCGAGTCTCCAAAACTCAGCTTGCCTGGGGCAGCACCGGGGCGACTTGCCAATTCTCATGGGGTCGTGGCAGACAAGTAATGCACCTGCCCTGCAAGCAGGTTGATGTGGGCGCGCTACCCACCGACTCCACCATTTCACTGCGGGGAGAATGAGATTCAGGCGAGCCTCGTAAGCTCAGCCTCCGTGGGCGCAACTCCCTGCCCCGCTACCAGATCTCTGGGAAGTGATCCTGCTGCCCGACTGTAAATCGGGTGTCGTTAAACGAAGCTGGAAGCGACGAACTGGAGCGTTACCAGCACTTCCCACCATTTCGGACTCGTAGCTCAAGAAGCAGAGCGCCCCGTTGTCTGCGGGAGGGTTGAGGGTGCAATTCCCTTCGGGTCCGCCAATCAGCGCGTAGCGTAGCAGCCAACGCACTCGGCCTGGGACCGAGGGATCGCAGGTGCAATTCCTGCCGCGCTGACCATTTCGAATGCTGCCGTGGCCGAACACATAAGGCACCCGCCTTCTAAGCGGAACGATGCAGGTGGAAGTCCTGCCGGCAGTGCCATTGCCAGGTGGTGTCAAAGTAGCCCGACGGTTTGTTAAACCGCACAGTGTTGGTGCGAGTCCAACCCTGGCAGCCAATTTCAGGGTGTAATGCCAGCAGTCGCCACGCGTCAGGAGTTCGGAACCAGGAAGCCGCGGGTGTGAACCCTGCCACCCTGACATTTTATGGAAGGCAGGCAGATATAAGCTGGCTGCACCTGTCCCGAAAACAGGATCGGCATTGCCGAGGTCGGAGCGTTACCGACGCCTTCCGCCATCGTCCTGTAGCTCAAGAGCAGAGCACCCGGTCGATAACCGGGCGACGTAGGAGCATTACCTGCCGGGACGACCAGCCTTTGCTAAAGCTACGGTTTGGCAGGCCAGCCGTCGCCTGCGGCTACGGCCCGGCAGGCCATTTCCCCGAGTAGCTGAGGCAGATTAGCGCCTCCCTGAAGAGGAGGAGACGTTGGCGCGATACCAACCTCGGGGACCACAATAACCACCTCAACCCAATCCCGCTCTGCGGGCACGATCCGCCTTCGCCCAAGGCTACGGCGGACAGGAAGGAAACATGACCGCCCTGACCGAAACTCAGGTGCGCCTTTTCGCCTCGGCCCAAAGCTGGATCGAAGGCGAAGCGGTGCGCCAACTCTACGCCACCGCGAAGCTTGCTGGTGTCCGCCGTGCAGTAGGCTTCCCGGATTTGCATCCCGGCAAAGGCACCCCCATCGGCGCCGCGTTCGTGACCGAGGGCGAGATTTACCCGCACGTCATTGGCGGGGACATCGGCTGCGGCATGGCGTTATTCGCCACGGACCTTGTGCGTCGCGATGCCAAGCTCGACCGATGGGCCACGCTGCGCTTCGACCTCGAACACCCGTGGGAGGAATCCGTCGGCGACTTCCTCGCCGAACGACGGCTCGAATCCACGGAATTTGACTCGGCGTTGGGCACGATCGGCGGGGGAAATCACTTCGCCGAGTTGCAGGCGGTCGAAAAAGTCCTCGACCCTGACGAATTCAAGAAATTCGGGTTGGGCAAGCAGCAACTCGTGGTGCTGGTTCACAGCGGCTCGCGCGGATTGGGCGAATCCGTCCTGCGCAACTATATGGACCAACACTTCGCGAACGGCGTGGAGGCAGAATCGTTCACGGCGGGGGAATACTTCCGCGGTCACGACTTCGCCGTGCGCTGGGCCAAGGCCAATCGCGAACTCATCGCTCGTCGCTTTGTCGCGGCGCTCGGGGCCGAGACAGAGTGCCTTTGGGACGGTTGCCACAACAGCATCACCGGTCACGAAAGCGCCGGTGAAACTGTCTGGGTGCATCGCAAAGGCGCTGTCGTTGCCGAGGATGACGCGGTGGTTATCCCCGGATCGCGCGGCGCTTTTAGCTACCTCGTGAAGCCAATCGGCGATGGCGAAAGCCGCGCCTGGTCGCTCGCCCACGGGGCCGGCCGCAAATGGGCTCGCAGCGCAGCCCGCTTGCGCATGCGCGAGCGTTTCGGCCTGCATCAGTTGGTGCAGACGCCGCTGGGGAGCCGCGTGGTGTGCGAAGAGCGCGACCTGCTCTACGAAGAGGCGCCTGGCGCCTACAAAAACATCGAGGCGGTGATCCAGGACCTTCTGGATGCCGGACTTGTCTCCCTCATCGCGACGTTCCGGCCGCTCCTCACTTACAAGACGCGCAAGCTCTGCCGCTGACGCATCCTCATATCGCCACGGAGGAACTAAGCCCGCGGAGTTAACGCTGCCGGAGAGCAGCGACTCTGCGTCCTCATCCTTTGCGGCGAACGCTTTTCGTCCGTGAATGCAAAGGTGCTTGCGCACGGCCATAAATCGAGCAGCCGGCCCTTCAAGCCGGGCGTAGTCGGTGCAAGTCCGACCACGGACGCTTCAAGTGTGGAGTGATGAATGCGGAATGCGGAGTGGCCGGCGCCACAAGCGCAGCCGATTCCCCACTCCGCACTCCGAATTCCGCACTTAAAAGTCCGCGTAGCTCAGTTAGATCAGAGCGCCACCGCGCGAAGGTGGAGGTCGCAGGTGCGATTCCTGCCGTGGACGCCATTTTGCCCCTGTGCCTCAGCAGCAACCGGGCGAGTTTCGTAAACTCGTATTCGTCGGTGCGAGTCTGACCAGGGGCTCCAGCGTTCGCCTGCTGGCTACGGCTCGGCAGGCCATTTTATGGTGATCATGATGTAACAGCAGCATGCCGGGCTTTGACCCCTACGGTCTTGGTGCGAATCCAAGCGAGGCAGCCATTCCCAGTGCGGAGTGCGGAATGCAGAGCGCGGAATGGGAGCGCGCCGGTCCCTGAAACCGGAGGACTTGGAGCAAAACCAGGCGCGGCAGCCAATTTCCGGGCACAAGCCCCGACAAAGAAGAAACACCTCGGCGCCAGAAGCGATATGCCCGTGTGTGAACATTTTATGAACGAAATACTGAACAAGTCGATTGTGCTGGTGCTGAATCGCAACTGGCAGGCGATCAACATTCGCACGCCCCAGGAAGCGTTTTGCCAAATGGCAACGAACGTTGCGACCGGCCTGGAGATCGAAGGCGAGAACCACATCCGCCCCGTGACGTGGGACGAGTGGATCACGCTGCCGATTCGTCCCCAGGACAGCGCGGTGCAGACCGTGCGCGGCCCGATCCGCGTGCCGACGGTCATTGTGGCCGTGAACTTCGCCAAGGTGCCGAGGAAGCGCCCGAAGCTCTGCGCTCGCACGATTCGTGATCGCGACGGCAACCGCTGCCAATACACCGGCCGCGCGCTGCGCCCCGACGAAGGCAGCCTCGACCACGTTCTGCCGCGTTCGCGTGGCGGCAAAGACACGTGGGAAAACCTCGTGTGGTCGAGCAAGGACGTGAACGCCCGCAAGGGCAACCGCCTGCCGCACGAAGCTGGCCTCAAGCTGCTCACCGTCCCGCGCGCACCGAAGGAGATGCCGGTGACGGCGCTCATCCGCAACGCACACGGCATTCCTGAATGGGGCATGTTCGTGCAGGAATGAAGCAGATTGGGCTGGATCGTCCTGATCAACGGGCCAGCCCGACAACGAGAATCCAAAATGTGGCTCGCGCAATTAGACCAAAATCGCCGGAATCCATCCTGCATGACAGCCCAATCAGAGGACAGTGAAGGCATTCCACCCGAGGTTCTTGAGAATATTCGGGGCGCAGTCCGAATCGGGGGCACCTTTACGAGCCGGAACATTTTCGGGGAGAAACTGACACTCCAGGAGCTGCTTGGGCTGGTTTCTCCGCTCGAGCGGGATGGGGCCATTACCCTCTGTGCCGAGTGGAACCGCTGGAACACGTGGGTGCTTTTTCACCACGGAACGTGGCAGGAAGCACCAAAGGATCAGGAAAAACTGCTCAACGATCTAGTGCCCCTGAACGCACAACGCCGGGCAGGAGTCCTTGATTCCACGCGCCCGCTGGTGGGCGGATGGTGGCAAGTACCGCGAGGAGCTCGCCCAGGTGGATCCTTACCGAGACGGCCGTCCACCGGAGGTGCTGCAACGGCAGGCGGAGCAGTACGGGCAGCTTTTCCGCTTGTTCCGCAAGCACGCGGATGTCATCGCTCGGGTCTCTTTCTGGGACCTGCACGACGGCCAAAGCTGGCTCAATTGGTTCCCGTGACGACGGGCGTCGTGCACTCTTCCCGAAGCGGCCAATGATGAAGAAAGAGCGGCTGCGAGGGAGCGGGAGCTCCTGGCCATCCTCAAGATGACGGTAAAAGGCAACAACGGCACGGAAGCAACCGAGCACTTCGCAAGGCTCGTCGCGAAGGATTGAAGGTTTAACGGACAACGGTGAGCGACATTGGCATCGTTCCGGTCTCCGCTGCCCTCACCCAGGGCAAACGGCAGGTCGCAGTGCAGTTTCGGGCGCATCCTGGCAACAATGCCGGTGCAGCACGCGGCGACGGCAAAACTGACGCGAGATGATGTTGTGGTGCGGCGTTAGCCGGGCAACCGGCACGACGCCGCCTTTGCCCTGTCTATAGCGCACATGCGCCTTGAATGTGCGATGACGGGCGCAAGGCCCGGTTTATGTGTATGGACCAGCCTGGCCCAAAGCCTTGAACAGGGTCCCTATCGGTTGAATTGGGCGTGGGCTCGTCACGGCCAGGGGATTTCTCTACGACCCTCTCACTCCTGGACAACCCCTCGCGTGTTTCGGCTGGCGCATTCTGAATCTCTCATTCATCATCCTCTCCAGTTTATTTGAAGCCATCTAATTTTGAGTCTGATATGAAACGTCGCGAAATGTTGAAGACCACCTCGGCGGCGAGTTCATCACGCACGGCCCGCAGCAAGAGGCATCACTCATTATCGCCTCGGATTTCCCGGGTGTGGATCGGTTGGGGTGCGCGGAGGGCATTTCGTTCGCGGATGAATGGTACGCGCAACGAAACTTTGCCAAGGACCTGCATGTGATTCTGGTGCAGGAAACCGCGCTGATGCAGGGCGATTGTTACCGACGCCCGGATTATCCCAACACCTGGGCCCGGCGGCACGGCCAGGGCCGGGTGTTCTACACGGCGCTGGGCCATCGCGAGGAGGTGTGGACGAATCCATTCTTCCAGGCGCTTGTGTTCGGGGGCTTCGCCTGGGCGCTGGGGAATGTGCAGGCCGAGGCCGAGCCCAATCTCGACCGGGTGACTCCGCGCGCAAATCAATTGAAAAGCTGAAAGGTGCTTATGAAAGAAAATCGCATGAACCGGAGGCAATTTGTGCATACGGCCGCGATGGCGGCTGCCGGCACAACCATAGGGGCGGGTGTGATCGAGAAAGCCGCCGGCGCAGAGGTGGCCGCTCCCAACCCGACCCGGACGCGCAGCTATAACGCGAACATGGAATATCGGCGGCTGGGCCGGACCGGGCTGATGGTCTCGGCCGTCAGCATTGGCGGGCACTGGAAACAGATGCCCTTCGCGCACGGCAGCGAGGACTTCAAAAAGAACCGGCGCGAGGTGATGGCCGCGTGCATCGATCACGGCATCAACTACGCCGATCCGTGCGGCGCCGGCGAAGTGCTGGTGTATGCCGAGGCCCTCGGCAAGAACCGCGACAAGATCTATTTCGGTTTCGACTGGTGGGGAGCGCGCAGCCCGGAAATCGCCGGCTCGCTCGACAAGATGAAGCAGCAGTTGGACCAGGGGCTGCGCTACGTGCTCGGTTGCGACGTGCTGAGCTGCGCCATTCCGGGCTTGATCACCGTGGATCAAGTCAAGAACGCGGCCGCGGCGGTCAAGGAACGGCGGCAATTCGATGTGGCCGAGGCCGAGCGTTTCGACGCGCTGGTGGCGGAGACGTGGGCCAATCTGCCTGAGAATTACCAGTGGCTGCGGCATTGGGAATGGGTCTAGCGCGTTCGAGCCCGCGGGGCGAGGTTCCCGCCGAGCCTTCGAGCCATCATCCGGGCCAGGGTTGTGCCCGAAGGCCGACGACGCCACGTGTCCGCACGCGGGGCAATCTGCGAATTGTGGAAAAACTTTGTTCTGAGCCCGTCCCGTTTTTGACCCCGTTCCCGTTTTGGGCGCACCCCGGTCTCGCCGCAGCCGGCGGGGGCGGTGTCCGGTTGCGCCCTGGCGGTTTTTGCACGCGCTTTTGGGGTTGCACCGATGCAGTTGGAGGATCAAATTGGAATGAGTATGTCACTGGCAGAGATGCTTCCTGAGATTCGCAGCCTTTCGGCGGCGGATGAATTGCGTTTGATCAGGCTCCTGGCGGCGCAGGTGGACGTGGAGGGAGACATTGCGCCTCTAGAACACGGCCGGACCTATATTGTCTCGACGCCCGCTTTCGAGCCCGGCGCGAGCGCAGTTCTCAAACAGGAGCTGAGGTGAGCGGGGATCAGATAAGCCGACTGGCGGATGGGCTGTACCGGGAGCGGGTCCTCGAGGCGCGCGCCATGGCGCCCGAGGACAAGTTACTTGCGGGGGAAGAACTGTTCGAGTACGCGTGCTCGATCACGCTGGCCGGCATCCGCAACCAGTTCCCCGAGGCGACTGAGGCCGAGTGCCGCCGGATACTCGAGGCGAGGCTGGAACTGCGGGAGCGGATGGAAAGCACGCCGTGACGGCCAGCGAAAGCATCGTCGTCCGAGTGGCCGACGCCTTGGAGGCGGGCGGCGTTGCCTATATGCTGTCATAGTGACGAAGCTCCGGTGGGCGCGCGGCAAAGACAAGGACGACGCGCGGGATGTAATGGCCGGTCAAGCCCGCAGCTTGGACTGGTCCTGCATACGGGGCTGGTGCAGCCGCCATGGGACGCTCGCCTTGCTGGAGCAGATTCAGCAGTCCATCCCCGATCCGAGCCGGGAACGGTAGTCCCCTGCGCCTCCGAGCATTGACCCCTTTCTCGCAATCGCTCTCCTCATGAGCCGCCCACTCACGGATCAACATTTGCTGTAACATTTTCTCGGTTTCGCTTCTGAAGAGAGGTATGAATGGACCTGAAGTGAATCCGGCCACGTCTCAGAATTGCACTCGATGCGGAGCGCGGCTGCCGGCCGGCGCGCTGGCAGGCCTTTGCCCGGCCTGCCTGCTGCAGCAGGGCGCTGTGCCGGACACCCTGACCGGACCCGCAGCACGCCCTTTCGAGCCGCCGCCCGTGGCCGAGTTGGCCCCCCTGTTCCCCAAGCTCGAAATCCTGGCCCTCCTGGGCAAGGGCGGCATGGGCGCGGTTATGGGCACCCCCAACTACATGGCCCCGGAACAGGTCGAGCACCCGGCAGAGGTTGACCATCGGGCCGACATCTATGCCCTGGGCGTCGTGTTTTACCAGATGCTCACCGGCGAGCTTCCTGGCCGGGGCCTCGAGCCCCCGTCCAGGAAGGTCCACGTGGACGTGCGCCTTGATGCCGTGGTCTTGCGCGCCTTGCTGCTGTTGCGCGACGCCAGAATCCGTCATGAATTCCACCCCTTCACACCGCCCTCACAATCCAGCCTCTCTCGGCTGGCGGTGGCTTGCGCCTTGTTGGCGATCGCCCAGGTGGTGACCGGCGGTTTGTTCGCCGCCCTGGCAGCCCTCGGAATAGTGGATTTCTCCGTTGGGCCCCCAGGTTGGGGAACGGTGTTGCTGAGCTTATTCCCTTTCCAATTGGGCTGGCCGGCCCCGGCCACGGCATTTCTCGGCGCCGTCGCGTTGGAGGACATTCGCCGCAGTCCGGGGCGCCTGCGGGGTGCTGCGCCGGCGGCCTTTGGCCTGCTGTTCGGGCCTTGCCAATGGCTGCTTTTTGTGGCGCTCGGCCGCCTCGCGGCGGGAGTGGAAGATCCAAGCAAATTGCCCGGCGTTCTCTTGATTTCGACCCTGGCTGCCCTCCTCCCTTGCACCGGCCTCGCGCTCTGGATTCAACGGCACGAGGCCCAGCGCCGCCAGGGTGGCTCAACTCATCCCAGCCGCCGCTGGTGGTGGCTCTCCAGCCCCGCTCTGAGATCCCTGCAAGGGCTGGCTGCCGTTCCGATCCTGGCCATCATCTTGTTATTATCCCATCATCTTTTTGTCCGGCAGCCCTGGACGGCTGGCCAGCCGCGAACCCCAAACGTCGGCATCAGCGCTTTGGCTGCCCATCTGCAGGCCAGGCCGCCGGGCCACGGCCCCAGGGCCGCCGAATGGAAGCAAAGGCTGGCGGAGGCAACGAAACCCGCCCCGGAGGCCAGGTCCAACGAGCCTTCGAGATAAGACTATTGTCCGTGGCGGCCCGCTCAGGGCGGGATTAATCCCATGAATTCGCGAGGAGTGACCATGCTGACGCCCCCGAATTCCCTCAAAACGAGCAAGTCCGCGTCGCCGGTTACCAGGTGCGAGCAACCTGCGTCCACCGACGCTGCAAGAACGCGATTATCATCCGCGTCCCGACAAGCGTTGACCGCTGAGGTGACGCGAACGATTTCCGTTTGCCGTTGAACGAAGAAGGTCATCAGACGGGCGTTTCTGGGAGAAAAGCCAAACTTGGTGCGAAGCTTTTCCTCCACCTCATCCAAAACCTCCTGGCATACAAAGATGCTCCAGGCCGGGCGCGCCTTCCGCCACACGCGCCGGCAGAATCCGTCGGTCGTTAAGATGGCGAGCCAGACGTTACTGTCGAGCAGCACGCGCACGATGGAGGGCCAGGGTTTCTTCCTCTGTCAGGGGATTTTTCCGTGGCAACCGATCGAAAGCGGACAAGATACGGTCCAGCTCGCTCTCGGTCGAAAAGAGGTACTCATAGACGCGCTCCACTTGCTCATCGGGGAGCCGCTGAATTTCTTCGATGACTTGACTCGCATTCATGTTCGGAATTTACCCTCTGCCGCAGTTCCCGAAAAGCACGAAATCAGCCCCGGAGCCGTTCCCAGCCACGCCCCAGCCCCCCGTGTTGCCTATCACCACCGAGCCCGGAGCGCCGGCATGTTGCCGGCTTACCACGGCCGAAAGTCTAAGCCGGCGCCATGCCGGCGCTCCGGCCCCTCTCCATCCCGGCGTCCACCGACGCTGTTCTCAGGCCGCGCCAACCTGTTCCAGGCGGTTGTTGAAATTCTCGTCGAAGGCGAGGGTGATCATTCAGGAGTCTGTGGAGAACGTTGTGCGCCGGGCCAGCAGACGGGCGCGGACACCCTGGGCGTCGCCCGGCTTGAAAACAACAAGCGCCGCAAAAACCAAGATAATCGGAACTGTTCCGGCCCACTGAACGGGCGCAGATCCGTTTTTGAGCACCTCGTGGATTTCGAGCGTCCCGTTTCCCCTCACCCCGGCCCTCTCCCTCGGGGAGAGGGAGAATCCTCGTCAGTCGGTCGAGGAATCCAGCGATGCAAAAACGTTCGAGAGCCGGCCCATGGCCACCGCCTCTCCCTTGGGGAGAGGGCTTGTCATTACCCAGATCTTCTCCGAGTATATTTTAGTTAATCTTATCATGAATTGCCAGATCCCTTGGAAATCGATCGATTCCAGCGCCTGCCCACTAGATGTCCGCCCACCGTTCTCGCCCCCGGCGAGCTGGCTCAAACCCCGCTAGGGGTGGCCTGTTTATAGCACCGGCGCACCCACCTCTCTCCTTCTTTTTGTTTTTCAGCGGCGCGAATCTGGCCCGCCGGTCAAATTGCCCGCCCGCCGCGCCGCTGAAAAACAAAAAGAACGGCGGTGGATCGCGGTTCTCTCCTATAAACAGGTCACCCCTACGGGGTTTTTGGCCCTGACGCACGCTGGCGGTGGTCCCCCAGCACAAAATCCAGGCGGTGTGCATGAATCAGTTCCTCTCAACTATCTCTCCCGAAGATGTGGGTAATGACAAGGGGGAGAGGGCCGGGGTGAGGGGAAACCGGCTGCCCGACAAAACCAGCTCCCAAAAGCTGATTTGAGCCCGTCGAAAAGCACGAAGAGAACCCAATGATTTAAACGCCGGATGGTCTTAACTGCGCGCCATTCACCAGTACCCCCACCGCGACAGGAACGCCGCGTTTCCGCGGCAGATGCGTCCGCATTGCGGGGTTGACCCTCAGACCGGGGCGGGGTATTCCTTATCGCAGCGATGAATAAGAAACACCTGGAACGTTACATCGTCATCGATCCGAAGAATGGGCGCAGTCCTCCGTCTCATGCACACCGGCATGGCCGGCTGGCGACTCCATGCGGAGCGTGAGCTTCGTCTTGCGTGGTCCGGCTGAACACCGCACCACGCCGCCGCGGCCTGCCGCACTTAGACCTCCATTCATAAGCAATCCGACATTCAAGGGGTGAGGGGCGAGTGCCGAGGGAACGGAGTGCCGCCCCTCGATACTCGACACTCGCCCCTCGCCCCTCGCCCCTCGCGCGCTCCCAGCGCCGGCCGGGAACGAAAAACCTTTGGCAACTGTTCAGGTGTGGGGCAGACCTCCTGGTCTGCCGGTTCACGGAGCCTCCGGCTCCGTCCCCCGCGGGAGTCGAAACTCCGGGCCGGAGGCCCGGCTAACCGGCAGACCAGAGGTCTGCCCCACGCTCCCATCTAAACCGCTAAAAAAATCTTTGCAACCTCAGCCTCCCTTTTCCTCTTTATTTAAGTGACGGCTCGCAGCGCCCAGGTGAACGTGCTGCCGGCTCTCAAAACGAAATCGGCGGAATTCTGAAAAATGGGCTTGACAAATCAGCTCGCCTATGCCTGAATGGCACCGCTCGGAAAGGGAATCCTTTGGCAATGAGTCACTTCGGTTTGCACCACGAAAGCCCTGAATCACCACGTAACGACGGTGACCTTGAGGACCGCCAACCGCTGTCCACTCCGGTTTCTCAGCAACTTCTGCCCCGACACGAGGACTGCGCTGCGAACCGAATGAAATGCAGATCGAGAAACCAAACTGATCAACCCAAAGCTCACCGTGAAAACCCCTCCCCTTTGATCCGAAGGGGGCCCTTCTGTTTCGGGTCCGGTCGAGCCGTACGAAGAAATTAACCAAACCAGAATTGACCTTATGGATACCCAACACCCGGGCAGACCCAGTACCACAATGCTGGTAACAAAAGTCATCCTCGCACTTCTATTCGCTGCAGGCAATCTGCCCTCAACCTTCGGGGCGGACCTGTCCATCGCCTACTCCCAAAGCCCTGGCGACCAGGCGCTGAACGTTGCCTTCTTCAACCGCCAAACGGTGGGAAACGCATTGGTAGGGACGCTACAGATCCAGAACATCTCGGGCACCTGGGTCTATATTGAGCAGGATTTGACATCGAGCCCCAATCCGGTTGCAATGCCCTACGCCATCTACCTCTTGGGACCTGATGCTACCAAGACCTTTCAGAACTTCACCTTTCCTCAAGGTTCCTACCTCAAGCTGACGGCCACCACACCCGTGGGCCTGGATTTCACGCAACCCAGTGAAAAACTTACCGCTCTTGAGGGCGCATTCGCAGTGGACCTGATTGCGCGCGGATTGTTGACCTTCAGCCTGCCTGGTGACGCCTTCGATCAGCCCCCAGTAGGGGAGGTTATCGAGCCTCTTCTGGACACCATCGTCTCGACGGTCAGCCCTATCGGAGAAGTGGCGATAGCAATCAAAGACCGTAGCCTAACCGAAGCGGCGCAAGCAGTCTTGGACATAGCCGCTGACAGCAAGGACGTGGAAGGTGATTTGGCAACCCTGTTGAACAATTACGTTACGGCCGACCAGGTGCATAGCGCCCTTGGATGGCTGGGCGAACTTCTGGACCTGCCCGAAAAAGCGACCCTGCTCACGGATTTGACCTCGATGACGTTCCAGGCACCACCGGTTAGCTGGTCTCGCATGGACGTCGTCGCCGGCACTCAAGCCGCTTCTATCAGCTCTGTTTCGCCCGCCACTCTGACGACCATGCCGGTGCCCCAGACCCAGCCACTGACAATCCACGGCGCTGGATTTACTTCCTCCTCTAGCCTCATCTTCACAATCGGCAGTGTGACTTACGCCTCGCGGCCCGAGCGTCTTCACCCTATCGACGCCAACACAATGCAATACGACATCGCTGTCGGTAGCGCAGTCGGGACGTGGACCGTCACCGTGGCTGAAGGCACTGGTTCGGCAACCTTCCAGGTCGTCCCTGACTCGTCCAGCCTCTATACCATCACCCCGTCGGCGGGTCCGCATGGCTCCATCACCCCGGATAGCCCCCTGACAAAAGCAGGTGGCGAATCGCAGCAGTTCACGGCCGCTCCGCAAGATTCGACGTTCACCGTGGACTCCTGGTACGTCGACGGCACGTTGATCATCAACGCGGGGAATCGCTTCACCCTGCCTGACATTCAGGCCCCGCACACGGTCTTTGTTACGTTCAAGCCAATATCCTCGCCTTCGCAAACCGGCTCGCTTACAGTGACACTTCTGCCGGAGGGCGCGATCTCGGCAGGCGCGCAGTGGCAGGTGGACGGCGGCAATTACCGCAACAACGGCGACACCGTCACCGGCCTTACGCCCGGTGCGCATACCATTTCCTGCAAAGCCATCCCCGGCTACACGCCGCCCCCCAGCCACACCGTCACTGTCGCCGTCGGCGCAGTCACCAGCGACACCGAGACTTACAGTGCCGTCAGTGCGACCACATACAGCCTCACGCTCACTCAGGGCGGCAGCATGGGTTACATTTCACCCTTTCCGTCCGGCACTTGGAATGGCAGCGCCTACGTTTACACCGCCGGCTCGGTCGTTCAACTGACGGCAACCGCAGATCCAGGGTATCACTTTGTCAGTTGGGGGGGCGACGCGTCCGGGGCCGGGGCTGCCACCCAGACAACCATCACGATGAACGCGAACATGACGGTGTCCGCCAACTTCGCCTCCGGCGACCCGAACATGGGTACGGTCACCGTGACGATTATGCCCCCGGAGGCGGCTGTTGCCGGGGTCACTTGGGGCTTCAATGCGAACGATTACCGCGCGAGCGGATCGAGTTGCACTACCTGGCCAGCAACCTATATCCTTTCCCTTCATAGCGTTGATGGCTGGCTTG
>Ga0187849_1003439_pt1 | contig 13961 bp, 19 predicted proteins | sample June2016WEW_4_10_2_FD_132412 | JGI IMG/M metagenome (GOLD analysis project Ga0187849, IMG submission 132412) | Peatland microbial communities from SPRUCE experiment site at the Marcell Experimental Forest, Minnesota, USA - June2016WEW_4_100 | ecosystem: Environmental > Terrestrial > Soil >... | reverse complement strand
TGGTAGGCTCTGGCTACAATGGCGTGACTTTCAATATAGCTTTCCAGGCTTTGCGCTTGGAGACCCTCTTCGAAGTTGGGAGACTCCTTTTTCATCTTAAATTGCAATTATACCACTCCGTTGCTAAACTGGATTTAATATGAAGAAGAGCGAGTCCGGGCAGGCATTGGTACTTGTCCTTCTTTCGCTGGCGGTTGTTTTAACTCTCGTACTTTTTGTGTTGTCGCGTTCGATAACCGATATTGCCGTTTCGTCAAGTCAGGAGGAGTCCGTCAGAGCTTTTTCTGCAGCTGAAGCCGGAATTGAAAGAGCACTGGTTATCGGTAGCGGGGTTTCCGATAACACGAGTAATTTTAAGTATACGGCCGATGTAACGGGTTATTCTTCGGGTACAAGCGATTTTACATACCCTGCGCCCCTTCTTTCGGGAGACACAATGACAACTTGGTTTGTCGGTCACGATAAGACTACGGGAGATATTGCCTGCACCAATGACGGAAATCCCGATACAAAATGTTACACGGGAAATTCTATGAAAATTTGCTGGGGGAATGCCGGCACACCGGTCGATCAGGCGGTAACTCCGGCAATTGAGCTGAGTGTTTATTATGAAGCAACCTCTGGGGATATTAGTTCGATTCAAATCGGGCGTGCGGCTTTTGATCCCAATTCAACCAGAACCGCCACCAATTCTTTCGGTGCGCCTGATGCCGGAACCTGTATAATCGGGGGATCAACTTATGCGTTTCAGAAAACCGTGACTTTTTCTTCCGATCTTAAAGTCAGTAATACCGCCGGCCTGCTTTTTGCCAGAGTCAGAATGTTTTACAACACCGATGCCGGTCAACCTGTGGCAACCAGCGTTGCTCCCGGAGTTCTGCCTTCACAGGGTGAAAAAATTGTTTCGACCGGAAATGCCGGTGGAACTAACGGAGTTGGCGGAAGTACAAGGCGGATAGATGTTTTTCAGGGTTGGGCCGAATCCCCGTTTGGCGGAAATGCAATTCTTAGCCCCTCCGGGATAACCAAGTAAGACAGTTGACCGAATGCCTCCGATATTGTTAAATGAGTGTATATCCTGCCATGGTCGGAATAGATATAGGTAGTAAAACAATTAAAATAGTTGAGATTGAGAAGGAAGGTGCGGCTTATTCACTTTCCGCCTCGGGGATTGTCGGATATTCGGGTACCACTGTTGATAAAATGACCGACGAAAAAGAGATGGCTTCGCTTGGTCAGATTATTAAGAAATTGCATGCCGAAACCGGTGTATCTTCAAAAGATGTTGTGATTTCACTTCCCGAACCACTGGTTTTTACGCGAACAATTAAATTTCCTCTTTTAACTGACGCGGAAATAGCCTCTGCCGTTAAGTGGGAAGCTGAGCAGTATATCCCAATTCCGATGAACGAAGCGGTTATCCAGCATGTAATTTTGCGAAGAAACGAAACCGCTTCCCCGCCGGAGGTGTTGGTTCTTCTGGTTGCCGCCCCCAGAGCAATTGTTGAGAAATATACAAAGGTGATTCAGTTTGCCGGGCTTAACCCTATTGCCGTAGAGACCGAGTTGATTGCTTTGGCCCGTGCGCTTGCCCCACCCGATAAAACCGTACTACTTGTCGATCTTGGTGCCACTTCAACCAACATTGCCATTGCCAGTGCGGGTCTTCTCTCTTTTTCCCGGTCAATCCCGATTGCGGGTGAGGCATTTACGCGGGCGGTTTCGCAGGGTCTTGGGGTTAATGTCCAGCAGGCCGAAGAATATAAAAAGACTTACGGTTTGGGGGCGGCACAACTTGAGGGTAAAGTGAAAGGAGTGCTCGACCCCGTCTTAAGGCTCGTTGTTGATGAGATTAAAAAAGCGGTGAGTTATTATTTATCCGAAGAAAAAGGTCAGCCGCCAAGCGCCCTAATTGTTTCTGGAGGGACAAGCGCAATGCCCGATATAATATCTATGCTCACAAATTTGGTTGGGGTTGAAGTTCTTGTAGGTAATCCGTTTTCGAAAATCCGAGTTGATCCGGAGACAGCCAAAAAGCTGGCCCCCTACGCGCCGCTTTACGGTGTAGCAGTCGGGTTGGCTTTAAGAGAATAATATGCCCGTTAATCTTAATCTTTTGCCGCCTGAGCTTGCCGTAAGTAAAAGTCTTGGAACTGTTTTGAAGACCATAAGAGCCCTCAGTGTGATTGCCGTAGCCGCGTTTTTGGTATCGGTTACCGGAATTGTTATTTATTTTGTTGTCGGCACAATAAATTTAAATAGTTTAAATGCAAACATTAACCAGCTTAAAAGTCAGGTTACCGCCCAAGAGGCAAGCGAACAGCAAATAATTCTTCTTAAGGATAGGATTGCCAAAATAGAACAGGCAAAAGCGGCACCAAGTGCTTTAAGTACCGCAACAAAGGTAGACTCCTTTTTAGCAAACGTATCCGCCGGTTCGGTAATCAACCAGTTTGATGCGGATCCCGCTAAGGCTGATATTACTCTGAATTTAAAATCGAACGCTGATTTGACGGAGTTTATACAGGGTGTTTCAAGCTCAACGCTCTTTGGTTCGATTGACCTTTCCTCGTTCGGTTTTAATCCGGCGACGGGGTATCTGGTCGGTTTGAGCATGTCGGTAAAGTAATATAAATGCGGAAATCATTCGAAAATTTACCTGAGAGTGTCAAGGCAACGATTAAGGCTTCTGCTCCTCTTGCCGTTGTAATTATTCTTTTTATTCTTGTGGCTAATTTTGGGATACCCAGGGTTGCCGGTCTTAGAGATCAGGTTACGACCGCACAATCTCTGAAGGCAACGCTTAGTCAGAAATTAAGTGTTCTTCAATCTTTTTCGCAATCATCGGCTTCCGGCAGCGTAACCGCGGCGGTTACTGCTCTTCCTGATGCCAACCCTTCGGCAATTGTTGTTTCTCAGCTTAAGAATCTTGCATCAGGAGGCGGGGTGAATATATCCGGAATAAAATCGGGATCGGGCAGCACTACCTCCTCGCTTTCGGGTATAAATACTTCCTTTCAGGCAACCGGTCCCCGCGACGCGGTTATAAATTATTTGAAAAATATTGAAACAATAGCTCCCATTACGGTTGTAAGCAGTATTCGACTCATAGAAAATGCCGGGGTTGCAACTGCCGATGTTTCTGTTGTGACTTATTGGGCGCCTAATCCTACGGTGATTCCTTCGGTAACTCAACCGATAACGGATTTGTCGGCGTCGGAAAAACAGGAATTGACACAAATTGCCGGTTTAATACAACCAACGGTAGTTCAGAGTTTGCCTTCGGAAACGGGCGTAAATCCGGCTCCTTTCGGACAATAAGAATTGAAGTTATTCAACGTTAAGGGAAACCGCTGTTTTTTCCAGCGTGGCTCTCACCTTGAGGACATTTCTGAGAGATTTAATCATACGGCCTCCTTTTCCGATAATAAGTCCGATATTTTCCGGTGCGGTTTTGATTGTGTACATTACCCGTCCGTTATCGTTTGCTTCAATCACCTCAAATTTCTCTTTTCCCAGAAGTCCTTTAAGCAAAAATTCCAATAGTTCTTTCATGCGTTTTCTCACTTTTCTTTGGAAAAGAAAGTGAGGCAAAGAAATTAACTAACTTAGCAATTTCTGAACGGTTGCACTGAGTTGGGCTCCTTTTGCAACCCACTTTTTTACTTTTTCCTTTTCAATTTTTACCTCCTTTTTTACCGGGTTCCAGGTGCCCAAGAACTCCAAGACGCTCCCTTTTGTTTTTTTTCTTGAATCAACCGCAACCACCCTGTAAAAAGGCGCTTTTTTTCTGCCGTATCTGGAAAGTCTTATTGTGACCATATGGAGGCTATTGTACCTTTTTTGCCAATACCTGTCTAGCGGCTTCCTGCTCGGCAATGCTTTTACTTTTTCCCGTTCCCCTGCCCCAGGCCTCGCCGTTAACCACAACTTCAATGACGAATTTTTTGTTGTGATCGGGTCCCGATTCCTCAACAACCTGATATTTGGGTGCGGAGAGTCCTTCCGCCTGAACATACTCCTGAAGCCGGCTTTTGAAATCCTTTAGCGGTTCGGTTGCCTTTTTCCCAACTTCGGTAAGCAGGTTTTCTTTAATGAACTTTTCGGTACTTCCAATTCCCCTGTCGATAAAAATTGCGCCGATTATTGCTTCAACCGTATCCGCCAAAAGAGATGTGTTGGCCCTTCCTCCGCCATCCTCCTCCCCTTTTGAAAGAAAAAGTTCCGGGCCCAGATCCAATTTTTTGGCAACTTCCGCAAGGGCGACGGTGTTTACCAAGTTTGCCCTGAGGGCGGTCAGATAACCCTCTTCTTTATCGGGGAACCGATTGTATATTTCTTTTGAAGCCACAAATTCCAGTATCGCATCACCCAAAAATTCCAACCGCTCGTTTGAGGTTCTTACGCCTTTATGCTCGTTTACCCAGGAACGGTGAGTAAGGGCGTGGTCCAAAAGTTCCTTATCTTTAAAATCAGCCCGGAGGGAGTCTATCTTTTTCATTGATGTGCGGTTAGCGCCTCAACCAGGTCCAGAAATGTTTCAATCTCGGTGAGATCAACGTCTCTTGTATCAAGATCCATTCTGGTCAGTATTTCCATAAAGTCGGTAAGATCCGTGGCCTTCATATGCAAATCTTCGGTCAGGATGGAATCGTCTTCGATGTCGCCCGGCTCAATTCCCAGATAATTTGCCAGCTCCCTCCTTACGCTTTCTTTGGTTTTCTCCAGGTCGTTATCCATTTTTATCCGGCTCCTCCTTGTATATTGTACCCAAAACACCGTTAATAAATGAAGAAGAAGATTCGCTTCCGAATTCTTTTGCCAGCTCTACGGCTTCGTCTATTACGACTTTTGGAGGGGTATCTTCGTTTTCAAGTTCATAAACCGCCAGCCTGAGAATCGCGAGATCAATTTTATTCAGTTTATCTATCGGCCACTGAGGGGCCGAGTCCTGAATTAATTTGTCCAGTTTTTCTTTCTGGCTCAGGATTTTTTGAACGAGTTCCGGTAGATTTGGTTGAGGGGTAAAAGTTTCCGCAAAAAGAGTTTTAACGGCTTCGCGCCTGCGAAGGTGTCTCGGGTCAGTTGGCGTTTTCATACATTATTTGTAAAATCCGCAATAAGGGCAAGCGCGGTGAGATTCTTTTAACTTTCCGCAGTTTGGGCACTTGACAAGATTTCCGAGCCTAAGCCTGGGTTGTCCTGCCCGCCTTTTGTCGCTTCTGCTTCTCGTGTGTTTTCTTTTGGGTAACGGGGTCATAGATATTTCTCAATTACAGGGGTATTTTACTATAAAATAAGGTTTGTGTGCAATTACCTTTCTTTGCCGTGGAACCGTAATACGTGGCGCGCTCCGGACATTCCCTCCTCCATTGCTATGTGTACAACATCGGTGTCATATTCTTCGGTGAGCACCCCACTATCCACCAGAGCCTGTTCCTGGTCTGAACGGAACAGGGGATAAATATTTGTTCCTTCAACAAAAGCCGATTTTATTATTTGGTCCTTTCCGCCGTGCTCTTCCTGAAGATCTCCGACAAGAATTATGAGGTCTAAATATTCCCGCATATTCCGGTCGGGAAATCCAAACTCTCTGGCAAGGTCGTCAAAGCCAAGCGGATGCATATCGATTTTTCTCAAAATTTCATCATGCCACTCGTCCCTGCTGCGTATCTTCAGGAGTAAAACAATTTCATCGTCTTTTGATTTTCTCGCCATAGGCTGTGATTATATTGCTTCGTCCGGAGAATTTCAACAAAAGTCTCAAAGATGGCTTGCGTCGTTGAAGTGCGTTATCCACCAGCCACCTTCTTCCTCATATTCGCAAATTGTCAACCCCGTATTTGAAGTCAGGAAGTGATGGAAGAACAAATGGAAAATTCTCGGAGTTAATTCTTCACCGAAGACCATTTTGCAAACAATAAATTTGATTAGTGTGGCGTGCGATACGCAAAGAATGTCTTTGTCCTTGTGATGATTTAGGATGTGGTCGAGGAACGACCGGGCCCTGATATTTAGCTCGTCATAATTTTCTTCGTCCGAGTATTTCCAATTTCCTTTTGTAAAATTTTCCGCAATTAAATTCCTTATTCTTCGGGCTTCAGGGTCTTTGACCGCCTTTCCTATTATTTCGGAAGGTCCCTTGGCTTCAATGAGGTTGTCCAATATTTCCACAGGAATGTTAAGAGATCCTGATATTATTTCCGCGGTTTCCCGGGCCCTTGTTATAGGGCTTGCAAAGATTACATCTATTTTGAATTTTTTGAGCCGTTCGGCAATTTTTCCGGCCTGTTCACGGCCGTTTTCGGAAAGCGGCATATCCACTTTTTGATGTAAGCCGGCCTTGTTTCCTACAGATTCCCCGTGTCTGACAAAATATACTTTCACTTGACAAATTATATCAAATTCAAGCTGTTTCGATATGTACGGCGGCTTTTATTTTTGGATATTTGGAGGGTTTACCCACAATCTCGGTTGCCAAGTCTTTTGCCTTTTTGATTAACCCGTAATTATTCCAGCTGGCGACTTTGAGAAGGGGAAAACCGCTTTGGGCCGTGCCGAAGATTTCTCCCGGCCCGCGCATTTTCAAGTCGAGTTCCGCCAGCTCAAAACCCGAATGCATTGTTTCCATTGCCTTAAGTCGCTGGTAAGCATTTCCCGAATGGAAATCACTGAAAAGCAGGCAGTAAGATTTTGCCTCGCTTCTCCCCACACGGCCTCTAAGTTGATGGAGCTGTGCCAATCCGAATCTTTCGGCGGCTTCAATTACCATTATCGTTGCGCCCGGAATATCAATTCCGACTTCAACGACCGGGGTGGAAACCAAAATGTTTAGTTTTCCGTTTCTAAAATCGTTTAAGACTTTTTCTTTTTCGTTATGTTTTAACCGTCCGTGCAAAAGTCCGACTTTTTGTTTTGAGAAAACCTCTTTAATTTTCAGAAATTCGCTGGTTACCGCTTTAACGTCCTGCAGGGTTTCAACTTCCGACTCTTCGATTAACGGGCAGATAATGAATGCCTGGGATTTGTAATTTGTAATTTGTTTATTTATCCATTGATAGGCCGCTTCCCTTTTCCGGTTCGGTACCACCCAGGTTGTAATTTTAAGCCGTCCTTTCGGCATTTCGGTCAGGACTGAAAGATCAAGGTCGCCGTAAGAAGCTAATGCGATAGTCCTCGGGATTGGAGTTGCCGTCATCGTAAGAACGTGGGGAGTGCCGGATTTTTTTACCAAATGCTTCCTTTGTTCGACGCCGAATCTGTGCTGTTCGTCAATAACCACAAGAGCAACTCTAGAAAAATCAATTTTGCTGTGGATCAGAGCGTGGGTGCCGACAAAGATATCGCTCCTGCCGATTTCCAATTTTTTGGTTGATGAAGTTATGAGTGAAATTCTGACTTTATATTTTGAAAGAAGTAAATTTAAAGTTTTGTAGTGCTGCTCGGCAAGGATTTGGGTTGGCGCCATTATTACGGTTTGGAATCCGTTTGCAAAAACCGCAAAAGCGCCCGCTGCGGCAACAACTGTTTTTCCAGATCCCACATCACCTTCCAGAAGCCGGTTCATGGGATAGTCCCTTTCCAAATCTCTCAATATTTCATCAACGGCAGTTTTTTGTGATTCAGTCAGTTTGAAAGGCAGTGACTCAATGAATTTACCGACCGCCAATTTGTTAATTGTCAATTTGCTGGAAACTTTGTTCTTTTTCCAATTGATTTTTCTGTGTAAACTTTTCAGCTCAAGCGTAAGAAGTTCATTGAAAGCCAATCTTTCTCTCCCCACCTCAGCCTCCTTTAAATCTTCGGGGAAATGAACAAGCTTAATTGCTTCCTTAAAATCGGTAAGTCCAAGTTTTGCAAGAACATCGCCCGGAAGGAAATCGGTAATTGACACATTTTGAAAAGCATCCCTAATTTTTGTTCTTATCCATTTTGAAGAAAGGCCCGAAGTTTCGGGGTAAATTGGCACAAACCTGCCGGTATGAACAGTCGGGGCGTCTTCATCGGAAAGAATTTCGTAGTCGGGTGAAGTTAAGCAAAGTTTCCTGCTGAAAAACCCGACCTTCCCGGAAAGGGAAATCATTCTTCCCGGGTAAAGAGTTTTTATCAGGAAAGGCTGGTTAAACCAGACAACCGTAATTTTTCCGGTAGCATCTTCGACTGAACCGATTTGCATTTTGAGCCCTCTCCTTGAATAAATATTTTTGACGGAAACGATTTTAGCGTGGATTGTTGCCGTTTCATCCGGCTGGAGTTTATTGACAGTTGTGACGAGCGAATAATCAAGATATCGGCTGGGTACGTGGTAAAAAAGATCCTCTACTGTACTAATTCCTAATTTTTCAAACTTCCTCCCGAAAATCGGGCCTATTTTGGGTAAATCGGTAATGGGTGAGTTTAGATCCACGCTCCAATATTACCTCGCGTACAAAATATATGGAAGAACTGCCCCGAGAAGGAGTGCAAGGCTCGAAATAATTGTTACTATTACAAATATTTTTTTACCGCGTTTAGAAATCATTTTTCGACTTTCAGAAAAGTTCTGTCCCCAACTTTGATTTTATCACCAACCTTCAATTTTATTGAACCGTCAGTCAATTTTTCTCCGTTTAGGTCAATTGCACCTTGCCTGATTAATTCCTTGACCGACGACATACTTTGGCGCGGGGAAAAAGGAATCAAGGTTTTTGCGGCATTTTCTTCCGCTTTAACTTTTATATTAAATTCCGGTGCACGTTCCTGAAATGTTTGTTCAAAAAATTTTTGTGCATCTAGTGCATCTTTTTCTGAATTAAGCCACTTTGTTAGGTCAAAAGCCAGCTGCTTTTTGAATTTGATAGGATTGTCGCCTTTTTCTAGTGCTTTTTCTATTTCATTTATTTCTTCTTCCGGCTTGTCTGTCAATAATGTAAAACAATTGATAATTGAATCGTCGGGGAGCGTCATAATTTTCCCATAAAAATCATTTGGAGCATCTGTCAATGCAATTACATTTCCTTCACTCTTGCCAATTTTCGCTCCTGTGGAATCGGTCAAAAGAGGAACTGTCATTACGAACTTTTCTCTGTTTAAATATTCTTTAACGAGCTTCCTTCCGGCTAGCATATTAAAGATTTGGTCGCTTCCTCCAAGTTCCAAATCAACCTTCATTGCCACTGAGTCATATCCCTGAAGAAGAGGATACAGGAATTCCCTGAGACTTAATTCGGTACCGGATTTTAACCTTTCCTGATATAGGTCCCTTTCGAGCATTTGAGAAAGTGAGAAGTGGCCAGCGATTTCAAGAATTTCTGGTAGCGTAAGTTTGTTTAGCCAGTCGCCATTATACATAATTTTGACAGGATTCGGGCCGTCAAATCGGACAATTTTGGCTGCCTGCATTACATAATCCTTGCCGTTTTTTCTTAGCTCTTCCGAGGAGTAGAACCTATCCCTGGGAGTTTTCTTTCCTGAAGGGTCGCCCGCTTGTCCCGTCCCGTCTCCGATTACAAATATAACTTCATGTCCAAGATCCTGGAACTGTCTGAGTTTTCTAAACCCGACTGCATGACCTATGTGAAGCTTTGTGCCGGTTGGATCAAATCCCTGATAAAGCCTGATTTTTCTTTTGGCCATAAGTTCGGCCAATGCTTTTTTATCAGGTAAAACCTGTTGTACTCCTCTTGTTAATGCTTCCTCAATTTTATCCATACGTTTAATTCTAAATCTTTACCCACGTTCCGTCAAAAGATGGCTTGGACATTTGAGGAATCACGGTCAAATTCTAATTTACAGTAATATTACAATAACCGGAAAGAGGAGGGCGTTAAATTGTTTGGGGGTTTGAAAAAGTGTCCTTTAGGGACTCTTCGATTTTTTGTAAATTTCGCATATCTTTTCCGACAAGCCTTATGTATTGACTGTTGGCGGCGTCTCCTATAAAAGAGATTGAAGATTCTGTTATAGAAACAATTATTTGAGAGTGAGGACTAGCTCCAACTCCCCATTTAGCGGCTAAGACCATCTTTTTTCCATTTTCTATTACCTCTTTCTCAATTTCTATAGGCGTTTGGCCCAATTGCTCAAATAGGTCAATTATTCTGGATTTATCAATAATGCCCTGGAGTTTCGATGTTGGAGTCAATGGAGCTAACTCGCTCCGTCGCGAGGTACCACGGACAATTCCGTCAACGGTTTCTGCAAAAGACATATGAGGTATTATAAGACATCTTTTGGGAAAGTCAAGTTTTGGCGTTTATATAATAAAATAGTCTGGCGAGAGTATGTTTATAGGGTATTTTATTTGAAGCTACGTCCAAATTCGGAAAAAATTGTCTTTTGAATTAAGCTCTATTTTTTGACCGTATCTTAAAGTAATTATTGGGTTTGCGTGACCAATATTTGCGTTGTACAAAATCGGAAATTTATATTGGTTTGTAATTCTTAAAATAATTTTCTTTAAGATCCTGTAGTCGTTTTTCGAATATCTATACGGCCTGCCTACAATAAGGCCTGCGATTTCTTTAAATACCCCTGCGTTTGCCAGATTTGTTAAATACGCATCGACCTCAGATAACCCCAAACCTTTATAAATATCCTCTCCCTCGGGGATATCTAAAAAGAAAATGCTGTTCTTGGGCTCTACCCAATATTTAGTACCCAGCAAATAGTTTATAGACGGAATTGTACCTCCCCAGGCGAAACCAAAAGCCTGACCCTCTTTAATCCATTCGTACCCGGTATTTTTTGTGAGCTTTCTTGGGCCTAAAAGATCTTTTTTTTCAAACCAATCTGGAGCCTCATCTGTCCAAAATTTTGACTGTATAATATTGATCGCAGGATTGTTTATCTTCATTACCATTTGATTAAAGGCTCTCATCGTGTATTCTAGTGGTTTCGGGTATTCGCCAAACTCTGTCATTAAAGCAGGACCGTAATAGGTTGCCAGATGGGATTGACTTTGTAGGGCAAAATGGAGAACTGAGATGTCTGAATACCCGATAAAAATCTTCGGATTTTTTTGAATTAGTTTGTAATTAATGAAGGGTAATAATTGATTAGAATTGTTACCCCCGATTGAACAAATTATTCCCTTGACTTTAGGATTTGAGAACATTGAATGTAAGTCATGCAATCTTTTTTCAATAGAAGCTGAAACATACCCATCGTTTTCTAGAGCATATTTTCCCACCAAAACACCAAACCCCGATTTTTTAAGATATGCAATTGCATTATCTATCCGATGCATCGCAAAAGGTGCCAATCCCGCGGAAGGACTTATAATTCCAATCGTGTCACCCTTTTTAAGCAATTTCGGCTTAATCAATTTCATAATTTAATTTTATGATTTTTTACCTGATTTTAATATGTTGTTTTGGCCCCCTTAATAACCGGATATAGCGAAGAATCTGCAAGAGAGTTAAGTCCAAGTATCCAGGAAATATAGCGTTCTATTCCCATTCCGAACCCGGAGGTGGTCCGATATTTGGGATTTTTCCTCAGTTTTATATACCAATCATATTGCCCTTTATTATTGATATTTTGACGTTTTATAGATTCAATTATACTTTTAGTCTGGTTTTGTCTCTCACCAAGCCCAAGTATTTCGCCCCCTATACCATTTTTTGACAGGGAAGGCACCAACAAATCTGCATTTAAAGCCTTCGTGTTGTCTTTGGGATCGGGTTTTTGGTAAAAGGCAACAGTATCTTTATCATAATTTGTAACCCATATAGGCAATTTATTGTTATTGATGAGCTTGTTTATCATATTTTCAGCCCTAGATGTTAACACCCTCCCAAATTTTTTATATTCGATTAAGTTGCCGTATCCACCATTTTCCAACAGTTTTATGGCGTCGTCAAAAGTAATTCTTAAAAACTTGTTGCTGCAAATTCTTTCTAAGTCTGAAGGATTTGGAATTTGAGCAAATCTAAAGTTTCCACGTTCTAAACCTCTAATTACAGATTTTGTAAGGTGTTTGACCAAGTTTTCGGCTATAGATATCGCCCTGCCATAGTCACCTCGCATTTCAGCTTCACAATGATAAAACTGATTTAAATGTCTATTGTCTGGGTTTTCTCCCCTAAATGAAGGTAAATAACAATATACCATATCAAACGAATTGATCAGCAATGGTTCCATACCAAACTGTGAGGAATCTGCTAAATAGTAAGCTTTTCCGTCAAGGTGAAAATCTATTGCCTTGGAATCTGACCCTAGGGCAATAGGTGAGGACACGGAGTTTGAAAATAAATAGAGATCAACTTTTGGCGCTCCCAATTTATGAAAATAGTTATCGCACTCTTTTTCAATAGTACTTCTAAGTAAAACTAGGTTCATGTAATACTTTTTGGAACTTAAGTTTTGAATATGGTTTTTGGGTTCAAATAAATTTTTTTTCATAATCTTTGTCTTTGTAAACTAAAATAAGGTTACTTCTGGAAAAGTTCTTTTCCTTAGGATAAAAACTCCAAAAGCAAGATACTTATGGTTTTCGTTAAATATTTTCATTGTTCTTATTAATCTTGATATCGCAGCTTCTGTAACTTCTTTGCTCCATTTTTTTTCTGAAGCAAGCTGGATACAATATCTTCTGACATCATTGTTTGAAACGGCCTTGGCCGTGCAAAAACTACAATGATATATTTCCAAGCCGGCATTTCTATAAATATTTAACCAATATTCTCGATTCCACGGTTGAATTTTTATTCCCAATAAATTATTCATTTTAATTAGTAACGATTTGGGTGGTTCGGTATGATAATAAAAATTAATATCACCTATAAAACCCCAAGGTTTACAAACTCTTTTGTATTCGCAAAGGGCTTTCTGGATGCTTGGAATAAAGGCCGTGGATCCACCACTCATTACAAGATCAAAAGCGTTATCTTTAAAAGGAAGCTTCATTCCGTCTCCTTGCAGAAAAGAGATTTTATCTTTCAGATCTGTGTAATATTTGTCTCTTAAAGATGTTGCAGAATTTATCATATTCTTATTTATATCTAGACCTACAACTTTGCATTTTGCCAAAGCAGCAATTTCAAAAGAGCAGTATCCTGTATTGCAACCCACATCCAATACTTTGCTGTCTTTTGACAAGAAAGTATTTAGCACCAATTCTCTTATAGATTCTTTTCCGCCTGGCGGACGGTTTATCTCGTCAAGTGTTGCCATAAAATCAACATAGCCCATTTTCTTGATGTCCGTGGAATTAATTTTCTTTGTTTTTTTCATATGTCATTTACTTTCAAAATGTCTTACAACCGTTTTTCTTATTGATTTGCCAGGATGGAAAAACATTACCAGATCATTAAATAACAATTTGGTTTCTTTACTGTTATCTCTTGTGTAATTACATATAAATACATCCAGACTTACATAGCCTTCCTTTGGCCAAGTATGAATAGATATGTGAGATTCCGATAAAGATATGATGCCAGTAACTCCTATGTCAAATTGGTGATAATACGAACCGAGTTCGGTAAATCCATGCTTTTTTATTAATATAATTACTTTTGATTTCAAATCAGGTGCTCTTAATTCAAATAGAAATTTGCGGTCACAGTTCTGTAAATCGCCAATTATGTGTAAACCGACAATATTTTTATCTCTAGTTATTTTTTTCATTTTATTTACACTATATATCTTCCTTCAAATAAATTGTTTTTAAGCGATTTAAAAAGTTTTGAGTTTTCGAAATGGTCATAATATTTAGTGGCTAGGTTGATTACGTCTATTTTTTGATTTTCTCTACGTAGTCTTTTAACACCCTCAAAGCTTTCTAGGGTTAGATAGTTTCCGCTGACTGCTTTTATAATAGCTTCAGCAAACCGAGTTTCAGCTTCCTGATTTTTTTTGATATAATTTATAACCATCTCAGAAGTTTTTGGATTATTATTAAAATCTTTCAAAATTAAAAAACTGAGCCACTCTTTTAACTTGCCCATTGGTGTACCTGTTTCCCGCAAGTAATATGATAG
>Ga0187849_1003438_pt1 | contig 13962 bp, 11 predicted proteins | sample June2016WEW_4_10_2_FD_132412 | JGI IMG/M metagenome (GOLD analysis project Ga0187849, IMG submission 132412) | Peatland microbial communities from SPRUCE experiment site at the Marcell Experimental Forest, Minnesota, USA - June2016WEW_4_100 | ecosystem: Environmental > Terrestrial > Soil >... | reverse complement strand
TAGCAAAGCCCAGGCCAGCGGCCTGGGTTAGGAAGGTCACCCCATTTTCCGTTCTCCAGCCCTGAAGGGGCGTGATCAAGGCCACCGACCCAGCCTCGGCGACCGTCCGCGTGCATCCTCGAAGGCTATTTCGCCCTTTCAGGGCTTGCGGCAAGGTGCGTAGGGGTTCTCGGACCCAGGCCGTTGGCCTGGGCTGAGGTAGTTCGCCCCTTTGGGGCTCAATTGGGCATCAGCAGCATCAGCACCCCCGGTGTCCAGCAAAAGATGTGGGACACGGTCAGGCCTCTCAGAGGGGCAATAACAAGTCAAAACGCAAAAGTCAAAGGTGAAAACCGGGGCAGCCTGCAATTCCGCGGCCCGCTGTGCTGTCATCCTGAGTAGCAGCGAAGGGTCTCGCCCTGCCCGCCTTTCCGCCTTTGGCCTTTGCCTTTTTTCTCGCCCCTCGCCACTTGCCACTTGTCACTCCTCTTGGGATCGGGCCATCGGTTCATCGGGTCATCAGGGCCATTTAAAACCAACCCCGTGATCAGCGGATGGATCGATGAGCCGATGAACTGGCGAGCCGATTTTTCCAACGTCTTTCTCCTTTCCTTTCAATAACATTCCAGGTTCGAAGCGATAAGTGGTTTATTTTTCTTCAACATTCAAGGTTCGGAGCGAATTTGCGCCAAGTCAATTTTCTATCTTATTTATTTTCAGCAACATTCGAGGTAATACCTTCATTTTAACATCCTTTTTTCTTTCTTTTCACTAGCCTATGGTAAGTTTTACTAACCGCCTTATTTTCAAAGACTTGGTTTCTTGCTCCGGCCATTACGACCCTCCCAATTCTTCGCTAAGCTGCTGTGTTTTCATTAACATTCGAGGATCGCGAGGGGTTTTTCCAGACTTGCTCCTCGCGGGCCGCACGGAAACCAATCATCACCAAGACACAAAGGCACCAAGTTCTTCTCTTTCTCAAGCTGCCCGGCTGAAGCCGGCCACTACAGAAAGCCAGAACGCACTTCGCCCGCCGTGACGAGAATCCTCTCGGTATTTTGTCCTCTCGTGGTGGGAGAATCCGAGAGGCGCCAAGCGCCGGCAGGATGCCAGCACTCACAGTGATAATAGCTTATTCTACACCCAATGTCAAGAACCATTTCGAGCCTATTCAAAAAAACAGTAGCCCACGAACGGGGCGAAATGTCGTAGCCCATGGCGTGAGAAGCGGTGAAATAATCCTTCCTTCTCACCGCCGAGGCGTGGAGGATTTGAAAACCCAAGGCCTTTTCTCTGCGTCGCAGCGCCTCGGCGGTAATGCTACTGCGCCGTCACCGATGGTCGTGATTTCTTTTGCCCCCGGCGGGGCTTGATCGGGGTAGGGATGCTCTATCCTATGTCTTTTCCAGGTCTCTCAAGGCCGCGCTCATGGCTTCAATGAGACGGGGAGTGTGATTATCCCATTTCCGGAAAAAGTCCTGGAGGCGGTCAAAGGGCGTGTTGCCTCTGGCCGTTAAGCTTATCCTCGTCCAGTCTGCTTCCGCCAAGAGATGGTCGATTGCTGGCGACTTCAGTTTTCTCAAGGTCGACTCCAAGCCGGGCCAGCCGGAAAGCATCCATACAGTTTGGTAGCCATGGGTTCCTTGCCAGGCCTTGGTGGCCGCCAGGAACGCTCGAAAGTTCTCCTGATCCACCTTGTCTTGGGAAGCCGCGACAAGGTCGAGATAGGCGGCTTTCATGCGCAGTTGGTAAATCAGGTCGGCGATGAATCGCTGCGGGTTTCCGAATAACAGCCCCCGCAGGGGGCCGGGAGTCAGGTTCTCATGGCGTAACCCCTCGAGCTTTTCCGCCGTATCACGCATGAGATTTGAGTCGTGACCCGCCAGCGTTTGCCACGTCTTGACGAGCAACTGCCCCTTCCCGGCAATCAGTTTATCGGCAAATTGGATGTAGTCGGATTCAGCCACGGGTCGCCCTTGGGCGCCTCGGGCAAAGGCGAAGGTGTTGGGCAACTGCGCACAGTGCGTTTGCGCGTTGCCCACCACTCCGCGGGGGGCGCGGGCGCCGCCCGCCTTGAAAGCCGCGGTTCCCCCGAACCGCGTCATTGGAAAGGAAGGCTCCCCCTCAATCGCGCCGTAGTTGAACGCCAGAGCGGTGGACGCCAATCCGTGCCTCTCGGCCAAATGCAAGTCCGTCCCATTAGGCGGCGGGTCCATGGTATGAATCGTAATCCCCCAGGGGCGGAGATTGACTTTCTTGAGCTTGGTGAGGATATCTTCGGATGCCGTGGGTGTTCCCCAAGAGAAATCACCCGTCGCGTAATAGTGAGAATACGCCTCCCACCCCACGTGCATCCAATAGTACAACTCAATGCCCGGCCGCAATCGCTCCAGCATTTTCCGGTGTTCGACCAGGAGATTCACGAAGTCGTCGTTGGTCGAGCCGGGATAGCCGCCCGGATCGCTGTCAATGATGGCCATCCCGTCCATATTGGCCAGAGGACGAAGCAGCTTCTCCCGCCACCCCATCATTCGCTGCACGGCCAAGCGATCCGTGGGATTCATGAAGGCGGTGCTGGTGTAGTAGTACCTCTGCTCGAACGATGATTGGGCTGCCACATCGTTTCTAGCCACCACGTTCGGGCAGAGCGTTAGGAAGGCCAGCATGCCGAATTCCCGGTGCAGGACGTCGAGAACCTTCGCCGTCCGTTCCAAGCAGGCTTGGTCGTTCCGCGTCAGCGGCTCGGGCATGGTTTCCAGGGCCGGCCAGATCACCATCAGGTTGTAACCCAGCTTCTTGAGGCCGTCGGCGTATCCCCGCCAGTCGTCAACCGTCCAGGTGCGCGCGGCATACGGATGCTTGTAAGGCCAGCCTTCGTGAACATACATTCCCAGGATGTTGCTGGAGGCCGCGGGCCCTTTCCCTTCGGCGAAAAAAGCAGTGGCGATGCTCGCCTGCGCTGCCACGCCAGCCGAGCGAGCCATAACATGGAAAAATCTTCGCCGGTTCATGTGTTTTTCCTCAGGATTAAATATGTTCATGAGCTTTGACTGGAACTGTGGCCGATTCGCAGCACGTAGGGAATTAATTTGCTGTGAACGACAAGCAAGTGTAGCGCAGCGCGGCGGAGCCGCAAAAGAGAATCAAAAGGCAAAGGGCAAATGGCAAAGGGTGAAAGTGAAAGGCCGTACGTTCAAAAATCGTTGCTCAAAAAAACAAGAAATTACGGTATGGCAATGCCGAGGTGCCCGAAAGCCCGCGTAGCGGGCGACATCATGTAGCCCACGGCGCCAGCCGTGGGTAAATCGGGAAAGGGAATGATTTTTTGAGCCCCGGCAGGGGCGACATCCGCGCCATGGACCGCGCCGGACTCTGATGTCGTCCCGATCTGATCGGGACTCACACTCTGCGCTGCGTAATCCCACGGCGGTTCGCCGTGGGCCGCATGATGTCGCCGCTAACGCGGCTTCCGATGATGCCGAAGCGGGTAGCACCGCGCGGGGGAGCCGCAACCCAACGATCAGGCCATTCTTATTCTCGTAATACCTCAAATAGTACGAAAATCTTGCTAAAAAACCAAGATTCTACGGTATGGCAATGGTCGCGGTAGGGATACCGCGACCGCTACGCGCTCTTAAAGCAACCGCGGGACCTCTCGGGTAAAGAACTGTCGCACCTCCGGCCATGAAAGGGGCACGAGCATGTCAGGCGCAGGGTCCTTTTCTGCGTCGTCGAAATAGGTCAAGGATTTCAAGAGGTGCACCGAGCTGTAATTGGCGGGGGCGAACTTCTCTTTGAACCATTCCAGGATCTGCGGCAATCCGTAATGCTGCGCGACGGCATACAAATCGACGAAGTCGCGCTTCGTTCCACGACTCGCGATCGCGCTCACCTTCATGCACGCGATGTCGCGGGGATCAGCCACGTTAACATCCAGGAAAGCCTCGCACGGGAAAAGCAGCGGATAAGCGTATGCGAGGAAACTCACCTTGGTCCCCCCGATATGCGCGTGGAGCGTTCCGGGCTCCTTTGCCACCAGTGAGAATTTCCTGAGGGTCTGAACTTCCTGGAGCAACGAGTCTTCGTTGAAGGTTTCTGGGGTGAAGAAATCCAGGTCCACCGAACGTCGATGGCCGAGGTGAAGGGCGAGGCCGGTTCCTCCCGCAAGGTAGAAAGGCGTGAGGAGCGAACTCTGGTCGAGGTCGCGCAAGGTGTGTTCTACCTCCGGGTTGATGGCTTCCCGATGCCACCCGTGTTCTTTCCTTTCCATAGTGGTCAGCTCCCTGTCTTGGAAGAATAGGGAATTCAGATGGCAAACCGGAGCGCTGCGATCTCTTCCGAGGGTATGTGGTAGATGAGCGCCCAGAAATTCGCGGACTTGCGGGAGAGTCTCCGCTCGGTGCGGAGCACCTCGACGATTTGGGTTTCGGAGAACGTGTCCCGCAGCCAGGCAATGGCCTTGTCATCGCCGTATTCCAGGACGCGGGCGATGGTGTAGGCCGGGTAAGAAACAGGGTTAAAGTTGTCAAGGTTCGTATCCCAGAACAACGGACGTAAGTCTTGTGGGATCATAGAGAAATTGTAGAATAGCCAATCAGGATGTCAAGGACTCGTGGCTTGTCACGCAAGTTCGTTGAGTAAGTCGTCAGGAGCGCTGACCGTTCCACAGCGCCGTTAGGGGCGCAAGAAGCTGTGAAAACATAAACAATTTCACGCAAAGACGCCAAGCCGCAAAGACGCAGAAAGAACAACCGCTTTGTTTTCCTTGCGCCTTATCGACTTCGCGCCTCGGCGTGAAACGCTTTTGCTCGTGCAGGGATTATTTCACAGCTTCTTGCGCCCTGGGCTACGGTCTTTCGGTCGTCACTCGGACTGGGGCGAAAAGCCGCGAAGCTACAAAACAGGTCCGCGCTACTCTCTAAAAACGCACAGACCGAGATCCTTCGCTGCGCTCATGATGACAGCTCGGAAGCGTTTTTCCGCAAGCTCTATAGCGGTTGGATGTTTATGACCCACTCACATCAACGACTGCATCACCTGATCCAGGACTTCCTTGGGCGGGCGCACCTTGGATTCCGCGAGCGTGGCCAGCGGTTCCTCCATCACATTCAACAGGTCGATGAAGTTGGGCCGTTGGGGGTCCACGTAGAAGAGCCCGGTCACGATCTCGCCCTGGTCGTGGGATTCGGTGAGCAAGCGCAAGGCTGCGCCCTTGTTGGTGGGGTCGTAGTCCGTGGCGAGTTTGCGCAGCAGCACGTGCGAGCCGTCGTGCATAGTAATACTGGTGGTCGTTCCCGGGTCATAGTCCACGGAAATATCTTCGAAGAACGGCACAAAGCTCACGTCCGCGACCGGTTCGTCGTGGTCCTTGACGTAGCTGTAAGACTTGGTGGAGCCTTCGTGGTCATTGAAGGTGACACAGGGAGAAATGACGTCGAGCATGGCGGTCCCGTTGTGGGCGAGCGCGCCCTTGACGAGCGCCAGCAATTGCCGCTTGTCGCCGGAGAAGGATCTGGCGACATACGTGGCGCCAAGCTGAATGGCCAGGGCGCAGGTATCGATGGGCGGCAGATCGTTGACGACCCCGGTCTTGAGCTTCGAACCCACGTCGGCGGTGGCGGAGAATTGGCCCTTCGTCAGGCCGTAGCAGCCGTTGTCTTCAATGATGTAAATGATGGGGAGGTTGCGCCGCATCAAGTGCACGAACTGTCCGATGCCGATGGAGGCGGTGTCGCCATCGCCGCTCACTCCCAGCGCGATGAGATGACGGTTGGCCAGCAAAGCGCCGGTGGCCACGGAGGGCATGCGCCCGTGGACGGCATTTACGCCGTAGGCGCTATTCAGGAAGTAGGCGGGGCTTTTGGAAGAGCAGCCAATGCCGGAAAACTTGGCGACGCGGTGGGGTTCAACGCCCATTTCGAAGCAGGCTTCAATGATGCGCTCGGAAATGGCATTGTGGCCACAGCCCGCGCAGAGCGTGCTCTTGTTGCCCTTGTAGTGAGCCATCTCCAGGCCCACGCGGTTGGTCTTGGCGGGTGGGGAAGAGGGAACTGTGGTGGTTGCCATATTAGTTTGCCGCCTCCTGGGAAGTAATTTCGTCGGTTACGGTACGCGCGTCAAGGGACATGCCGTTATAGTGGCGGACGCTGCGGAGCTTGGCGATCTCCTCCGCGCGGCATTCCAACCGGAGCAAGCCCAGCATTTGAGCGTCGCGGTTTTGATCCACGACGTACACGCGTTGGTAACGATTAATAAAATCATGAACCTCGGGGGTAAAGGGGAAAGCCCGCAAGCGGCAATAGCCGGCGTCGATATTTTGCTCGCGCCGCAACTGGTCAAGGCTTTCCTCGATAGCCCAGTGGCTGGTGCCGTAAGCGATGATGCCCACTTCGGATTTCTCCGAATCCGTGATGATGGGGCCAGGAACCTTGTGGCGAGCAGTTTCAAACTTGTGAGCGAGCCGGTCCACATTGTTCACGTATACGTCGGGCCGCTCGCTGTAGATGGCTTTTTCATTGTGGCCGCTGCCGCGCGCAAACCAGCCGCACAGGCGGTCCGGCGTTCCGGGCAGTGTCCGATAGCCAATGCCGTCGCCATCCACGTCCTTGTAACGCTCAAAGCCACCCATGCGGCGCACCTCCTCGGCGCTCAGTACCTTGCCGCGCGCGATGGGCTTGGTGGGGTAGGGGAAGGGGTCGGACATCCAGGTGTTCATCCCGAGGTCGAGGTCACTCATGACGAATACCGGCGTCTGCAAATCCTCGGCAAGATCAAACGCGTCAATGGCCATGGTGAAACATTCACTCACCGAGCAAGGCAGGAACATGGGGTGCTGGGTGTCGCCGTGGGAAAGGAGGGCGGTGGAGATGATGTCGCCCTGCGCGGTGCGCGTGGGAAGGCCCGTGGATGGTCCCACGCGCTGGATATTGAAGATCACCGCGGGGATTTCCACGTAATACCCGAACCCGGTAAATTCCGCCATCAGGGAAATGCCCGGTCCGGCCGTCGCGGTCATAGAACGTGCCCCGGCCCAGCCGGCGCCCAGAGCCATGCCCAGCGCCGCGAGTTCATCCTCGGCCTGCACGATGGCAAAGGTTGCCTTACCGGTTTCTTTGTCGATGCGATAGCGCTTCATGTAATCGGTCAGCGTCTCGCAGACGGTGGAAGAGGGAGTGATCGGGTACCAGGTCACCACCGTGACGCCGGCAAACATCGAACCCAGAGCGATGGCGGCATTGCCTTCAATCAGGATCTTGCCCTGTGTGGCGTTCATGCGCTCCAGGGTGCAGGGGTCGGCTTTCACCAGGTTTTTTTCGGCGAATTCATAGCCGGTGCGCGCGGCGTTCCAGTTCAATTCCGCGGCCTTGGCCTTCTTGCGGAATTGCTTCTGGAGGGCCGTGTGGATTTCCTCCATCTCGATGCCCAGCAGCTTCGCCAGGACGCCGTCGTAAATCATGTTGCGGACGAGCTTGCGTAAGCGCGCGTCCGGGCACACGGGCGCCACCAACTGATCGAACGGCACGGGGTGGAAAATCACATCATCCCGCAGACGCTTCAAATTCAAGCGCTCGTCGTAAACGCAGGCCGCGCCCGGCTTGAGGCTCAACACATCTTCTTCGGCGGTCTCGGGGTTCATCGCCACCATATATTCGCTATCCCTGCGCCGCGCGATGTAGCCTTGCTTGGAAGCCCGGATCGTAAACCAAGTTGGAAGGCCGGCGATGTTGGAGGGAAACAGGTTCTTGCCTGAAACCGGAATACCCATCTGAAAAATCGCCCGGAGCAAAACGAGGTTGGCGGTTTGACTGCCTGAGCCGTTTACCGTCGCCACCTGGATGCTGAGGTCGTTGATGATCTGTGCTCGTCCTACGGGCGACACATCTTCTTTCGGCTCAACGTGAGTGGTTGCCATCGGATTCCCCTTGAATTCCCTTTCTGGATTCGTAGTAGTTTGGGATTTACGCCCTTGCCGCACGCGTCCGGGGCAAGCCACGAGGTTTGAGACGCGAGGCGCCCCCAGTGCGGCGGTTCTGCCGGGGAGGGAGGCATACTAAGGAATAATCATTCCGTCCAGAGCGCAACCCCGGACCGAGCTGAATCTCACGATCTAATGACGGAAGGCCCTCTCCCTCAACGCTCCCATTATATCAAACCTGACGTGCGACCTGGCCTATAAGATGCTGCTGCACCCTGGGTGCACACTCCCTCAATGCGGAAGCGGGCCTTAAGACCGAACCTCTAACCCGGACTTCTCACCAGGGGTCTGGAAGGGCGGGGCTTTAGCCCCGCCGTTGCAAGACCTTCTTGATTATTCCCGCGCCCCGCGCAGCTTGCAGCCGCCAGCTGCGCGGGGCGCGGGACGAACAGAAGGGGGGAGCCGCGATTTCGGCGGGGCTGAAGCCCCGCCCTTCCTGCAGCCCCCCAAAGGCGCCCAAACGTGGTGAGAAATCCGGGCTAACCACAAGCCCCTTCGAGAGATTGCAGGTCACCAGAACGCGGTTCCTCTCAGGTTCGCCTCGCCACGGGGACCATTTTAAAAACGCAGTGATAAGCCATAGCATTTAGGGCCAGCAACACGGCCACTATTGAGAGCTGCCCATACCAGGGTGCTCCGTAAGGAATGGAGAACCCCACAACGCATGCCGCAGCGTGCAGGGCAAGGAGGGCGATAGTCAGGGAGCGATCGAACGTGAGACCCTTGAGCAACTCAGGCAGGGCTAGCCAATACAGAGGCCACGCGTAGAGAAAGTAGCGCGCGGGACCCGGTCCTGTCACGGGCGCGAGAACCAGGCAGGTCGCTCCATAGCCGAAAGCGGTCTGGAACACGTAGCCATACTTCGGCAAGGCGCGCCAGTGTTCGCGAACCAATCGCGCGAGGATTGCCGGCTCGACACCGAAGGGGACAAGAAACACGGCAAGGGTTTCAAGAATCAACCTCGGCCGGAACCCGCAGAACCCCACTTGGCGAATTGACCCCAGGTGTCCCGCAACATTGATAATCGATCTCGGCGCACAGTTTATCGTGGAAGCGTTGGTATCCGTCCAAAAGACGAGTCCGAGAAAGTTGTAGCAAAAGGCATACGGAACCTTCAGAACGTACATCTCCACGGTGCTCACTCCGTGTTTATTGGGAAGCGCCGCGTGAACAGCGGCGGTGGTTACACCCATGCCTAATGCCGCAACGATTACGACGCCGAGCCCATAGGGCCAGTCGCGCCGCCGCAAGCTCATCAAGGCCAGCCAGGCGCTGAGCAGGATTGTAGATTCACGAGTCAGATGCAGAAAAAACAGGATGGGAAGGGCGACCCAGGCTGAGTAGGAATAGATCACAAAAAACGCAGCCACGAGCATGGCATGGAAGAGATCGTGGAAGTAGCAGCCATGATAGAGCGTAATGGTCGCCGGCACGCAGAGCAGGGGTATGAGCAGTGCCGGTTTAAGGTTGAGTTTGCGGGTATACAGACTGAGGAAAACAAAGAGCGCGAAAAGCGAAATCACTGCCAGAACAAAGAATGCGCGATGCAGATCTATCCGGGCCGCGTTCGCCAGCATGCGGGCGGCATACGGGTGAAGCATGCGCCCCGCGTAGTAGTTGTACGTTGTCTCCGGATGGCCCTGAGCCATCTGGAAATAAGCCCCCCCCTCCATGTACGGCTCGCAGATACCCGGGTTGGCAAATATCGAGATCAATGCGGCTGTAGCCGCAGCGACCAGCACGTACGCGTAAACCGGGGATTTGGATCTCATGGTCGAGGTGATCGCCGGAATGCCTGTTCGTCAATCGCCCGGGGATGGAGGATAAGGCTCAAGCCCACCGTGAAGCCATTCGGCGGGTCACTTGTTCGGGGGCTGGTCGGGAGGCCTTACGGGGGCTGTCTTATCCTCAACGGCCAACTGGCTGCGGAGCCGGGTGCGCAAGGTATCTTCGCTGGAGCGAACCATTTGCGCCCCGCGCGACGCCATCTGCTCCATCAGATCGGTGCGCAGGCCTATCAAGGAAGCCGCCGATTCATCATACGCTTGCTGGAGGCCCTCCCGCAGCCGCCCTTCGGCGTCCTGAATGAGGGCATCCACCTGCTGACGGAATTCCTCCAGGCTATTGCGGGTAAGTTCCTCCGCTTGCCCGCGCATGATATCGAGAACCGATTCCACTAATCGCGTGGAGCGCCTCTCGAGTTCGGCGAGCCGCTGCTCGATTGTCGGACCGGCAACGGGGGCTGGCCGCACCGGCGCCACCACGGGAGGCGCCACGGGCGCAACCGCCTGAGGAATCGCGGGAGCGCGTGGGACGGCCACGGACGCGGGAGCGCGTGGGGCGGCCACGGGCGCGGGAGCGCGTGGGGCGGCCACGGACGCGGGAGCGCGTGGGGCGGCCACGGGCGCGGGGGCGCTCGGCGCCGCAAGGGCCTGGAACTGTCCCGTACGTTCAGTTTGAACCACCCGCCCTTGCACCATTTTCGGCGCGGGGGCGCTCGGCCCCGCAAGGGCCGGGAACTGTCCCGTGCGTTCAGTTTGAACCACCCGCCCTTGCACCATGTTCTTGGCGACGAGTTCCCAATCAGGGGGTGGGTTGGGTACGGCCCATAAGTTCTGGGGTTTTATAAGCTGTATGGCAACCTCGTGCCCGGCAACTCCCGGTGGGGGATCCCAAACTCTGACGCAGACACCTTTCCCCGACGTCCCGGCCTTGGGACATTCTATGGTGACGAGCATGCCGACCATGATTCGATAGGAGGTGCGGACCGTGCAGCCGTGCAGGTTCACCATCGTGGTTTGAGTAAACTCCCGAAAGGGGGTTCCCCCAGCATCCTTGCCCGAAAGGAGCACCGTCGTGATGTAGTCAATCCGTGTGCTCCTCCTCCGACTGGCTAGAGGGTCCTGCGCGTTCGTCGTTTGAGAGAACTGGTTGTTATCCATATACGACCGGCCATCCGTCAGGCGGTCGCCACCTGTTTTGCCGGCCGGACCCGGGGAACTCCCCACTCAGTTTCGCACCGGCATGGCACTGGGTTGTGGCCGCAGCTCCCAGACTTATTGTACTAGTTATATTCTACCGATTGTCGGCTCTTCAAGCAATTATTCCTCGAAAGCCAAACACATCCTTCTCCTGTGCCCGCCGGGTTGCTGAGGCCACATCGCAGAAAAGGCAAAAGCGTGTTCTTCCCGCCGCCCACCCCAAACTCGCGCAGCATACTTCGCAATCCCCCGCGTGCAAGATGTGTGTCTACCCGATAGGGGTGAAAGGGACTTTCACGGGTTGGGGATTTCTGTCACCATGCGGCCACCATGAGGTCCGGCATGAAGATAGTTCCCTCCGAGGACATCCTCGCTGAGCTGCACAGAAAGGCTGCTGAATACCAGTCTCAGGCCATGCAGGAACCAGAACCTGAGGCTACGCGGGCCCGGGAACAAGCGAAGCTGTGTGGCTACTGGACCGCTCCACTCAAGAGTGGAATGAGGATCCCCTGAAGGAGCACGCTGCCAAACAGACCCCCAAACTGCACCCCCCCCTCTGCCCGCCGGAAGCGGCTGAAAGCTAAAGGCGTTTCGTCAACGGGTGGGTTGACGCTTCCGCCCTGCCGACACTCCCGGCTGCGGCAAATGTCTCTCCTATGACAAGTATTAGCTTGCCTAAGCCTCCGAACATAAGCTAATAGATTTATTTTCATAGACTTCAAGTAAACCGGGAAGGCCTGAGAAACCTTCGTTTGTGGCAATCCATATGCAAAGATACTCCCCGGTAGATCCAAGGAGCAACTCGCCAAGCACTTCGAGGCTTTAAGTGAACCAGTGTGGCAGCGGACTCAGGAGAATCCCGATGAAGGTCAAAACATTGATTTGCAACTGCAAAGGCCTTGATCCCTTTCGCTACGCCGACATGAACTCGCTGGCGTTCGAAATTGAATCCGAATTTGACGTTTCCTACGCTGCTGTGCACCCGCAGCTCTGCGCCGAAGGTGGAAATCAAATCCTCGAAGATGTGCTTCGCGCTGCCGAGGATGATCCCGACACTTACGTGATGGTCTGCGCCTGCGCGGAAGAAACGCAGATGAAGCTTTTCAAGAAGGCTTTGCGCAACACGGATTTCGACGACAAACATTTTGTGCGCTTGGACGTACGTAACACGACCAATGATGGTATCCTGGACCGAATCCGCGAGCGGCTGAAGGAGCTTGCCGATCCCCAAAAGCCACGCCATTGAGGGCCGCTGAGGAATAACCGGTCTGGTTATTCATGTGATGCATAAAGGGTAGAGAAATGCCTTTGCTGAGCTATCTTCGCGAGAAATTCCCGTGGTTTCCCACGATTGACTCTGACGCCTGCCGCGCGGACCTCCAATGCCTCAACTTCTGTCCCCACGACGTCTTTGAATGGGACCGCAAAACCGGCCGGCCGATCGTGGCGCATCCATTTCGCTGCCTCCCCGGCTGCGAAATCTGCCTCGAAGGCTGCGACACCGGCGCCATTTCCTTGCCCACCAAACGCGAGATTCAGGTCACGTTGAAAAAACTGCGTGGGACGGGAAACAAGCCTCACACCTCACCTCCTTTATAGGCGGGTTCAGGCCCGCGGGCGACGCTTTCCCCATAAGTCCCATCAACCATCTCCAGGAATCGAGGCGCCTTCAGGGATTTCCGGGCGCCAAATGCACGTGGAGCTGCCACATTAGGAATTCCTCGGCATCCGTGAGTTGATCGATCTGCTTGGAAATGGGCAGGCTCCCCCTAATATGGCCGGCTTGGGTATCGTATCGGAGGAGAACGGGCCGGTCCGACGCCGTACCCGCCTGAAGCCGCGCCGCCATTTTGCGCGCGTGCAAGGGAGCAACGCGGGTGTCGCCATCGCCGCTCATCAAAAGCACGGCGGGATACTTGGCGCCGGGCTTCACGTTCTGATACGGCGAGTAGGAGGCGAGATACTTGAACTGCGCGGGGTTGTCGGCCGAGCCGTACTCGGAAACCCAATACTGCGCCTCCATGAATTTCTGGTAGCGCAGCATGTCGAGAAGGGGATGCATACAGAGCACAGCTTGGAAGAGGTCGGGGCGCTGGGTGAGTGCCGCCCCCACCAGCAATCCGCCATTACTGGCTCCCATGATCGCCAGTTGGGAAGGCTCGGTGTAACGGTTCTGAATTAGCCACTCGGCGGCGGAGAGGAAATCATCGAAAACATTCTGCTTTTTCTCCAGCATGCCGGCGCGGTGCCACGCCTCACCGAATTCTCCCCCGCCGCGGAGGTTCGCCTGAGCGAACACTCCTCCATTCTCCACCCACAACGCCGCCAAGGGCGAAAAGTAAGGTGATTCATTCAGGTTAAAGCCGCCATATCCGGTGAGCAGGGTGGGCCGCGCGCCCTCAAGTTTCACCCCCTTTTGGCTAAAGAGGAACATGGGCACGCGGGTTCCATCCTTCGAGGTGTACCACACCTGCTTCACCTCGAGCCTTTCGGTGTGGATCGGCACCTTCAACTGCGCCCACAGCTCCTGTTTGCCTGCCGCCACTTCGTACTGCTGGATCAAAAAGGGAATGTGGAAGGAGGTGTAACCATAGAAGGCTTGATCACCTGCCCAGCGGCTGTCGAATCCGGTTGCAGAACCGATGGCGGGAAGCGGCACGTCTCGAAGGTGCTTCCCCTCCGCATCGAAAATTCGGATCCGCGAACTGGCGTTTTCAGTGTAGGTAACCACCAACTCCCCTCCCGCCAGCGCTAGCGAGTCGATGACCGAAGAGCTTTCCGGAACCACTTCCTTCCAATTCTCGCGCCCGGGATTCTGTAGGTCGATCGCCAGGATCCGGCTCTTGGGAGCCTTCCAGTTGGTATGCACGAAAAGCGTGTCGCCACCCACTTGGCCGAAGAACCGGGCGGCAACGTCATTCACAATCGGTTTGATGGGCCCGTGCGCCTGGAGGTCTTGCCAATAGACCTCAGTCTGGTCCGCTGCCGACCCATACGCGACATGGATGATGAGATAGCGCCCGCCCT
>Ga0187849_1003437_pt1 | contig 13963 bp, 13 predicted proteins | sample June2016WEW_4_10_2_FD_132412 | JGI IMG/M metagenome (GOLD analysis project Ga0187849, IMG submission 132412) | Peatland microbial communities from SPRUCE experiment site at the Marcell Experimental Forest, Minnesota, USA - June2016WEW_4_100 | ecosystem: Environmental > Terrestrial > Soil >... | reverse complement strand
GGAAGGCGCGTTTCCACTAGGCACGATTATCGATACGGCAAGGAGCGCGGTCATCGCACCCTTCACTGCCGTATCATTCACGAGTCGACGACGACGCAACTGCCGGACGATTGCTGGCGCCAGCGTGCGTTCCGGCGTCCGCCTTCGGCGGACGCACCCCCAAAGGCGCTCACAACTCCTCCCTTGAAAAACGCCGCGCAATGTGCGACAGTTGACCCAGCAGACGCCGGATGTCGTCGCGCCGATTTGAAGGCGAGTCCCGTTAGGGGAAGGACAAGGAATGTCTTTTCTTGGGCTCATTCCCCGTAACGTCCTAACCCGCAAAGTGCGGTCATCGCTGACCGCCCTGGCCGTCGCCATCGCCATCATGATGGTCGTCGCGATGGGCGTGCTCACATACAGCCTCAAGCAAACGGCGATCTCGGTCCTTGAGATCGGGAAGGCCGACTTCACCGTCGCTCAGAAGGGCGTATCGGACGTTCTGTATAGCAACCTTGACGAGAAGGAGGTTGCGGCGGTCAAGTCCTATCCGCAAGTCCAGGAGACCGTCGGTGTGCTCGTCGCCGGCGTCAACTTCAACGGCAATCCATTCTTCCTCGAGCTCGGCATCCCGCCGGACGAACTCGCGCCGTTCGGCGTGCAGATCCTCCAAGGGCGCGCGTACACGACCGACGCAACCGACGAGATAATCCTGGGCTTTCGCACCGCCGAAGACCTGCACAAGACCGTCGGCGACCAGGTGACCATCGACACTATTACCTATAACATCGTCGGCATCTACAGCGTCGGGAACCCGTTCGCCGACGCAGCTTCGATGCTGCCGCTGAGCTGGGTGCAGGGCCGACAGCGCCTGTCAGGCTACGTCACGCTCCTCTTTGTGAAGACGAAGCCCGGCACGGACCTGGGTGCCTTGCAAGCGCAGATCCAGCACGACCACCCGGAACTAGCCTGCGTTCAGACCGCGTCGCAGTTCGGGGTAGTCGACCGGAACCTGGGCCTGATCAGCGCCGCTGACGTCGGCGTCTCCATCCTGGCGCTCTTCATGGGCGCCGTCGGCGTAATGAATACGTCGCTAATGTCCGTCTTCGAGCGGACACGCGAGTTCGGCATCTTGCGGGCCGTCGGTTGGTCGAGAGGACGCATCGTGATCATGGTGATGGGAGAGGCGCTTCTGATCGCCCTTGCAGGCGCCTTCATCGGGACCGGCCTCGGGTTTGCGGCCATCCAGGTCATCAAGAGTCTGCCACAAGTAGTCGGCTTCTTCCACCCGCAGTACCCGGCTTCGGTTTTCGGTCAAGCGCTGGGCGTGGCTGTCGGCGTGGCGTTCTTCGGCGCGATCTACCCGGCGGCTCGAGCGGCGCTGCTGGAGCCGATGGAGGCGCTGCGACATGAGTAACGGCAACGGCGGTTCCGAGGGCCCCGCAATTCAGGCCATCGACGTCGTCAAGCTCTACGATAACGTCACTCGCGCCCTGGACGGCGTGAACCTGACCATCGCCTGCGGCGAGTTTGTCGCCCTGATGGGACCGTCCGGCTGCGGCAAGTCGACGCTCCTCCATCTGCTCGCTTCCCTGGACATCACGACCAGCGGCAGGATCATCGTCAACGGCCGCGACCTGCGTTCCGCCGGCAACGACCGCTTTCGTCGCCAGGAGATCGGCCTCGTCTTCCAGTTGCACAACCTTCTCCCGAACCTGACCGCTATGGAGAACGTCCAGATACCGATGTTTGGGACCGGCACGAAGCACGCTCAACGGCTGCAGCGGGCAAGGGAGCTCCTGGCGGAGATGGACCTATCGGACAAGGAGAAAGCGACGCCGCCTCGTCTTTCCGGTGGGGAACGCCAGCGGCTGGCGATCGCGCGGGCGCTGGCGAACAATCCGTCGATCATCCTTGCCGACGAGCCCACCGGCAACCTCGACTCCACAGCCGTCGACCACCTGCTGGCGCTGTTCCGCAGCATTCGCGACGAGCACGGCGTGACCATCCTCCTGGCGACTCACGACGTCCACGTGGCCGAAGCTGCGGGCAGAATCGTCTACATGCGCGACGGACGGATCGTGGAGAGCTCGCAGCCGGAGGGAGAGCGCGCCTCGAAGGGGAAGTGATCAGGCTGTCTTCGTGCCCGCGGCGCTCTGGAGGCCAAGCTCGTCGATGGCAATCTCCCGCATCCGGAACTTCTGGTACTTCCCGGTGACGGTCATCGGGAACTCGAGGACAAACTTCCAGTAGCGCGGGATCTTGAAGGTCGCGATCTGCCCGCGACAGAACTCCAGCATCATTTCCTCAGTGAGCTGCGCGCCTTCCGCCGGCCTGATCCAGGCCATCGTCTCCTCGCCGTAGCGCTCGCTCGGCACGCCGATCACCTGCACGTCGGCGACGCCGGGGTGGCGGAAGAGGAACTCCTCTATCTCGCGCGGGTAGATGTTCTCGCCGCCGCGGATGATGATATCCTTGATGCGCCCGACGATGTTCAAATAGCTTTCGTCGTCCATCGTCGCCAGGTCGCCGGAATGCATCCAGCCGTTCGCGTCGATGGCCTCGCGCGTCGCTTCCTCGTTGTTCCAGTAGCCGAGCATGACGCTGTAGCCGCGCGTGCAAAGCTCGCCGGCGACTCCGCGCGGGACGACGCGGCCGGTCGCGGGGTCGATAACCTTAATCTCGACGTGCGGATGGACGCGGCCGACCGTCGCGACGCGCTTGTCGAGCGGGTCGTCGGTGGCGCTCTGCGTGGAAACCGGCGACGTCTCCGTCATGCCGTAGCAGATGGTGACCTCCGGCATATGCATCACCGATATCACCTTCCGCATCACCTCCAGCGGGCAGGGCGAGCCGGCCATGATGCCGGTGCGCAGGCTGGAGAAGTCGAACTCGGAGAAGCGCGGGTGGTCGAGCTCGCCGATGAACATCGTCGGGACCCCGTAAAGCGCGGTGCACTTCTCGTCCTGCACGGTCTGCATGACTTCCAGGGCGTCGTACGTCTCGCCGGGCACCACCATGCAGGCGCCGTGCGTGATGCAGGCCAGGTTGCCCAGGACAGCGCCGAAGCAATGGTAGAAAGGAACGGGGATGCAGGCGCGGTCGACCTCAGTGAAGCGCATCTTCTCGCCGATGAAGAAGTCGTTGTTCAAGATGCCGTGGTGGGAGAGAGTAGCGCCCTTCGGGAAGCCCGTCGTGCCGGACGTGTACTGGATGTTCACGGGATCATCGAACTGGAGGGTCGACTCCCGCTCCGCCAGTTCGCCTTCCGGAACGCCGGCGCCGCCGTCGAGCAGTTTCCGCCAGCCGTCCTCCAGCACCAGCGATTCTTTCAGGTCCGGGCAACGGCTCCTCACCTGGGCCAGCATCGACTCGTACTGGGTCTGCCGGAACGCCCGCGACTGGATAAGCAGGCGGACACCCGATTGGATGAGCGCATACTGCAGCTCAGCGGTCTTGTAGGCGGGGTTGACGGTGACAAGGACGGCGCCGACGCGAGCGGCGGCGAACTGCGTGACCACCCATTCGTACCGATTGGGCGACCAGATGCCGACGCGGTCTCCCCGTGCGATGCCGCGCGCCATAAGGCCGCGGGCGGCCAGCGACGTCTGCGCCCAGAGCTCGTCGTAAGTTGCGCGATAGCCTTGATGGCGCACGACCAGCGCCGGCCGGTTGCCGAAGCGCTCGACGGTCTCGCGCAGCCGGTCGCCGATGGTCTGCCCGAGCAGCGGGACCGTGCTCGCGCCGTTGGCGTAGGAAAGGGATGCCATCTTCTTGCACCTCCGCGACGTGCAGGGATCGTGTCACACATCTTGTGGACAGGGCGCTCTGATGTCTAGGGAGCCAGCCAAGCGCCACCTGCTCGACAGCGCAGCGGTGGTCAACGTATATTGGCGATAGGGGAGGGAACCCATGCTGCGTCGATTGGTGCTGGTCCTGTGCGTGGCGTTCGCGGCGTTGGCGCCGGTAACGGCGTCGGCGGACGACGGCAATCAGGGCGGCCTGGCGCTGCGGCTCCACGGCACCTATACCCTGCCGCCGGGCGAAAGCGTCGGCTCCGTCGTCGTCATCCGCGGCGACGCGAACATCGCCGGCACCGTCACGGGCAGGCTCATCGTCGTCAACGGCAACGCGGACATCGCCGGCAGCGTGAACGGCGCCGTCACGATAATCAGGGGCACCGTGACGCTGGAGGGCGGCTCTCACGTCGACCGCGTCACGATCATCCGCGGCACGGTGAACCGCCAGAGCGGCTCCGTCGTCGACCACGGCATCAACCGACGCGGCTTTCGCTTCTTCCGCGGCGCCTTCTTCTGGCTGCTATGGCTGGGGCTCACGCTGGCGGCGGTGATCGCGGGGCTCGCGTTTGCTGCGGTCGGCGGGCACCAGCTTTCGCGCGCCGCGATGCTGCTCACCGGAGATCTGCCGGCGAGCATCCTGGGAGCCGTGGCCGTGTGGATAGTGCTGCCGGTCCTCAGCGTCTTCGCCCTGCTCACAGTCGTCGGCATTCCCGCGGGCCTCGCGCTGCTGCTTGCCGTCCTGCCGCTGCTCGGGCTTTTCGGCTACGTGACGGCAGGCACGCGACTCGGCGCGGCGCTCCTCTCGCTTGGAGGCGGCGCGCGGCCGGTCGACCATCCCTACGCGGCGACGACGCTGGGCGTCATCGTTCTTCAAGCTGTGCTTCTCGTTCCTGTTGTCGGCTGGGCGATTGCGTTCCTCGCCGGCATTTGGGGTTCGGGCGCCCTCGCGGCCGCCGGTTGGCGCGCCTGGCGCTCCCCCGAAAGCGCTAAGGAGGCTGCTGCATGAAGGCTGCCGTCCTGTACAAGCCCAAGACGCCCCTCGTCGTCGAGGAGATCGAGATCGAAGAGCCGCAGTCGCATGAGGTGATGGTGAGGATGGCGGCGGCCGGCATTTGTCGCAGCGATCTCCATTTCATCGAAGGGCTATGGCCGGCGCGCCTGCCGATGGTCATGGGCCACGAGGGCGCCGGCGTCGTCGAGAAGGTGGGCACGCACGTGACGCGCGTCAGCGAGGGCGACCACGTCATCTTCTCCTGGGTGCCGTCCTGCGGCGTCTGTCGCTACTGCACCGAGGGCAGGCCGTACCTGTGCGAAGCCGGCCCCTCGTCGCGAATGCTCGACAAGACAACACGCTTCCGCAAGGGCGATCAGGTCATCTACCACCAGACCGCGGTGTCGGCGTTTGCGGAGCGGACGGTGACGCATGAGACGGCGGTGGTGAAGATCTGCGACGACATGCCGCTGGACAAGGCGGCGCTCATCGGCTGCAGCGTTATGACGGGCGTGGGCGCCGTGACGAATACGGCGAAAGTGCGGGTCGGCGGCAGCGTGGCGGTGTTCGGCTGCGGCGGCGTCGGCCTGAACGTGATTCAGGGGGCTTGCCTTGCCGGCGCGACGCGGATCATCGCCGTCGATACGCTGGAGAACAAGCTGGCGCTGGCGTGCGAGTTCGGCGCCACGGACACGATCAACGCGACGAAGGAGGACCCTGTCGCCCGCATTCGGGAGCTTGTGCCGGGCGGCGTCGACTACGCGTTCGAAGTCATCGGCATCCCTGAAGTGGTGGCGCAGGCGTTCGAGGCGGCGAACAAGGGCGGCGAGGTGGTGATGGTAGGCATGCCCCCCGTCGACGCGACGCTGTCTATTCACACGACGGGGCTGTTTCTCGGCAAAACGCTGCAGGGCTCGTTCTACGGCTCGACGCGATTCCGCATGGACATGCCAGCGCTCGTGGAGCTGTACATGACGCACCGGCTGAAGCTGGAAGAGCTGATATCACGCGTCTATTCGCTGGAGCAGATCAACGAGGCGTTCGAGGCGCTGAAGCGCGGCGAAGTGGCCCGCAGCATCATCAAGTTCTGACGGCGACTCGGCCTCGGCGAGCATGACGCAGCTTCCCCCTCGCTCCCCTGCATGCTGACCCTCCCCTCACGAGGCGATATAATCCAATAGGCAAGCCAGTTCGTGATTTCGGAGGCCTCGTGACCGCCGCGATAGAGCTTCGGTCCGTCGTCAAGGACTACGGGCGGGTCCGCGCCCTCCGCGGCATCGACCTCACAATCGACGGCGGCCAGATCTTCGGCTTCCTCGGGCCCAACGGCGCCGGCAAAACGACCACCATCCGCGTCCTCCTCGACCTCATTCGCCCTACCGCCGGCGTCGCCCGCGTCCTCGGCCTCGACGCCCAGCGCAACTCCGTCGAAGTGCGACGCCGCTGCGGCTACCTTCCCGGCGACCTGCGGATGTACGACGGGCTGCGCGGCCACGCCTTTCTCGACTTCATCGACTCCTTTCGCCCGGCGAAGCGCGACCGCCGCTTCCGGCGGGAGCTCCTCGAGCGCCTGGACCTCGACCCCTCGGTGCCGATTCGCGCGCTTTCCAAGGGCAACAAGCAGAAGCTGGGACTCGTCCAGGCCCTCATGCACCGCCCCGACCTCCTCATCCTCGACGAACCGACAAGCGGCCTCGACCCCCTCGTCCAGCAGGAGGTCGCCAGGCTGCTCGAGGAAGCGGTCGGAGAAGGGCGGACCGTCTTCTTCTCGTCACACGTCCTGCCGGAGGTCGAGCGGCTAAGCCACGCCGTCGCCATCATCCGCGAGGGGAAGATCGTCGCCATCGAAGACATCGCGCGGCTGAAGTCGAGGGCCGTGCACGTGCTGGAGGTGACTTTCGCCGAGCCGCCGCCCGTGGACCTCTTCGCGCTGCCCGGCGTCCGCGAGCTGCGCCGCGACGGCACGACGGTCCGCATCCAAGCGCTCGATGATCTGGACGCCGCCGTCAAGGCTATCGCGGCCCACCGCGTCGTCGACCTGCGGACAGAGCAGCCGAGCCTGGAGGACTTCTTCCTCGCCCACTACTCCGGCGACACCGAGACACGCAAAGAAGAAGAGGAGGCCGATGCGCTGGTTGAGCGTCGCTAGAAAGGGTCTGCGCGACCAGCGCTGGCAGGTGGTCGGCTTTGGCCTGACGTTCACCCTGATGGCGGCGTCAATCGTCTACCTGTGGCCCTCCTACCGTACGACTGTCGCCAGCATCCAGCTCCCGCAGGCCGTCCAGGCGCTCCTTGGCAGCGACCTCGCTTACTCCACGGCGCCGGGCTTCGTGAGCGCCGAGTACTTTAGCTGGATTCCCATCCTGCTGATCGTCTACACCGTCATTCAGGGCACGGGCGCCATCGCCGGCGAAGAGGGCAGCGGCACAATCGACCTGCTCATGTCGCAGCCGATCACGCGTTCGGAGATGGTCATCCAGAAGACGATCGGCATCTCCGCCGGCGCGGCGATAATCGCCGGCTTCGGCTTCCTGGGCTTTCTGCTCTCGGTCCCCTTCGTCGACATCAACCTCACGCTGAAGGGCGCGGCGCTTGCTTCGGCCAACATGCTGCCGATGGCGCTCTTCTACTACGCCATTTCGCTGTGGTTCGGCGCCGTCCTGCCGAATCGCGCTTACGCCGCCGGCGGGGCGACGGCGCTGGCGACGGCGGGCTACTTCTTCAACACAATCGCCCTCACAGTCCACAGCCTGTCCGGCCTGAGGTACGCCTCGCCGTTCTATTACTATGGCGCCGGAGAGCCGCTGGTGCGCGGGCTCGACTGGGCGCACGTGGGGCTGCTGCTGGGCGTTTCGGCGATCTTCGTTGCGGCCGCCATCCGCGCCTTCGCCGGCCGCGACATCACCATCGGCGGCGCCTCGAACCTGCGCTGGAGCGACGTGCTGGGGCGCGTGCTGGGGCTAAGGCGCTATGAGCGGTCCGCGGCGTCCCCGGGGCCTGCCAGCTCCTCGTGAAGCCAGACGAGATAGTCTTTACTGCCGTCCACGACCTCGGTGGCCAGGACTTCCGGGACTTCGTACGTGTGCAGTCGCTTGATCGCGGCCTCCACTTCGTCGTACAGGCGGCGCTCCGTCTTGGCGATGCACAGCCACTCCGTCGCCCTCTCAACGTCGCCCTTCCACCGGTAGACGCTCGCCACCGGTCCGACGATCTGGACGCAGGCCGCCAGCCGCGCCTCGACGAGCGCCTCCGCAATCCGCTCCGCCTCCGCTCGCGTCGAAGTCGTCGTCGTCACCTGGATGTACTGTCTCATGGCAAGCTCCCATCAGCGCCTTCCGGTTGCCGTCATTCTATCGCAATTGGCCCTTCGCGGTAGATACGCACCGGGACCCGCGGATAGTGTACAATTGGCGCGAGGAGGCAAGCCATGACGGCTGGCGGAAGTCCCGACAAGCCGCGGGCGGAAGAGCCCAAGCACGAGGTCAAGATCGGTGTGCCGGAGTGCCCTCGCTGCAAGAAAAGCTTCACGCTGAGCTACTGGCGCGGCGACCAGCTCATCCAGGCGCGCTGCCTTAGCTGCGACCTGAAATGGCCTCGCCCGGACGTCGTCTAGCCCGGCTGATCGAAGACGAGCGGCAGCGGGACCAGGCTTTTCGCCGCTCGCCGCGACGTCCGTTTGCTCGTACAGATTTCGCCTTGTAGAATCACGCCAAGCTTTCCCCTACTGAGGTACGAACGATGGAGCTCACGATACCGGCATCGCTGGACGAAGCGGCGCGTCGCTCGGAAAACAAGATGGCGTTCCAGATCAAGGCGGGACGCCAGTTCACCGGGCTGACCTACGGCGAGCTGCGCCAGCGGGCAAGGATTTTCGCCTCCGCGCTCATCGCTCTCGGGCTGCAACGCGGCGACCGCGTGGGGATCGTCTGCGAGAACGGGCTGGAGTGGATCGTCGCCTATCTGGGGATTTCGTACGCCGGAGGCGTCGCTGTCCCGGTCTACTACGAATTAAAGCCCGGCGAGATCGAGGAGGCGCTGCGCCGCGCCGAGGTGAAGCTCGCGATCGTCTCGGAGAAGGCGCTCCCCAATATCCCGGACCGCCTTCACGACCTGGAGACCATCCTGGTCGTCGGCCCCGGCGCCGAGGCGCGTGCAGCCGGCGGAGGCGGCCTCTTTCGTCGCGCCCGCGCCCGCATCCTGCCCTTCGAAGAGGCGTTCTCGTTCGCATCGCACGAGAGCGACGTGGCGCTCGCAGCGACGGTCATCAAGCCGGACGATATCGCTTCCATCGTCTACACGTCGGGCACCACCGGCGGCGCGAAGGGCGTCGTGCTCAGCCACCGCAACTTCATGTCCAACGTCGCCGGAGCCCTCAAGGCTCTGCCCGTGTCGTCGCACGATAGCATTCTACTCCTGCTCCCGCTCCATCACGCCTATCCCTTCACCGCCGAGTTCGTCCTGCCGCTGTCCCTTAGAGCAACGGTGACGATTGAGAATGACCTCGTGCGGGTGCGCGACCGGCTGGCGGAAACGAAGCCCACCGTCTTTCTCGGCGTGCCCGCCCTGCTCGACATCATGGTCCGCGCTATTCGCGCTCAGGCCGACGCCCAGGGTCGCGGCAAGACCTTCGAGCGCGGCCTGGAGATCGTGCGCCGGACGAAGCAGCGCACAGGCGTCAACATCGGCCCCCTGCTCTTCCGCGAGGTGCACCAACGCTTGGGCGGCAATCTGCGTTTTGTGGCCAGCGGCGGCGCGGCGCTCAACCCGGAGACGGCCACGAGTTTCCACCTCCTGGGCCTGCCCGTCCTCCAGGCCTGGGGCCTCACGGAGACGTCGCCCGTCGTCTGTGCGCAGCGCTTCCACCCGGGGCGCTTCCGCTTCACGAACTACTACGAGAAGCAGTTGGGCAGCGTAGGGCGACCTCTCCTTGGCGTTGACGTTGACCTCATCGACGTGCCGGAGAAGAGCATCTACGTGAAGCTGCACGGCGAAGGAGAGCTCATCGTCCGCGGGCCGAACGTTATGCAAGGCTACTGGAAAGCCGAGGCAGAGACGAAGGCGGCAATGATCGGCGAGTGGTTCCGCACCGGTGACATTGGTCACATCGACCGCCAGGGCAACGTCTACATTACCGGTCGAAGCAAATACGTTATCGTTCTCGATTCCGGCGAGAAGGTCCATCCCGACGAGGTGGAGGAGCAGCTAGGCCGCAGCCCAGTCATCGAGGACGTGTGCGTGGTCAGCCGTAAGGTACGCGACAAGACGCAGGTATGGGCGGTGGTGTACCCGAACTTCGCCGCGGTCAACGAGCGGCTGGCAACGCAGGACCACCAGTTGGACGAATCGGCGCTGCAGGCGCTCGTGCAGTCGGAGGTCGACGCGCTGGAGGACGGACTGGCGCCATATAAGCGCACGAACCGGCTCGTGCTCACCGACGCGCCGCTCCCGAAGACGGCGCTGCGCAAGGTATCGCGAGAGCAGATCGCCGACGACTACTCGTTCGACGCCAAGCGCTGGCGGGAGAACGCCACGACCGGCCTGGTCCCCTGAAGCCCGCCGTAAACGTCCGACGGGAATATTGGGCAATGTAGGGGAGGACTTTAGTCCTCCCGTTGCGGGCTCAAGACGCCGTTCTCACAACTCTGACGGCTGGAACCGTCAGCCTTCTCGTATGCGCGCTCTGTCGCGCTGCGATGCCCTTTTGCGAAGCGCTGCGCCTGCCGCCAGCGCCGCAACGCCGGCCACCGCCAACCCGAGCGCGATGTCGAAAGGCGCGCCGCCCGCGCGTGAACTGCCATCCCCCATGCCGCCGATGTTGATTGTTGCAGCGGCAGTGAACGTTAGGTCGGCTCGTCGCATCGAATCGCCGGTGCCGTCCCAGGCGTGCCAAATCGCCGTCTGGGCAGATGTGCCAAGAAGGACCTTGCCCGTCGTGTCAAACTCCTTGAAGGTGATGGTTGCGCCTTCGTAGCCGCACCCGGGCTGAAGCTCACGGGAATAGACGGCGACAGTGTAACCGTAGGGAGGGGCTTCTCCCATCCAGGGCGTCTCCAGGTAGCCGCAGGCGGTCTCGCCGATATAGGGTATGATCTTCTCGTCGCCCGTCTTCAGCTGAAGATCGGCGTCTCCCCAGACCCGAGCAAAGGACGGCCCAACGAGCAGGGTAAGGAGGTCGAACGACCCGCCGGACCACACGGGGCCTGAGGACACGGGCACTTCCTGGCCCTTGGCATCCGACCATTCGGCAATTCGGTCGGCAGGACGTCCATTCACGAGGAAGGTGATGCTCGCGCCGGGCTTGCCGCAGCCGGGAATCAGGGCGTCGGACTTAACCTGGACGACGTGCTCGACCACACCGCTATCGGGGAAACTACCCGGCGATTGCGCCTCAGTGCCGCAAACGACTCCGCCGATCTTGGCCACAATCTGAGATTGCCAGTCCTGATTGCCATTCACCCAGAGGTTAATGGTGAAGTATTCGATGTCCGGAGAGAGAGCGATCGCGCCGGGCGACGACGGCGTCGACGTCGGTGTTGGGGAGGCGGTGGCAGTCGGCGTAGGCGTACGAGCCAAAGCGTGCCCGCTGGCGAGCGACGCCGAAAGAAGAAGCACCACCGTGCCAAACACTACAATTGCTCTGCGCATCTCGACCTCCCTAATCGCCTTCTATAGTTATGTCAGCGATAACGCGTAAACTCGTTTTTGGTTAACGATAGGCCGCAAAAAGGCAGCGATTTCCCTCGCCGCGCCTATTGACAAGCCTCTACTGCCGATGTAGTGTTAGGGATGCCCCAAGTGGCGGACCCGCGGTCTACCGGTGGACGAATCCGGGGAACCTGAGGCGAAGGCCCCAAACCTGAGCCGGGGGGATAACCGGAGGAGGACGAAGCCGAAACGCGGAGAGGTTACTTGGGGCATTACTTTGCCCGCGACGCGTCCCTGTCGGTAGACGAGTCCCCGCCGGTATGCATGGCCTGCTCCTCCATCCAGCCCGGCTTCAACGTCGCGATAAACCCCAGATTGCGATAGAGCTGACGGTAGTCCAGCCCGTAGCCAATGACGAACTCGTCCGGTATCTCAAAGCCCACGTAGTCCAGCGGCAAGTCCACCAGCCGCCGCGCCCGCTTGTCGAGCAGCGTGCACACCTTCAGCGTCGCCGGCTTGCGCGCCCGCAGATAGTTCAGCAGGTGGTTCAGCGTCATGCCCGTGTCGACGATGTCCTCGACCAGCAGCACGTCGCGCCCTTCGATGCTCTCGTCCAGGTCTTTGAGGATGCGGACGTAGCTGCTGTCGGCGCTGTCGTACGAAGAGATCGCCATGAAGTCGATAGCGACGGGCAGCGACACCTGGCGCATCAGGTCGGCCATGAAGCAGGCGACGCCCTTGAGAACGCCGATGAGCACCGGCGACTTGCCGGCGTAGTCCTTCGATATCTGCACGCCGAGCTCTTTCACCCGCCGTCGGAGCTGCGGCGCGCTCACCAGCACGCGGTGCACGCCCTCTATGCTGCGCGGCTGCGGTGGTCCGAAGCCGTACTTGGCAAGAAGGCGCAGGTAGTCGCGCTTGTTCAGCAGCTTGACGTCGACGTCCGGATAGAGCTTTCGGAGAGTGCGCATCTTCCGGTGCTTCTCCGTCATCAGGTCCTGCTTCAGCGTCGTCAGCTCGATATAAGTATCGATGTCCGGCAGGTAGAAATCGGGGGTAAAGGCTTCGAGGACTCTCTCCCCGTCGGAGCGCAGGGGGAACGTGCGCGGCTCGTACTCCCAGGCGATGCCGTAAAAGTCGAGGATCTTCGCGAACTCCTCCTCGCTCTCATGGGCAAAGCGGACAGCGGGAGGCGCGGTTTCCGACGGTTCGATTGTCGTACGCGGGTTTTCGGCCGACATCGTCGTATCCCTTCAGCTAAACGCTAGCGTGTCCGTCGACCACGTTCAAGTGGGGCCCGTCCCGAGATGGCGCTCGGTTGATTCATCATCCCTTGGCTGCTAGGCTTAGACAAACGGCGCTGGGCGCAACAGGGTGTCCAACAACGTAGGCCGGGCTGGTCGGCCTAACCACAGATTCGCCGCCGAGACGAGAAAGCTAAGCCTATGACAGCGCAGGACTCGGCTACAGGTTCTTTCGACGCCCGCGGCAGAGGGTGGTCGGCCATCATTCCTCAGCGGTTCTTCCGGACGTGGGAGCTCCTCTACCTGATGACCGCCAGAGAGCTCAAGCTCCGCTACCAGGACACGATCCTCGGCTTCGTCTGGTCCGTACTGAAGCCGCTCATGCTGGGCGCCGTCCTCTACTTCGCCCTCAGCCGTTTCGCGCGGATTCACTCCGACATACCCTATCAGCTTGTCCTTCTGCCGGCGCTCTTCCCTTGGGCGTGGTACCAGACCTCGGTGCTGATGTCGGCGCCCGTCATCACCCACAACGGCAACCTGATCAAGAAGGTGCACTTCCCGCGCTACGTGCTGCCCTTCGCGACCGTGGCCAACAACATGGTGCACTTCGTGATGACGCTGCCTATCATCACCGTCATCATACTCGTTTCGGGAAGGCACCCCTCGGCCACCTGGCTTATCGGCATCCCGCTGCTCACCCTCGTCGAGCTGGTGCTGCTGTTGGGCACCGTCCTCATCGTGTCGTCTATCGACGTCTACTTCCGCGACCTGGAGCACCTGGTGGAGGTCTTTCTGAACCTGCTGTTCTACATGACGCCGATCATCTATCCGCTCAGCCAGACGGGTCGCTACAAGCACATGCTGATGCTTAACCCGCTGGCGTCGCTGATCGAGAGCTGGCGCAACCTGTTCGTCTACAACCGGTTGCCTACGCTAGTCGATCTGTGGCCCTCCCTGGCGTTCGCCGCCGTTTCCGTGCTGCTAGGTATGTTCGTCTTCGGCCGCTTGGAGCGGGGGTTCGCGGATGCTCTCTGACGGTACGGCCATCGCCCTCGACGGCGTCTCCAAGCGCTATTACTTGCGGGCGCAGAAGCCGGAGGAGATCAAGACCACGGTCCTCCACCTGCCTTCGTTCCTCCGTGGCAACGCCGGCCGGCCGTTCTGGGCGCTCGACAATGTGACTTTCTCGGTGAAGCGCGGTGACAGCATGGGCATCATCGGGCCCAACGGATCCGGCAAGAGCACGCTATTGAAGATCATGGCGGACCTGGCGCGTCCCACCCGCGGCAAAGTCGAGGTCGGAG
>Ga0187849_1003431_pt1 | contig 13978 bp, 12 predicted proteins | sample June2016WEW_4_10_2_FD_132412 | JGI IMG/M metagenome (GOLD analysis project Ga0187849, IMG submission 132412) | Peatland microbial communities from SPRUCE experiment site at the Marcell Experimental Forest, Minnesota, USA - June2016WEW_4_100 | ecosystem: Environmental > Terrestrial > Soil >... | reverse complement strand
GACATATCAGTCAATCTGTACGTTTGAGACTGAGGGTATAACACTTGGTGCACCATCTGGGACGATGTTCGAACCTACCTAACCTCAAGGATTGATCCTCAAGAAAAGTCAGTTCTAATAACCGCTATTTCCAGATTTATGAAGGGAGGTGAATTATCATGAACAGTTTTTTACGCTTGTGCGTACAAAAATCACTTCATCTCTCTTCTGATCTGGTGCATTCCAGGCTGTTCGACGATACTACTTTTTATCAGTTTATGAACCATATCTAACATATTCTAGATCCAACTTACTTTGGGTTCTATTATACGTGAATTTGAGTGTTTTTGGAGATATATTCACGTATATTTGACAAAAACGAGTGAAAATGATATAATACTACTATGACAGTTGGATTTACTACAAAAGCCAAAATTGACGAGTTAAAAAGAGAGTTTGATCAATTAAAGCCCGGTAAAGCTTCGCTGCTTGGCTTAATCGATGAAGCGGAAATTGCAGAAAGTGTTTATAACAGTAATGCAATTGAGAACTCAACCCTTACCCTTAAAGAAACCGAGAAAATCTTGATGGAAATGGAGGTTTCCCGCGATGTAAGTTTGAGGGAAGTTTTTGAGGCTAAAAACTTAGCTCGAATTTTTGGGTATCTAAGAAACAAAGAAAAAACTGATTTAAATATTGAATTGATTTTATTTCTTCATAAAATGCTTCTTGATAATATTAACGACAAAATTTCGGGAAGATTCAGAGGAGGACAAGAATATGTCCGTATTGGAACACACATAGGTGCTTCACCCGAAAAAGTTGAGAGTTTGATTAATGATTTGTTAATAGATTATTCAAGTGACCAGACAAAATATTTCTTGGATAAAATTGCTGAGTTTCATCTCGGGTTTGAATCGATTCATCCCTTCAATGATGGAAATGGAAGAATCGGCAGAATTTTAATAAATTTCCAACTTTCAAGTTTAGGTTTTCCAAAAATCATCGTCAAAAATAAAGAAAAGCTTGAATATTACCTCAGCTTTAATGAATTTAACAAAACTAAAAGTACAAAATTGATGACTAAAATAATTAGTAAAGCCCTAACCGAGTCTTTAAATAAACGGATAGCTTATATGAAAGGACTCAAAATAATTACATTGTCTGAATATGTTAAAGTAAATAAATTACAGGGCTCTGGAGTTTTTAATTCTGCCAAAAGACAATCGATTCCAGCTTTTAGAGAAAGGGGTGTTTGGAAAATTGGAGTATAGCAGTTATATCTTAAAAAGTTTGTACTTAACTTCCCCGACTGTATTGTCGCGGATGGGTGTTATCGCCACTCATCAGACGGAAAATGGATAGAACTGAATCACCATCAAAACAAAATTTTCTGTGTGCCGGGGAGAGGAGTCGAACCTCCACGGGGCTTTAAACCCCAATGGTTTTTGAGACCATCCTGTATACCATTTCAGCACCCCGGCTTGTTATAATAGACTTCGTTATTTTAACACAAATGAAGCTAGATTATTTGATTTTTCAGCCAAAGAATGGCTGCTAAAATAACTAAAGCTTGGGTTAGAAGTCCCAAGACCGGTCCCGTATCGCTTTGAACGGACTTTTGGAATGCAATCCACTTTTTAATAAAACCATTCTTCATATGTAGGAAAAAGTATGGTCCCTCCATAACATCGGGAAGTACCGAGGCAAAGCAACAAACTAAAATTGTTATTGCGTGCGGGATATCGGGAAGTGCTTGATAGGCAATAAAAGACCCGGAGGCTAGGGCTAAAGTTGAATCAACTGTAGTAATAAAAGTACTTCTTCTGGTCGGTTGGCCGAATTTTTTGGTTTCGGTATTGAGATGCGGATTCCAATGAGGAACCATTTCAAGAATAAAATGGCTGGCGAAAGCCAACGGGACTGCAATGAGAGGATTGGGGATTGCTACTGCAATCGCAGCGCCGACAAACACATGGGGTGTTTCAAGCATTGTGAAAACATGTTATATAATAACCTTATGCTAGTCAACATTTTGGTTGTTATCTTAGGAATTCTTATATTTCTTTTCATTTTCTGGAAGCGTCTTAAGGAAGATTTTTCATCCGGGATTATTTTCCAGTCGGGTGCAGCAATACTAATTGGTTTAGGAATGGGGTGGATATTGTCCAGAATGTTTTTCCCTAACTGGTTTTTCTGGACATCTTTCTTGGGTGCCGTTATCGGGATGCTTCTGATGCTTTTGAAATTTAAATTGAAATTTTATGAAACTTTGGAGGCACTTACCTTGGCTCTGATGCCCATTCTCGCCTTAATGTTTTTTAGCGACGCAGTGGTAAATTCGTCTTTAATTTCCTTTTTGGCTTTTGCCGCAATGCTTTTAATGCTTTTTCTTTCCTACTGGCTTGATATGCACTATAGAAGTTTTACTTGGTATCGTTCAGGCAAGGTGGGCTTTGCGGGATTATCCACTACGGCGATTATATTTTTGATCAGATCTGTCCTTGCTACTACACAAGTCCCTATGATATCCTTTGTAGGTAAAAGCGAAGCCATCGTCTCAGGGGTAATGGCTTTTATCTGTTTTCTACTGCTTTTTGATTTAGGGAGAATTAAAAAATGAAAGACAAAAAATCAACACCGGCATTTCCGGCAAGTGTCCTGCAGCCCGTTGCCAACTTTTTAACGGCAAGACTCCATACTCTGGAAAAAAGGAGAAAAGAACTTTCAAAAGAAGATCCCTTTGCCGATACAAGTCGTGTAGATGACAATGCGGCTCCGGATACCGAAGCGGATGAGCAATTCGGTCATGCCAGAACCTCGGCTCTTAGAAAAGAACTTACGAGAAGTATTATTGATATCAGAAAAGCTTTAACTCAAATTAAACTTGGAAAATATGGAATTTGTGAAGAATGTGGAAAGATGATTGATACGGAACGCCTTATTGCCAACCCCACGGCAACTCTTTGTGCAAGGGATGCGGCTAAACGAGAAAAATAGCTTCAATAAACAATTCTGCGAATAACCCGATCCTTGATTATTTGGAATTTATTTGTGGCATTTGCATATTTGCTTATTTGGATATTTAATGTCTTTATGGAACCTAAAATTATCTTTCAAGATGACTCTTTCTTTGTTGTCGATAAACCCAGTGGCTGGATTACTAATGATGCGGATACTATCAAAGACCAACCAACCGTCCAGACTTGGATCCGTGAGAATTTTGATTATCTCTTGAAGGGGAATAGTGAATACCGTGACGGAATAGTTCACAGGCTTGATAAAGAAACGAGCGGAATTCTTCTTATTGCCAAAACAAAGGAAGCTTTTGAGAAGCTTCAGCTTGAGTTTAAAAACCGCGAAGTGGAAAAAACCTATATAGCACTTCTTCACGGCAAAGTTGAGCCAACCGAAGGGGAAATTAATGTGACCGTCGGACGCCTTCCTTGGCGGCGCGATAGGTTTGGGGTTTTCGCCGGTGGGCGTGAATCAAAGTCGCTTTATAAAGTTCTTAATTTCTATCCCGGGAATAATGCCGGACACTCCCTAGTTGAATTTTACCCAAAGACAGGTAGAACTCACCAGATTAGAATTCATGCGAAATATATCGGTCACGCGATAGTTGCCGATGAGTTTTACGCGGGAAGAAAGACTGCCAGAAATGACAGAAAATGGTGCCCAAGGCTTTTCTTGCATGCTGCATCAATCAAATTTATTCATCCTGAAACGGGGAAGGGAGTTAAATATTCTTCGGAGCTTCCAAACGATTTACGGTTGGTCTTAGATAAATTGCCTCTAAAATAATTTCTTTCACATCCACTTTACACGAGGATGTATAGATTCTAAACTGAATTTACCATGGAACTAGTTTTGGGACTTTTCTTTGTTGTCGTTGCGGCTTGTCTTGGAGGACTTCTCTCCAAAGCTCTAAAACTCCCGAGTTTGGTTGGCTACATTGTTGTGGGTATTGTGGTTGGAGCCATTCTTCCGCCGTCATTTAAAGAAGTATCCGGCTTGGCACAGATAGGAATAATCTTGCTGCTTTTTTCAGTCGGACTGGAACTGTCTTTTGAAAAACTTTCCAAGTATTTAAGTGTTTCAGTCTTTGGTGCCATCCTCCAGATGGTGCTTTTTAGTTTTGTCGGTTACTTTATTCTTCACGGGTTGGGTTTTTCATCTCTTCCTGCAATAATTCTGTCAATCGGTTTTTCCGTTTCTTCAACAGCGGTTTTGGTAAAAATTTTGGGGGACAAGGGAGAAACCGACACAATTCATGGAGAAATAATGCTTGGCTGGTCTCTGGTTCAGGATCTTGCGGTCATCCCCATAATGGTTGTTTTGCCCATACTTGCGGTTAATTTACCAGTAGGAATAATTGCTCCAATTCTTCTTTCTTTGGCTAAAGCCGCACTGGTAATTGTCGGAACCGTAATTTTGGCAAAAATTGTAGTTCCTTACTTTATTCATCTTCTGGCGGGAACAAACTCCCGAGAACTCCTGCTTTTGGCTTCCATTGCTATGGCGCTAGGAACTGCCACGATAACTTCTCTTTTTGGAATTTCACCGGCTTTGGGAGCATTTCTGGCCGGAATTGTAATTTCCGAAAGTCAAGAAAATCACGCAGTTTTTGCGGAAACGCGTCCTTTGAGAGATCTTTTTGTTGCTCTTTTCTTTGTAACTTTGGGGTTTTTGGTTAGTCCTTCAGTGATTATTTCCAATCTCGGATTAATTATTGTTTTGACCTTGATAGTTATACTTTTGAAGGCGGTAATAGTTTTTATCATAAGTTCGCTTTTTGGATATAAAGGCAGAACTGCAGTTTCCGTCAGTTTTGGTCTTGTTCAGGTCGGGGAATTTGCTTTTGTAATTTTTTCTTCGGCTCTTGCTCTTGGAATTTTGGGAAAAGAAGAAACATCAATCGGTATTTCGGTAACACTTTTGACCTTAATTATTTCTCCGATTCTTTATAATTCTGTTCTTCCTTTTTGGAGAAAAATAAGGAATGTCACCTCGGGTGTTCCGGCCCTTGCACACATTTTTTCGGCGGGTGAGCATCACGAAGCCGGAACGGAGGAACTTAAAGACCACATTATTATTTGTGGTTACGGCAGGATGGGAAAGTGGATAGGAAGAGCTTTTCAAACTTTTGAAATTCCTTTTGTTGTCGTTGACTATAATCAAAATGTTGTACAGGAATTAAAAAGAAACGGAACTCCTGTTTTATATGGTGATCCGACCGAGCCGGAAGTGTTGGAAGCTGTCGGAATCAGGAATTCCAAGGCCATAATTTTGGCAATTCCCGATAGGATTGCTCAAGAAACTTTAATTGCATATGTTCAGACGGTTGCTCCCGCTACAAAAATTATTTCGAGAGCCCATCTGGATAGCGATTGGGATAAATTAAAAGATTTACAGGTTGATAAAGTAGTTCAGCCCGAATTTGAAGCTGCTCTGGCCATAGTCAGAAGTGTTTTGGGTTCGATGGGGAAATCGAATGAAGATATTTCCGCCGTTACCAAAAGTTTGCGTCTTTCGAGGAGTAAATAATTCTTAAATAAATATGAAATCTGCCCGCAGGACTGCTTTTATTGAAAGGAAAAACAAAACCGCAAAAACCGGTTTTCCGTTTTTCAGGATCTTAATCCCTATTGCCATAATTTTGGCAGTCCTCTTATTTTTGAAAGCAAGTACTAAAGTTTGGAATGGTCAGGATAAGACCGCAATTGCATTTAGAGAAGGAAACGGGGATGTCGGGGTAACTGTCCTGGATCCCGGTCTTTCCGAGGTTACCACTTTAATTATTCCGGGTGATACCGAAACGGATGTTGCCAGAAATTACGGCACAATGAGAATTAAAAATCTTTGGCAGCTTGGGATAAATGAAAAAATCGGCGGGGTTCTTCTTCCCGAAACCGTAACTCAGGATTTTCTGTTCCCTTCATTTTTGTGGTGCGATGAGAGTGCGAGTAGTCTTTCTACGGGAAACTTGTCCGGAATCATACATTTTGTTTTTGTACCGGGACTAACTAATATAACTTTTGGCGACAGGCTTTCAATGGGAATTTTTGCTGCCAAGATTCAGGACTTTGGCAGAAGCATAATTAATCTTGGTAAGAGTGATTTTTTGAAAAAAGAAATTTTAACTGATGGACAGTCGGGTTATGTATTATCGGGTCCGATATCCCAGCGTCTTACATCTTATTTTTCGGATGATAGTTTTGGCGACGGAAACTTGAGAGTAAACATTGAGGATGCAACGGGAAGCCCGGGAGTTTCAGATACGGTTGGTCAAATTTTACAGGTGCTTGGAGGCAAGGTTGTTTCGGTTGATAAAAAAACAGTAGCTGAGGATAGTGATTGTACTGCTTATGGGGATAACCCCAAAGTTATGAAAAAGATTTTCGAACTTTTTGGCTGTAAAGACGGCGGAAGGGGGAGTAGCAACTTTGATTTGGATATCCACCTTGGCGCCGCCTTTGCAAAGAGATTTTAATCAGGGGTTTCTTCTCCGGTTTCTGTGATAGGAGGCCTATCATGCACCAACTCCGGCGGAGTAAAGGAAACATATTCGATTTTTTCCGTCGGGAAAGAAGAAATGTCGGTGGCTTTTGGTCCTCTTTCTACCTCCCTGACAAAAATTGTCACTTCTTTTGGAGTTACCGACTTTATAAATACCTGATATTTATTTCCTTCTTTTATCAAATTTTTAAGCCTTGCCGCAATATCGTCAGGAAGCCGACCTATGTATTTTCCGTCAATAGTATCAATAGTAACTTTATGGGAGTAGGGGACTAGTTTTACTTCTTCTCCCGGGTCCAAACCGGCAAAGTTTTTGCTTTCCCCTAAGTTTAGAAGCGAAATAAGCTTTGTTTTGCCGGGTTCTTCCAAGAAAGATTCCGGAGAAGTATGATTAATTACGGCGTTTTTACCTGCTTTTGCGGTTTTCAGTTTTTCCAGAAACTTTATGGCAATTGGATTAACCGGATCAAGTGCTAAAACTTTTTTGGTTGTAGTGCGGGCTTGGGGAATTTTTCCGGTTTCCGTGTAGGCTCTGGCAAGTCTGCAAAGGGCTTCGGTATCTTCGGGATTTCCTTTTAGTATTTCAAGATTTGCCTTTATCGCTTCTTCCCAATTTCCCGAAAGAGCAAAACTGATGGCTTTTTGAGCAGGAGAAGTATCCATATTTAACTTCTATTGAGTATAAGTTGGCAGGGGACGTTGTCAAGAGGGTTTAGTTAGGATATAGGTTTGGTTGATTTGTGGCGTCTAATGGGTCTTTGGTAACTACTAAATTAAAATCTTTTTGTATGGTTTTCTTTAAATCCGGGGCGGAAAATATGCCCGTAATTTTAAATCCGGATGTGTATATAACAGTTGCTTGTCCTTCTAGAGTACAGCTTATTGTAGTATTGGGAGTAGGAGCGACATCAGAGTTATATGAAAGTGTACAGGGATCAATTTTCAATCCTTCCGGTGTGCCTGAGAAAGTAGCCGTTAAATTAGTTCTTGCTCCAACTAGCGTAGATTTAATATTAAAGCTGTAATTTTCTCTAAAATAGGACGCCGGAAGGTCCGAAGTGTTAACTATCAATAGGGGGTTGGCGGCGGACTTTCCGCAAGCTATTTGAGTGATTGTATAGTCATAGGTAAGTATCACAACCGTAACTAGCGCAACCACAAAAAATATTCCCAGTGCCCAAAAAATTATTCCACTTCTTTTATTTGTAGCTTCTTCCATTTTGCAGAAATTTTGCTATCTAATTATATAGTAGCATAAATTGAACTGCGAGAATATTTAATTTTGAATGAGGTCTTTAGCCAGAGGCAAACACATTACATCCTTTGCGGGCAATATCGATGATAATTAACGGTTACAGGCAGCATTACATGCATATAAATGGGATTGACAAAAACTACCTTTTGCATCTGTACCTCTATAATCAACTGCCACACCATAACTCTGAGTACTGGAATTGGTAGTACATGATTCAGTACATCGGTAGGGGTAATAAAGTGAATCTCCTTTATATGTTTTCCATTCACCTGCAAGAAGCCAACAAGTGAATTTTGGTTTTTGAGTTGGAGTTGGTTTTGGAGTAGGTTTAGGAGTTGGTTTTGGAGTAGGTTTTGGGGTAGCCAGAAACATAGATGATGCACCGGATCTAAACAGTGCCAATTTGCCCGTACTCAAAAGATAGGAGGCGACAACCAGTCCCAAAAATAGAAAAACTATTAACACTAAACCCAAACCGTTAACTTTAGAAGAATACTTTGCCACAGCAAATTATTATCGATCTTTTTTAATGTGGATGTCAAGTGTTTGGATATTTTTGTGAAAGTTTTTGCTTCCGGCTATATAATATTGCAAGTTATAGCTATTGTTTCGTTCTATCTGATCTACTAATATGGGAGTAGAAATGGAAGTAGATAGTTTGAATTTAGAAAGCACTCAGGTTATTAGCTTTGAAGATAAGCTAAGCCCTGATTTTGTTCACAGATTTGCCAGAGAGCACGGTGTTCCAAGCCTTAATGCTGGCCCGATAGGAAATGAAAAAGAGCTAAGAAGTGCCGCTTCTCAGGTTGAAATAGTAAACTTTGGAGGGAGAACTCTTGGGGATCCGTTCCTTGCGGCAGCAGTAAATTTAGAAGCGGTTACTCAAAATTATTCTCACCTTTTAGCAAAACTGCAAGAATATGCGGAAGGACTAAAAGAAAACTTTCTGGGACTTGCCCGATATCTCCAAACCAAAGAGGGACGTCTTGCCAAAGCAGTTGTTACAGCCGGCCTTGTTGCTACCCTTGCTGCAAGTTGTAATGGAGAAAGAAATACCGGACAAAATTATGAATTTACGGCAACTTCTCCTGCTATCACAGAAGTAACTCATACCCCTATTTCTTCCCCAACGCTTACCCGTACTCCTGAAACTACATTTACCCCAACAAAAACTTTAACTCCAACAGAAACTTCCACTCCAACCGAGAAGCCTCAGGAAACAATTGATCTACCACTAACAGATGGTGGAACTTTTACAGTAGATAAGTTTGATACAACTCAGGAAGCTTTGGACTACATGGCCAAAAATTCTCTCTGGAAGAATATTGACAGGAATAATCTTGAAGGTATGGACGCATGGCTTAAAACTAAAGATGCCTATAGTTACTATGCTGGTGTTAAAAAAATTGTTGGTTGGGCACCAGGTACGGAGATCGATCCTCCTTCATCAGATAAGGATTTCTTTAGTGTTTCTATTGATTATGTGGGTGGCGTCAAAGGTGGAACATTATTAACTTTCGAAACACCCGATAAAAAATACTCCTCTATTTATATTGATGTTGATGCTCAAACTTTTATAAGTGAAAGTCAAGGTTATAATACTGCAACACCAACTTCAGCCCCGACGATTGTAAATCCATAATTAATAGTTGGTATTGTGTTATTCATGATCCTTTTGCATAATGGTATTAGTTTAGATTATGAGGAAAATTTGGTTTAAAGGTAGTTTTACTTTTTTCTTCGTTTTTTTGGGCTTTATCTTTTTGTTTGTTCCTAAAGTAATATACGCAGGTTGTACTGCAGATCTTCCTGATACTAAGTGCTATAAAAATGATCCTTCTCATTGTTATAGTCTTAACTGTCAAGAATGGTGTGACAATATAACAGGTGGAAGTGGAGGTGTTTCTGTAGATGGGTATGGTAGCGATTCAAAAGGTGATTATTGTTGGTTTCATGTATATTCTTGTACTTCTCCATGCACAGGTAACGGAAGTACCCAATGTACCCCCCCCGCGGGAGAAAGTAATAATTGTGGTTCACAAAATTGTTGTGATAGTGCAAGGTGTTGTTACTGCGGATGTAAGAGTACCTCCAATTGTGCGGCGGCTTGTTGTTCGGCCTCCGCAGCCAAAAATTTACTTGTAACTCCGATTTCTTCCACAAATGCTACGGTCACATGGACACCGGGATCTGTGAGTGGCAATCAATATGTTTATGTAGGAACCGATATAAACCAGGTTCTTAATAACTGCTCCAGTTCGAATAGTTGTGTGGTAAATGCGAAACTTTCAAAAACAGCAACTTCTTATACAACCGGTAACGTTCTTACTCCCAATACTCTTTACTATTGGTCGGTTGTTAGCTTTAATAACAATAGTTGCAATAAGTATGCAATGGTTCCTGCCCTTTCCTCTTGCAATATAAGTCCTGCGAGCCTCAATTTGGTGGCCGGGCAATCAGCACAGTTGGAAACCTTAACCGGTGGATTAACAGGTGCAACAGTGACATATGCGGATGAAGGAAACTCAGTTTCTTTCAATCCTGCCGTTACACAAAATTTCAATACTCCAGTATCTCTTGATGCTTCAGCCGACGGTGGAAATAGTTATGGGGGTACCACGGTGAGTACCACTATTTCGACAAGCAATGGTAATGATCTTTTGGTGGCAAGCATATCGACGGATTCAAGTACCAGGACTGTAAGTTCTGTTACGTCATCCGGTCTTAATTGGATCAAACTCAGTGCTCAAACAGCAGGTACGTCGGAAAATCTTGAACTATGGTATGCCTATTCAACAGGGACTCTCTCAAATGAAGTTATTACCGCAACGCTTTCATCAAGCGGGCATGCCGCAATTGGCGTTGTGGCATATTCCAATGCAGCCAGTGTCAATGGAATCCTGAATCTTGTCTCAACGACAGGATCCGGCAAAAGCGTTACCGGAGATGTTACTCCGAGTTATTCAGGTTCTTTAATTGTTGGCAGTTTGGGTGTTGCTCTAAACCCGCATGTTACTTTTGGAAGCGGATTTACCAATGTTGCGTATGCCAATGCAAGGACATCCGGTTTAATAGCGGTTGAAGATAGAAATTCAAACACGGCCGATTCTGAAGTTGGAACAAGTATGAATGTTCCATTTAGTTGGGATGCTAGTAATGTTTATAGTCTTATGACTTATGAAATTTCTCCGGTAATTTCTGCGAGTACGTTAAATGCTACTACGGTCACAGCATATTCCGCAGGTTCCAACAAGATTAGTTCTACTGTGACACAAAACGGTACTTACTTGTGTTCGTCTACAATACCCTATACGACTATTACTGCCGGTCCTCACTGGCAGGCAAAGGATGGGGATGTGACAACAAACGGAGATTTGTTAACAGGTGTTTCAAGTGGAGATTTTTTTGATCTTCCCGGAAATGGGGGATACCCGGGAGTTCCGATGTACGCCGGAAGCACTGATTTAAAAACAACGGATGTATCCACTAATCCGCCGTTTGGTTGGTTGGCAAATTCTCCTTATTCTGCTTCAAGATTATATAACTCAACTTATTTTTTGAATGCGGTCCCGTCTGATGTAGCTACCGTATTAAATGATAATGCGAATGTCACTAACGCATCAGTTGACGGCAGTTTCTTTACAAGCGGGGGAATACTCGATAGGGGTTACTATTATTATGAATATGACGGAACCAAAACAGGACTTCCATTGACCATCTCTTCTAATGTAAGTCTTGGTGACAGGAAAGTTATCTTGATAGTTAACGGGGCAGATTTAAATATTGCCGGAAATATTAATTTTACAAAAGGTGCAGGATTTTTCCTTGGAGTAACCAGTGGAAATATTAATATAGATCCGAGTGTTGGCGGGGGAGCGACGGCAAACCTTGAGGGAGTTTATGTTGCTGATGGAACTTTTAATACGGGAACAGGTGGAACAAAAACTGATTCCGAACTTTGGATAAGAGGGAGTGTGGCAGCTTACGGGGGAGTAAATCTTCAAAGAGAATTGGCCGACAATTCGAACCCTTCCGAACTTTTTGAGTATGCTCCTGATATTGAGCTGATGTTCCCTACAAGTCTCGCCAATAAGCCCTCCGTTTGGCGCGAAGTAGCCCCCTGATTGAGCTTGAGGCTTTTTTCTTAAGGAAAACTTCGATATAATACAACCAAGTATGAGCGGACATTCTCATTACGCCACAATTAAGCGCCAGAAGGCAGTTAATGATGCAGCCAAAGGAAACATGTTCTCCAAGATGGCCCGTGCCATTATGATTGCCGCAAAAGGCGGTCCTGACCCTGACATGAACTTCAAGCTTCGTTTTGAAATTGATAAAGCGCGAGAGGCTAGTATGCCCAAAGAAAATATTGAAAGGGCAATTGCCAAGGCAACAACGGAAGCCGCCAATTTGGAGGAAATTACCTATGAAGGTTTTGGCCCTGGCGGAATTTCAGTGATGGTTGAAGTTATGAGTGATAATAAAAACAGAACCGCTCAGGAAATTAAAAATGTTTTTGAAAGGGAAGGGGGTAACCTTGCCGGTCCCAATGCCGTTGCTTTTAATTTTGAAAGCAAGGGATTTATGATTGTTAAGAAAAATCCCGACCCCGATACTCAGCAACTTGCTCTTATTGATGCCGGAGCGGAGGATATACAGGATGCTGGTGCGGAGTTTGAAGTTTATGTTGCGCCGGACCAGCTTATGCAGATTCAGAAGAAATTAGTTGAACAGGGTTTTGAAGTTTCGGGGGCGGAATTGCAAATGAGACCATTGAATTTACAAACAATTACGGATTCCGCTACTGCCGCAAAAGCAATGAAGTTTTTGGACGAGTTGGAAAGCCATGATGATGTCCAAAACGTTTTCACCAATTTGGATATTCCTGATAGTGTGATAAATCAAATTTCTGCCTAAATATGAGTAAACGCCGGCGTTTTGTAATAATTTCTCTTCTTCTTTGTCTTGGTTTTGTCGGTGTCCAGTTTTTGAACGATCAGAACAGACTTTGGTCTATCGGAATATTGGGAATTTTAACTGCGGTTTTTTTCGGCTGGGCCCTTTTCGAAAGCCTGGGCAGGAACATGACACTTTTGACATTGGCACTGCCGGTTATTTTTACACTTGGCGTCGGATTTTTCTGGTTCCTTCTCCCCGCCAATATTTTTGCAACTATCCCGATTGTTATTTTTTATGGTGTAGGAATTTACGTTTTGTGTTTAACCGCAAATATTTATTCGGTTGCTTCTGTTAGAACTATCGCCCTTTTGCGGGCGGCTAGGGGAGTAGGTTTTGTACTCACCCTTCTGACTTCTTTCCTTGTTTTCGACGCTTTAATATCATTAAAATCTGAGATGTATGTTTTGGTGCCTCTAACCTTTATCATTACCTTCCCGCTTTACCTTCAGGGATTTTGGTCAATGCTATTGGATACAGGTTTTTCTAAGGAACTTTTCATACTTTCCGGAGTCTCTTCTCTTATTACCGCTGAGGTCGCTTTAGCTCTATACTTTTGGCCGATTTCCGTAACCACGGGCTCTTTATTTTTGACAGCCTCTTTTTATATGCTATTAGGCTTGGGTCAGGCCAAGCTTGAAGAGCGGCTTTTTTCCTCGACCGTCAGGGAACACGTTATTGTCGGATCTATTATCTTCATTGCAATGTTTTTTGCAACCCATTGGGGTGGTTGAAACAATTTTCAATTAATAATTATCAATTTTCATTTTTTTGGACAGACACACAGGCAGGGGAGGAGGGCATGATATACCCTATAATTACAATATGTTATTGCCGGAATGGAGGGTGGTTTTCACGAAATATTATGGGTCTTTTCACGAATTGCGACACAAAGCGCCGCTCGAAGAAACACCGAAGCCCAGTTCCGGAGGATTCATATAGTTTGATATAGTTGTCAGCCTTGGTAGTAATGTTTTGCTTCCCTTTATGCATACATTGTGGATAAGTATATATTTTTCTAATATAATTAAATTATATGATCCTACCCCTTGATTATGTTTCTGGTTTGGTTGACGGTGAAGGTTGCTTCTCCTTGAATTTTAGACAGGATTTAAAGAAAAATCGTATAAACTCGCCCATGTATTTTAGATGGCATGCTGTCTTTGCTATCGTGCTTAGGGCTGATGATGCCGACCTTCTGAAAATGATTAAGGATGGGTTGGCCTGTGGAGATATAAGTTATTCAAGCACTTTTGTACGTTATCAAGT
>Ga0187849_1003427_pt1 | contig 13986 bp, 9 predicted proteins | sample June2016WEW_4_10_2_FD_132412 | JGI IMG/M metagenome (GOLD analysis project Ga0187849, IMG submission 132412) | Peatland microbial communities from SPRUCE experiment site at the Marcell Experimental Forest, Minnesota, USA - June2016WEW_4_100 | ecosystem: Environmental > Terrestrial > Soil >... | reverse complement strand
GTTGTGGAAAATGCACTCAAGCATAAGAAGGGCAATATACGTCAATACCACTTACGAGCGCTCCCGCTTGATGAAGCGGGGCGTGTTTCAGTCCTTAGGAGGTATGCGCGTACATACCCAGAGCGCACTTCTTTTGACCAGGGCTTTTTTTTCGGTTGGACACTGCGATTACTTGCGCCCCACGCGGCTTCGGGCGAACGAGATGGACGGCAGGATTCTGTTGATGGCGCCGCCTGACTTTAGTTCGAGTGGACGCGCTGAAACGCGCCACTCAATACGACGTTGACGGTGAGAGAGGAGAAGCTATGGAAGAACAAGCTGGGCGAGTCTCGAAGCGCATCCGCTCGGTCTTCCTCCTTGATGCCTCGAAGCTCGGTCGGCTTCTCAGCGTCGTGGAGAGCAAGTTCAAGGAACTTGGAGGCGTTACACAACGTTTCCAAGTCACAATGCACTCGGGCAAGAACCTCTCAGTTAATTCAGTTGACCACGTACTCAGCCAAGACAACGCCGTCAAGAACCCAATCAATGAACTGTCCATCGCAGTGGCCACGCCCGATGGCTCATCGGAGGCGCTCGTCGACTTTGACCGAGAGGACTCGGAGATTGAAATCCGGGTAAGCAGTCCCAACGTCAAGTGGGGGTCGGAGATGTTCGGCGAGATCGAAGAGCAGGTTGACCGGACTTTGGTTCAAAGTTGGGTCTACACCCTCCGAGGCTTGCGAACATTGCGATTCCTCATTCTCATAGGACTTGCCACCACGGTCTTGACCTTCATTATCACAACGTTCGTGCACGATTCTGGACCAAGTCCCCAGCTCGCTCAGCGTTTGCTTCTGAGCCCAGAAGACGTTCAGAGGCTGGAGAAAATGGGGCGGGCTGCCCAATCAGGGGAACAGCGCGTTGCCTTCCTTTTTGACTTCCACATGGCTCAGCTCAGCGCCCTTGCTTCGCGTGCGAGGTCGGCGAGCCCATTGGCCCAGCTGTCAGGATTAGGCTGGCCAGCCGTACTCGTTGCTCTCCCTTTCGCAATCATCCTGGCTGCGTCTTGGTACTTGTTTGCTCGGTGCTACCCAGGCTCAGTGTTCGCATGGGGTGACTACGCGGATCACCTGAAGGCTCTCATTGAGCGTCGTAGATTCCTCTGGAGCGCCATCGTTATAGCGCTTGTCATAGGCGTAGTCGGTAATCTGGCGGTGTACGGTGTCTTCCAATTTGCGCGTCACTGAGCGTCGCCTAACCCCTAGCGTGGAGCGGACAGCGAGAGACATCGCGATTTGCACGCTGCATTTGTGGAGTGCGGCTCACGCTAAATTTTATGCGCACTTTCGACTCGTAATCCTCGGTTCTCGAATAGAGTTCCCACCAATAACTTGTAGGTGTTAGCTACAAATTTATAGGGTGATGCAGTTTTTCTTGGAGCCGTTTTGAAATCAAGATGAAGGATCCGGGATCGCGACCTGGCCTAGAAGTCACCCGGATAAATGTGGACATCCACGAGGGCAGGACGGCCCAAGTTTAGAGCTTTCTCCAGGGTCGGCTGCAATTCATCCGGCTGCTCGACTCTGAAGCCCTGTACCCCTAAGCCCCCTGCCACTCCAACGAAATCCACGGGCTGTTTGGAAAAGTTCATCCCAATATATTCGCTTTTGCGGTCCTTGAGCCCCAGAGTGGGATAGTAGTAATTAACCAAAAACTGCTTCAGGATTTGGTAGCTGTGGTTGTTGCAAATAACATAGGTAACCGGAAGATCGTAGTAAGCGGCCGTCCAAAGCCCCTGGATGCTGTACATGGCTGCGCCGTCCCCGATAATCCCTACCACTGGACGATTGGGTCTGGCCAACTTGACGCCCAAAGCTCCGCCGATACCCCAGCCCAAGGAGCCCCCCCTTAAACTGAATAAGCTGCCTGGCTCATTAAAGTCCATGGCTCTGAGCAGATGGTTAGTAGAGGAGACGGCTTCACTGACGATGATAGTGTCTCGGGGCAGGACCTCCTTCATCTCCCGGAAAAGGCGCATTGGGTTCATGGGTTTCTGCTCCCACACCTGACGGGTTTGCTCCAACAGGGATTCCTGCCTCCGGGCCTTAGCCCCCGCCAGAGTTGATGCACGCAACCTAGCTGCCTCCCTTTCCGCGCCAGGCATCAGCTGCCCTAGGGCTTTATATAGGTCCCCCAGACCTTTCTTTATGTCCCCCCAGACACCCACTTCTACCGGGAAGTTCTTCTCAATCTCCCAGGCGCTCACGTCCAAATGAACAACCTTGCTCTTCCCCGTTAGCATGCGAGGCATGTATAGGAACTGGCTGAAAAGATTGCATCCAACAGCAAGGATTATATCGTGTTGACTCAGGGTCTCGCGTGTGGCTGGGGAGCTCACGTTTATGGAGTCCCAATATTGTGTATGACCGGTTGGAAAGTTGACCTCTGAGGACCTCGCAGCAATGTCCGCCACGGGCGCACCCAGGATTTCAGCAACCTTCACGGCCTCCTGGACTGCACCAGCCTGAGCTATCCGGTCCCCCACGATCATCAACGGGTTTTTTCCTTTGGCCAGCAGATGAGCCGCCCGCTCCACAGCTTCCCCATCGGGATGTACTTGGGAGTAGACTGTGGAGGCAGGCGTCAAATCCAGTTCCGCCTCCTCATCTAGGACGTTCCACGGCAGCGAAAGAAAAACTGGGCCGGTGGGTGGGGTAGAGGCAGTGCGGAAGGCGCGCCTTATGGCTATGGGCACATCCTTCGCATGGCGCACTTCACCGCTCCACTTCGTATATTGGCGGCACATTTGCACAAGGTCCCCCGAAAGAGCGGGCTCTTCAACGAGCATTCGGGTGTCCGATTGGCCTGCCGTCAATATTAAGGGTGTGCCACCCCTGAAAGCATTATAAAGCATGGAGAGACTATTGGCTAACCCGCCTACAATGTGGACGTTCACAAAGCTGGGTTTGCCAGTAGCCCTTGCATAACCGTCAGCCATGGCGACCGCCGAGGCCTCCTGAAGGGCTAGGACATACTTCAACTGCGGATAATCCTGTAAACCATCCATAAGCGGAAGTTCTGTCGTGCCCGGGTTACCGAATACGTACTCTAAACCATGGGCGATCAACATCTCTAGTAAAGCGTGACGACCTGTCTTTCGTAGCATCGGCTCACTCTCTCAATTTTTCTCATCCAAAAGGCTTTGGCCCCTTAGATTCATTTCTTCGGCGCTTATTAGGAAAAGATAGCTCCGCGGTTGAATCATACTATTTACCATAGCAGATCTTAAAATAAGACCCTCATTTTAAGGTGAGTGATTTGAATATAACCAAAAACGGAACTGAATGTCAAGCATAGAAGACCAAGTATATGGGGTGCTTTCCTAAGTCTTCTGACCCTACTTGGAGATCCCCTCCCGGAGCTTGATCTTCAAAGCGCCTGGGGCGGCTTGATCCAAAATGATTCTTTTTATCGACTTGTAGGTATTGCGTTAAATTTGGAGGGAGAGGGAAATCTTCCCAGGAAAACGAAGACTCCTTCCTGAAACCCCCATGCCGACACGTCGGCACAATTAAGCATGAAAATCTATTTTCAGGGGAAAGTGTGATTTCTGAATTTGGCCCCTCGATAAAAAATTTCAAGCAGTAATAAACTGCTTCTTGTCTCGCCGGCCGTTTACCCCGGAAATTTCCGAAACCTCGCTGAAAAGCCCCTCACACAAACACAAGATCTTGTGCTAAAATTCCCTTGACACACAATTGCCCTTTTTTGTATATTTAATCCACCCCAAAGCGAGTTCTTATCAATCTTAATTCAATAATAATTCAATCAATTTTAACCACCCCAAGGTGAGTTCTTATCAGCCAATGGATTGGCACGTTTAAGATTGACGTAGTCCGGTAAAAATAATCAAAGAGGAGGGAGGAAGATGAACAAGAAGGTTTGTCGGATTTTGGTGGGGATGGTAATGGCCCTCGCCTTATTCCCGCTCGTCGCTTCTGGAGCGGATCAGGTCATCAAACTGGGAACGATTTTTTCCCGCACGGGTCCGATCGCCAACCTGGGAATGGAGAGCTGGCGCGGGGCCGAAATGGCGCGCCTCCTCCAAAATGAAAAAGGAGGCGTTCTGGGCAAGAAGATCGTCTTCGTCGATACCGATGCGCCGGACGCGAAAGCGGCCGTCGCTGAGACGGAGAGATTATGCACGGTGGAAAAGGTCCCCGTCATTCTGGGTTCGTTTTCCAGCTCCATCTGTTTTGCCGCCAGCGCCAAGTCCGAACAATATAAGGTCGTTTATTGGGAGCTGGGGGCCTCCGCCAAAAAGATCACGGAGCGCGGGTTGAAGTATCTATTCCGCACCTGCCAGCACGGGGACGGCGGAGGAGAACAGCAGCTACAGTTTGCGGCAGAGGTCCTGGCCCCCCGCATGGGCAAAAACAGGAATACGATTCGCATTGCCAGCGTGTATGAGGACTCCGGGTACGGGGACGCCTGGGCGGCCGGAATCCGCGAAATGGCCAAGAAAATGGGGGTCAAGCTCGTCCTGGATGAATCCTACAATCACAAGGCCACGGACCTTTCTTCGCTGGTCATGAGGATCAAGGCGGCCGAGCCGGATGTGATCCTGGAGTCGTCTTATGAAAACGACGGCATTTTACTCTTCCGCCAGATCCGCGAACTGGGTTTAAAGATCAAGATGTTCGTCGGCTCGGGCGGGGGGATGAACCTTCCCGGCTACCGCCAGGGCTCAGGTGACGGCGTGGATAATCACGTCTGCAATGTGGGATTTCCCGGATACAATTTGAATCCCAGTTATGCCAAAGGGATTGAAAAACTGGCGGACCTCTATCGTAAGACCTTTAAACAGGAACCCGAAGGGGTCTTTTCCCTGGTGAATTACATGGGGGCCATGGCTCTCTGGGACGTCATCAAACGCGCAGGTTCGCTGAATTCGGAAGCGCTGGTTAAGGCCGCCAGGGAAACCAATATTTCCGGCGATGATACAATCCTTCGCTATGGAATCAAATTCGCTCCCCCGGGAGCACCCGACATGGGTCAGAATATCCTTGCCCGTTTCTTCGTCACCCAGTGGCAGGACGGCAAGCTGCATATCGTCTGGCCGGATGAAGCCGCCACCCCCGGCCGAAAGCTGGTCGTCGTAAAATAGTTCTACCCGGAATCTGCGGCCGGAAAACACCAGGGGCGCGGTCAACGCGCCCCTACATTTCTGAATTCCCCTCGGGCAAAGAGTCCCCTATGATCTTCATCCAGATCCTGGTGAACGGTTTACTTTTGGGAGGTATCTACGCCCTGATCAGCATCGGGCTGACCCTGATCTTCGGCGTGGTGCGCGTCATCAATTTCGCCCATGGAGAATTCTTGATGATCTCCATGTATATCTCCTATTACTGTTATTCCCTTTTGGGCCTGAACCCTTACTGGTCGCTGCTGATCAACTTCCCCCTCATGTTCGTCATCGGCATGGGCATGGATCAAATCATTATCCGCCCCCTGCGCAACGCCCCGGCCTATATGCAGGTCTTCGCCACCGTCGGTCTGAGCATCCTCTTGATCAACCTGGTCCTCTTTATTTTTACGGGGGATTACCGGGCCATTGATCTGCCCTTCGCCAAGAAGGTGGTCCAGGTCGGGGGAATTTACCTGAATTATCCCAGGCTGATCATCTTCTCCGCCACTGTCCTCATAACCGTCCTCCTCTATCTCTTCCTGAAGAATACGGATATCGGGAAACAGATTCGGGCAATCGCCCAGAACCGCACGGCGGCGCGGCTGATGGGCTTTAAACTGAACCGCATTTACATGATCACCTTCGGGATCGGGAGCGGGCTGGTGGGCATCGCCGGCGGATTGATCACCCCCGTGTACTACGTGTATCCTACCGTGGGCGTATATTTCGTGCTCACCGCGTTCGTTGTGGTCGTGCTCGGAGGCATGGGCAATATGATAGGCGCCTTCCTGGGCGGGTTGATTATCGGGATCGTCGACTCGCTGAGCGGGTATTATATCGATCCGTCCCTGAAGGAGACGGTGTACTACGTCATTTTTGTCCTGGTGTTGATCTTCAGACCCTCCGGATTGATGGGGCTGGTCGGGGCCGAAGAAATGGGGATGAAATAATGTTCCGAAGCGGATTATCCTTTATGCGGGAACCGAAGGCCTACTTTCCCTTTTTGCTTTTCCTGCTTTTGCTGCTCTTCATCCTCTTGGTCGACCGGCCCTTCTATCTCAACATGATTTTCATGATCCTGCTCTTTGCCGGTCTCTCCGGGGCCTGGAACATCCTGGGCGGTTTTGGGGGCCAGCTTTCCCTCGGACACAGCGCGTTCTTCGGACTCGGCGCCTATACCTCGAGCCTTCTCTTCGTCAAATGCGGAATCCCTCCCATCCTGGGCATGTTTGCGGGCGTCGGCATGGCGTTTGCTCTGGCCGCTGTGATCGGCATCCCCTGTTTTCGTCTGAAAGGACCCTTCTTTTCTCTGGCGACCATCGCGATTGCCGAGGTGCTGCAGCTTCTGGCGGTCTACTTCAAACGGATCACGGAGGGGTCGGAAGGCCTCTCCATCCCGTTTCGGCCTTCTCTTTACAATCTCACCTTCGAGTCCAGAAATCGATACGCCCTCGTCGCCTACTGTTTTGCGGTCTTTGTGCTGGCCATCTCCTATGCGATCCAGCGATCCAGGTTAGGCTACCAGCTGGCCGCCCTGCGGGACGAGGATCAAGCCGCCGAAAGCCTCGGGGTCAATACGGTTTGGACCAAAATGGCGGCCCTCCTGATCAGCGGTGGGCTCACCGCCATGGGCGCGACCATTTTCTCCCAGTACATCCTCTTCCTGGAGCCCCATTCGGAATTTTCCATCGACACCTCCGTCAATCTCGCGTTGATCTCCATGATCGGAGGATTAGGAACTGCCATCGGGCCGCTCATCGGCTCATTTCTTCTGATCCCTCTTCAGGAGTTCCTGCGCACCTGGATCGGCGGAAAATATCAGGGCCTCCATTTGGTGATCTACGGCGGGCTGTTGATCGCCGTCGTCATGTTTATGCCCCAGGGCATCATTGCCTTCATATCCAGGAAGTATGAAGCCCTGCTCTCAAGGCTGCCTTCCTTCTCCGGCCGGAAGGCGGCCCCCTTCGCGCCGGCTCCCCCTGATATCGGGCCTTTCTTCCTGCAGAACAGGGATTTCCCCCAGGGGAGAAAAGAAACTTCTAAAATCATCGAGGTCCAAAATCTGTCGAAACATTTCGGCGGACTGAAGGCGATCTCCCATGTCAGCTTCTCCGTGCAAAGGGGAGAAATCCTCGGAATCATCGGACCGAATGGCGCCGGGAAAACGACGCTCTTTAATATGCTCTCCGGCGTTTACAAACCGGATCAGGGGTACGTAAATTTCCAGGGCCGGAGGATCTCGGGCATTAATAAATCGCATGCCCTCTGCCGGGCCGGAATCGGCAGGACCTATCAGCTGGTCAAGCCGTTTGAGAACATGTCCGTTCTGGAAAATGTCATGGTCGGCTCCTTTTGCCATGAACGGGGGAGGAAGAAATCCATGGAGATCGCCCTGGAAGTCCTAAACTTTGTGGACCTGAAAAATAAAAAGGACATGCTGGCCCAGGAAATTACCCTGGCGGACAAAAAAAGGCTCGAAGTGGCTCGGGTACTGGCGACCCGGCCGCAACTCCTCCTCCTGGATGAGGTGATGGCCGGGTTAACTCCGGTGGAGGTTCAGGAGGCGACTGAATTGATCCTCAATATTCGGGATTACGGCATCACCGTGATCGTCATCGAGCACGTCATGCCGGCCATCATGTCCCTGTCGGACCGGGTCCTGGTGCTCGCCCAGGGAGAAAAAATCACGGAGGGGACGTCCGCGGAAGTGGTCAACGATGAAAGGGTGATTCGGGCCTACTTGGGAGAAGGTCATGAGCTTGCTTAGGCTGGAAAATATCAGCGTTTGCTACGGGGACGTCTTCGCTCTCCGGGAAGTTTCCCTGGGAATTGAGGAGAAGTTGATCACCAGTCTGGTGGGAGCGAACGGCGCAGGGAAATCGACTGCCCTGCGGGCCATTTCGGGATTGGTCCAATGCAGCCGGGGTTCCATCTATTTTGAAGACCGAAAGATTGAAAGGCTTTCAACGGACCAGCGGGTGGAGATGGGCCTGATTCAAATTCCGGAAGGGCGTCTGGTCTTTCCCTACATGACGGCGAAGGAAAATCTGGAAACGGGCTCCATGTGCCGGAGATCCAGAGGGGAAAGGAAGGAAAATTTAGAAAAGGTGATGGAGATGTTTCCCATTCTCCGGGAGCGGAGACAGCAGCTGGCCAGCACCCTGAGCGGAGGAGAACAGCAAATGCTGGCCATTGCCCGGGGCCTCATGGCCAGACCGCGGCTGCTTATGCTGGATGAACCTTCGCTGGGCCTTTCGCCCCTGCTAGTGAAGGAGATATTTCAGATCCTCCGCAAGATCAACGATCAGGGGACCACGATCCTGCTGGTCGAGCAAAACGTGCGGCAGTCGCTGGAAATCGCCCATTACGGATACGTTTTGGAAAACGGGCGCATTGTTTTGTCTGCCGGGGCGCAGGAAATCATAAAGAATGATCATGTCCGCAAGGCGTACTTAGGTCTATTGAAATAAGGGATCGTCTCCCGCCCAATTTCTCCGGCTTATGAAATAATCGGAGGAAATCCATCTGGAAAAACCTTCATTTTGCATTTTGCATTGAATTTCGATTAAACTTTTCCCCTTGAAGCAGTGAAGTAAGGAGGGCCTGATGCGCATCCCTTTGACGCCGGTTAGATTCTTTGAATACGCTGAAAAGATTTATGCCCGCTATTCTTTCCTGACGACCTTTTCCACGGAGCAGATCGGACGCGGCCTGGCCTATTACTACGGCCAGATAAAGAAAAAGGAGAGGAAGTTTTACATCCTCTGCCAGGATTACATGTTCGGCCACGCCATGGCCGAGGGCCTCAAGTACGGTTTGAAGGAGTATTATCCCGGTGCCGAAATCATCGGCCAGGATTATCACAAGCTCTTTTTGACGGATTTCGCCCCCCTACCTCACCAAGATAGAAGCCTCCGGCGCGGAGGTGGTCTACGCGGGGGACTGGATTCCGGAGGCGGCCAACCTACTGAAACCGGCGAGGCAGATGAAGGCCATAAAAGGAAGTTTCGGCGGCTCATCCTTGGACTGGGACAGGATTTTAAACCTGGTTTCTGCCAAGAAGGTGAATTTAGGGCGGCTCATGTCTCCAATTCCCCCCTTGGAAGAAGCGGAGAAGGGCTTTGAAACTGTCCGTCGTACAGAGGTCTTAAAGGTAATCCTAAGACCCTAATCTTTGCGTTCGTGTTCATCTCTTTTTATTCGGCCCCGAAAATGATGCGGCTCTGCCGCTTCTGAAGGAGGAAGCCATGATCATCGACGCCCACGCCCACCTCTGGGTGGAAGACTGGCTGCCAGCCCCTTTTTGGGACGGGATGGCCAGGAGAGTCTGTACGGTCCGCAAAAGAACTCGAGGAGAAGATCTCACCGTAGAAACGGTGAAGAAGACCATGTTCCCGGCCTATTGGGACAAGGATGGCAGTGTTCTCATTGCCGAGATGGATCAGGCCGGCATCGACAAAACGGTAATCGTTCCCCTGGATTTAGGGATCGAGCTGGGGGAAGCCAAAGCCTCTGTGGAGGAGATCAATGAAAGTTATGCCGCCGCCGCCAGCCGTTACCCGGGGCGGATCATTGCGTATGCCGGGGTGGACCCACGCCGGAAGAACGCCATCGAGATCCTGGAACGCGGGGTCAAGCATGATGGGATGAAGGGGCTGAAGCTCGATCCTGCGGCAGGGTATTATCCCAACGAGGAAATCTGTTACCCGCTATACAAGAAGGCTCAGGACTTGGGGGTCCCGGTCCTTTTCCATACCGGTGCCACCATCCCTCCCTTCCGTAACAAGTATACCCAACCCATCTATTTAGATGATGTCTCCCTGGATTTTCCGGAGCTGACCCTGATCGCCGCTCACATGGGGTTTGGCTGGTGGCAGGAGCTGGCCTCGATGATGGCCAAGCGCACCAACCTGATCACCGACATTTCCGGATGGCAGCAGAATGCCATCCGCCATTTCTCGACTTTTGTCCGGACCCTTCGGGAAATGATGCACCTGGTGGGTGCGGATAACATGCTCTTTGCCACAGATGGCCCATCTTTTCGCCTTTATAATCTGCAAAACAGAGACTGGGCAAGGATGATCCGCAACCTTTCCCGGGAAGCTCCGGAGGGAATTAGCTTTACCGAAGCGGAAATCGATCTTCTCTTGGGCAAAAGCGCCCAGAGCCATTTAAACCTGTGAGGCTTGAAGTTGCAGGTGGGTTTCCATGAAATATTCTTTTGATTTTTACGCAGAAAAGAGACTACGGTACAAGGTGGAAGGGATCGGGCAGGAGATCATCGACGGCATACTCCTTGACGTTTATAAGGACCGCCCCCGGACGCTTCCGGAAATTCTCAGGCGTTCCGTAAATCGAGACCCGAAGCATGAGGCTTTGGTTTACGGAGACCGGAGAATCTCTTACGGCGAGCTGGCCCAAATGGTGGACAGCCTGGCTTTCAGGCTGAAAGAGGACTATGGGGTCGAGAAAAGGGATCGGGTAATGCTCCTGCTGAGGAATACACCCGAGTTCGTCGTCTCTTTTTTGGCCGCCTCGCAGATCGGCGCCATCTCGGTCCCTACCAACACCCGCCTGAAGGCACCCGAGATCGAATACATCCTGAAAGACTCCGAACCCTCCATTCTTTTCCTGGAACCGGAGTTGTGGGGAAGAGTTGCCCAGGTGAAAGAACGGGGAAAAAACCTCCGGGCAATTTTTATTTCCGGTCCGGAACGCGTTTCAGGGGCTTTCCTTTTCTCCGACCTCCTCCGGAAACCTGCCCCGCAGAAATTGGGGGTGCCGGCCACGGAAGAGGATGTCAACAGCACCATGTACACTTCGGGGACTACAGGCTTGCCCAAAGGAGCCATGCTCTGTCACCGCAACTTTATCGCCAATTCAATGAACGCCCAGGCGCTGTGCCACCTTTCCTCTGAGGACAAACTTCTCATCATGGCACCCATGTTCCACGTCACCGCTCTCAACTCGCAGCTGATCAAAATCATCCATGTGGGAGCCACGGGGGTATTGATGAGGGCTTTCAAAACCGAAGACATCCTGGACACGATTGAAAGGGAACGGATTACGGAGATGACCGGAGTCCCCGCCATGTATTCGCTCATTCTCCAGTCCCCCACGCTGGAACGGCGGAACCTGACGACCCTGCGATACTGCGGGTACGGAGGAGCCCCGGCTCCGGTTGAAATGATCAAAACGCTCAAAGGAAAATTTCCCACCTGGCGCTTGCGCAATGTCTACGGCTTGACCGAAGCCTCCTCTTGGGTCACCATGCTCCCCCATGACCAGACAACGATTCGACCCGATTCGACCGGTCTTCCAGTCCCGGTGGACCGTCTCAAGATCATCAACGACCGCGGGGAGGAAGTTCCCCAGGGGGAAGTCGGCGAAATCCTCATCCAAGGTCCGAATGTGTTCAAGGGGTATTGGAGGAACCCGGAAGCCACTGCAGAATCGCTTAAGGAAGGCTGGCTATGTACTGGGGACTTGGGCCGGTTTGACGAAGAAGGATACCTCTACGTAGTGGACCGCAAAAAAGAAATGGTCATTCGCGGAGGAGAGAATGTGTACTGTATCGAAGTGGAAAATGTGCTCTACCAGCATCCCAAGGTTGCCGAAGCTGCTGTGACCGGCGCTCCCGACCCGATTTACGGAGAAGTGGTGAAAGCGGTAATCGTTCTTAAGAAAAATTGCCTGGCCAGCGAGAGCGAGATCCAGGACTATTGCAAGAAATTCCTGGCCGACTACAAGATTCCCAAGTATGTCTACTTCATCGATGAGCTCCCCCGGAATCCAGCGGGGAAGGTGATAAAGAAGGCTATATAAGGAGGAAACCAGGTTCATGAAAACATCCCAAGAATACCGAAACCGTCTGTACGCGATGAAATCGAACCTGCGGCTGTTTGGAAAACAGGGCCCTTGACAGTATTTCTGCTTGATCTAAAATTCAATCAATAATTGCTCACTGCAAACTCTCCAAGATTTCCTTTTTGTGTGAAGCGGATGGAGTATGGTTCTTCCTTTAAATAAGTTAATCCGCGCTGACCCAATTCAGCAATTGAGACAGCGCCATTTTTAGGGGAATAACTTCCTAGAATACGCATTCTCGGAAATAAACGAATTTGACTTTTCCGCTGGGGAACTGCCCACTGTTTGCGTTTGCTCTGGGCATTTGCTAGACCTGCGATAACCCGCCCCTTGATGATGTCTTTTTCAAACTCGGCCGCGACACCCACGATCTGGGCTTTTTCCCCGAAAATATGCATTTTGGGTAATTAAAAAAGCAAAGGCGGGATCAGAAATGACCCTGCCCTTTTTCTGCGTATTTCTACTCGTAATCCTTAATTTCAGAAAAAGATCAACCTCTCTCTTTGGTGCAAGAGGTAAATTTGGGGCGAGACGGCAAAAGCGTCGCAAAAAAGAAGAGTACTTCGGTTGAAAGATTTTCTCAGAAGGTGTAGATTTCGGTTGCCAATCGAGGTTTGGATATACTTTTCATTTCTGCAAATTTGCCCAGGTGCGTAGAGTGGCACGATAGTTTCACTTTTGAAGAACAGAATATACCCCCAAGATGTTGTGGTTCCTTACGGTCCTGAGTCTAAAAAAGGTGCCAAAGGGTAACCTAAAATCCCGCTTGACACACTTCCGGTTTTGGGCTATTTTCCGATCATCGCAACCCACCATTTCTTTTAAACTAACAGCTTATCCTTGAACTTCTGGGGGATTTATGAAAGTGGTTTTTCAGAAGGATGTAATATGAAGGCTCCAGGGGGATTCAGAATTTCCCTTTGGGGCCTTTATTTTTTTGTTTAAACTCGTACTGAGTCAATATGAGAGATGAACCTAATTCAAGGAGGAATGCCATGAGCATGTTTCGAAAGCAGTCGAATGGGGGGAAGTACTGGGTAGTTGCGGCATTGACTTTTTTATTGCTGATGGTCCTGCCAGATTGGATCCAGGCTCAAGTCAGGCTCGAAATGCGCCCGTTCGAATCGATGAACCTGACGGGCGATCAATTCCTGAGAGGTGAGCAGGGCAAGCCGGTGGTGCTGGCGGGTGAGTTGCGCATTCCGAGACCCGGTACGGACAAGTTTCCCGCTGTGATCCTGATGCATACCTCGTCCGGGATTGCTCCCCATCTCGACAAATGGGCGCAGGAACTGAACAGCCTCGGCGTGGCTGCGTTCCTCCTCGACAGTGCGTCCGGCCGCGGGATGGTCAATTTTGCGACGGACCCGCCGAATTTGAGTTACCTACAGCTGATGGTGGATGCCTTTCGCGCCCTGGATATGCTCGCGCAGCACCCTCGGATCGATCCCAACCGCATCGCCGTGATGGGCTTTTCGATGGGCGCATTGCCGGCGGTCTATTCAAGCAACGAGCGGTTCTGGAAGCTGTATGGGTCTGCCAATGTCCAATTCGCTGCGCATATCGGTGTCTATGGTTCGTGCAATACGGTTTTTCGAGGCGAGGAGAAGGTTACCGGCAAGCCGATCCGCCTGTTCAAGGGGACTCTTGATGATTTCGGCCTGATCGAGCCGTGCCGCGAGTATGTTTCGCGGCTCAAGCAGGCTGGCGCGGACGTAGTGCTGGCCGAATATCCCGGCGCTTACCACTTTTATGATTGGCCAAATTTTAAAGAGCCTGTGAAGCTTCCGCAGGCACCGTCGCGGCGCAACTGTTTGATGGTGGAAAAAGAAGGAGGACAGGTGCTGGATGTAAAAACCGGTAAGCCCTACGATCCCAACGTGTCCTGCACTGAGAAGGGGGGTACAATCGGATACAACGAAGCGGCGACGGCGGCGACCACCACGGCCGTG
>Ga0187849_1003425_pt1 | contig 13992 bp, 13 predicted proteins | sample June2016WEW_4_10_2_FD_132412 | JGI IMG/M metagenome (GOLD analysis project Ga0187849, IMG submission 132412) | Peatland microbial communities from SPRUCE experiment site at the Marcell Experimental Forest, Minnesota, USA - June2016WEW_4_100 | ecosystem: Environmental > Terrestrial > Soil >... | reverse complement strand
GTCGTACCACAAGTCCAAACAGCTTTGCCGGTAATCCCAAGACCAAGTATGGTTGAGGGAGTAACTTATAGCACCGATACGCCGGTAGGAAAGACCTTTATCACCATTAACCATGACGAAAATAAGCAACCGTTTGAAGTATTCATTACGGTTGGAAAATCAGGGTCGGATGTGACTGCTATGGCGGACGCACTGGGCAGAATGATTTCGCTTAACTTAAGAATAAACGGTGCGCTGGCTCCACGGGAGAGAATCAGGCAAGTAGTGGCACAACTGATTGGCATTGGTGGAGCCAGAAGTGTGGGTTTTGGCGAAAATAAAGTCCGTTCGCTGCCGGATGCAATCGCCAAAGTTTTATCCAAACACTTCGAGTTTAGAGTAAACGGAATTGTTGAAGACAAAAATCCAAGCGCGCATAACGGCAATGTCGCTAACGCCCATCTTAATGGTTATTCCCAGCCAATTGTCGCGGATGCGGCTCCAAAAGAAGAAATCGTCAAAATTGAGCAACTGTCTCTACAGACGCCGGGAGGCGCACTTTCAACGGACGAAAGCGCCACCAGTCTCTATGATATCTGCCCCGAGTGCGGAGCGGCCAGCTTTGCCTACGAAGAGGGTTGTAAAAAATGCTACGCCTGCGGTTATTCCGAGTGCTAATATGCCAATCTACACACGCTTTGGAGATAAAGGAAAGACTGCTCTGCACACTGGTAAAACTGTTTCTAAAGGAAGTGCCAGGGTGGAGGCTTATGGCAATTTGGACGAGTTAAATAGTTTTTTAGGCGTGGTTGTTTCGCAAATTAAAGATAGGAAAATCAAGCAAGAAATTTTAGAAATCCAGAGTGATTTGTTTGAAATCGGCGCCTGTCTGGCTAGTCCGGGGGAGAAAGAACATCAAAAGCTAGCTCAGAAGCTCAAGACGAGGGTTTTAGAGTTTGAAAAAGAAATTGATTTCTTAACAACCAAAATGCCAAAACTCAAGCACTTTATTTTACCCAGCGGCAAAACCGGATCACTGCTCCACTATGCCAGAACCGTTGCCAGGCGGGCCGAACGCAGAACGGTTCAATTAGCCGAAAAAGAAGTGGTGCTCTCGGAAATTCTCGTTTATTTAAACCGGCTTTCCGACTTGCTTTTTACTTTCGCAAGATATATAAATTACCAAGAAAAACAAACAGAGGTTATCTGGTCAAAAAGATAATTTCACGGGTGAATTCGGTGTAATTCCGATGCTGTGCCGCAACTGTAAAGCCAGATCCCCGCCAATCCGCCAGCCGGCGGACTTCCGAGCAGAAGCATATTTTTATGCAACTCCTCGGAAAGAGGAGTTTTTTTATGATTGAGCAAGAGTCAATGGCTTTTAGACACGAATTTTATGAACCGCCGACCGCTTCACAGCAGATTATTGACGATGTGACTTCTTATCTCGGTGAATACCGTTTTGCGGTACCAGATCTTGATTATAAACTTGGACTCGAAAAGGGAAGAATAGTTGATCCAAATACGGGTGAGTTGATGACCTCTAAGGCCGCAAAAGCGATTGAATTACGTAGAAAAGATGGGTTAAAGACCTCAAGAGAAGAAGCGGAGTTGGAAGGGTTAATTGGGATAGAAGAGCAGTTAAGAGAAAACCCTTTTGGGACGGTAATCTGGTTTAGTCCTCCTGGACCTGCAGATGAAGGTTATGGTAAGTATGGCTTTGGGTATGTTGGAAAAAGAATTGGGAATATGTTGGAAATGACGGCAATAAGACTTGAAGATCCAAGCCTCGGTGATTTTAATAGGGCGACGAAAGCCCTATGGAGGGAAGAAAGATATCAAAAGGCTGAGGATTTCCTGCGCTCACCGCGAGTTATTAATATAGATGCGATTAAAGTGAAAGAATTTATCCATGGGGCGTTTGAGATAGGAGAATCTAGTGGCAACGATGTATTTCGTAGGGCGTTAAATAAAATGCGGGGAGTAATTGCGGATTTTGCCATAATTGAAGATAACCAGGAAAGACAAAAGGCGCTGTATGTGCTTGAGAACTTAGCGATTAAGTTAAAAGCGGAATATGAACAAGAAGAAGTAACCTACATAGCCGATTACAGGAATTATGACTTGAGAGCTTTTATGATAAGCGAAGCGTATATCTCTAAGCCGCCAGTGGTGGCTGGGAGCTGTGGTTCCACCGGGAGAGTAGAAAGCAACGATATTTTTAAAAGTATTGGTCTGTTTGGAGATAGTTTATCGATCAGCAATGAAGAATGGTTTACGTGTCCCAAGTGTCATTATAAAGCGGACGGTCCGATTGGCGATACTTGCCCTGGATGTGGACTGACAAAGGAAGCTTATGCTAAGGAATCTGGCGCCGAAGCCTGCGCTTAAATTCAATTGTCCTTTGAGTTCATAAATGTTATTATTAACGTATGGATGACACTGCTCAAAATAAAAATCAGACGGACGATAATGTTTCGTCTCAATCACAGCCCCAAGTTCCGGTTCCATCCCAACCTCAACCGCAACCCCAGGTAACGCCGGTTGGAACAGTCAATAAAGAGGTTGAAGTGGCGCCGGTGAGTGATTTCGTTAAACCTTCGGAAACGGCGGTTATTAAAGATAAAGAAGTGGCCGAGGCGGGCATTGTTGAAGCAGAGAAACAAATAAAACTGGAAGAAGCACACGAAAAGCTGGGTGTCACACCGTCGGCGGAGTCAACACCGGTTAAGACCGAACCAACAGGAATGGTTCAGTTGCCGATTAGTGAGCAAGATGCTAAAAAAATCGTGAGCAAAGGGCCCGGGAATTTTAATTTGGAAAAGTTTTTTTCGGGCGTCTTTTTTGCGGATTCGATTTACGGTTTTGCCATCTTAATGCTAAAACATCTCAAGAAAATCCATAAGAAGCTAACCGGTCAGCCGGCCTAAACTATGTATAATTTTGCGTTGCCAAACATAATTGATCTAAGCGTCGTTTTGCTTTTAATACTAGGAGCAATATTAGTTGTCGCGGCCGCGGTGTTAGGTTTTGGCTATTTGGTTGTTATTTGGTATAGTAACCGGGAAAGAGAGAAGAAATCACTGGATTCAACCTTAATCCAAGTGACCCTGCCGCGCGATAACGAAATCAAAATTGATGCGGCCGAACAATTTTTTGCCAGTTTCGCCGGTATTAAGACTTCGGGCATACTCTCCTTTCTAAAATACAAACCGCATCTGTCATTTGAAATTGTCGGTATGTCCGAAGACATCCGCTTTTACGTTTACGCCCCAAACAAATACCGTGATTTAGTTGAAAAACAGATTAACGCTTCGTATCCGGATGCGGAAATAAAAATTGTCGATGAAGAAGGGAAGGGCAATGCCAAAGAAGGTTATATTATCGGCAATGAATATAATATTTTTTCCAAAGAAGGCAAAGTGGCTTTTGCCTCACTCAAACTTAAAGAGTCAAATTATAAACCAATCAAAGTCTATAAAGACTTGGCGGTTGACCCATTGTCATCCCTAACTTCGGTGCTGGCCAAAATGGGTAAAGGCGAGGGAGCGGCGATTCAAATCCTGATTACCGGCGCGCCTTCCAAATGGAGTAAGCTAGGCCGGAAATACATCGCCGCGACCAAAAAGCGGGAAGCAAATCCGGAAACCGCCAAATATGCGGCCGACCCGAAGGAACTGGAAGGAATTGAAAATAAAATTTCCAAGCCCGGATTTTATACCACTATCAGGTTAGTAGTTTCCTCAAGTTCCAAGGAGGCGGCTGAAGCGCATTTGGAAAATTTAGTTAGCGCTTTCGCTCAGTTTAGCGGTCTCAATTCATTCGCCAAAGCCAAAATTTGGCTGAAAGGTAATTTTATCAGCGACTTCATCTATCGTTATCTGCCAAACAGGGGAATGCCGGTTTTAACCAGCGAAGAATTAGCTGGGATTTTTCATTTTCCCAACAAAAATGTGGCTACGCCGCATATCCATTGGCTTAATGCCAAGCGGGCGCCCGCGCCCGCCCAAATCCCGACCTCTGGACTGTACCTTGGTATGAGTACTTTCCGCGGTATCGCCAAGCCGGTTTACATCCAAAAAGACGACCGCCGAAGACATATGTACGTCATCGGGAAAACCGGTGTTGGAAAATCCGAGTTTTTGAAAGATATGATTTTGCAGGATATTAAAAACGGCGAAGGAGTTTGTTTTATTGATCCCCATGATACAATCGACAAACTATTGCCGCTGATCCCGCCCGAAAGAGCCGAAGACGTGATTCTTTTTGACCCCTCCGACACCGAGCGGCCGATGGGTCTAAATATGCTGGAGGCGCAAACCGAAGAGGGAAAACACTATATTGTCTCCTCAATTGTCGGGTTGATGTACAAACTTTACGATCCAAATAAAACCGGTATTATTGGGCCACGTTTTGAACATGCCATCAGAAATGCGATGCTAACGGTAATGTCCGAGAAGGGTAGTACTTTTGTCGAGGTCGTTCGTGTTTTGACCGATGCCAATTTCGTGCAGGAGCTGTTGCCAAAAGTCCAGGACCCGATTGTCAGGCGTTATTGGACTGACCAGATTGCTCAGACCAATGACTTTCATAAGTCGGAAGTGCTTGACTACATTGTTTCTAAATTCGGCCGTTTTGTCACAGATAAAATGATGCGTAACATCATCGGACAATCCGAGTCCGCTTTTGACTTTCGTAAAGTTATGGATGAAGGAAAAATTCTGTTGGTTTCTCTTTCCAAAGGGAAAATCGGCGAGGAAAATGCCAGCTTCTTGGGCTTAATTTTAGTGCCGAAGATTCTGGTGGCGGCGATGAGTAGGCAGGATGTCCCAGAAGAGCAGCGACGCGACTTTTATCTTTACGTTGACGAGTTCCAGAATTTCGCCACGCCCGATTTTGCCCAAATTCTGTCCGAAGCCAGAAAATACAGGCTCAATCTAATTGTGGCTAACCAGTTCATCGGCCAAATGGAAGAAGAAGTGAAAAACGCGATTTTTGGAAACGTCGGCACTCTGGCGGCTTTCCGGGTGGGGGTGACCGATGCCAATTATTTGCAGCATGAATTTCAGCCGACCTTTACAGAGGCGGACTTAATTAATGTTGATGTTTACAATGCTTATGTCAAAACGATTGTGAACAACGAGCCAATGACGCCTTTTTCGATGGATTTAACCCGCGATATGACCAAAGAGCAACAGGCGGAAAATCCGCGGGTGGCGGAATTAATCAGGGAGCTCTCCAGGTTAAAATACGGAAAAGAAGTGCGAAGCCTCGAAGCGGAAATCGCCGAACGCGCCAGACTGTAAAATTAGCCTCAATCCTTTTTATTCATTTATCACTTTGCTATAATTGTGGCACGCGTCTGTAGCTCAGCGGTAGAGCGCTACTCTTATAAAGTAGATGTCCTTGGTTCGAACCCAAGCAGACGCACACGTAATCTTCTACTTGAAAATATTTTATTATCGGCTTATAATCCTCGGAAATGGGCGAAAAATTATCAACTCGAGAATTAGACCCTCGAGAAAGAAAAGGCTGGGAAGGAGTTTTTGCCGGAGTTAAAAAAGTTGTTTCTAAATCTGGACCAGGAAAATTTATCCCCACAATTTATTTAGGAGACCGGAATAATCCAATGACCCCACGACTTATTCTTGACCTAGTTTTTACTGATTCTAGAGGAAGACCTGAAGATATCAGTCTAACTTTCTTTAACACAGAGAATAGTCCTATGGTTGGTCATGCATCGGGTAGGGCACAATGGGACGGAGACAAGCCTAGGATAACTAAAGTGGAGCACTTCTTTGCTAAGGATCAATTTAGCCAAGCAGATTTAAAGGATGCTCTAGAAGCAATAACTCAAGCGATGCCGGAATTAGATACAAACGGTCTTTTGAGAATGAACTGAATCCCGCAAATTTACAGTTCGGTTAAGACGGAAGTTTCTTTGCCGCGCTCCGGCACATACTGGAGATATCTTTCGGTGGTGGAAATTCGTTTGTGTCCCAGCACTTTGGATAAAACAACCAATGAAACGCCGTGTTTTAGATGGTGGGCAACAAAAGTGTGTCTTAAATCGTTGACTTTGGCATTTTTGATTTCGGCCAAGCGGAAATATCTTTCAACGGCGGTGCGGATATTTCTGATTAAGAACGGTTTGCCGGATTTGGTCACAAAAACGTGCGCTTCCGGCACTTTTGGCCTGGCAGCTAAATACTTATCTAAAGCTTCCTGCGCTCTTTTATTAAGCGGCACATTTCTTTCTTCGTGTTTCTCAAAAGGCTCGATATGCAAGGTGTCTTTATTGACGTCGGAAATGCGCAAATTGGCTAATTCGCCGATACGAATGCCGGTTTGCAGTAACAGTTCGATAACCGCGGACATGCGCGGGTCATTTCTGGCGGCATCTCTTAAAGCTCGGTATTCGGTTGGGGTGAGGATTCTAGGCGCTGCTAGCTGATATTTTGGATGGGAAATCAACAGGGAAGGGTCATCGGTAATATATTCGTTAACCTTTAAAAAGCGATAGAAAGTGCGCGTAGAGTTAATCTTGCGCGAAACTGACTTTGGCGTGTAACCCTCCTTGGTTAATTTGGCCAAAAACGCCTCAATGTCCTCCTTGCTGGCTTCATGGGCTTCGTGTTTCTGTAATTCTTCCAAAAAAGAAATCAACTGGTCGATATCTTTACCATAAGCGACAATAGTCGAGTTAGACTTTTTGCCTTCTTTAAGATAATTTTTGAATTCTTCGTGGGCGGTGCGAAGCTGGACTGTCTTCATGATGGCCTATAATATCACCATTTTCACAGCTAGTCAATAGTAAAAAGTACATCGCTATAGCTCAATTGTGATATTATAAATAATCAAGGTATGAAAAAAGCGGTTTATATAGTTATAGTTATAGTTCTCCTTCTGATGATTAACGGGCTGTTGCACTCGATCTATGATATTTGGCATAAACAGGATCTTCTGACCTCGGCCCAAAAGCAACTTGAGAGGGAAAAGCAGGAAAACCAAAAGCTCGAAGGCGAACTCTCTTATGCTCAGACGCCGCAATTTTTAGAGGAACAGGCACATGATAAACTATTCTTAGTTAAACCAGGGGAGCAGGATGTTTTAATTTCTCCGAATTTACTTAAAAACCAAAATCAATCTGCAAAACCAGTTCAGCGAAATATTCCCAATTGGCAACAATGGCTAAATCTGTTCTTCTAGAAGATTATTTACCGCTTGGGGCGCTGGTAGGATTAACAGGACATGACATTGCCACGGTTGGACCATTATAGACACTAATCGTAATGTAGCAAACTTGACCAGTAGTTTGATCTATAGATTTATATAATCTAAACTCTCCGTTCAGATCTCCCATATTTATAATGGTTGCATTCGGAGTTGGAGTTGCTTCGGGCTTGGCATTGGGTTGAGGAGTTGCTTCAGAACCACCACATCCCGCAACAGCGAGCACTGTCCCAATTGCTAATGCTGCCAATTCTTCTTTCATAGCGGAGGGATTGTAGCACCGGGAGGACTATAAGTCAAATTAGGAGTATGTTGCTGGGATTGAAGGTAGTCCTGCATAGAATTATGTGGGGAAATCAGCATCTCCTTCCTTACCCAAACAACGCCTATATTTATACCAGAATTGGGGTAAATTAGCCAGTCTTCCTGGCTCTTTCGTTTATTAAATCCAGTATCCTCTCGTGCAAGATGCCATTTGAGGCAAGCATATCGGGTTGAAAAACATCCCAATTTGAACCAGTCGGAGTCGTAATTCTTCCTCCAGCCTTTTCTATTAGTAAACCAGAGGCAGCTACATCCCAAGGTTTTAAGCCCGAATGAAGATAAGCGTCTATTCTTCCGCCAGCAAGACTTGCAAGATCTGCTACGGCACTTCCCATTGATTTTATTTGTCTAACATGAGTGCTGATATGGCCAAGCCATCTGACCACATTTAATCTTTTTTCAAGACCCCATGCCCAATCGCATGCAATAAGCGCCTCACCCATGTTTTCAGTTGAAGAAACATGGATAGGCTTTTCATTAAGAAATGCACCATCTTGGTCTGCTTGTGCCCAATATATATCCTCTGTCATTGGTACATAAACTACGCCCAATTTAGAAATTCCTTTATCAACTAACCCTACTGAAATAGCAAAGTTAGGATGTTTACGGGAAAAGTTAATTGTGCCATCAAGTGGGTCAATAACCCAAAGATTATTCATTTGCTTAAGAGGTGAGTAGTCTTTTGGGGCGGTTTCTTCTGTTAAAAAATTCGTTTGGGGATATTGTTTCTTTATACTTTCCCTTAAGAAAGCATCAACTTCTTCGTCTGCTTGGGTTGTAAAATCTACTCCTTCTTTCTTTCTCTGTGTAAAATCTTGGGAAGCAAAATATCTTCGCAGTGTTTCGCCAGCTTGAGGAATAAGCTCTTTAACATATTTCCTCGCTTCTGTTAAATCAATTGAACCATTCATTTCTTTTCTAGCCTCTTTAGCCATTGCCGATATTATATCATGATATTCTTGCCCGAAAGAAGATGCGACTCCTCCTACTACCCGTTGTGAAAATCTGAGGCTAAAATACCCATGTTGCGGGGCTAGGAGTTGCGCCTAGCCTATGAGATTATGAGCCTCATGTGCACTGTACACTACCCCGCGTGTAACAGCCATTATAGCATTAAATTGCGTTAATTTGAAGCAGATGATAAAATAAACTGAACTCGCCAGGGTAGCTCAGTTGGTTAGAGCACAGCATTCATAACGCTGAGGTCGTGGGTCCGATCCCCACCCCTGGTACAAAATAATTTTCAATTCGCTAATTTTAAGAATGATTACCCCTTTTATGAATAATCCAATTGGCATCATTGATTCAGGTGTTGGCGGTTTGTCTATAACTTCAAAACTGATTGAAAAATTGCCAAACGAATCTTTTATTTATCTCGCAGATTCTAAAAACTGCCCTTATGGCAATAAATCCGCAAAGCAAATCTACGACTTGACTAAAAAAATGGTGGATTTCCTATTATGGAAGGACATAAAGCTTTTAATCGTCGCCTGCAACACCATAACTGTAACTTCGATTGAGAAACTACGTAAAAATTATCCCAAACTACCAATTATCGGAATAGTGCCAGTGATTAAAACAGCGGTAGAAAAGACAAAAAATAATAAAATAGGCATATTTTCAACAACTGTTACCGCAGACAGTCAATACCAAAGGAGCTTAATTGATAAATTTGCCAAAGGCTATAAAGTCGTGAATATTGGCTCCGGAGATTTGGTGCCGTTAATAGAAAAGTTAGACTTTGAAGCTATAGATAAGGTTCTAAAACAGGAATTGGCAATATTTAAAACCGCAAAGATTGATGTTTTGGTGCTTGGTTGCTCTCATTTCCCGCTGATTCAAGCACAAATTCAGAAAGAGTTAGCTAATGTTTTGATTCTAGATTCAGCAATAGCAGTAAGCCATCAAGTTGGGAGAATTTTAGAGCATAACAACATTGTTTCATCTTCTGCCAATCCGAGCTATACTTTTTATACAACCGGAGATTTGAAAAGCATGAGCCATTTTGTTAATAAATTGACAACTAAAGGAAAAGTTGAGAGAATTTCAATTCAATGATTGACTTTAAGAACAAAAAAATTGCGGTAGTTGGAGAGGGGATAGAGGGCGTCTCAAGTGCTAAATTTTTAAAAGCCAAAGGCGCCGAAGTGACTATTCTTGATAAGAAACAAGGCGAAGATTATTTAGAAGGACTTGATAAGTATGATTTAGTTGTGAGAAGTCCTGGCGTCAGAATCTCAACACTTGAGAAATTCGTTTCCAGAGAAAAAATTACGTCACAAACAAAAATATTCTTTGACCTATGCCCCTGCGAAATCATCGGTGTCACTGGAACAAAAGGGAAGGGGACAACGGCATCTCTAATTCATGAAATGCTGATAAAACAAGGTTTTAATGCATATCTTGGTGGCAATATCGGGCTTCCTCCATTTGAGTTTTTGGATAAGTTAAATGTGCAATCAAAAGTAGTCTTGGAATTATCCAGTTTCCAATTGATGGACCTAAAAAAGAGCCCGCATATTGCGGTGATGCTGATGATTACCAGCGAACATCTTGACTGGCATTCTTCAATTGACGAATATATCGATGCCAAAAGAAATTTGGTTAGAGGGCAAAACGAAAAAGACTTCGTGATTTTAAACCGCGACTATCCGGCGACCAATGAATCGGACATTCAGACAAAGGGGAAAGCTTTCCACATTAGTAGGGAGCGGGAAGCGATGGACGAAGGCTGTTTTGTGCGAGACGGAAAAGTTTGGTTAAGAGTTGACGGGCGAGAAACGCAAATTATCGATACCAACGAGATTCTTTTACCGGGGAAACATAACTTCGAAAATGTTTGCGCGGCCACGATGGCCGCGCATTTGGCTGGAGTTTCTAAGGAAAATATCGCTTGGGTTATAAAAACTTTTAAAGGTTTAGAACACCGTTTGGAGCTGGTAGCAACAATCAATGGTGTCAGATATTATGACGATTCATTTTCCACCACTCCCGAAACCGCGATTGCCGCCATTCAGGCTTTTACGGAGCTGGAAATTTTAATTTTAGGCGGTTCGAGTAAGAATTCGGATTTCTCAGAATTAGGAAGCGTCATTGCCAAAGCGAGCAATGTTAAGGCGATTATCGGAATTGGGGTAGAATGGGAAAGAATAAAATCCCAAATCACAAATCCCAAATCACAAATCCCAACAATTGAGGGAGCGAAAGATATGAAGACAATAGTTGCGGCCGTCGCAAAAATCGCTCAACCTGGCGATGTTATACTGTTAACTCCCGCCTGCGCATCGTTCGATATGTTTAAGAACTACAAAGACAGAGGAGAACAGTTTAAAGAAGAAGTTTTAAAGTTAAGATAAATGGTCTTGAATAAATCTCATTAAGCCTTCACGAGTAGACATATCAGAGTCTCCTTCTAGTACGTTTAAATCCCTAAAATCTCTGTAATTATCAGTTACAATTGTATATTTTTGACCTCCGACTTCAACAACTTTGCTAAACATGTAATGTTTAGAAGGATCTGGTTCCCATCTTGGTTGTGATAGTTTAAACCAAGCTACAATCTCACGTTGATCATCTTCGGTTAGAATACCCGTCTTTAATAGAGGTTCTAGAGCGTATTTAACAACACTCTCTTCATCAGCTGGTTTAAAATCTAGGGAAATTAAACTTAGTCCAAACAAACTTTGGGTTCTAGCAACTCTGGGCATAACTTCCCGTAAAAAGGGAAGGAAGGGTTTTAAGGGTTTGTCTGCAAACCCGACGTCCGGATTTTTTTCCACAGCTTGTTCCAATTTCGCAATAAGGTCGGAGGCAACTTGTTGAAATAATTCATCCATTTTCCTTTCCGGCATGGTAAAGCCAGCATCTAATCTTTGTACGTCAGAAAAATCTGGGGTCATAACTACTTGTGATATCCTAGCATCAGGGGTCGCATTCCATTCGTAGACGGCTGAAACTTCTGGGACATCTTCCCATCTATATCTTACAAAAGGTTCATACCCCATAAATTGGGAAAGTTTTGGTAAGACAGTAATTTCGCTTTGGCCAGTAAGACAAACCGTCATTGAGTTTCTTCGGCCACTTGAGGGATCTCTTGCGTCAACATCAAGTAGGGCTTTTTGACCATCAATTAAACAAGGCCACCAATCTCGAGTAGGAAAACCAACTGAAATATCTAATCCAGTTGCCCCCAATTCCTGTTGCAAGTCTGCCCAATAAACCTTTCCAGGCTCTTCATGTAAAGACATGGCCGGAATTATAGGATATAGTATAATGGAAGTCAAATAATTGTGAAGCCTAATTTCAAAGTTATTCGAAAAGACAAAAGGATCAAGGCGAGGGCCGGAATTATTAAAACTCCGCACGGCGAAATTGAGACGCCGATGTTTGTGCCAGTGGGAACACAAGCTAGTGTTAAATCGCTTGACCCAAAACAACTTCATGATTTGGGCGCGCAGGTGGTTTTGGCGAATACCTATCATTTACATCTTCGCCCCGGCGAAGACATTATTAAAAAGTTCGGGGGTTTGGCAAAGTTTATGTCGTGGAGCGGTCCGACGATGACTGACTCCGGTGGATTCCAGGTTTTCTCTCTGGGGGTAGGAAAGGAGGGTGGCGGAGTGAAATTTTTACGCGAAGAAGTCAAATATCAAGAGCCGGAAGATGCTCATCCGCGTTTGAATAAAATCACCGAAGAAGGAGCGACATTCCAATCTCATATAGATGGCTCAACTCATAAATTGACACCCGAAAGCTCAATTGAAATCCAGGAGAAACTGGGTGCGGATTTGATTATTGCCCTTGATGATTTGGAATCTCCAAGATATTCCTATGAAGAAACAAAAAAAAGCTTGGAAATGACTTATCATTGGGAATTAAGAAGCAAAAAAGCTCACAGACGCAAAGACCAGCTTTTATACGGAGTAACCCACGGCGGGCCATTTAAAGACTTAAGAATTCAATCGGCAAAATTCGTCGATAAAAACTTCGAGGCAATTGGCATGGGTGGAGCACATCTTAACAAATCGAATCTTTATGATGTAGTTCACTGGACAACCGATATTGTTTCCGAAGAAAAACCGCGGCACCTTTTGGGTATTGGCGAAGTTGACGATATTTTTGAATCCATCGAAAGAGGCGTCGATACTTTTGACTGCGTCATTCCCACCAGAATCGGGCGGACCGGCTTTTTCTTCATTTCTCCACCTTTGGGTAACATCAAAAACCGCTTTCGAACAGACATCGACAAACCGCAATTTGCCAAAGACCAGAAACCGCTTGACCCAAACTGCAGTTGCTATCCCTGTCAAAACTTTACCCGCGGATATATTCATCATCTATTCCGCTGTCGCGAACTGCTTTCATATACGCTTTTAAGCCTGCACAACGTTTATTTTTTGGTCAACTTAGCCAAACAAATCCGTACAGCAATTCTTAACGAAAATTTTCAGTCTCTTAAGAAAAAGTGGTTGGTGTGATATCATAGGTTTATGAAAAGAGTATTAACGGGCGATACGCCGACTGGAAAATTGCATTTAGGACATTATGTCGGGACATTGGAAAACAGGGTTAAGCTGCAAAACGAATACGAAATGTTTATTTTGTTTGCCGACACCCACGCTCTAACAACTTTAAGTGAGACTCCTAAGGTCGTAGCAGAGAGCACCAAAGAAGTCCTTTTGGACAATTTGGCGGTTGGACTTGATCCTAAAAACGTGACTTTTTTTGCAGAATCTGCCGTCCCCGAGATTTACGAGCTGGCCGCAATTTTTAGTATGTATGTCTCTCACAACAGGGCGCTTCGTAATCCGACTATCAAGGATGAAATTGTTTCTAAAGCACTGGGCGACCAATTCAGTCTTGGTTTTATCAATTATCCTATTTACCAAGCCGCAGATATTTTATGTGTCAAAGGACAAGTTGTTCCGGTCGGAAAAGACCAGGAGGCGCATCTTGAGCAGACAAGAGAAATAGCGAGAATGTTAAATAAGCTTACCGGCTCGGAAATTTTTCTGGAACCCGAAGCACTAATTGGCAGAGTCGGGAAATTAGTGGGTATTGATGGGAATCCCAAGATGGGGAAGAGTCTAAATAACGCGATATTTCTTTCCGATAGTTCGGAAAGAGTTGAAGAAAAAGTGATGAGAATGTATACAGACCCAAAAAGAATTCATCCTACGGACCCGGGGACAGTAGAGGGTAATCCTGTCTTTATTTATCTCGACGCTTTTGCAACGGAAAAAGATAAAGAGCAGGTGCAAAATTACAAGTCGCAGTACGAAAAAGGGAAAGTTGGGGACGTGGAAGTGAAAAAGTCCCTTGCAAGAGTGCTAAATGAATTTCTGGAGCCAATTAGACAAAGAAGGTCAGAGTTTGAGAGACAACCGGAGCTGTTAAAGTCAATTCTTAAAGAAGGTAATCAAAAGACAAGGGGAGAAGCCACGAAAACTCTTAACG
>Ga0187849_1003422_pt1 | contig 14000 bp, 16 predicted proteins | sample June2016WEW_4_10_2_FD_132412 | JGI IMG/M metagenome (GOLD analysis project Ga0187849, IMG submission 132412) | Peatland microbial communities from SPRUCE experiment site at the Marcell Experimental Forest, Minnesota, USA - June2016WEW_4_100 | ecosystem: Environmental > Terrestrial > Soil >... | reverse complement strand
TCACCGGGTCCGTACCCGCTCGCGGAGTGCCGTGATCAAGCCTTTCTTGCGAATCTCGGCAATCGACACCTCAATCTTGGGACCTCGGGCAGCGGCCAGCAGTTCCTGTTCCAGGTTGGCCATACGGCGTTCTCTGTCCTGGCGAATCAACTCCCGGACATATTCGCTCGGCGTGCCCCAGTCTCCGGATGCAACCTGGTCTTCAACGTAGGCTTTGAGAACTTGGGGTAAAGAGATGTTTAGAGACGTCATTGGCATATCTTCATATTATGTCATTTCATGAAGGCGTTCAAGGGCAGTAGGGGCGGCCCTTATGGCCGCCCTAGGGCAACCATGAGGGTTGCCCCTACGAAGGCTCGCTCCATCGCGCGGACAGAAATCCGTGTCGTCGGGATACGTTCTCTGGCATTGGGGCAGGCGCGCATCGGGCTCCTTGGCAAGTCTAAGTAGCTGCCCGGTGTCGCGTATAATACTATAGCTATCAGGAAGGGTACGACTGCCCGAGCACTATGTAGCGCCGCTAGAACGCTACCCGCGAATCCCGATCTCCTGCATCAGCTTGTCGGTTTCGCGGTAGGCTTCCGCCACCCACTCGACAATCTTCGCGGGCTCGGGTGAATACTCGAGTTCGATGCTGATGACGCCCTTGAATTCAGTCTTCTTCAGTTGCGCAAGGTAGGGCCGGAAATCCACCACTCCGCGCCCCGGCGGCAAATCGCCGTGCTTTTTTCCGTCGCAATCGGAAAAGTGGACGTGGGCAATGCGTCCCTGCAAGTTGGGAATCTCTTCCGCCGGTGTATGGGCCAGCGCCAAGTGCGAGATGTCCAGATTCGCGCGCACGGCGGGATGATGGAGGTCATCCATAAAGCTCACCATTTTCCCGAGCGTATTGATGATGGACTGATGGAACGGCTCGAGTTCGATGGCGATTTCGATGCCCAACCCCTTGGCATAGTCGCCCAACTCCGACACGGCTTCCACCGCCCATTTCCATTGGTCGCGGGGGGCGATGACTTCCTGTTGCCAGATGTATTCTCCCAGCACCAGCAACAGGTTTTTGGCCTCGAGCTCGTAGACCAGCTCCAGATGTTTCTTGGCGCGCTCAACGTGGAACCGGCGCACCGGTCCATTGAAATCCGCAATCCCCAGCGCGCAGCAGCACACGCTGATGACGGGCAGCCCCACCTCGCGGCAGGTGTCCTTGATCAGCCTCCGCTCTTTTATATCGATCTCCAGGGGATCAGCGAAAATATCGATGGTATCAAAGCCGATCTCTTTCGTTTTATGAATGCCTTGCGCGGTCCCCACGGGGGAACCCAACCAGGCTGAATTAATGAGTCCGAGTTTCATGCGTGTTCCTCCTTGATTTCCGCCGGCCGCACCGGCCGATGCTGGTCGAGTGAACGGTAGCAGGCTTCGACCAGCGCGATCGTGTTGAGATTGTCCCGCCCGCTGAGGACGGATTCCCGGCCCTCTTCCAGGCTGCACAAGAGTTCTCCCATGGTGCCCTCAAAGGCGTCGGGAAACCAAACCTGCGGCCAGGTGGGCGAGAACCAGTAGCCGGGCTCTAGCTGGGTGGTGAAGCGAATGGTGCTGGGAACGCGCGCAGGATAGCCCGGCCAGCCGATCGTGCCTTGCGCCATCCCCGCGGTTCCCTCCACGCGCCACTTGATGTAGATGTCCGCCGCCCCCCCCTCGCGCGCCGGTCCGGTCCACACGTCATCCCAGGCGGCGGCGCGCAAGCCATTCGCGTATTCCAGGATGTAAAGCACAATGCCGTCGCGGTGAGGGAAGTCCAACCGAGGGTCCTGGCGCGCGCTTGCATACACATACTCGGGATCACCGAAGAGATAGCGGAACGAATCCAGGTGATGGATGCTCATGAAGACCAGCGTCACCTGGCCGTAATCCTTTGCCCAAGGTTGCCAGTGTGGGATGGCACGCATATCGACCGTGGCGAGCACGGGTTCTCCCAAATACCCTCGCCGCAGCACGGTCTTCAGAGCGCGGATCGAATGGTCGTAGCGCATGTTTTGATTCACGCAGAATCGCACGCCTGCCTGCTCGCAAGCCACGACCATTTCTTGCGCTTCCCGGTAATTGGTCGCTAGCGGTTTCTGCGCCAGGATCCCGCGGATGTGCTGGTGTTGAAGCGCCGCGTGCACAATGGCCGGTTGCGCAGCGGGCGGAACCGCGATGTCGAGAACCTCAATCCGGTCGTCCGCCAAGAGTTCCTGCCACGCGTCATAGACCGTCGGGATGCCGCGCAATTCCGCGGTGTCGCGCGCCTGCGCAGTGTCCTTGGCGGCAATCGCCACCACCTTGAAGCCCGCGTTCTTGTAAGCAACGAGTTGAATATCGCGCATGATAAAGCCTGCTCCAATGGCGCCAATCCGATAATCTTTCTTGCGAGGAGGAACAGGCAGGTGCTCCAAATTCAGATCAATGTTCATTCGATACGCTCCGTGCGTTCGGCCTGCGAGGTCGTCGAGGGTACAAGCCGCAGGGCCGGAAAGCGGGCCCTGCATTGCAATAACGTAAATTCTTGTTTTTTGAGCAACATTTTGCGACTTATGTGGGGCGACCCCCCCTGCCTATTTAAGACACGTCATGGTTTGAGCCTGCGCGAAGCGCCTTGGAGTGCGGTAGCAGCAGCTACCGCCTTCCGCCTTTTGTTCATACCGCAATCGCGCAACAGCCCGAACGAGGAAGGCGGTAGCTGCTGCTACCGCACTCCAAGGCCGGCTTCGCCGGCATGAAGGGCGCCCACATCGAACTCCCACCCACAAGACACGTCCGCTTGCGGCTCCGCCGCGCTGTGCTACCCGGGTGGTCGCCGGCGCAGAGATTTTACGCCGGGCGGCGACGGAAAGCACTGCCTTCTTTTCCACCACTTTTCTATTTTTGTATCGCCCCCCTTGCGGCGCGCGTCACATCCATGCCGCCCGGCCTTTGATATACTTCCTCCTGCCAGCCAAAGAATCACCCCATCAGGAGGACCCGATGAAATGCAAGCCGTTTGTGAGAACGCCTCGCCTTCTACTGGTTTTTCTTTTCCTCACTGGGTTCTGCCCTCCGGCGATGGCGGCCCCGCCGCCCGCCCCACAGGCCGGGAAAGTTGACCAAGTCACGTTTGTTCACTGCGGCACGCTGATTGACGAGGTATCGGATGAGCCGCGCCAGAACGTGCTGGTGGAAATCGCGGGAGGCCAGTTCCGCGCCGTCACGAAATACAAGCCTGACTTTGGCAAGCCGGCCGGCGCGGCTTTCATCGACCTTGCGGCAGAAACCTGTCTGCCCGGCCTGGTGGATTCGCACACGCATATCCTTCTGCAAGGCGACCAGAAGCCGGGACAGTACGCCGAGCAGATTCTGAAGTGGTCGCTGCCTTACCGCACCATCCTGGGAACGCAATCGGCGCGCCGCGCGCTGGAGTACGGGTTCACCACCATCCGCGATGTGGAAACCGAAGGCGCCTACTATGCGGATGTCTCCATTCGCGACGCCATCAAGCAAGGTGTGATTCCCGGGCCGCGTATGGTGGTAGCGACGCGCGCGCTCGACGTAACGGGCGCCTACGCCATACTTGGTTATGACCCAGCTTTGAAGCTGCCGCACGGCGTCCAGGTGGTGGACGGAGCCGATGAGTGCCGCAAAGCGGTGCGTGAGCAGATTGGCAACGGGGCCGACTGGATTAAAGTTTACGCCGACCAGCGTGTTTCCACTGCGGACGGCGTGGTGCACAGCATTCCCACCTTCACACCCGATGAGTTGCACGCCATTGTGGATGAGGCGCACCGCGAACATCACAAAGTGGCGGCGCACGCCATGGGGTTGGAAGGCGTCCACAATGCGTTGGGGGCGGGCGTGGATTCCATCGAGCACGGCGCCTACATCTCTGACGATGACCTGAAGACCATGGTGGCGCATGGAACTTGGTACGTCCCGACGCTCTACATCTTCATTTACGCCGAGGAAATCCATCAGGCGGGCGGCTTTCCGGGATGGAAAGGTGGGGTGGAGATTCACGCCGAGACGTTTCAGCGGGCGCTCAAGGCGGGAGTGAGAATCGCCTTCGGCACCGACGTGGGCGGCTTCGAGTGGACCATCAACCCGGCGAAGGAGTTTCCGCTGATGGTGAAGTACGGCATGACGCCTGCCCAAGCCCTGCATGCGGCCACAGTTTCCGGCGCGGAACTGGTCGCCATGAAGAACCAAATTGGTTCGGTAGAAGCAGGTAAACTTGCGGACTTGGTTGCCGTTTCAGGCAATCCCCTGAGCGATATCCGCGTCCTTGAAAACATCAACTTCGTGATGAAAGAGGGAGTGGTCTACAAGCTGCCCGGCTTGCCGGATAGGCATTGACGGCAAGCCGGCGTGATCCGCCAGATTATTTTGTGCGGGAGCGCGCTGGGGAGCGCGCCGGTGCTTTGGCTGCGGCTCGGCGGAGATCGACTTGGTTTTCGATGACGGACTTCAAATTTTGCAGGTAGAAAACCCAGGACTTCACGGCCTTGTCGAGGGCATCGGCGGAGGTAAACCCCTGGAGCTCCAGTTGAACGAGTGTGCGCCCCCCTTGCGGAGAGAGTTTAAACCGCACCTGGGTTTCTGCCTCATCGGTGGGATGCTTCCAGGTGATGGCCAGAGTATTGGTGGCCATGAATTCCGTCACCACTCCATCCACGGGTTCCTGATTCTTCCAGCGGAAATGGTATTTGCCTCCAAACTGCGGCTCCAGGATGGCTTGATCGGCGAGCCACGCGGTCAGCTTTCCCTGATCGGAAAGATAGCTGAAGACGCTAACCGCGTCGCTGGCAACAAAGATCTGCAAAGTGGCCGAGCGCATCACGGTTACCGGTCCGGTGTCCGGAGGCTTAACGGGTCGCCTGGCGTGCTGCTGCGTAGCGCCGTTGCTCCAGGCGCCCAACAAGAAAACCAGAGCAAGCAATTTTGGCATCATCGGCGGGCCTCACTTATCCCCCGGCGGGAAGGATTCGCGAGGGATTGTAAAGCAAACCGCTGGACAGCGCAACGCGCATTGCACTTCCCGCCTTGGGATGCGTCGCGGGGCATCGTATAATCAGCAGCCGGTTGAAAGGGGGCAGTCATGGATCGCCAAACGGCGTGGGAACTCCTTTGCGAGTACACCAAGAACGAGAATTTGCGGAAGCACGCGCTGGCCGTGGAAGCCTGCATGCGCGCCTATGCGCGCAAGTTCGGCGAAGATGAGGAGAAGTGGACAGTGGTCGGATTGATCCACGATTTCGATTACGAGATATATCCGAACGCTCCCGACCACCCGCTGAAGGGGAGCGAGATTCTCAAAGGAAAAGGAGTGTCCGAAGAGATACGCCGCGCCATTCTCGGCCACGCCGATTACACAGGCGTTCCACGCGACACGCTTTTGGCCAGAGTGCTTTTTGCCTGTGATGAGGTGGCGGGCTTCATTACGGCTTGTTCATTGGTCCGGCCCGACCGGATCGCGAGCCTGGAAGCGAAGTCAGTGCGAAAAAGGATGAAGGACAAAGCCTTTGCCCGCTCCGTCAGTCGCGAGGACATTACGAAGGGCGCGGAAGAGTTGGGCGTTCCGCTGGATGAGCACATCACGTTTTGCATTACCGCTATGCGCGAGATCGCCGATCAACTGGGCCTGGCGCCCCATTAGGTGTCAGGTGACAGGTGCCAGGTGTCAGGGAAAAACCCAAACCGTGAGACCTGAAACCCGGCACCTGACACCTGAAACCTGCTAGCTCGCAGGGGGAAGGCCGGAACCGAACCCACCATCCACAATCACGGATGAGCCGGTCATGTAAGCCGCTTCGTCGCTGGCCAGAAACACGGCCACGCGCGCCACTTCCTCCGGGCGGCCGATTCTCTTCAAGGCCTGAAGCTTGGCCGCGGTGGCGCGAGCTGCGGCCGGGTCAGGCTGCTCTTCGAAGTATCCCCACGCCATGCCGGCATCGATGTAACCCGGGCAAATACAGTTGACGCGAATGCCATCCTTCCCATGGTCAATCGCCATCGCCTTGGTCAGGGCGATGATCGCACCCTTCGTCGCGCAATAGCCCGCGCACATCGGCTCAACGAAAAATCCGTTCACGGAGGCCATGTTGATGATGTTTCCGCGGGTCTTGCGCAAGTGGGGCAGGAAGAATTTCGAACACAGGAAGATGCCGCCGAGATTCACGGCCATCTGGTGGTTCCACTCTTCCACGGTCGTCTCTTCCAAAGTCTTGCTGACCTGCACGGCAGCGTTGTTGAACAGGACGTGAACATCACCGAAAGCTTGCACGGTTTCGCGAACCAACCGCTGCACGGAATCGGCGTCCGCCACGTCCACCTCCACTGCCCTCGCCACGCCGCCGCCGCCGGCAATTTCCCGCGCCGTTTCCTGCGCTCCCGAAAAATTAATATCCGCCACCACCACCCGCGCGCCATCCTTGGCGAACTCCTGCGCTGACGCCCGGCCAATTCCTGCGCCGGAACCGGTGATGACCACGACGCGGTCCTTGAGCTTCATGCTTCCTCCACATTCCCGTTCGGCATCACACGAGGGGCTGCCGGCGGGCTCACAATTCTACCTTCTGAAGATAGGTCGGCACCGAAACATCCCAATGGAGTTGCTGCGCAATGCGTTGCCGCAGCGCTTCGCTCGCCATGGGTTCACCGTGAACCATAAAGGTTTTCTCCGGCGCTTTGGCGAACCGCTGGAGCCAGGCAAGGATTTCCCCATAATCCGCATGGGCGCTCAGGTTCTCGATGGTCTCAATGCGCGCCCGCACGCGCACTTGGTGGCCGTACATCTTTATGTTTTGGGCGCCCGATTGGATCGCCCGCCCGCGCGTTCCCGCCGCCTGAAAACCTACAAACAGTACCGTGTTGCGATGGTCCGGCAGGCAGCGTTCTAGGTGATGAACCACGCGGCCGCCCGTCGCCATGCCGCTCGCCGAGATGATGACCGTCGGGTAGCGCACGTCGTTGAGCTGCTTCGATTCGTCCACGGTCTTGTCGAAGTGCAGATTGGGCGGGGAGAACGGCTTGTCTCCCTGTGCTTCCAGCGTCTCTAATTCGAGGCTATGGTCCTCTTGGTGCTTTTCGTAAAGATGGGTGACGTCGATCGCCATGGGGCTATCGACGTGAATCGGCAGCGAGGGCATCCTCTCCGCCTCGATCATCTCGCGAAACAGGTAGAGCAGTTCCTGCGTGCGTCCCACGGCGAAGGAGGGAATCAGCACCGTCCCCCCATGGCCGGCGGTGTCCTCCACAATCGAACCCAGGCGCGCGCCAATGTCCCCCTTCGGATGCAGCCGGTCGCCGTAGGTGGATTCCAGCAGCATGTAATCGAACCCGTCTTCTGGCACCACGGGTTCAGGAATGATTAACTGCGGAAAGCGGCCCAGGTCTCCGGAGAAGAGCAGTTTTTTCGCGGTTCCGTTTTCCCGGACCGTCACTTCGATCATGCGCGCGCCCAGGATGTGTCCCGCGAAAAAGCCGCGTACCGTGAAGTGTGGCGAAATCTCCAGCGGCTCCAGCGCGTTCACCGCGCGGATGTATTCGAGCGACTTGACGGCTTCCTCATAGGTGTAAAGGGGCAGGGCCGGGGCGTGTTTGCTGAACCCTTTCTTGTTTGCAAAAGCCGCATCTTCTTCCTGGAGATGGCCGGAATCCGGCAGCACGATTTTGGCGAGGTCCACGGTAGCCGAAGACGCCAGGATCTGTCCGCGAAAGCCGTCCTTCACCAATCGCGGAATGTAACCGACGTGGTCAAGATGGGCGTGCGTCAGCAAGAGCCATTGGATGCTCGCAGCGGGCACGGGCAGTGGATTCCAGTTGCGCAGCCGCAGCTCCTTGGCGCCCTGGAAGAGTCCGCAATCGACCATCAGGCGCTCGCCGCCGGCTTCCAGCAGATACTTCGAACCGGTTACCGTGCCCGTCGCGCCGAGAAAAGTTAGGGTAGACATGAATTGTCCTTTGCGCGTAGTCCTAGAGTTGCGGAGCTTGGCAGATGATGTTCAAGCCTGGAATACCTTCGAAGTGGCGACGATTGTGAGTGATCAAGGGAAGTCCGTGCCTCACGGCACAAGCGGCGATCCAAAGGTCGTTATCACCAATGACTTTGTGAGAACCGCTTGGATTTCTTAACGCAGATTTGAGTCTTGCGTAGGTCCTACAAACATCCAAGTCGTACCGGACGACGGTCGTCGCTCGGATCGTTTCTTCCATGAGTCTGAGCCTCTCTGCTTGCCACTTCTTGCCTTCGGCCCAAAAGTAGAGTTCGCCAATAGTGACATAGGAGATAACCACAATTCGATCCAAAATGTGGGGCCGATAAATGCTTGCTCGGGTGTCCTCTTGACGAAGCAGGAAGGAGAAAACATCGGTGTCGAGGATGACTTCGTCCATGGGGTGGGCCGCCTAAGGCTCGCGGAGCCGGTAGATTTCGGCAAGCATCTCGTCCACATCCTCATCGGCTGGGATGACACCTGCGAAAACGCGGATGTCCTTAACAGGGCCCACGCCCTGTTCACGGGCCAACTCTGCAATGGATTTTCCCTTGAAGAAGTCGCTGTCCTCAAGCAAAAGGGTGTAAGCCGGCAACCGGCCGCCAAGCGTTCGTCCTTTGGCAATTACTTCCTCAGATGGCCTAGCCCAAGGGGTTTCAACTATCACAAACTCAGTGTTAGTCGCCATCTATTCGCCCTCCTGATCGACTACCATAAGTGTGTCCGCTAAATTGACAGGTTCTGAATCCTCCATGACCTGTTCCAACTTAAGTGCATATTCGCCGGGCTGCTTGAAAAGGTTCGTAGTGAGGGCCCAAATCCCTTGCACGGGGCCAAGCTGTGAAAATGAATCACGCCAGTACCTGTCAATTTCACTGATGGGTTGGTCGATATGAAAGACTCTCAATGTAATCGTACACGGCTCTTGAACAACAATCTTATAATAAACAAAGAAGAGCTTATCATCCCTGGGAGTCCGCGGTGCGATGATCCGATCGAACAGGCCCTGAAGGGCGACCTTCCCATCGTGGCCTCTGGTTGCATTCTCGCACAGCAGGAACGCCAGCACCTTGCATTTCGCCATATCGAAACCATACCAAATAAGGCTTGCGGTATCAAATCACCACCGACTCCTGATACTCGCCGAAGACTCGGCGTAGGGCGTCGGAGATTTCCCCCACGGTGGCGTAGGCCTTGACGGCATCGACGATAGCCGGCAGCAAGTTGCGGTCGGTGCGCGCGGTCTCTTCCACGGCTCGGAGCGTTGCTTCCACGCGCGCGGCGTCGCGGCGGGCTCGCAGCTTGGCCAGACGCTCCACCTGGGTGCGCTCGATTTCGGGATCAATCCGGAAAGGAGGTAGCGCAGGGCCCGCTGTCCGGCCCTGCGGCCTTTCCCTGCCGGAAGAGTTAGTCTCATCCACGTACTGGTTCACGCCCACCACCACACGGTTGCCCCTCTCGATGGCTTTCTGATATTCGTAGGCCGCCTGCTGGATTTCGCGCTGCACGTAACCCGATTCGATGGCGCGCACCATGCCGCCCAGGGCTTCGATCCTACGCAAGTACTCCTGGGCCTGGGCTTCGATCTCATCGGTGAGTTTTTCGATAACGTAGGAGCCCCCCAGCGGATCGACGGTGTTGGCAACGCCGCTTTCCGCGGCCAGAATCTGCTGCGTGCGCAAGGCCAGTAGCGCGGAAGCTTCCGTGGGCAAGGCCAGAGCTTCGTCGCGAGCATTCGTGTGCAGCGATTGCGTCCCGCCCAGCACCGCCGCCAGCGCCTGGAGCGTGACGCGCGCGATGTTCACGTCGGGCTGCTGCGCGGTGAGCGTGGAGCCGGCGGTCTGCGTGTGGAAGCGGAACATCCACGAGCGCGGGTCCTGGGCTTTGAAGCGCTCCCGCATGATCCGCGCCCACAGCCGCCGCGCGGCGCGGAACTTGCTGATTTCTTCCAGCAGATCGTTGTGTGCATTCAGGAAGAAAGAGAGGCGCGGCGCAAATTCGTCTACCGCCAGGCCCCGTGCCAGCGCCGCTTGCACGTAGGCAATGGCGTCGCCCAGCGTGAACGCCACTTCCTGCACGGCGGTCGAGCCCGCTTCGCGAATGTGATAGCCGCTGATGGATATGGTGTTCCACTCGGGAGCGCGGTCGCGGCAGAAGGCAAAGATATCCGTCACGATGCGCAGCGCGGGAGCGAGCGGATAAATGTAGGTGCCGCGCGCGATGTATTCTTTCAAAATATCGTTCTGAACCGTTCCCGACAACCGGGTGAGATCGGCGCCTTGCTTTTCGGCCACGGCGAAATAGAGCGCCAGCAAAATCGCCGCCGTGGCGTTGATGGTCATCGACGCCGAGACGCGCTCGAGAGGGATTCTCTCGAAGAGCATTTCCATGTCTTCGAGTGAGTCGATGGCCACGCCCACGCGGCCCACTTCACCGCGCGCCAGGGGGTGGTCGGAGTCGAGGCCAATCTGCGTGGGAAGATCGAAAGCCACGGAGAGGCCCGTTTGCCCTTGCGAGAGCAGATAATGGTAGCGCGCATTCGATTGGCGCGCTGAGCCGAAACCCGCATACTGGCGCATCGTCCAGAGGCGGCTGCGATATAGCGATGGGTAGACGCCCCGCGTGTAAGGGTATTCACCCGGGTAGCCGGCCTCATTCTCGTAGTCCCAGCCGGCAAGGTCCCCAGGCGTATAGAACCGCTTGAGCTCCAGCCCCGAGCCCGTGACGAATTTCGTTTTGAGTTCTTTGTCGTTTTGCATTGCCGGTAGCGCAGGGCCCGCACTCCGGCCCTGCGGTTCTTCAAGTAAACCTGGAATAGCCGCAGGGCTGGAGGGCGAGCCCTACGCTATATTTTCTCTGGCGTGCGGTCAACGCACGCTTCGCGCCTTTACGTAAGAGTAAAGGCAAAGGATCGCCAGTAATACGGTGAGCCCCCCATATAAATCGAAGTAGAGCAAACCTGCATCAGGTGCTTTCCGGTACGCCAACCATTCCGAGAGGGCCTGTGCGCCGACCAATGCCGTCAAGAGCATAAAGGCCAGCGCGATGAGCATGTGAAACAACCGCTTCGCGTTGAGAAACCAGTAATGGAACAGACTTCCGAGTCGACTCAAAGCCTTCCTTTCCTGCCCGGCGCGGGCTCTTCCCATTCCCGGTACGTTATCGTAAGGACAAACCGCGGTGCAGTCAAATGCGGGCTTGTCCAAATCAGCGAACTCTTGGAGCGGGCAACGCGGCTCTGCCGCCTGCTGTGCGGAAAGGCTGCGCCTTTCCGTGGCGCTTGTGCCCTAACCAACCTCCTCCGCCCAGGCTGGAAGGCTGAGCCTTCCAGCCTGCGCGGAGCAAGAGGTATGATGCGGGCCTAGCCGGAAAGCCAGAGGCTTTCCGCACAGCAGGCGGCAGAGCCGCTGGCCACCACCCGCGCGAATGAACGCGATTTGGACCGGCTTGGTCAAATGCCGGTCGCGTCTCCCGTGGCGCCTTGGGTGCGCACATACCAATCCGGGCCGGACGGGCGCTGGAAAATTGGCTTTTGATTTCACGCGGTTACGTGCGGCAACCAGCTTTTGCCTTGACGTCTATCAACGGCAATCCTAGAATGAGTTTGCAAGCCAGCCTCGAACTTTCAGGTGAGCCTTGGAGCTGGACGATAATTTCAAACGCCTGATCAAAGAATTGGGCGACGCCATCAACGAATCTCTCTCCGATTCCGAGCGGATCGCGGATGTCATGTTGCGCATCCGCAGCGCCGGCTACGACCTCTTCCTCGTTTTGGAAGTCACCATCGGCTTCAACAAGCGCGGCGAGATAAACTTGGTGCATCGCCAGAAACTCAACGCCGACGGCCGGCCCGATCCCGAATTCCGCCTGACCACGCAAGACACACAATTCCTTCGCGCCCTGAAAATCGTTGTGGATGAAGACCTTGACTCCTAATTAAGGTTTTGAAGCCTGCTCAAGAATGTCATCCTGAGGGGCGTGCCCCCTCCAGATTGACGACGCGCGGGTGCCGCTGGGGTATCGGGCATGAGAAAAGCCCACCGTCAGCACTGCGCTGACCATGGCTACCCCCTTGTGCTGTCGGGTTGCCACAGGGCGTGCCGTAAAGCGGCGTCTGGTAGGCCTCGGACAAACCCGACGCCCAAAGGGCGTGAGCTACTCTTGCCGGAACCGCAACCCTTTTGCCCAGCTCACTATTTCACCGAGAAGCTCCGCCAACTCGCCCAAATTGGCGACCAATATGTACGCTGGAGTTGACCCGAAGAAATTGCGAATATGAAACTCTACAGTTCGCTCTCGCTCATAGAAGGGGAGACCCTCCTCGACTCGACGCAAGTCGTGCTTGCCGTGGGCCATTTGAAACCGTTGCCACTTCCAGTCGACTTGTTCCAAGCTCCTGGGACACCGAACCAGTACTCGTGGGGCCAGCGTTGTTACCTCCTCCAGGGGAAGCTGGGAGTCGCCATCAGCGCTCAGGAGCTGCTGATGGACCCCGGGCTTCAGGATTCGCATTTCGGCGTTTGTCACGAGGATTGGAACAAAGACCAAGGCCCGCGGCTGATCCCATTGCTGTGTAAACATGCGAAACCGTTCGGTAGCTACGTGGTGCAGGCAGTCTCGTAGCTGGTGTTGTGCCGTGGCAAGCATCGGCATTCTCCGCTGATCCTTCGTCCGTTTTCCATCCTCGATATCTCGTTCGGAGATGCCAAGAATCGCTCCCCGCACACATTGGGTCACTTCTCGCGTTTGGATCGATGGCTCTGGAGTTTTTGCTTGCCACAACGCCGGACGCCAATCATCGAAAGGATAAACAGCCTTGGGGGAAGCATCGGGCATGAAGACCCAGATGAATTCCTTGGGGCTGCAATACTTGCATTCCGTAAGTAGGTAAAGTTGAACGCTCCGCTGATCGAGAGGGTCACGCGACGTTGGTACGGATGCCACGAAGTCCACTGAACGCTGGGTCTCGCGCCCGTCCTCATTGAGCGCGGTGAACTCGTATTCAGGTTCGATCCAATCAGCGGCAAGGCCCTGGGTTAGGAAATCGTAGACGGCCATCTCGAGCGGAATCCCCGTTGTAAGGATTGCCCTGGGCCTGGACTCTCGCTTTCTGTTCGAGTCTGAGCCTTCCGACATCTCGCAGCCTCCTGCGGTGCTGTCGCCCTGCCGTTCCGCCTCCGCCGGTTTTGGGACTGCCCCGTTGCTGGAGAGCGCTGAGCGAGAGGTAGGCAGCGGCGCGAGACCTTCGGCGCTAGGCGACACAAATGATATCGGCTTGCCGATAAAGCGCTCCTCTATCAAGGCGAAAAGGAACGCTATTGTCGCCGGATTCAACCTGCCTTCTCCAAAATGAAGAGTCGTCTTGTGCATCTCTTCTCTCAAAGCTTGGCGGGCTTGCTCCGTCTCGATATTCTTGAACTCTGCTCCTGCGAACGGCTCCCTCCCGAAGATCCTCTCAAACTCTCGGACTCCACGTGTGACCCAGTATGTGTCATAGAACGGGGCGCATGACGCCCGGAGCCAGATCCACATAAACCGTGCGTCCCGGACGTTGGGTGCCTCCTGATGGCACCTGCCGCAGAGCAACACGAGGTTTGACGGCTCGTTCGGTCCGCCAAGAGATTCGGGAATAATGTGGCACCGGTCCAAATGTGACTTGTATCCGCATCGCCAACAACGCTCAAGTGCATCCGCCCAGTCCACACCCAGCCCGCACTCGGTCTCGCGGGCTGCCCAATACTCGACGATCTCCTTGTGTTTGATATTCGTTGCTGGCATCTGCTTCCCACTTGGCTTACCTTCCGATTAAACCTCCACTCAACAAGCTAGTATATCGTTTCATTAAACTATAACCGTATTGCTGGTCGTCAGTGGATCAAACTTCTTCCAGCGGTGAACAACCGGTTCGGCGTTGATTTCCGCGATGCCTTGGAGGACGCGGCTGCGGAGTTCTTGCCAGGACTGAACCCGGATGTGCCGCAAGAACGTGCGCGCCAT
>Ga0187849_1003420_pt1 | contig 14003 bp, 13 predicted proteins | sample June2016WEW_4_10_2_FD_132412 | JGI IMG/M metagenome (GOLD analysis project Ga0187849, IMG submission 132412) | Peatland microbial communities from SPRUCE experiment site at the Marcell Experimental Forest, Minnesota, USA - June2016WEW_4_100 | ecosystem: Environmental > Terrestrial > Soil >... | reverse complement strand
GTTGTGCGCCAGCGCTCGCAGGCCGAATCGAAAATCGAACGCTCGAAGACGCAGTTGAGGGGCATGGTCTCGGGAGATCTATCGCTGGCCTTGGCGCGTGAGCCCACAACCCAGCAGTCGATCCTCGAACTGGTCGTCCTGCTCGAGAACGAAGAACGCCACGAGGAAGCCGCGAAGAAACTGGCGCTGGCAGCGGAGGTTGCACCAGAACTTTTCACCCTGTTGGCCAGGGAGGTCATTGCAAGCCATTTCTCAAGCCTTGAGCACGGCCCAGATTGCGTTGCTTGTCTGCGCGCGATTGGCCGTCGGGAGGGCAAACCTCTGCCGGAGGCCGTGGCTGCCGCCGAGAAGTGCCTGCTTGAGCGTGGATTTGGTGACGAGGCTTGCTGGGTCTTGGCCGACCACATCGCGGCCACCGGTGAGGTTCCGCGGCGAGAGGTCGTCCACGCCATTGCCGCAAGCCAGTATTACTATCGTTCACTCTTCGCCTCAAGACGGAATCCCAAATACCCGGGCGGCGCTGCTGCCCTGGTCCGGATCGCTAGACGGAACCCGGGGCTCATGATCGGCGTGTTGAGGGAAAGGCTCCGAATCAATGACAAGAGGATCCGAGTCAATACGGCGACGCTCATCCGCAAGCTCGTCCGCCTGGTTCGCCCATTGACACTGGAGATGGTCGTGCCTCTCATCGAGTCGCTGGAGTTGGATGATGACCATTACGAGCATTCCGCCGACTCGGAAGCCTGCCAAACCCTGGCCGAGATCTACCGCGTATACCCCGAGGAGACGCAGCGGCGCATGACAGACGCCTGCAGATACCTGTCTTCCGAGGCCAAGGAGATCTTGTTCAACGTGCATCGCCTGGTCGTTCTTGAGGTCTTTGAGCGCATGAACCGGGCATGGAAGCCAAAGGCTGAGCGACAAAAGGCCGCATTGCGTAACCGGGATGCGGTCTGCCTGGATGTACTTGTCCCCGCCTTGACGGATGCCCTGCACAGCCAAAGCTCGAGCCCAAAAGCGCGCAAGCAGGCCGTCGAGGCGCTGTCATCGTTGGCCTCCGACGCTCCGCGATTGTTGCGTGGCAATTTGGATTCCTTTTTCGGCGCTCTGGCCATGTTGGCGTTGCAAGAAAAGGAGGCCTCCGAGCAAAAGGCAGAGCCCGGACCGATGGAGGAACTCCATCGCCACTCCAGAATCCAGGAGTTTGCCGGCGTTTCGGCAAAACTGGTCAAGTTGCTCAAGGAACTGTGCGAGGAAATGCCCTCCGAAATCTTCACGCGGGTCCAGCAGATGGTTTCCCAGCTTTCCAATGCTGAAATCCATGAGGAGGTCCTGAAGGCGCGCCTAATTTCGTTGTACGGGGAGCTCGGTGGAATTGACGCGACCGCAACGTCGGTCATCCCGGAGCTTTACCGAGCTCTGATGGACTTCTCATCGGTGAAAGTGCGCGGGGTAGCCATTGACACGGTGACTGAAATCCTGCGCTACACCCCACATCTAATCCCCGACAACATGCGGGAGATGCTGGTTCTATCTCTCAATGACCCGTACAAGTACATTCACCAAGCGGCCGTTCACGCGGTCGAGCGCATTCAACCGGAGAGCGAGGAGCAGGCCATTGAGATCGTCGGGCGGCTGTTGGTCGTCTATCGCGCATACGAGAAAGAGGACCCTTTTTTCCGCCTGGATGTGGTGAGATGCCTGGCGAGGATTTGCAGGCCCTATCCCAGGCTCATCGTGAGCTTCGCCATGCCGACCATTCTCCGTCTCGCCAACGACGAGGAGGAGATGGTTGCCGAGGATGCGCTTGAGGAACTCGAGTCTTTGGTGAGAGGCGTACCCGAGCTTGCCCCGGTGTCTGTGGCCGAAGTGCTCCGTTTCCTGGGACGAAGCCATCGAGATCGCATGAACCAGGACCAGCATTCCTCCCGCCATCGCTTGTTTTTCTCCCTCTTTGACCGAGATGCCCAGGCAATCGCGGAGAACCTGGTGGAGATTCACAAGGCCGCGATTGCCCACGCCGCCGATGATCCCTGGGAGGCGCTGCGGCTCGTCTCGTTGCTGCTGCACTTTGAATTCTACGATCAGGCGGCCGAGACGGCACGGACGATAGCCGAAGCGCAGCCGAAGACTCGCGCCTTCGAACATAGCGCAGCAGCGGCCACGATTCTCAGCGGCATCGCCCGGGCTGAGGCCAGAGTGTCCGGTGGACAGGGAGACGCCGGTCGTCGGGTCTTACGCGAAATTGCCCCTCTGCTCGAAGAAAAGAATGAAAACTCGAACGGATCTCGAGCCAGCACTGTGGTCAGCGCATTGTCGCTGGCGGACAAAATTGCTGAGCACCTGCGCGGAATATAGCCTTTCGTCGGCAGGGAAGGCCGCCGACGAGATCGAAGCAGCGATCAGGGAACTCGACGCCGTTCAGCGCCGGCTTTCCGACGATGACATGGGCGTGATTTCCGCCGTGGCCGCGCTCTTCCAGGGGTTTGCCGAGTTGTGCCGTTGGGTTGACGCCAGCCTGCGCGGGGAGGCAAACTCGGAGCGGCATCTAACAGCGGCGCGGGCAAAGGCGGCGCTCGCCGGCGAGCACCTCGGCCGGCCCATTCCACAGGGGAAGTTCAGAGCGGCGGCCCAGCAGGTAATTCAAGGCATTTCGCAAGTCCGGGCCTTCGATTCAGTCAAGGGCGTTGCCAAGCTGCTCTTGTGCATGCCGGCGCCGCCGATGCTCGTTGCCGCAGAGGACCCCTACGCATTCTCGCCTGCCGTTGAGAGCGCCGACGCTACCCCTCCGCATACCGCCGGGGAGAAACACAAGGAACCGCTAGTCGCCAAAGTGATGCTCGAAATCGACCGGCAGCCCTGGAGCACGCCCCAGGTTATCCGGGCAAACCAGATTTATGGACTGAGCGCGAAGATCGCCATCCCCCGGTGGCCCGATGAGACGGATCTTTTCACTATCGAATATGTCACTACCCTTCCGAAGGAACATTACCGCATTACCGAATTCCGGATTGAGCGTTCGAGCCTCGGGCCATCACGCGAGGTGGAGACGTCAGGGCACATCGAATTTCCCGTTGGCCAAAGTCTGCTCAGCGACCCTGTGATTATCCAATTGCTGGCGTCATTCCGGTCCTCGACCGATCCGAAACTGGTCAAGCCGGCAGCGGTGATCGGTTACCATAAACTCCGCGTCCGGATCTCGGACCCGACACGCACGCCACTGCTCTCCAAATACCCGGCTCTCGATGAGCGCCTTGTCGAAGTGATCGATGAAATCAGCCGAACAACCCCGGGGGTGAATCAAGAGCACCTCGCTGATTTTGTCGCGTTGCTCGGAGGCACTGCGAAGTACATGGGGATCTGCCTCCAGCAAGCCGTATACAAAGAGGGGCAGGAAATCTCAGAGGGTCACTTCCAAAAGGACTTGCTGAAGCATCTGCGCTCGCAACTCGGGAGCGAGGTTCAGGAGGCCCCGAAGCAGGGTGGCGGCCCAACCGACATTCAATACCGCTCGGTGACTGCAGAACTGAAGGTCGAGCGGAACGTGAGGGATCGCGCCAAGATGGTCGATCGGTTCTTGGACCAACCGACGCAGTACTCCTCGGCGAACGGGGCTCAACTCGGGATCTTGTGCATCCTCGACCTGACGCCGAAAGAACGACCTCCTGCAAATCCGAAGAACAATATTCTGCTGAAAACTCCCAAAGTACATGGTTTTGCCGAGGGAACCCCGCCATATCCGACGAAAATCGCTGCCGTGATAATCGAGGGCAATCTGCGATTGCCGAGCAGCTACAGCAAGTGACGATGCGAGGGCCTTGACCCAGCCCGGTCCTCGTTGACCGCCACGCCGCGAGCGAAGTGGTTTGGGGGTGGAATCCGGTTGCCCTGACGGGCATTTCACCTAAAATCGCCCCCAGATGGGCCAGATATTCCAGTGGAAGCGCTTTTGGTGTCCCAAGGGGCAAGTCCCCATGCTGGACGAGGATGGGTACCTGGCTGACCCGGAGGCGCATCTGACTGACCTGTTTTTCCCGCGCGATTATAAGTCCAACGCTCGCGCCTGGGGCGAAATCGAAGAACTCCCCTGCCTGGTGCTCAGCGGAGAACTCGGCATCGGGAAATCGACGACCGTCGAAATGGAGGTTGGCCAGCAGGCCCCAATATCGAATCAGCCGCGGCGGAGCCTGCACTTGCGCCGGGATCTGAGCTGGATCGCCGACTGGAACCAACTCAAGCAGGACGTTTTTGAATCGACGGAATTCCGGGCGTGGTCGTCAGGGGAAAAGCCGCTTACCCTATTGCTCGACGAGTACGATGAATGCCTCACCCGCGTATCCACGCTGGGGGAGGGAATTGTCTCAGAGCTGAGAAAACACTGCCAGGCTGGCCGCCCACTTGCCAAAAGGGGATTGAAGCTGCGCATCGTATGCCGCAGTGGGCACTGTCGCTCGTCCCTCGAAGAAGACCTCCAACATTTGTTCGGCAAAGAAAACGTCGGGATGTTCTCCCTTGCCCCCTTGCGGAGGTGTGATGTTGAACAGGCAGCCAAGGAATCCGGCCACGATCCTGATGCCTTCCTGGCGGCGGTCGCGCAAGTCGGCTGTCAACCGCTTGCCAGCCGACCTGTAACGCTGGGCATGCTCTTGAAAACATACAGGTCCGGCGGATTCCCCGAACATACGCGCTCAGGGCTATACCGGGTTTGCCTGCTGGGCCTCTGCGATGAGGTGGTCGCCAGGCGGAAAGAGAGGGCGCAGTGGAAACTCCAGCCGGCGCTGCGGCTTCTTGTGGCTGGACGGCTCGGCGCCATGTCCGTGTTCTGCGATAGGCCCCGTGTTCTTATGCAAACCCCGAGTGCGAGCGCGCCCGGCCTCTTGCTTTTGGGGGACGCCTACGGTCAGTTGGAGAGCCATAATGGGCAGGAATTTCAGGTGGAGCCGATCCACATCGAGGAAACGCTCCGGACCGGCTTGTTTCTCGACGCCGGTGGGGGTGCTTTTGGTTGGGTGCACCCGTCGTATGCTGAATTCCTGGCGGCGTGGTATCTTTGCGAGCGCCAAGTAACGGTCGACCAGATTTGCAGGCTAATCGTCGCGCCAGAGGCTAATTCGCAGCGGGTTATTCCGCAACTAGAGGACACAGCCGTGTGGCTGGCGGAACTCCGACCGGAGATCTTCCGGCGGCTGTGCAAAGACAACACCGATATACTTCTGCGCAGCCATCTCGCGGCGGGTGACGAAACCAGTCGGGCCCAACTGGTCGCCTCTCTGCTGGAGTCAACCGGCCAATCAGCGGCCCGTCCGATCGACTGGACCCAAAACGAGTTGCTGGCTCGTTTGGGCCACCAGGGATTGGCCGACCAGCTGCGGCCGTATATTGCGGCAAAAGACCGTTCACCGGTTCAACGCGAGACCGCGATTCGGTTGGCATTGTTCAACGAAGTGAAGGCGCTCCAGGAGGAGCTTCAAATCCTGGCCTGCGACGAAGGGGAGTTGCTCCGCCTGAGGACGCTCGCAGGAGCTGCGGTGCTCAAGGTCGGGGATGATCGGACGAAGGCAAAGCTGAAACCCCTTGCGTTCGTGGATCAACACGAGGACCCCGAGGACGAACTGAAGGGGGTGGGCCTGCAGGCAGCGTGGCCCGGCTCGATGAGCGCAGAGGAGCTTTTCTCGGCGTTGACCCCGCCGCAGAATGAAAATCTTTCCGGCCTCTATCACGATTTTTTGTCGCGGCATCTGATCCGCGGCTTGAGCGACGCCGATATTTATGTCGGCCTGAAATGGGTTGAGGATCAGGGCCTGTTGTGCAAGCTGGATTCCACGCTCGATGGGCTCGTTGACGCGATCGTTCTGAAGGCTTGGCGCCTCGCGACCGGTCCAGCCGTGATGACTGCGTTCATCCGAGTGGCTGAGCAACGGCTCAGGAAACGGCGACCCATATTCGGCCGCGAGGATGAGCCGAGGATGATTGCCGAGTTAGCCAAAACGCCCGCCCTTCGTCATGACATAATATCGCGGTTGATCGACTGCTCGGAGGATCCCGGCGAAATCGCGTTCGGTCTGACTTGCTACCAGAACGGGCTCGTCAGAGAGGATGATTTCTCCTGGTTGCTCCAGAAACTTGAGGCGGAGAAACGGCCAAACCATCGCGTCGGCTGGACGGACCTCCTCCGAAGATGTTTTGACCCGGCCAGCGAGGAGCAGCGCGCGACAATTCGCCGGGTCGCTTCCATGAGCACCGACCTGACCAAGTTGCTTGAGGTGCCATTGCTCCAGGTGCAACGGTTTGAAAGCGGAGCCAACCAGCGTCCCCAACAGGACCGCCCCGCAACTGCACCGCATAACGAGGAACCGCACCCCACGCCAGCCCCGCTGCCCATGGCCGATCGCGTGCGTGAGTGTCTTTCGGGATTTGGATCTGACCCTGTGAAAGCGTGGATCTGCGTGACCCACTGGCTGGCGATCGATCCCGCGACGAAGGAAGAGGCGGATGACCTGGCTCTGGATCTGTTAGCGCAGCCGAGTTGGGCAACCCTGGGCGGTCAGCTACGGCCAGAGATTATCAAGCTGGCTCGTAGATTCCTGGAGGCTGAAAAGCCCGACCTCGCAGGCCTTTGTCACCCCACGACCATCTACGGCCAATTGGTTGCCGGCTACCAGGCGTTTCTTCTGCTGTGGAGAGCGGACCGCGCTGCCATCGAATCCGCAGAGAACGAGGTCTGGACGCAATGGACGCCGGTGCTGATGAGATACGGCCAGGTTATCACTCGCCGGGTTTCCGAGGAAGAAGAAGCCCTCGTCGCCGAGGCATATCGCCGGGTTCCCGACGTGGTTTTGTCAACCGTCAGCGCTACGATTGACGCCCATGCGAATCACGACTGGCAGCTTTCCTGGCTTGGAATCCTGCACGCCTGCTGGGATGACAGATTGACCGAGATATTCCTGTCCAAAATCGAGGCCCCTGGACGGCGCGCTTCTGAGGTCCAGCGACTCCTCTCATTCCTCAGTGTGCAGCAGGGGAGCAGAGCTCGGAAATTCGCAGAGGGATTAGTTGAATCCGGTCATACCTCGACAGATGCCGAGCAACGTGAACGGGCCTTGGCTGCCGCGACGGTGCTGGTCTGTTCAGGAAACGATATGGGTTGGCCCGCCATCTGGCCGGTGGTCACCGCGAACCGGGGATTTGGGAGAATGCTCCTCACGCGGGTCGCTTCACAAGTGCCCGCCTTCGCAAAGGCCCTGAGGGCTTTGCCAGAAATCCACCTGGGAGATTTGTATGCGTGGTTGGAACGGGAGGTGCCGCGTCCTGGCGACCCCAAGCACGAAGGGACGTTCTCGGCTACCGAAGCGGATCCATTCGTCAACCTCCGTTTTGCAATCCTTGACGCCATTGCGGGCAAGGGAAGTGCTGGCGCCTGCCACACGCTTGACAAACTCCAACTGGAGTTCCCTCACCAAACCTGGCTTCAAGGTTATGTCGCCAAGGCCCACGAGGGCCATTCCCGGACCGCCTGGTCACCTCCGAGGCCGGCCGACCTGATGAGGCTGGTCCGGGACAGCGAGGCTCGCCAGGTTGAAACGGAGGCTCAATTGCTGGATGTCGTGTGCGAATCGCTCAGGCGCTACGAGGACGCGCTGCACGACGAACTGCCAGCGGTATATGAGCTCTGGAACATCGACAAGAAGCATGGGCGCCGTTCCAAATCTATTTGCTGGCCCAGAGAGGAGGAATTCCTGTCCAACGCGCTTGCTCGCCATCTCAAATCCGATTTGGTTGCCAGAAAGGTGGTGGTTGGCCGGGAGGTGCAAATTCGGTCGGGTTTCGGCGAAGCCAGGGCGCAAAAAACCGACATTCATGTCATCGCTTTCAAGAAGAACGCTGCTGGGCAAATGAGCGATTTGGTGCGGGTCATCGTGGAGGTCAAAGGGTGCTGGAATCCGAAGCTGTTCCACCAGATGGAAGCCCAATTGGTCGGCGACTACCTGAAAAATAACTCTTGCCGCCACGGCCTATACGTGGTCGGCCACTTCGGGCTCGCCTCGTGGAATAAACCAGCGGACGGGCGCAGGGACAGACGAGGAAGCAAAATGGAACGTGAGGATTTGCAGGCACTGCTCTCAACTCAGGCTTCGAACCTCACTGGGCCGGCCTGTGCTTTGAGAGCTCTGGTGCTGGACACATCCATTGGCCGGCATCCTCGTGTTTCCGATCAGCCGCCGATTGGCCAGTCCCGCGAACATTCAGGCTGACACCTGACAATGTTGATATCCCAGAGGATCAGATCCCCTTGCCCGAGGCGCACGTTCGCCTCGCCCACCGGGATCTGGCCGCAGGGCCTCCCCCAATGCACTAAAATTCGCCAGTTCACCCCGCGGCTGACGATTTGACCGCCATACCTCGTTTGCAGGGGGAGAGCGCTCGCACCGGCCACCATCTCCGACCACGCCTTGGCCAAGCCGGCAGTGCATGGCCCCCGCAAGCCCTCAAAGCTCAGGAACTCGTCCGGCTGGTTCCAAAGGAAGCGCCGCCTCGGCTGACCCGGAAGCCTCCGGGAAGGCCTGCGCCACCTATGCGGGTGAAATGATTCAGTTTGGCCAGGCCAGAATCGGCCCAGCCCGTTGTCTTAGCCCAGCCCGCTGCCTTGACGAAATTGAGCCAGTCCAGGGATGGCTGGATTCCTTGGCGGCCCTGGGAGACATGAGCGATACGGGGATCGATTGGGCTCTTATCGGTGGCCATATTTCTCTGGGAGGAGGGCGAGCACCCACGAACTCTGCTTGAATTCGGGCTTTCCACAACTACAGTAGTATCTAATAGCAAACAATGGATGCAAAACGAAAAGTTGGCTCCCCAAAGGAGGCGTGGCAGACCATACGGGCGGAATATACCTGGTATCTGCGCCCACCATTTAAGGGCGACTTCGACCGTACTCACTGGTGGAAGGGAACAACGGCCGACGCGCTCCAACCAATCGCCGCGCTGTACGAACTCGCACGCCGGCATCCTCGGATCGGCCAACTTAGGTCCAAGCTCCTTGATGCAGGCTGGCACGGACAAGAACTGCGCGATTCTCCCGCCGGGGCTGCAACACGAAGGATGGAATCCAAGGCCTTTGAGGATCTTGGACGTGAACCGAATGCGGTTCATTGTCTCTGCCTGATTGGCCTCAAGTCATGGCCGACGCTTGGGTGGAGAAATCAGGAATACTGGGAGATGAGCGCGGGCATTTTGAAGGGGATCGACTGCCGCCACCCGGTGGAGCAGTGTTCTTCCGTCACGAGCAGTGCGCTTTGTGACGTCATTCTTCAGCGCCAACGCGCCCTCAAGCTCCCGAAGGGGGCTTCGCAATTCTGGGTGGGAAAAGTTGAGGGCTCGAACAAAGACGCTGTCGTGCCAGTCCATCCACGAAAACTTCAAAAATCAATCGAAACCGTGGTGAAGCATCTTGTCGAGAAACCGATCTCAGACGGTGAAATCGAAGCAGCCGTCGCCGCGAGCGCGGTTTCTGCTCACCGACAAGGGCGTTGGCTTTTTGCTGTGGCCCCAGACTTGACGCACGAAAGGGCGGCTCACTTGCTGGCGGAAACGTATCGCGAGGAACAGAGACGGTACGGGCACTCGAAGAATCGAGGACGCTGGGAAGACTGGCTCCCTGTCATCGCGGCATTTGAGGAGGCGGAAGACCAACAGAGGGGGGCAAAATCTCAGATATTTACCGCCTACCGACGCGTGATGGACAACGTCCAATTCACTCCTAAAGCCTGGACAGGTCTGCTGACCAGCAAGCCATATTAAAAGCAGGGATGTCCACTTCGTCAGGGCGACGTTCTGCTTCAAGATGAAGCAAAACGAAACATGAAAACGCTGATCACCGCCCTTGACAGTGGCGCAATGGGCCAGCGGCTGCTCTCCACGCATGCCGAGGCACCAGACGGCCCCGTCGCCCTGAGTTCAGGCCGAACAACACCCCAGAGAATGCCGTCCTCTGATGAAGGGACTCCTCGTGAGGATTGTCGGGATTTCAAGTGGGCATCTCGTCGCAATCGGAAAACGAGATTCGATACCGCGCGATTCCTCCCTGGCCTGGGCCAACCAGGGCGGAAACCGCGACCGTCGTTCAGCCAACCTGACAGGTGACAGGTTCACTGACACGAGGAATGCCCAGAGTGCGACCCTCCGCTGGCCGTTGTGATTCCCCAACTGCCAGAGGCGCTCGGCGTCCCGTTCGAGGTCGGTTTGCGGCTTGAAACGGTGGACGCCGAAAATGTTTTGCTTGATGTATTGTGGTTCGCCTTGGCCCCATCGAATCGGCAAGCTTCCTTTCCCGCGCCCGCAAGAACGGGCCGTTTCGTGCTTGTCGCGCCTGCACTCCTGCTCGTACCGTCTCAAACACTATGCCAGCCACCGCTATGCCATCAGAAGAGAACACGATTGCGCTCCTCATTGCGACCCCGACGTTCAACACGCTCGAATGGGGACGCTTCGGCCAGTTCGAGGTCAATATCCCGACCTTCTGTCCCATGCCCGCCACCGCACAACGCTACGGCAGCACAGTCTGGCAAATTCCCCTCGACACTGGACTGGCGTTCTTCATCGAGTTGCTTCGCTTGGCCGCCACGAGCGGAGTCCCCGTTCGCGTTCTCTTTTTCCGGAAAAGCCCGCACTGGATAGAATATCCACGCACGGCGCAATAGGCCGACTCCACAGATTCAGCGGCCATGGCACCGGCCGGCCCGAACGGCAACGCTCTCGAATCGGCGAAGCCGCCTGGACCCCCTGCCTGGAAACGCCTTTCTTCCCTGCCTCCAGGGCCGCATTCGAGCGAATCCCAATTCCGACGCCTCGGGAAAGGGCATTCTCCAACGCCGGCACGAGATTCCTGTGCTCCTTCGGAAAAGGGCGCCGGGACGCGCTCGCTCCCCGGCCCGCTTAAGGCCACACTTATGCGGCCCGGTCCAGCCGGCGCATCTGGGTGGCATTGCGGGGCTGGAGGTGGCCAGCGAGGATGCACTCTTGGGCAAAAACCGGCGCTCGCAATGGGTGGGGGGCGAGGGTGCTTCGGCGGAGGTATCATCCCGGGGCGGACGGCATTCTGACTCCAATGGTGGTCAACGCCTTGACGGCCGCCTCACTCTCCTCGTCGGACGGAGCGCGATCAGGCAAGAGCCGTGCGAATCGGCCCAGCGTGGGTTTAGGGGCCAACGCCTCCGCAGGTTCGAAGCCGGCGAACTTGCCTCCGGCGTCCCTGAGGATGGGGAGAGCCCTATGAGCGTAAATGCCGCCCAGGGCCTGCCCGCTGATGAAAAGCGCCTCTCGCCGACGGGGGTGGAGGGACGCCCGGACGCCGAGATCCAGCCGCTCCCCTGGCCTCGGGAGGACTACCCAAGATTCCATCGTCAGGACGCCGGCGACCGCCCCGGCGGCTATACACAAGATGCGGATGAAGAAAGAGAAGGCTTCCTTGTCCTCGTCGGTTTGGAAGTCCTCCGATGGTACCACGAAGGACCCGGACGGGGTTAGCCCTGTGAATACGGGCATCACGTCATCGCACTTTTGTAAGGTCGCCTCGGCGCCTTTCTGAGCGGCGAGCATGAGCGTTTCGAGGTCGGAGCGGTTTGTGTCTTTAAGGTCCGTGTGCATAGTTGCAGCATCATTGAGTGATCTTCTTGTTCTTTTTCTGTGGCGGCATTTCCTCTCGTGAGCGACGGGCTCGCCGGCGTCGCTTTTGTGTTCGGCCAGGTTCCGGCCTGAGGCAGCCTGAGGCCCCGCCCGCTGTCGTCTTCGGTTACCGCTGAAGTCACTCGGTTAGTCGAGACGTGTCGGCGCTCTGCCAGGTTGAGGACGCGGGTGCGTCCCTGCTCCGGGCAGTCCCTCTGGCGCGGGAGTTGGAGCAGCGCATTGCCTCGGAGCGGCGGTTGACGGCGACCATCGGCGTGGCCTCCAATAAGCTGCTGGCCATCTCGTCGCAATCGGGAAAGGAGGTTCGATGCCGTGCGATTCCTCCCTGGCCTGGACTAACCAGGGTTGGTAGCAAATCGGCTGGAAAGATACCTTTTCCTTAGCAAGCTGATGGGGGGCCATACCGTTCCTGGTGTCCAGCACCGAGTTTAACTCTCTCGTAGGCATGGACTTACTGGGATGGCCAGAGCCGCCCTGTGGCAAGGACAGGGCATCTCGCGGCGGGATGCTCCGGCTTCGCCCGTAGGCGACTCGGCGCGACCGACAGACAACCCTCGGGGAGCTCGATGTCTCAGGCGCTCTGCGCTGGCTGCTTGTTGGCCAGCACCGCCCTGCCTGGAGGGCGCCGGCCGCGCCTTCTGGGGATCACCGTTTCTGAACCGCCACATATCGGCCCGCCGGCGCGAGGTCAGAACGCCTCTGGGCCGAACAGCGGTGGAGTGGCGTTGTTGAGGGCGGCCTTGGCGATCCGCACATACTCCTCTTCGAGATCAAACCCGATGAAGGTCTCGACTCCGCAATCCAGGGCGGCCAGGGCCGAAGAGCCGATGCCCAGGAACGGATCGAGCACCACGAGGTCTCTGCGCGCGCCGTGGATCAGCCCACTCCGCCTTCATCGGCGCCTGTTGGGCAAGCGCCTCTTTCCATCCGGTTTGGGCCACGCCTTACGGCTGGGCTACCCCGTGCGCCTGCTGGCACCCGGATACACTGGGAAGTTTAGCGGGCGGCCCGTGGTGCCATCCAGGAGGGTGGCGCCGGGGATGGTGCGGAGTTGGTGCTCGATGAATGCCCGCCTCTCCTCTTCTGAGACCCAGCGCAACCCTGGCCGCCCGTTGGGATGCGAGGCGCTTCTCGGTCGGTCCTCGGTGCCATCCAGGGTGGGCCCGCACTCCATTTCCTGTAGGGCGCGGCCGGTGGCCCGCCCAAAGAACGTATCCACCATGCCGGCCACCGAATACAGTGCCGAGCGGAACAGCATCACAGTTTCTATGTCCATAATCAGGTCTCCTTTTGGTTTTTTCGTTCGGCGCGGTTCTGGTCACGAGCGGCCTCGCCCCCATCAGCGAGGCGTCGTCCACCTCGAATCCTATCTGTCCTGGACCGGGAAAGGCGACCCGGCGTGAATCTCGCGGTTTCTGGGTTTGTGTTTCTGCGAATTGAGATTTGCCTGACGACTCAGTTGCTGGTGACTGTGTGGCGAACGCTTTTTCTGTGTGGCGGTCTTTCGCAAGAGCCGCTCTGAGGGTTGGTGGCCCCCGGATACCCAGCCTGTGCGACGCTCTTTCGAGGCTGGAGGATGTACATCATTGCAGGTTCCTCCTGCGCCAGAGTTGCGCTTCCGCCTCGGTTGCCTGTGCTCCAGTGATGAACCCCTTCGCCTGGGCGATGCTAAGGGCCTCCAGGAGCAGTTCGAGCTGCGAAACCGTCTGCTCGGAATCCGGCAGACAGACCAGCACGCCGGTGCGCCAGTCTTCGCCCCGCGGGTCGGCGAGGACTATCGCCGCCCGGGTGAGTTCGGGATCAAGAAATGCGAGGTACAGCGGTAAGGCCCCGAGCACACGCCGCTTGCTGCACAACTCGGGGCCGGGCTCCTGTTGCCAGATGATGTGCCGAAATCCATTGGGTTGGTCTTGGATGCGCATCGAGCTAATTCCTGATGGCCGCCATGTCCAGAATGTCCCGCCGCGCCTGGCTGGCGGCGTTGGCGTCAAGCACCCCCTCGCGCCGAGCCAGTTCGAGAACCTTGAGCATGAAATCGAAAACGCTGCTGTCCACCTCCGTGCCGCGTAGAACGACACCGACTCCGTGGCACCAATCCGGCTCCCCTTGCTTCGTGGCGAGCACGGCGGCAACGCGAGTGGCCGGGTGGTTTTCGTCTCCGCCCAGGGATACGGTGCCGATGTAGAGAGGGATTGCGGCAACGGGCCGGGTTTTCGCATGAAAGAACGGTCGCTCGACGTCGCGCCAGAAAACGCAAACGACATCGAGTTTGGAGTCGTGCTGAATGCGGATCATGCGAGGTACGTTTCAGAACGTTGGGG
>Ga0187849_1003419_pt1 | contig 14010 bp, 21 predicted proteins | sample June2016WEW_4_10_2_FD_132412 | JGI IMG/M metagenome (GOLD analysis project Ga0187849, IMG submission 132412) | Peatland microbial communities from SPRUCE experiment site at the Marcell Experimental Forest, Minnesota, USA - June2016WEW_4_100 | ecosystem: Environmental > Terrestrial > Soil >... | reverse complement strand
TTAACTCAATCGAGTATGGGCTTCTCCTTGGCATGTCATCCCTCCTTTTGGGAGAGACTATGCCATATTTGATTCAATTATGCAAGAAATACGTCATTGTATTTATGTAAATGACCACTTAGTATAAGCCCTTGCCTGATTTCCGATGGCCGGCGCAGAAACAAAATCAGTGCTGAGTTAACGATCTCGACCTTGAACTGTCAATTTAAAGTGCGGATTTCGAGGATCGTTGCAAAATACAAGTGCTACCTTTTTAGTATCCCCATGACACGATAATGGGTAAAATCGGATTGATATTTTTCCCTCCCCTCCCGGGGGAATGGACCGGTCATAACCAGCCAACTTGCTTCCTCACCCAGGCAAGATTTTTCTTATTTCCAAAACCCCCGTTCCTGTATTCCTGATCTTGAAATCATGAACGTAGTCGCTTCCTTCCCTTACTACTCCGAAATCGAAAGTCGTCTCTGAAAGTTCCACTGTCGGCGTTCCATTTGCTTGTGTAGTGCTAATCTCCTGTGTCGGCGTTCTATTTGTTTGCGCCGTAGTAGTCTCCTGATGTTCAGGCATGCTGCCAGGACTATCGAGAGTATGTGCGCAACCGAGAGGAACTAAAAAAAACCAAACGACAAGCCCAAAAGTTAATAAATTCTTCATTTATAAGCTCCGTTTGCAAGAAAGGAATAAGGCAGGCAGGGCCTTGTAGACTCTGCCTTAAAGCGTTTGACAAGATGTGGCAAACTAGAACAATTACCCGACTCAGTCAAGATAAGACGCACACTGAACTCGGCAATCCGGGCACTCATTGAGCAAGTCTCCCTGGGAGGCTCACAACCAGGCGTGATGGAATTTCGATGCTCGTACAAACGGATCAGTGATAATCGGGTCTCGGTGGCCTTTAGGAAATACTTGAAGGGCCCAAAGGCGAAGGCGCCGGGTGTGGGGCCGGCGCCTTCTGGAGAGAGTTCAACCTACACTGCTACAAGGAGGCTCTTTCACTAATGAATCGGCGATTGAGGTCAAACACGTTAAAGGAAATTTCAAACCTTAGTCTACCCTCCGGTCCATGCCCATACCATTTGTCTTGGCGTTCTGCGGGCTGCAATAAATGAGGAGGGAGACTGAGGAGCGCGCATTCCGAACCCGTCTCGCCCGAAGGAAAATCAAACTTTTAATGGTAGGCAAATTCCGGCCGATCAATAAAATAGGTAAGAGCGGGAATGGCAACGAGAAAGTGTCGGATGTGAGCCACCGAAAGCCAGCAAAACCAAAAGTCCCTGAATACCTGAAATCAGCGCTGAAGGGATGAGAGGAACGCACAAAGGGTGCGAGGAAAAAGGTAACTCCGGAGAAAGTTGAACCCCAAGTGACCTTTTCAGTTGCCCGCCTGCACCATGTTTGATTCATCCCAGCCTCTTTTCTCAACTTCCCATTGAAGATTTTCCGTTGAGTGTTTCGACCGGGCATTTTAACCAGGCTTCCTACTTCGACCTCTTGGGGTTTTATTATAGTTATGTATGGAAAAGAGGACTGTCAACGTCAGATGATATTTCCCCATGATAAATCAGAAGAGATCAGAAATTCCTTCCATCAGCTCCTCCTTTGACCTCACAATCCTATCACACGAACACTCAATCATCGCATTTACTACGGCGCCTTTACTCTCCCCTGCTCGCCGGAAATCAGTCCTGATCCCGATAATTTCCTGTTCGGGTGACTTGCTGGCGAAAAAATATCCGATCTCCCAAGCAGTCCCGCCATCCACCTGAGAGCCATCGAGCAAAGCGATTACAAGGTCGGCATCATCGAGATGGGCGCAGCAGCGGGAGAAGATTTCGAGTTTGGTGATGAAAGGAAAGCCCAGCGTTTATTGTCAGCCACCCGGAGTGGTTCATTCGCTCACCGCCGGAAATGGTCAACTTCCTCGCCGCCATCAATAGACCGCAGGGGGAACTTTGAGGCCCCCTTTTTTGTTGGATTTCAGTTTAGGATGTCTGGTAATATAGCTGAAAAAACCCAGGAGAGAACTTATGGTCCATTATACTCCTCCCAGCTTCCAGGCTTCAGCATTCAACTGCCCTCTTTGCGGTGCTCACTCTAAACAAATCTGGTTAGATGTAAAGAGACATTATCCAGCCGGGGGCGTAATTGGTGGTAAAGAATTAACAATCGCCCAATGCACACATTGTAATAAACTGACATTCTGGCTTGACAGAGCGATGCTGGCCCCTGCTTCGGAAAGCGTGCCTTTCCCCAACCCCGATCAACATGATGAAATCAAGCAAGACTAAGAGGAAGCCCGATCAACTGTCGATCTATCTCCCATGCATCCGAACAGCATTTTGGGGTTGGATTCGGCTCTAAAGAGCCTCTGGAACAACCCCAAAGCCCACAAAACTTTACCCTTTCCCAGTGAACATTCAAGTGATGTGTCAATTATAATGGTTTTTGCATTTCGGCCGAAATTATGCCTTTTTCTTCCGAAGCCTCGTACGCTGTTTCGGGGATTAATCTTTCAATCCTCAACCCGCATTAATTGCTTAGTTAGTTTCAAAAAATTCCCTCAATTTTTTCTAAGATTATGTCGATTTATCTTACATCTTAATATGTTGATCCGGGGGACTCGATCCGAGACACTGGGGAAGACCTCGGCGCAAAGGCAACACGGCACAAGGGTGCCTGTGCATGAAGGACCTCATGAAGTTTGACGTGGCAGCTCAAAAAATGGCAGACAACCTGATCGAGCGTGAAGCTAAAAAGCAGGGCCCGCTCGTCGATGCAGACGCCCCCAAGCCGATAAAAATTCCTTTCAGGATAGACGATCCAATAATGGTGTGTTCCCTGACCGACACGACGCGCATGGCCAGAACAAGGATTATAGGCGCGGTGCACGGCAAATACATCCTGATTGCCGAGCCGACTACAAAGATAAAAGACAGCATTTCGGCTGTTCGCGATCGGGGTTTATTGTGTAGATATTTCAACAATGGCTTTATCTATACATTCCACAGCAGATACCGAACACACCTGAGAAAGGATGTCGTTTGCATAGACTATCCCAGGATATTGGAAGTCAATCAGCTAAGAAAGTATCGCAGGATCAGGGTCAACATCGAAACGGAATGCACTGTTTGCGGTACTGTTGTGTTCCCAGCAAAGATGGCGGACATTAGTCAGGGCGGGTGCCGCCTGATCCTGAATCAACGCACCGGCATTAAAAAAGAAACCAACATCTCCATGACATTCAATCTTCCGAATGTGGCCTTCGTAAGCGGACTTCAAACGGTGGTTGCAAGGATCAGCCGCATCCAAAACAGTCGAGCAACCGAAGTCGGAGTATCATTTACCGGCCCGGACAGCGAGATTTCAAAGATTTCGAATTTCTGCGAATATTGCATGTACTCCGGCATGGAAGAATCCCCCACGCAAGTTTGAACTACGCATTATCGGTGGTTCAAGCGTCCAGCCGTGGTTAACTTCGATTGTCTTGCCTTTTGAACATAATCCAAAATAGCTTTAAAAAGCACGATTATGCTGCCGCCCAGAAAAGTGGTGACATATAAGTGCTCCGGTGTTCTGCGGGCGGGAATGAATGGAGAGGGCGATTGAGAGGCCGGTTCGCCAACGTCGAGAGCTTGATCTAAATGTAGACGGCTTAGACTCGGAATCGTCTTCTCAATTTATCGCTCCACATGGAGAGGATATAATGTATTTTTCTGAAAAAGGTTCTGACCGGCTGCTTGGGGTTGGTAATAATCGTATCCATCTCTTGCTGATACAATATTTTCTCCATGGGGCTACGGTGGGTTTTCATCTTTTCTCCCTTCTCAATTAAGGGGAATTGTTCGTTGCAGGTGGACCATGTGGTACGTTTGTGTCCAGATGTCTCTTCAGAATTTGCCACCAGCCCGTTCATTTTCCAGGGCTTGGGCGGCCTTCATGATTGCATCTCGTATCGTTCCGATTCGAAATGGCTTGGCAATAAAATCAAAGGCCCCTTTGGTCACTGCTTCCCGGGTCGCATCGAGGGTGGCATAACCTGTGATCATTATGACTTTGGTCTCGGGCGACTTGGCTCTCACATTCTCCAAAATCTGCAAACCATCCAGTTCCTTCATACGGATGTCCGTTACTACAATGTCAAATTTCTTCTCCTGCATACGGGCCAAGGCCTCATTGGGTTCCACGAATACCTCCACGTGATAGCCCTCTCTTTGCAAAATGGGCTTGAGTCGCCAACCCACCAAAGGTTCATCGTCAAGGATAAGTATTTCTAACGGCCTCCCCACATCTCCTCCGCTCTCATAATCTGATTGTTGCCGAAAATAACAATCTGATGGCCGCCTCCAGTCGAAGGACGCAGCCGTCGAGTCGATTTTTCACCTGAAGGCTGGGGACTGAATTCGCCCAGGCAATACTGGAGACTGCATTATATTTTAGATATTGTCGAATCCGATAACAAGATGGTATTCGTCAAATAGCTGCGACGAGAATTTCTATATTACAAAGATCGAAACCCATGGTGATATAAAACCTGCAGAACCCCCCTCGCAGACAACTGGGGGAGACACATCAAGAAGTGTCAGGGCAAGAGGCCTGTTAGAAATGTGCCCGGTAAACGATAAATAAGAGATATACCCTTTCGATTGGCTTCTCTACAAAAACTTACAGACGACCTCCGCCAACTCATCCGTTGTCCGCACAATCCTATCGCACGGACACTCGATCATCGGATTCACTACGGGGTCCTCACTCTCACCTGCTCGGTGGAAATCAGTCCTGATCCCGATAATTTTCTGTTCGGGTGATGTTCCGGCGGAGAAATAGCCGATCTCCCCAGCCTGGCACAGAACCAAAGTCTCAACTAACCCAAACAAGGAGCCCTATAGATTAGCCTTATTCCTCTCTGTTCAAATCTTCCTCCACCAATAATTGCCGGAGCGAAGACGCCGTAGTATGTTCTCAACTCGCCCCGGCCCACTTTTCGACCGGTCATTTTGGCTGCTTTTCCCACCGGCGCCAATAGGATTCCCCGCTCGGGCGCAGAGACGCTCGGCAAGACTCCTTTCGACAGGTTCCGGAACCAGACCTGTTACGCGCCCGCCTGATGCTACAACTTCCTTGATGATTCCGGAGCTGATATATATCCAGCGCATTCCCGTCATAAAATAGAGCGTTTCGATTTCGCCGTTCAGTTTTCGATTCATCAGAGCCATCTGGAATTCATAGTCGAAATCACTGACCGCTCGTAGCCCTCGAAGGATTGCATTTGATTTGACCTTGCGCACGTAGTCGACCAGTAGTCCCTGAAATGCGTCTATGTCCAATCGATGCCGCTGGGGGTGGTCTTTCACGGATAACTTGATCATCTCAAGTCTTTCTTCAAGAGTGAAGAGAGGTTTTTGAGCAGGATTGTCAGCAATGGCTATTATGATGCGATCAAAAATCCTCAAGCCTCGATCCAGCAGATCCAGATGGCCGTTGGTAATCGGATCGAACGAACCCGGATACACTACTATCTTATCCATAAACCGCCTCCAGTTATGCGTCCTGACGGCGCATCGGCGTCAGATTGAACATGACAGGTCCTTTATGAAAGATGAAATTGATACATCGCCATGGATGCTTGCCAAATTTTGAGGCTTTCCTTTATTTAGCGGATTCACTGAACGGCCCCATTCTTCGGGTTACTCAGCATCCTTCATTCTTTTGGGGCTGGATTATTAGCCGGAATAATGCCTCAGGGTGTGCGCTATGCATCCGAACCGCATTCTAAGGTCGGATTCAGCCTGATAAAACTTCTTGAACAGCCTTAAAGCCCATAAAACTGTACCATTTCCAGGTCATCCGGTAAAGGAGTACCTACGATCTGGCTTTTCCGTGCCCTGAAGGCTGTATAAATTAGCCCAGGGTCAGGAACGCCACCCTGGGGAGAAACGGACCCCGCAAATCATAATCACCTGAAAAGGTTACATAAAAAGGATGTTTAGGATTGAATCTCAGCATGCTTGAGCAGCAGGGATCAGCTATGCAACCGCTATAGGGTAAAAACTGGTTTTTGCACTTCAGCCGGAATTATGCCTTTTTCTTCCGAAGCCTCGTCCGATTCGGTTTGCCCGTTTCCACTTTCTGAGTTGCCGCTTTAGGAGCGGCTGATTTGGCTGCCACCTTGGCCTTACTTTGCCTTCTCGCCTCAATGTATTTTTGCAGCTTATCTGGCAGCCCTCTCTTTTTTGCCGCTTTGCTTCTCGCTTTGGTCAGTGATTTTGCCGCCAGAGGAGTCCGCATAGCCAAACCACATTTCTTTTTATACTCTTTAGGGCTCATACTATGGGAGACCGGATGCTAAGTGGCAGCCAAACGCTGCACGCTCAATGAAGTGCGCGACCCGCATCAACTCATTTTCCGGATTCGGATTTCGATCTCCTTTTCATCCTTTAGAAGATCCACAATTTTCGCTGTGTCCGTCTCACCGAAGTGATACGGGTAGAGGACTTTCGGCTTAAAACTTTTGGCAGCATCGGCAACCATCTCGGGGGTCATGGTGTAGGGGAGGTTCATGGGAAGAAAGGCAATATCGATCCCCTTGATATTTTTCATTTCCGGGATATTTTCCGTGTCCCCCGCAAGGTAGACTCTCTTGTCGCCGAACGTTACGATGTAGCCGTTGCCCACCCCTTTAGGGTGAAACGGCACCCCTTCACTTCGCATGTGTACCAGATTGTATGCGGGAACAGCCTCGATTTTCAGCCCCATGACAGTCCGCTCATCGCCATTACGCATGACGATACCGCCTGTTACGCGGCCGGCGACCGTTTCGGTCACGACCAGGGCCGTGGCTGGAGTGCGCAGAATATCGAGCGCATTCATATCGAAGTGATCCTGGTGCTCGTGAGTAATCAGAATGAGGTCTGCCTTTGGTAATTTGGTGTAATCTCCCATCTTGCTGAAGGGATCGACATGGATGGTCTTGCCGTCGAATTCGAACATGACCGACCCATGGCCGATAAAAGTTATTTTAAGGCTGCCCCGGGAAGTGTTGAACGAATCCGATTCGAAGTTCCACGCAAAAGCGGAATACGGAACGGCAAGCATCAATAGTATAAACAACACCGGCAACTTGACCATTTCAAATCCCTCCTTCGGGACCAGTGACAGAAAACAATGTTAATGCAGACGGGTAAAACCGGCCGGCGCCAGACAGCCCTGCCAATCGGCCCACGAAGAATGGCGATGTTTCAGGGTCAGGTAGGCCGGAACAGAAAGGCCGTTGCCTCTATTATCTATTCGCTCCCGATACTTGAATCCATTATTTAAAGCCGGCTTCAGATAAAAAGGTGCTGCTGATCTGCACAATGTGTAGAGTCTGACCATCACTATAGAACCAGATTTCCAATCAATGGATTACCATAAAATCACGCCTTCTTTTTCGGGCTAAACCGCTGTCTGACTTTCTTGACTCTTTTCCCTGTTTCAGCTTCCGGACCACTCGTTTTGGCTGCCACCTTAGCCTTTGCTTGCCTTCTTGCCTCCATGTACTTCTGCAGCTTATCCGGCAGCCCTCTCTTTTTAGCTGCTTTGCTTCTGGATTTGGTCAGAGATTTTGCCGCCAAAGGGGTCCTCATTGTGAATCCGTATTTCTTTCTGTATTCCTTCTGGCTCATCTCATGGGAGACCAGGTGCTTCGATGTGAGTTGTCTCATCTCAGCGCCGCATTCGAGACAGATTACTTTGTCGTTTTGGATGGAATTTTGCGGCGTGAGCTTAGTTGTGGCTACTTCCACAGCCGGAGCTAACTCAATTCCTCCCGCCTCAGCTTTTTGCATTTCCTGGAGCGTGCTGAAAACCTGCCGCAGAGAAGAGGAGATATCGGCCGCTGACATAGATGTTAACAATACCTGGGTCTGAACGATTTCTGATGCGATCTCGATGAGTTTTTTGGGCATCTGGTGAATCCTTTTGGGTAAGGTAAATGAGAACGTCAATATTCAGAATTTCATTCATTTTATTAGGTTAGTACATGAATGCAATGTTTTTCGAACCCGCTTGGGGAGTATCCACACGGAAGACCGGCCAGAATCGATCACTCCTGAATATCTGGGGAGATGATTCGGTCTTGGATCACCCTCTCATTGACCAAAGACCCTTTCGCAGCTATTCTTCGACCACATAGAATAAATCCGGTGCTTTTTGAGATGGGAGAGTGAAATGAAGATTGTCTGCTTGCTTGGAAGCCCAAGGGCAAAAGGAAATAGTGCCGCCATAGCAAATCGATTCTGTGACTCCGCCGAAAGGCTTGGCGCAGAGGTTCAGACTGTCGCCCTGAACAAGCTCGAATATCGTGGCTGTCAGGGATGTATGATGTGTAAGACCAAACTCGATAGATGCGTACTTGAAGACGATTTGACCGAAGTTCTGGAGGCGGTTCATGAAACCGATGTTCTCGTGCTGGCAACTCCTATCTACTACTGGGACGTAACGAGCCAGTTAAAGGCTTTCCTGGACCGGACTTTCTCATATCTTGTCCCTGATTTCATGACCAACCCGAATAGATCCCGCCTTGCATCAGGAAAGAAACTGGTTTTCATTCAGGTGCAGGGAGACCCCGACGAGAGCATGTTTACCGATGTCTTTCCCAAATTCGATTACTTCTTCAAATCGTATGGCTTTGTGGAGAGCCATCTCATTCGAGCATGTGGGGTTCGGGAGCAGAGGGAAGTTGAAGCACATGAAGACGTGATGAAGCTGGCAGAAACAACGGCTGTGAAGATATGCAGTTAGGCACGAGGAGAAGAAATGTTGCGTGAAATTGCCTTTGCCAACTCGATTGCACTCGTGACAGTTTTATTCTTTCTGGTTTTCTACGTGGGAAGTATCCTTGCACCTAACTCCTTTCGGTTCTTGCGTAACGCTCAGTTTCTTGGTGCGGATATTGACCAATTAACTCCCAAGAAGTTCTCGCTACGTGCTCTGGCTGGAATATTGTTAACGCTCTTTGTCACAAGCTGGATTTTTGGATACCTTTGGGCTTGGCTGTATAATTTCATGGCAGGATAAGCTGGGCGGCATCGGCCAAAGGAGTGACCAATATATTTCCATCGTGGTTCTGGTATTTTCAGCTTGAATCGGAAAGTTTGTCGGAAACCATCAATTGATTGTCGTTGGAGGCAGGGAGGAATACCCTATGGGGCATGACGATCTCGATGAGTTCAACAACTCTAACGTCCTTCGAATCATATGGGAGACTTTTGCCGATTACGCAAGATCCGCTGCCGCGAGATCATCATCGCAGTATTTCTCGCTCATGGGGGAAGATTCGGTATGCAGCCATGTTAACAGCATTAGGTCGGACCCAAGCTAACATCTCGCTATCTAAAGATCAGTTTTCCAGAAACAGGCATTTTTCGTGCTTAGAAGGCCATTATTGCCCTCGAAATCATTGCTGTAAGAAGCCTGGGGTTCGCGGAACCCGCTTACTCCACAAATGGAAGCAAGAAAAAACAAAGGCTTCTAGCTGGAAAGCGGCCCATTTCAAGCCTCACTGTTTCAAGCTGCCAACCTGATTTTCCGCCCAGGCAAATCCTCCAGGGCGCCATCGACCGAAATTCTCAGACAGTTCGTCTTGTCGGCGATGTATTTCCGCAAATTCGCATCTCGCCGCATTTCCTCCGTCGAGAGCGCACTTACGACATCTCTGGCCTGGTCCACCAGTTCGGCCAAAAGGTCGTCATCAAGGAGATTGCGGTCAGAGAAAGGATCCGGAAACTCACCCATTTTCTCCATCATTGAATTCTGGAGCTTTTGGGGTTTGCCGTCCTGCTCTCCAGACAAGCAAAACCTGGTCAGCAGCAAGAAGAAATGCTGGCTCACCTGATGGCGCATGCTCCAATAGACAAACCGCGGTCGCGCCGGTTCTAATCAGCGGATCCAAGCGCAGCCGTACAGGTTGCAACGGTACTCACTATTGCAATTGTCGCAGTCACTGACGGCGCTGCGGTCGTAATCACCGATGGCGTTGCCGTCGTAATCACCGGCGGCGCAGCTGCCGCAACGGAGCAAGTCACCGACAAAAGCGCATTGGGCACAACCGTCGTAGTCACGGACATAAGCGCCGCAGTCCGCCGAAGCAACGTCGGTTAAGAGCACCGGAACCAGTATTGTTGCGCTAAATAAAAAAATCAGGGCGAAAAACCCGAGTTTTGTGCCATTCATTGGAAAAGACTCCTTTTACGAATTTCGGAACTTGTAAGTCGGAGCGTCTCACTTGGCGTGGTGAAGACCGGTGCAAAGAGGGTTTTGGCATCGTGTCACTGCGTCCCTGCGCTTGCATGCCAGAGTGTCCCGCTTTGTGAAACGCTCACCGTTTTATCTTAACGCCTAAGATAATCACTTACCTTGTCATATCCATTCTGCTGACCTCGCGGGCGTAGCGTTCTTGCAAAAAGTTGAGTTCCGGGGCATGCTCGGCGCTATTAATGTGTGAAATATTGTGAACCCTGTTAGAAGGTCCATCGGGTAAGGCGGGGTGAACAAGCGGAGAGGCATGACGACTGACAAGGTGCGGACAGGCGTCGTTTTATCAAGTTTCGAAATGCAGCTCAACGCGCAACGCTTGGCGAGGGGTGGGGATGTCTTCCGGAATAGGGACAATTTACACGAAGCGAAGTTCTGCCGGCCCACTGCGACTGAAAGATGCAGTCCAATGTGGGCTGGCGCGGGTTGTGCCGCGTAGCGCACGAATGTGCGCTTAGCGGCTTTTTATGGGTTTCTTTGGGTTAATTACCTTATTTACAGTGTATCTCGGTAGGGTCTTAGGCAAAAACCTGTAACCCCTTGCTTTTACTGATGGGCCGCCAGGGTCTCGAACCCCGAACCTCCTGATTAAGAGTCATGTTCCCCGAGCTTCACGAACTCCTCACCAGTACGTAAGTTGCGGAAATGACTCAATTTGAATTTTCCACATTTTAGCAGATTTTCCACATTTTGGCAGATTTTGGAAAGATTTTCTCACACGGATTCTCACACGGAAAACCTACCTATTAGCCGCACCCCTTCTCGTATCGCCGGCGTGAAAGGCCACGGATCAGTGGGTTTTCCAACCAATGATGCCCCACCTGATCGATCGAACATTATTTGCTCACTTCCACATATCCTTTCCCCCGACAATCTGGGCATTCATTGAGCAATGCTCCCGGGAGCACTGCATTGAGGTATCCACTCTATCCCTGGCTGCTCCATCCTTGCCTCCTAACAGCCGGTGAGGTATCTTCCCTCATCCCCAATTTACCCATGTTCCAGTTTTGGAGCAATTCATGACTCTGACCAAAGCCCGTCTCGTAGAAGCACTCTTCGTCAAAAACATTTTCACCAAAACCGAGTCGGCCCAGATCATCGATACCCTCTTCGAGCTGATTAAACAGTCCCTGCAAAACGGTGAAGACGTTCTCATTAGCGGGTTCGGGACATTTTCGGTGAAAGAAAAGCAGGCGCGTATAGGGAGGAATCCCCAGACAGGAGAGCCGATTACACTGCCATCAGGGAGAGTGGTGACATTCAAGTGCTCCGGTCTTCTGCGGGCGGGAATGAATGGGGAGCTGTCAAGCCATGCCCTCTCGCAAAAATAAGGAACTATGTCGCTGTCTTTTTGCGTAAGGAGGTGTCCCATGTTACTCAATAGTTACACTAAGGAATTCGTCCGCCTCTCGTGCGGGTCCGAAGCCCAGCCGTTAGACCTGATAGCCCATCTCAATCAGGACATCAGTGAGGTGATTCCCTATCTGAATGCCGTGCTCGTGGGCTTTCAGTATACCAAAAACCCTCGTTCTGTTTCCTTCAAGCTACATGGGAAGCTGGTCGTGATTCATCCGAGGAAAATCTGCGTAAATGCCCCCAGTGACCAATCGGAGGGAGAGAAAATCATTGAATGGCTGCGGGAGAAAATCAACGATACCTGGGAGCGCCGAGGAGAAATTCAGCCCCGTTTCGAAAGTGCTCCAAAACCAAAGGTGCTTGAAATCCTAAGGCTGCTCCCCAAAACTAACTGTGGTGAGTGCGGTCAGCCAACATGTATGGTCTTTGCTTCCCATGTTGCAGAGGGAGGCAAGCACCCCGATGATTGCCCACCGCTCGATGGGGAGCGAAAAACAAAACTTGCAAGGTATCTAGGGCAATTCGAATTCAAACCAGGCAAATTCCGGCCGATCAGCAAAGAAGGTAAGAAGGGGAATTGCGACAAAAAAGCGATGGATGGAAGTGCTGCCAAAGCCAGCAAAACCAAAAGTCCTTGAATACCTGAAATCAGCGCTGAAGGGATGAGAGGAACGCACAAAGGGTGCGAGGAAAAAGGTAACTCCGGAGAAAGTTGAACCCCAAGTGGCCATCGCAGTTGCCCAACTTTACCACGTTTGGTTCATCCCGGCTTCTTTTCTCAACTTCCCCAAAGAAAGTTTTGTGCTTTCTTCTTTCCGTTGAGCATTTCCGCCGAGCATTTTCACTGGGCTTCTCCCTCCGACCTCTTGGGGCTCAATTGTACTTTGAGCACAACCAAGGCAGATTGTCAAGGATTGTCTTGGGGCCAAACGGATCACGGGATCATTACTTTCTCCGCTTTAGGGACGTAGCATCAGAAGAGATGAAAAACCTCTTCGACCAACTCCTCCCTGCTCCTCACAATTCCATCACACGCTCCTTCAATCATCGGATTTACTACGGCGCCTTCACTCTCTCCTGCTCGGCGGAAATCAGTCAGGATGCCGATAATTTTCTGTTCGGGTGATTTTCTGGCGAAAAAATAGCCGATCTCCCATGCAGTACCATCGTCCACCTGAGAGCCATCCAGAAGAGCAATAACAATATCGGCATCATCGAGATGAGATTTACAGCGGGAGAAGATTTCGAATTTAGCTTTCTCGCCAGACGTTGATTTCTCCAAAAAACGAAGCTGACAAGGGCCACCGATAAAGGTCTCCGATATTGACGGCTGCTCATTTCTTACATTCTCCCGGGGAAAAACGAATTTTGGCGCCGTTGATTTCAACCGTAGTTTTGGAATAGGTCAGCTTTTGAATTATCTTCCCGTCCTGGAATTGGATAACGTCGACGCCGCGCCGTTTCTCTGGCTTTCCCTCGAATCCTTTTTCCAATGACGGCCATTCCAGTCGCCAACGATAGAGAACCTTTTGCACCTTTTCGTCCGCAAACAGATCTTCGGTAGTAAAGCGGAATCCGCCGTGATTGTTGAACCATGGCGCCCACGACTGAAAAAGGTTCAGTTTGCCTTGAACCCTGCCGCCATGCCAGTGTTCGAAAACAACCTCCTCATGAAAAAGGTCCATGACTCCGTAGATATCATGTTCGTTCCAATGCTTTTCCCATTCGACCATAGCGCTTATGATTTCTTCTCTCTTCAGGACCATAAATACCTCCTCTTGTCGAGCCAGACATCAGGATGCCCAATTACTGACTACTTAAGCTATTTGGCTCGATGTATATTCATCTGCCCCACCCCAACCTGGTCCGTGGGAAAGACAACGAGTTCCTGAACGTTGACATGAGGAGGCCGCTCAAGGCACCAGATTACAGCTTCCGCTATATCTTCGGGCTGGAGCGGTTTGAGTCCCTCATAAACAGCTTCCGCTTTGGCCTCATCTCCCCCTGCACGCACAAGGCTGAACTCGGTTTTAACCATACCTGGCTCAATATTTGTCACCCGGATTTTCTTTCCTATTAAATCCATGCGCAAACCGTCGGTAATTGCCCGAACCGCAAATTTTGTGGCACAGTAAACCACACTGCCAGGGAGTGTCCAGCGCCCTCCAACTGAACCGATATTTACAACGTGTCCCGCATTGCGCTTGACCATCTGTGGGAGGATGAGCCGAGTCATATAAAGCAGACCTTTTATATTAGTGTCTATCGTCTGTTCCCAGTCGTCGATTGACCCCTCATATATCGGTCTGGTGCCTCTGCCAAGCCCGGCGTTGTTTACAAGGATTGAAACCTCTGAAACCAGGT
>Ga0187849_1003417_pt1 | contig 14021 bp, 10 predicted proteins | sample June2016WEW_4_10_2_FD_132412 | JGI IMG/M metagenome (GOLD analysis project Ga0187849, IMG submission 132412) | Peatland microbial communities from SPRUCE experiment site at the Marcell Experimental Forest, Minnesota, USA - June2016WEW_4_100 | ecosystem: Environmental > Terrestrial > Soil >... | reverse complement strand
CTGTTACCGGTCTCGAGCGCCGCGGCGACGTTCGCCTTGATCCCCGCGGGCACGAGCCCCGCGGCCGAGACCATCGCGCGGCCGAAGCGGATCGCGGCGGCGGGATCCAGACCCACGGCGCAGTTCAGCGTGCAGCGCCCGCACTGCGTGCACCGCCCGAAGCCGCCTTCCACCAGCTCGGCGAGCGCCGCGTCGTCCAGTGTGCGCGCGCCGGTGAGACGGGGCAGGAGGGCGCCGGCCAGCGTGTGGTAGCGGCGATAGAGCCGCGCCACCTGCTGCACCTTCGCCGCGGGCGCGGACGCGCTCTCGCGGTCGGACAGGAAGACGTGGCAGCTCTCGGCGCAGAGGTTGCACCGGACGCACGCCTCGAGCGACGCCGCTGTCGTGGCGTCGAGCCCGGTCCGCAGCAGCCGGAGCGCGGCCTCGGTCACGGCAGCACGCCGCGCCTGCCGTAGAAGACGCCCCACAGTCTCCGGCTGGTGAGCAGGAAGAGCATGTGGCGCAGCTTGCCCAGCGGCGCGTAGAGGAGCAGAGCGGCGCCGGTCAGCTGGAAGACGAAGCGGGCGGACGGCACGAGCGCCGCGGCCAGAGCCGCCGCCAGCGCCGCATCCACCAGCAGGTTGGCGACGAAGTCGTCGGGGACGCTGATGGCGCGCAGGGCCACGTCGGCCAGCCGCTTCACCAGCAGGCCCAGCCCGGCGGCGAGCGCGACGCCCCACAGGACGGAGAGCGCGTTCGCCAGGAGCGGCGGCGCCTGCAACGCCGTCAGGGACAGGGCCAAAGCCAGGAGCATGGCGAAGATGCCGGCGTGGTAGACGATGCCGGCCAGGTACGAGACCGGGTGGCCGCTCGCGCTCTCCTTCGCCCACGGCAGGAACGCGGTCGTGAAGGCGTAGCGGACAGCGGCGCCGGCGCGTGCGCGCGGCGGGGCGAAGAGCCAGGTGCGCACCGAGCCGATGCCGAATCGCGCGTGGGCGAGCGACGCGGCGGCGACGGCGAAGGCTGCGAGGAGAAGCAAGGCCGGCGGCGCCACTACACGCAACCCTCGGGCTTCGGCAGCCCGGCCACCTTGCAGGCGCCCTTCGCCGGGCCCGACGGGAACAGCTTGAAGATCGTGCGCAGGTTCAGGTTCGTCGCCTGGCAGAGCTTGCGCACCATCGGCGCCGTGCCGTGCTCCAGCCAGTACTGCCGGATGTACCGCACCACCGCCCAGTGCGGCTCGTCCATCTCGGTGATCCCCTCGGTGGTGGCGAACAACCGCGCGACCTCGTCGTCCCAGAGGTCGGGCTGCTGCAGGAACCCCTCGGCATCCACGGCGAACTTGCGGCCGCCGATCTCGATCTCGGGCATTGCACCTCCCCGTCGGTTTGCTCGCAGAAGCTGTGCCTCGGGGGATTGGGGATTCGGGATTGGGGATTGGGGGTGCCAAATGAACTCCCTAATCCCTAATCCCCAATCCCTTATCCCCACGCTTGACCCCGGCACGGCGCTTGCTCTCCTCGTAGGCGATGGACGGCGAGGTCTATCGGCTTCCGCGGGAGCGCCTGGGGGCCCTGGTCGAGCGGCTGGCCAGGGAGTACCGGGTGCTGGGCCCGATCCGGCGAGGGGACAGCGTCGCCTGGGGCGACGTCCGGCCGGACACGGTGCTGGCCCTCGACTACGCGACGACGATGCTCCCGCCGCGCCAGTTCTTCGCGCCGCAGAGCGAGGTGCTGTTCCGCTTCCGCCGCGGCGCGGACGGCGGCTTCGCCTTCGAGGAGCCGCCGAGCCAGGAGCCGCTCGCGCTGCTCGGCGTGCACGGCTGCGATCTCACCGGGCTGCGGGTCCTCAGGTCCTTCCACGAGTCGAGCTGCCGCGACAAGGTGGTGCCGCACCGGCTCGACCGCGCGTTCATCCTCGGCATCGGCTGCTGGACGCCGTGCCTCGAGGAGTCGTTCTGCAAGGACATGGGGAGCCTGGAGAACGAGAGCCCCGCGGCGCTGTACGCCTGGGACCTGGGCGAGGTGCTGCTGCTCAAGGTGGTGACGGAGCGCGGGCGCGAGATCCTGAAGGACCTCTCCCTGGCCGCCGCCGGGCCGGAGGAGCTGGTCGCCCTGCGGCGCCGGACGCGCGTGCGCCACGAGACGTTCCCGGCCCACCTGCGGTTCGCCCCCGAGAAGCTCGCCTCCGCGCTTCAGGCGGCGCACGACGACATCCTCTGGGAGGCGAACGCCGAGCGCTGCCTCTCGTGCGGGCGCTGCAACCTGGTCTGTCCGACCTGCACCTGCTTCGACGTGTGCGACCAGGCCGGACTGGACGGGAGCGCGGGGGCGCGGCTCCGGACGTGGACCGGATGCCAGGTGCCGGGCTTCTCGAAGATCGCCGGCGGCCACGACTTCCGGCCGACGCGCACCCAGCAGCTGCGCTACCGGATCTTCCGGAAGGGGAAGTACATGCCGGAGCGCTACGGGATGGTCGGGTGCACGGGGTGCGGCCGCTGCATCCACCACTGCCCGACCGACATCTCGATTCGCGACATCTTCCGGCAGGTGGGGTCGTCCTGATGCCGCAGGTCTCGATGATCCCCAAGCCCTGCCGCGTGGTCGCCGCGACGACGCAGAACAGCCGCGACGTGCACTTCGTGGTCGAGGTCCCGGCGCGGTCGTTCGCGCCGGAGCCGGGGCAGTTCGTCATGATCTCGGTGCCCGGGATCGGCGAGGCGCCGTTCAGCCTCACCGCGCTGCCCGGCGAGGGCGCGCCGCCCGGCCACTTCGAGCTGCTGATCCGGCGCGTCGGCCGGCTGACGAACCTGCTCACGCGGGTCCGGGCCGGCGGCGTGCTGTACGTGCGCGGCCCCTACGGCCGGCGCGTGGACTGGGAGCCGTTCGAGGGCGCGAACCTGATCCTGCTGGCCGGCGGGCTGGGGCTGGCGCCGCTCCGGGCCTTCGTGTGGCGCGCGCTGGCCCGGCGCCGCGAGTTCCGCCGCATCGACGTGCTGGTGGGCGCGCGCGGCCCCGACGAGCTGCTGTTCAAGAGCGACCTCGACACCTGGTCTGCGCGGACCGACGACGTGCACGTCGGCCTCACCGTGGATGCGGCGCGCGAAGGGTGGACCGGGCGGATCGGCGTCACCTCGTCGCTGCTCGACGGGCTGAAGGTGGATGCGAACGACACGTACGCCTTCCTGTGCGGCCCGCCGGTGATGTACCGCGACTGCCTGCGGCGCCTCCTGGCGATGGGGCTGTACGAGAACCACCTCTGGCTCACCCTCGAGCGGCGGATGAAGTGCGGCATCGGGCTGTGCGGCAACTGCCAGATGAGCGGCCACTACCTCTGCCAGGAAGGTCCGCTCTTCAGCTACCGCGAGCTGCGCCACCTCCGGGAGGCGGTGTGAACCGGCCCCGCGCCGCGTTCTTCTCCTTCGGCTCGTGCGAAGGGTGCCAGCTCCAGGTGCTCTCCGTCGAGGACGCGCTGCTCGAGCTGCTCGGCGCCGTGGAGGTGGTCAACTTCCGCGAAGCGATGGACGTTCGCCGCGACGATTACGAGATCGCCTTCGTGGAGGGCTCCGTCATCCGGCCGGAGGACGTGCCCGAGATCCGCCAGATCCGCACGCGGGCGCGCATCCTGATCGCCATCGGCGCCTGCGCCTGCCTCGGTGGCGTGAACGCCATGCGGAACCGGCGCGCGATCCAGGAGGTGGCGGGCGAGGTCTACGGCGGGCGGCAGGACGGCGTCTTCGAGGCGCTCGCGGCCAGCCCGATCTCCAGCGTCGTACAGGTGGACTACGAGATCCGGGGCTGCCCGATCGACCGCACGGAGTTCCTCGACGCGGTGCGGTCGCTGCTGGCGGGCACGGTCCCGTACGCGCCGCCGTACGCGGTGTGCGTGCAGTGCACGCTGCGCGGCACGCCCTGCCTGCTCGAGCGCGGCGTGCCGTGCGTCGGGTCGGTCGCGCGCGCCGGGTGCGAGGCGATCTGCCCCGCCTACGGCGCCCCGTGCGAGGCGTGCCGGGGTTTCCACGACGCGCCGAACTTCGCGGCCTTGGGCGAGGCGTTCGCGCGCCACGGGCTGCCGCGGGTTGCGGCCGCCGAGAAGCTCCAGCTGTTCAACGACTACCGGGAGGTCCGCGCCGCATGGGAGCGAGCGCTGCCGTCTCCGTCCGACACCTGACCCGGGTCGAGGGCCACGGGAACATCGTCGTGGACGTCCAGGACGGTGTGCTCAAGCGTTGCGACCTCGAGATCGTCGAGGCGCCGCGGTTCTTCGAGGTGCTCCTCAAGGGGCGCCCCGCCGACGAGGCCGCGCGCATCGCGTGCAGGATCTGCGGCATCTGCTCGGTCGGGCACGCCACCGCGTCCACCCACGCGGTTGAGGCCGCGCTCGGCATCACGCCCGGCCCGAAGCTGCGGCTGCTCCGGCGGCTCAACATGGCGGGGGAGTGGCTCCAGTCGCACGTCCTGCACCTCGGCTTCCTGGTCGCGCCCGACGCGTTCGGCGCGGGCTCCGTCGTGCCGCTGGCCGCGAGCCACCCCGACCTGGTCAAGGGCGCGCTGCGCCTCAAGCGGGTCGCGAACGAGATCTGCATGGCGGTGAGCGGGCGGCACGTGATGCCGATCTCGTATCACCCGGGCTGGATGGGGCACTGGCCCGAGCCGGCGGAGCTGGAGACGCTGCGCTTTGCGCTGGCGGAGGCGGTGGCGGACCTCGACGCGTTGGTGGAGGTGTTCGCCGGGATCACCTGGCCGGCGCTCGCGCGGCCCGCCGAGCACGTGGCCGCGCTCGAGCCCGGCGCGTACCCGATGATGGGCGGACCCCTGCACTCGACGGCCGGGCGGGTGACGCCGCCGGCGGGCTACGCCGCGGTGCTCCGCGAGGCGGTGGTGGACCATTCGGCGGCGAAGCACGTGCGCGGACCGGGGGGAGACGGCAGTCGCGAGGGAGGAGGCACGCTCCGCGTCGGCGCACTGGCGCGCGTGTCGCTCGCGTACGACCGCCTGCATCCGCGGGCGAGCGCCGCGCTCGCGCGGCTCAAGCTGGCGCCCGATTCCGCCAACCCGTTCGACAACATCGCGGCGCAGGTGGTCGAATCGGTGCAGGCGCACGCGGAGGCCACCTCCGCGGTCGAGCAGCTGCTCGCGGACGCGGCGCCTGAGCCTCCGGCGGCGGCCACGCGGTCCGGCGGGGAGGGGATCGGCATCGTCGAGGTCCCGCGCGGGACGCTGGTCCACCACTACGAAATCGGCGCCGACGGCCGCATCGCGCGCGCCAACTGCCTGATCCCGACGGGGCAGAACCTGGCCTCCATCGAGGCCGACATGCGCGTGTTCGTTCCGGGGCTGCTCGACCGGCCGAAGGACGAGATCACGCACGCCCTGGAGATGCTGGTGCGCTCCTACGACCCGTGCATCTCCTGCGCCGTGCACTGAACGGAGGGGGAGCGATGATCGACGGCCTGAAGCGATCCAGTTTCTTCGCCGGCTTCGACGACAAGTCGTTGGCCGACATCGCCGCCTTTGCGCGCCGGATGACCTTCGAGCCCGGCCAGATCATCTTCGACCGGGACGAGGAAGGCGGGGCCGCGTACATCATCCTGAAGGGACGCGTCCGCCAGGGGTTCGAGGTCTCGCCGGGGAGCGAGGTGTGGTTCCTGACCGGGGAACCGGGGGACCTGTTCGGGTTCGGCTCCCTGATCGCGCCGCGGGTGCGCGCCATGCGCGCCAAGGCGTCGGAGCAGACGGAGGTCGTGGCCCTGGATGCCGATGCGCTCCTGGAGTACCTCGAGGCGCACCCGCACTTCGGCTTCATCTTCATGGAACGGCTGGCGCAGGTGATCTATCAGCGGCTCAACAACAGCCGCCTCCAGATCATCCACCTGATGCCGGAGCGGGAAGCGCCGGGGCCGACCCTGTAGATGCGGGGGTAGGGTGTAGGGTGTGGGGTGTAGGGAAAAACCAAAGGCGCCACGTGGCTGGTGGCGCCTTCGTCTGTCTACGCCCTACCCCCTACCCCCTACACCCTCCTTCAGTCCGCTCCCGCCGTCGCCGGTAGCGCTTCCGCAGCCGCCCCGGCTCGCACCACGCCCCCGAAGACCCGCCCCAGCCAGTGCTGGAAGCGATCCATGTACGTATAGACCACGGGCGTGACGTACAGCGTCACGACTTGTGAGAAGGCGAGCCCGCCGACCACCGCCAGCCCCAGCGGGCGCCGGGATTCGGCGCCGGCGCCGAGCCCCAGCGCGATCGGCAGCGTCGCCATCAGGGCGCACATCGTCGTCATCATGATCGGCCGGAACCGGATCAGGCACGCCTGCACGATGGCGTCGGCCGGCGCTTTCCCCTCGGTCCGCTCGGCGTCGAGCGCGAAATCGATCATCATGATCGCGTTCTTCTTCACCAGCCCCACCAGCATGATGATGCCGACGAACGCGTAGACCGAAAGATCCACGTGAAAGATCAGCAGCGTGAGCAACGCGCCGAAGCCCGCGAAGGGCAGCCCCGACAGGATCGTGAGCGGGTGGACGAAGCTCTCGTACAGAACGCCCAGCACCAGATAGATGACGGAGATGGCGAGCACCAGCAGGAAGACCAGGCCGGCCTGGCTGGACTGGAAGGCTTGGGCCGTGCCCGCGAACTGCGTCGCGATGGACGACGGCAGCACCTGCCCCGCGATGCGCTGCACCTCCGCCACCGCCTCGCCGAGCGACACGCCGGGCTTGGCGTCGAACGACATCGTCACCGACGGGAGCTGGCCGGAGTGGTTGACCGAGAGCGGTCCGACGTCCTGGGTCATCGTGGCCACGGAGCCCAGCGGCACCAGCACGCCCTTGTCGTTGGCGACGTACAGCATGTTGAGCGCGGTCATGTCGCGCTGGTACTGGGGCATGAGCTCCATGATGACCCAGTACTGGTTGTTGGGCGTCAGGATCGTGGAGACCTGGGCCTGGCCGTAGGCGTCGGACAGGGCGGCCTCGATCTGGCCCGCGTTCAGTCCCAGCGCCGAGGCCCGGTCGCGGTCGATCTGCACGTTCACCTGCGGGTTCTTGATCTGCAGGTCGCTGGTCACGTTCTGGAGCAGCGGCGACTGGCTCATCCTGGTCTGCAGGACGCCCGCGTACTGGTACAGCGCGTCGATGTCGGCGCCCTGGAGCGTGAACTGGTACAGGGCCTTGGAGACGCGGCCGCCGACGCTGATCGGGGGCGGGTTCTGGAGGTAGACCTTGATCCCGGGCAGTTGCGCCAGCTTCGGCTGGAGCTCGAGGATCACGTTGTCCGCGCTGAGCGGCCGCTGGGAGCGCGGCTTCAGGTGGATGAGGATCCGCCCCTGGTTCCCGCCGCCGACCGACGACATGAAATCGAGGACGTTCGGGTCCTGCTGGATGATCGCGGCCACCTGCTGCTGGTGGCGCACCATCTCGTCGTACCCCGTGCCTTCGGCGGTCTCGGTGGTGCCGGAGATCTGCTCGGTGTCCTCGCTGGGGAGGAAGCCCTTCGGGACCTTCATGAACAGCACGACCGTGGCGACCAGGATCGCCCCCGAGAAGATCATCGTCTCGCGGCGCCGCCCCATCACCCAGCGCAGGCTCGAGCCGTACCCGTGGAGGGTGCGCTCCCACACGTGCTCGGACCACTGGAACAGCCGGCCGTGCTGCTGCTCCTTCTGAGCGCGCAGGAACCGGCTGCACATCATCGGCGTCAGGGTGAGCGAAACGAAGCCCGAGACCAGGATCGCCACGCCGATCGTCACCGCGAACTCGTGGAACAGCCGCCCGACGATCCCGCCCATGAACAGCACCGGGATGAACACCGCCACCAGCGACAGCGTCATCGAGAGAATCGTGAACCCGATCTCGCCCGAGCCCCGGAACGCCGCCTCCATGACGGGGGTCCCCATCTCGACGTGGCGGACGATGTTCTCCAGCATGACGATGGCGTCGTCCACCACGAACCCCACCGACAGCGTGAGCGCCATCAGCGAGAGGTTGTCCATGCTGTAGCCGAGCAGGTACATCGCGGCGAAGGTGCCGACGATGGACATCGGGAGGGCGAGGCTGGGGATGATGGTGGCGGAGACGTTCCGGAGGAAGAGGAAGATCACCATCACCACCAGGCACAATGTCAGCAGCAGCGTCCGCTTGACGTCGTTGACCGAGTTGTGGATCGAGAGCGAGCGGTCGTAGAGGGTGTGCACCTGGACCGAGGGCGGCATCTGCACCTGGAGCTTGACGAGCAGCGCCTTGACGTCGCTGGCGACCTGGACGGTGTTGGTGCCGGGCTGCCGCTGGACGGCCATCACGATGCCGCGCACCCCGTCGAACCAGCTCGCCTGCTGCGCGTTCTGCACGCTGTCCACGACCTGCGCGATGTCCTCGAGCCGCACCGGCGAGCCGTTGCGGTACGCCACGATCATCGGCGCGAATTCCTTCGCGTCGGCGAGCTGCCCGTTCGCCTGCACCGTGAAGGCCTTGTGGATGCCCCACAGGATGCCCGTGGGCATGTTCACGTTGGCGTTGTTGATCGCGTTGTACACCTGGTCGATCCCGACGCCGCGCGACGCCATCGCCCGCGGGTCCACCCGGATCCGGACGGCGTACTTCATCGAGCCGAAGACCTGGACCTGCGCGACGCCGTTCACCATCGAGAGACGTTGCGCCAGATAGGTCTCGGCGTACTCGTCGAGCGTCGTCAGCGGCAGGGAGGTCGACGTGAGCGCGAGGTACAGGATCGGCGCCTGCGCAGGATTCACCTTCTGGTAGCTGGGCGGCAGGATCCCCAGGGGCAGCTGGCGCAGCGTCTTGGCGATCATCGACTGCACGTCCGCGGCGGCGGCGTCGATGTCCCGGTCCAGCGTGAACTGCAGGGTGATGTTGGTGCTCCCCTGCGTGCTGGTGGACGTCATCTGATCGATGCCGGCGATCGTCGAGAACTGCTTCTCCAGCGGCGTCGCGACCGCGGCGGCCATGGTTTCGGGGCTGCCGCCCGGCAGGCTCGCGCTGACGGATATGGTGGGGAAGTCCACGTTCGGCAGGTCGCTCACCGGCAGCAGCCGGTAGCCCATGATGCCGAAGAGGAGAATGCCCGTCATGACCAGCGTCGTCATCACCGGCCGCTTGATGAACAGGCCGGAGATGGTCACTGTCCGTTCCCGGCCGCCGCGGCGCCGCCCCCGCTCTTCACCTCGACCTTCGCGCCCGGCACCAGGCGCAGCTGCCCGTCCGTCACCACCATCTGCCCGCGCGCCAGCCCCTTCTCGATCACGACGAAGTCCTCCGCCGACCGCCCCACCGTCACGTCCTGCGCCTGCACCGAGCGGTCGGCGTTCACCAGGTAGACGTACGTCCCGTTCTGGCCGGTCATCACCGCCTGCGACGGGATCGTCAGGACGTCGCGCTCGACGTTCAGCACGAGCCGCACGGCCACGAACTCGCCCGGCCAGAGCTTCCGGTCGCCGTTGGTGAAGGTGGCCTTGAGCTGGATCGTGCCCGTCGTGGTGTCCACCTGATTGTTGATGAACGTCAGGGTTCCGTTCAGGACGGCCGTGGTGTCGTCGGAGGGCCGGATCTCGACCGCCAGACGGCTCCGGGCGCTGAAGCGCTGGATGTCGTCGAGGTACTTCTGGGGCACCGAGAAGCTGACCGCGATGGGCCGGAGTTGGTTGATCACCACCAGGGGCGTCACGACGCTCGCAGGCACGAGGTTCCCGATGCGCAGCAGCAGGTTGCCGGTGCGCCCCGCGATCGGCGCGCGGATGGTGGTGTACTCGAGGTTCAACCGGGCGGTCTGCACCGCCGCCGAGTCGGCCGTCACCGCCGCCTCCGCTGCGTCGGCGTTGGCCTTGAACTGGTCGAACTGCTCCTGGGTCGCCAGGTCGCTCTGCACGAGCGTTTGGTAGCGAACCACCTCCTGGCGCGCATTCACCAGTTGGGCGCGGTCCTTCGCCAGGTTGGCGAGGGCCTGGTCGAGCGCCGCCTGGAACGGCCGCGCGTCGAGCTGGAAGAGCAGTTGCCCGACCTGCACCTCGTCACCCTCCTGGAACCCAACCCTGAGGATGATGGCGCTCACCTGAGCGCACACAGCCACCGTCTGGATAGGCGTCACCGTGCCGATGGCGCTGATCTCCTGCGGTACGGAGCGTTGCTGGACCGTCGCCACGGTGACCGGCACGATCGGCCGGGGAGGCGGAGCGTCCTTCTTGCACGCGACCAGGGCGATCGCGATGGCGCCGGCGATGCGGCTCACGGAAAACGACCTGGGCAAGCTCGGATATCTCGGCATCATTCAGTGACTTACGCGCCAGCGGCGGTGTGCGTTGGGAGACAGTTGCGCAACAAGCGTTCCTCAGGGAATCTTACCGGCCTATCCCATACAGAGGAAAGGCGTCCATGTCGTACCCATATTCGCTTCCGGCGCTCCCCTATGCGTTCGACGCGCTCGAGCCGCACATCGACGCGCAGACGATGCAGATCCACCACGGGAAGCACCACCAGGCGTACGTCAACAACCTGAATGCGGCGCTCGAGAAGGCGCCGGAGTGGCAGAAGAAGGGGCTCGGCGAGGTCCTCGCGTCCCTCGACAAGGTGCCGGAGGCCGTCCGCACGGCCGTCCGCAACAACGGCGGCGGGCACTGGAACCACACGGCCTTCTGGAAGCTGATGGCGCCGAAGGCTGGCGGACCGCCCAAGGGCGACGTGGCCGACCTCATCGCCAAGAGCTTCGGCAGCTTCGACAAGTTCAAGGAGCAGTTCGCCGCCGCGGCCATGGGGCGGTTCGGCTCCGGCTGGGCGTGGCTGCTCTGCGAGCAGGGGAAACTCACCATCCTGAGCACGCCCAACCAGGACAACCCCGCGATGGAGAAGAAGGGCGCGATCCTGGGGATCGACGTGTGGGAACACGCCTACTACCTGAAGTACCAGAACCGGCGGGCCGACTACATCGGGGCGTGGTGGAACGTCGTCAACTGGGAGCAGGTCAACGCCAACCTGAAAGAAGTCAGATAGCAGGCAGCAGAGGGCAGTGTAGTTGCGAGACGGCGAGTTGCGAGCGGTTGGGAGACTGGAGTGAGCGGGGGGCGGACGAGTCGTCCGCCCTTTGCCTTTCCTCGCAACTCGGCGTCTCGCAACTCGCAACCGGCGCAAGGTGCCCGTCAGCAGAGACTTACGCCCTCTGCGCCGTCGCGCCGAACGCCGCCCGGTTGCGCCCTAACGCTCGCCTGACGCCTGTGGTACAAGTTAGACGGTTGCCGATCGACCTTCCTCACCCGGCTGCGGGCTGCCGCGGAAGGCGACTCGCAACTGTCAGGAGGTGGTCCCGATGAAGAGCCGCACGCCGCGTCGGGATGCGACCACCGGGCTTTTGTGGGAGTCAGTGCCCGATCTGCTGTATCGGGTCCGTGGCGCCGACGGGACGATCCAGCTCCTGAGCGCCGCCTTCGCCACGCACACCGGCTGGTCCGTCGCCGAGTGGATCGGCCGGCCGTTCGCCGAGCTCGTGTACCCCGACGATCTCCCGCAGGCCAAGGACAGATACGCATCCATCCTGCGAGGCGAGAAGCCCGCCCGGTACGAGCTGCGGCTCCGGACCAGGGCCGGCGGCTTCGTCGTCGGCGAGTTTCACAGCGCCCCCTTCATCGAGCGGGGGCGCGTGGTGGGGGAGCAGGGCATCGCGCGCGACATCACGGACCGACGGCGCGCCGAGGAGGCTCGCGAAGCCCGCGAGGAACGATTCCGCACCCTGTTCGAGTCCACCGACGAGGCGATGTTCCTCATGGACGGCGCCGTCTTCGTGGACCTCAACCCCAGGTGCCTCGAGATGTTCGGCCTGCACGACCGGTCCGACATGATCGGCCGTTCGCCGCTGGACTTCTCGCCGCCGCGCCAGCCGGACGGCGGGGATTCGCGGGAGAAGGCGCTCGACTACATTCTCGCCGCCCTGCAGGGCTGCCCGCAGCGTTTCTACTGGAAGCACGCCCGCAAGGACGGCTCGACGTTCGACGCGGAAGTGTCCCTGCATCCCCTGACGCTGTACGGCAGGGTCCACGTGCAGGCGACCGTGCGGGACATCACCGCCCGCCGGGCCGCCGAGGAGGCGATGCGGGCGAGCGAGAGGCGCTTCCGCCTCCTGGCGGCGCAGGTGCCCGCCGATGTGTGGACGACCGATGCGGCTCTCCGGCTCACCTCCATCAGCGGCTCGCTGGTCCCGCCCGTTGACCGTCTCGACCTGCGCAAGGCGGGTAGCACCCTCTACAACCTCTTTGCGACGCGCGATGAGAGCCATCCGGTCATCGCGGCGCACCGCCGGGCCCTCGGGGGGGTCTCCGCCCAGTACGAGCGCACCGCGGGTCCGATGGTCATCGAGGGACGGGTCGAGCCGCTGCGGGACGGAGCCGGGGCCGTCGTGGGCTGCGTCGGGGTGGCGCTGGACATCACGGAGCGACGGAGCGCGCAAAACGCGCTGCGGCGGCTCGCCGACTTCGTGGAGTCGTCCGAGGACGCCATCGTGACGACCACGCTCGACGGCACCATCGAGACGTGGAATCCCGCGGCGGAGCGGCTCTTCGGCCACCGGGCACGCGAGGCCGTCGGCCGACCCGTCACGCTCATTGCGCCGGAGGAAAGCGCGGCCGATCTGAAGCGCAACCTGCGGCTGCTCAAGGAAGGCCACTCGATCGGGCCGTACGAGACGCAGCTCGCCCGAAGCGACGGGACGGTGATCAACGTTTCGGCCACGCTGTCACCGATCCGGGATGCGCGCGGGGCCCTGGCCGGGTCCTCCCGGATCTTCCGCGACGTCACCGCGCAGAAGCGGGCCGAGCACGAGCTGCGGCAGAGCGAGGCCTTCTATCGGAGCCTCTTCGAGAACCTGTCCGACTGCATCTTCATCTTGGACGTCACCCCGGACCAGCGTTTCAAGATCGTGAGCTTCAACCCTGCGGAGGAACGCGCGGTCGGGATGACGACGGCACAGGTCGCGGGCAGATTCACGGACGACCTCTTTCCGAAAGGCATGGCCGAGCAGCTGAACGGCAACTATCGCCGGTGCCTCGAGGAGCGCCGCATCACGCACTACGAGGAGGTGCTCGATCTCCCGAAGGGCAAGGTGCCCTTCCTCACCACGCTGATTCCCCTCGCGGCGGCCAATGGCCGGATCCACCGGATCATCGGCGTCGCGTCGGACATCTCCGAGCGCAAGCAGACGGAGCAGGCGCTGCAGGCCAGCGAGACGCACTATCGGTCGCTGATCGAACACGGGACGGACCAGGTCACCATCATGGGCGCCGACGGCCGGTTCACCTACGCGAGCCCCTCGGTGACTCGGCTGCTCGGCTACGATCCTCGCGAGCTGATCGGACAGGTCGGGTTCGGCTACGTCCACCCGGACGACGTGGCGAAGGTGCAGGCCGCCTTTGGCAGGGCGCTGCAGGGTGAAACGGCCGAGCTCCGCGAGGTCTTTCGATTCCGGCACAAGGACGGATCCTGGCGGGTGTTCGAGTCGGTCGTCACGAACCTGCTGGGCGAGCCTACCGTGGCCGGCGTGGTGATCAATTCCCGTGACGTCACGGACCGGACGCGCGCCGAGGAGGCGCTGCGCCAGGAGCAGTTCCTGGTGAGCACGCTCATGGAGAACATCCCCGACTCGATCTACTTCAAGGACGCCGCGAGCCGCTTCGTGAGAATCAACCGCAACATGGCGCGGCTGTTCGGCCTGAGCGATCCCGCCCAGGCCGTGGGCAAGACCGACTTCGATTTCTTCGCCCCGGACCACGCCCGGGCGGCCCTGGAGACCGAGCGGGAGGTCATGCGCACGGGCCAGCCGGCCGTCGACATCGAGGAGCTGGAGACCTGGCCGGATCGGCCTGACACCTGGGTTTCGAGCACGAAGATGCCCCTGCGCGATGCCGCCGGCGTGATCATCGGCACGTTCGGCATCTCGCGCGACATCACGAAGCGCAAGGGCGCCGAGGAAGCGCTGCGCCGGTCGGAGGCCGACCACCGCGGCCTGGTGGATCACGCGCCGCTCGGCGTCTATCGCTGGACGCGGGATGGGCGG
>Ga0187849_1003412_pt1 | contig 14033 bp, 12 predicted proteins | sample June2016WEW_4_10_2_FD_132412 | JGI IMG/M metagenome (GOLD analysis project Ga0187849, IMG submission 132412) | Peatland microbial communities from SPRUCE experiment site at the Marcell Experimental Forest, Minnesota, USA - June2016WEW_4_100 | ecosystem: Environmental > Terrestrial > Soil >... | reverse complement strand
TGCATGAATGTCAGCGTCGGCCTGCTGCCGCCCCGCGCCGGTGCCGTCGAAGTGTTCGGCGCGCCGGTGACGCGCCTGCCGCCGGAACTGATCGCGGCGCGCGGCGTCGCGCTGGTGCCGCAGGGCCGCCGCGTCTTCAAGAGCCTCACCGTGCGCGAAAATCTCATGGTTGCCGCGCGCACCGAACATGCCGGCCGCCGCCATGCGCCGTGGACCGCCCAGACCGTGTTCGCCATGTTCCCGCGGCTGGCCGAGCGGCACACCCAGCTTGCCGGCTATCTCTCCGGCGGCGAGCAGCAGATGCTCGCCATCGGTCGCGCCCTCATGGCAGAACCCCGGCTCCTTCTCCTGGACGAACCCTCGATGGGACTGGGCCCGCTGTTCGTCCAGACGATCTTCGAGATCATCAGGACGATCCGGGACCAGGGCGTCACGGTGCTGTTGGTGGAGCAGAACGCGGCCAAGGCGCTCCAGTTGGCCGACCGCGGCTACGTGCTCGAAACGGGGAGGATCGTGCTGCAGGACACAGCCGCAGTCTTGCTGCGCGACGACCGCGTCCGCATGGCCTACCTCGGGGAGGACATCGGCTCGTAGCCCATCCGGGCGCGTCACGCGATGCGCGTCCCGAGAGCCGCCCATGCAGACCGGAGAGGTAGGCGACCAGGCTGGGCTCGTGACGAGATCAGGTCGCACATGACCCTGGTTTGCCAGGATCGGGTTGCCTACAATCTCTGTGGGGGGAGGCGAACTGTTCGGCCACGACACGCTCGTCAGGTGATCGTCCGGTGTCACGTCCAGCGACGGGTTTCGAGGGGGAATCTTAGGGTCGGGTCATCTACCCCTGACATGTGATGAAGGACGACTCGCCGCTACTCGGTTCGGGCCGGCGAGACCCTTCCAGAGCTTGGAGAGGAGCACAGGTGAGCGGCGTACGAGTGCTGGTTGGCACACGAAAGGGCGCGTTTGTCCTGACGTCGGATGGCAAGCGCGAGGCTTGGGACATCAATGGCCCATTCTTCGGGGGCTGGGAGATCTACCACGTCAAGGGTTCTCCAGTTGACCCGAACCGGCTCTACGCGTCGCAGTCCACAGGCTGGTTCGGGCAACTGATCCAACGCTCCGACGATGGTGGCAAGACGTGGGAGCCGGTGGGCAACCAGTTCCAGTACGACGGCGTGCCCGGCACGCACCAGTGGTACGACGGCACGCCGCACCCGTGGGAGTTCGCGCGGGTCTGGCATCTTGAACCATCGTTGAGCGATCCGGACACGATCCTTGCCGGCGTTGAGGATGCGGGCATCTTCCGCTCGACCGACGGCGGCAAGAGCTGGCAGGAGCTTCCAGGACTACGCGGCCATGGCACGGGCCAGTCGTGGCAGCCTGGTGCCGGCGGGATGTGCCTGCACACGATCATCGTGGATCCGAGTGACCCTGATCGCGTCTTCGTCGCGATATCGGCCGCTGGCGTGTTCCGAACCGACGACAGCGGCGAGACCTGGTGCCCAAAGAACCGGGGGCTTCGGTCCGGGGCCATCCCGGACGAGGACGCGGAGGTCGGCCATTGCGTTCACCGCCTCGCCATGCACCCGTCGCGTCCAAACGTGCTCTACATGCAAAAGCACTGGGACATCATGCGCACCGACAACGCCGGCGAGTCTTGGGAGGAGGTCAGCGGGAACCTCCCGACCGATTTCGGCTTCGTGATCGACGTCCATGCCCACGAGCCGGAAACCATCTACGTCGTTCCCATCAAGAGCGACTCGGAGCACTTCCCGCCCGACGGGAAGCTGCGTGTCTACCGCAGCCGGACCGGCGGCAACGAATGGGAGGCGCTCACCAACGGCCTTCCGCAAAGGGACTGCTACGTGAACGTGCTCCGCGACGCTATGGCCGTGGACTCGATGGACGACTGTGGCGTGTACTTCGGCACCACGGGGGGTCAGGTCTACGCCTCGGCCAACGCTGGGAACAGCTGGGTGCCTCTGGTCCGGGACCTGCCGGCCGTGCTGTCGGTCGAGGTCCAGACCTTGCCATGATCCGGGTCGTGTTGCCGGCGCACCTGCGGACGCTCGCGCAGGTCGGCCTGGAAGTGGAGCTCGAGGTCACTGGCTCGCCCACGCAAAGATCGTTGTTGGACGCGCTCGAGGCGGCTTATCCGGTGCTTCAGGGCACCATCCGCGACCCTGTTCGCCAGACTCGACGCGCGTTCGTGCGCTTTTTTGCTTGCGAGGACGACCTGTCACACGAGTCCCCGGACGCGCCTCTGCCCGACGCCGTCGTGTCCGGGGTCGAGCCCTTCTTCGTCATCGGTGCGATGGCGGGCGGATGACCCACTCGACCATCCATTGCTGGCAGGCGCTTGGTCAGAATGCTTGGAGCGCGCCGACACGCCCGCCGAGCAACGACGCATGAATCGTCAAGGAGTCAGCCCTTGATTTCTTGCTCGACTCGTCAAAGATGGCGCCCACGAAAGCGGGGCTCGCAGACTCGTGGGCGTAGTCGGCAGTGAAGCTCTTGGCGAGGCGGCCGAAGGTGCCCTTGAAGGTCCCGCCCGAGACCAGGAACAGCTGGAACTCGGTGTTGGCCGCTGGCACGTATCGGCCCGCGAACGTGGGGTCAAGGCTGCCCCCGGCGGTGAACCTTCCCGGTCCGGCACAGCATGGAGAGACCAGCTGGAACTGCCCGAAGCTTGTCGCGCTCGCGATCTGGGGCACGATCGTGCCGTCCCTGTTGTTGGTGAACGCCGCACCTTCTTGAAGAAGGTACAAGGCTCGGGGGCCGATCTTCACAGTCCCGTCGTTGGTCACAGGAGAACCACCGTCGTCGTTGAACGTGCCGCCCGTCACCGTCAGCGCGCCCGCGTGGGTGTTCTGGAGCCCGGCCTGATATTGGACCGTCCACGACGGATCCTGGACCTCGGCCATGATCGTGCCGTTGTTCCGGATCGAGCCGCCGGTGACGATCGCGGGGCCGCCGGTCTTGTTGCCCGAGCCTTGCGCGTCGAGCACGATCGTGCCGTCATTGACGACGGTGCCGGTCACCGCCAGAGTGGTGCCGTTGTAGGCGTCCCCATTGGAGGTGTAGGCCTCGCCCACCACTGTGATCTTCTGGCCTGCAGGGATCGTGCCGGAGATCTTGGCGGCTATCCAGTTGATCAGGAACTGGGCTGCTCCCGACTTGTCGACGAGCGTCGTGCCGTTTTGCAGGACGATCTCGTTGCCTTTGATCGGGCCGCCTGCCTGGGTCCAGGTCACGGTTCCCGCTCCCTGAGCGGCCGTGATCGCCCCGTCGTTGACGAGCTGACCGTCGTTCGTGAAACTTGCCGGCTGTGCGTAGACACCCTGGAGCGCGACGACGCTCAATGAGGCGCCTGTTGCGACTGTGAAAGTGCCGTCGTTGGTGACCGCCGTCGCCTCGAGGAGACCTGATTCGTCGCGCACGCTCGCTCGCGCCTCGTTGGTCAGTGGGGCTTCGAATTGTGTGAAATCCGCGTACTTGTTCTTGGGAGCCTGAGTCTCGGTCTCGATGCTGCCACGGTTGAGAATGGTTGCGCCGAAGACTCCGGCGTAACCACCGGATGGATTGCCCGGCAGCGTCAAACCGCCGTTGGTCGAATCAAGAACGAGGTTGCCGTGAGCACTGATGGTGCTGGCGGCAGCAACGTCCAAGGAAACGGTGTTGACCTGTTCGTTGCTGTTCGACCTGCTGCCCTGCCCGGCGATCAACAGCGTCTGTGTTCCCGTCCCGCTTGCCTCGCCCAATGTGAGCGAATTCACGGTTGAACCGCTGTTGTTGGGATCGGCGGTGCCAATGCTCCACGGCGCAAGCGTCACGGTGTAGGTGCCCGGAACCGTGATGTAGACGTTGTCGGTGGAGGTCGGGATCCCGTTGGTCCAGTTGGCGGCCAGACCCCAGACGCCACTCACGGCGCTCTTCCAACTGTCGGAGCCTATGGCTGTGCGCGGGCTCGTAGCCGCGTGCGCGCCGGTCGCCGGGACCGCCAGAGCACCGAACAAGACGGCACCAATCAGGAGTGAACGACTGCGAGTCATGGCGAGGCCTTTCGAGGTGCGTAGGTAAGACAGCTCAGCAAGGAGAACGTGACACACAGGAGCGCTCAGTGCCGCCAGGTCGGAGCATCTTATAGCGAACCGTTGTCGCGACCAGCGCGGGCCTGGCACCGAGAGCCGAGGTGCCCCCTCTGCTCCAGTACCTGTCGCCACGGTCGGCGCCATGCAATCGTGCCCGGTAGGACTCGGGCGGGTACGGTGAGGCCGTGACCGATAGTGCTGGTTTCATACGTGGCCTGCCCAAAGTGGAGTTGCACCTGCACATCGAGGGCACGCTCGAACCGGAGCTGAGGTTCGCGCTCGCGGAGCGCAACGGAATCCGGCTTGCCCACCCAGATGTCGCCGAGCTGCGCGCGTCCTACCGCTTCAACGACCTCACTTCCTTCCTGGTCAGCTACTACGAGGCAATGCAGGTGCTCGTGACAGCGGACGACTTCCACGACCTGGCGTGGGCATACCTTCGACGGGCGCACGACGAGAACGTTCGCTACGTAGAGATGTTCTTCGATCCCCAGGCGCATACCTCCCGCGGTGTCGCGTTCGACACGATCGTCGGTGGGCTCCGACGGGCGATCGTTGCCGCACGCCAACAGCTGGACCTGCGCGCCGAGCTGATCATGTGCTTTCTGCGCGACCACTCGGCCGAGTCCGCGATGGCGACCTTGGTGCAGTCCCTGCCCTACCGGGAGTGGATCGTCGGCGTCGGCTTGGACTCCGACGAGCGGGACAACCCCCCGACCAAGTTCGCCGAGGTATTCGCCCGCGCCCGGTCGGAGGGCTATCAGATCACGATGCACTGTGACGTGGACCAGAAGAACACGGTCGAGCACATTCGCCAGTGCCTCGAAGTCATCGGAGTGGACCGGATCGACCACGGGGTGAACATCCTCGAGAGTGAGGAGCTCACCAGCGAGCTCGGGCGTCGTGGGCTCGGGCTCACGGTATGCCCGATATCCAACAAGTGGGTGACCGGCGACCTCAAGGCAGCCGAGATCAAACGGCTGCTCGAGCTCGGCATCCGGGTCACCGTGAACTCCGACGATCCGGCGTACTTCGGCGGTTACCTCACCGACAACATCGTCGCCCTGCAGGAGGCCGCAGGTCTCGGGCCGTCCGAGCTCGTGCAGCTGCAACGCAACGCGATCGAGATCTCATGGCTGCCGTCCGGCGCCAAGGATCACCTGCTCGCCGACCTCGAACGCTACGCCGGGATCGGGTAACCGTCGCCACCGGCGTGGCGATCTCCTCGACAGCCTGGCGTCACTGACACCTCACGGCCCCCGGCTGGGTACCCTGCGTCTGGTTCAGCTGGTGGCAGGAGTCCGCCACAAGTCGACGCCACTTTCGACAGCGTGCCGGTCGATCTCGGCGAGCTCGTCGGCGGAGAGACCGAGGTGGTCGAGTGCCGCGACGTTCTGCTCCAGCTGGGTGACGCTGCTCGCTCCGATCAACACTGAGGTGATACGCGCGTCGCGCAGGACCCAGGCGATGGCCATCTGGGCCAAGCTCTGTCCGCGTCGTTGCGCGATGGCGTGCAGAGCACGCACGCGGGCCAGGTTCTCGTCGTTGAGCATCTCACGCGACAGCGAACCATCCCTCGAAGCACGCGAACCCTCGGGGACGCCGGTGAGGTATCGGTCGGTGAGAAGACCTTGTGCTAGCGGTGAAAAGGCGATGCACCCTACGCCTTCGCTCCCGAGCACGTCGAGAAGGTCCTCTTCGATCCATCGGTTGAGCAGCGAGTAAGAAGGCTGGTGGATGAGAAGCGGGGTGCCGAGCCGGCTGAGGATCGCGATGGCCTCCCGGGTGCGCTGACCGGAGTAAGAGGAGATCCCTACGTAGAGGGCCTTTCCCTGTTGAACCGCCGCGTGGAGCGCACCAACGCTCTCTTCGAGGGGGGTGTCGGGGTCGAAGTGATGGTGGTAGAAGATGTCGACGTAGTCGACGCCCATACGGCCAAGGCTCTGGTCCAAGCTGGCGAGCAGGTACTTGCGCGAGCCGAGATCGCCGTACGGGCCAGGCCACATGTCCCAACCCGCCTTGGTCGAGATGACCAGCTCATCGCGGTGGTCACGGAAGTCGGAGTGGAGGATCCGGCCAAAGTTGGACTCGGCGCTGCCGTACGGCGGCCCGTAGTTATTGGCAAGGTCGAAGTGGGTGATGCCCAGGTCGAAGGCCCTGCGCAAGATCGCGCGCTGAGTGTCGAGCGGGCGTTCGTCGCCGAAGTTCTGCCAGAGCCCGAGCGACACCGCGGGCAGCAGCAGGCCGCTGCGTCCGCAGCGACGGTAGGTCATGGAGTCGTAGCGGTTGTCGACAGCAAGGTAGCGCGTCACGATGGGTCATCTTCCGTTTCTGTCTGGCGACGGCCGGCGGGCGCCGCTCGGTTGGCTAGCCCGAGACGATAGTACTGACACGCTTGGGCCAGCCCACCCCTCGAGAGGTTGCGAGCTGGTTGATGTCCGCGTGCTTGGTGAAACCGCTAGTCACCCAGGGCTGCCAGCACCACAACCTGTGAGGTCCCCGGTGCCGGCAGTGCCACCACGTCTCCCGGGACCGGCCGGCCGTCCACCGTGAGGGAAACCCCGCTACCGGGACCCTGCCTCCTAACAGTGATGTCGTACCAGGTACCCCTGAACAAGCGCCTTGCGGAGAACCCGGGCCAGGCAGACGGGATCGCCGGTGCTATTCGAAGCCCGCCATGGGTGGGCCTGATACCCAGGATCCACTGGGTGACTGCGACGTACATCCAGGCCGCCGCGCCGGTAAGCCAGGCGTTGCGCCCCAAGCCGTACTGGGGATGGGCAGGCCCGCAGATGTTCTGGCAATAGACGTAGGGCTCCACCGCCGACCGCTCGACATCAAGCCGGGACAAGGGGAGAAGCTGGCGGTAGTACTCATACGCCCGGTCGCCGTCGCCCAGCTGGGCTGCGGCGACGACCGACCACGCCGCGGCGTGGCAGAAGATCCCGCCATTCTCCTTGGCGCCTGGCGGGAACGTGCTCGTCCCGTTCACCCGCGGGTCGCCGCCGTCGTACGGAGGCCACATCAAGCTCGGCCCATACGGCGTTCCCAGGAGGTCGTGAGCCGAGGCCATGGCGAGCTTGGCCCGCTCGAGCGGGGCAACCTCGCCGATCACGCACCAGCTCTGCGGGATCAGGTTGATGCGGTGGCGAGCCTCCGATGACACCCCGACGAGCCTGCCGTCATCGTCGAAGCAGCGCGCGTACCAGGACCCATCCCAGGCACAGGCGTTGACGGTGTCCGCCATCTCGTCGTGCATGCCCCGAAAGCGCGCCGCCTCCTCTGGGCGCCCCAGATAGTCCGCCAGCTCCGCCACGTCCAGCACCGCCCGGCAGAATTGCATCGCACACCAGACGCTCTCGGCCAAGCCCGAGCCGTGGTCGACGTTCAAGGTGTCGTCCCAGTCGGAAAAGCCAGACCTCGGGAGACCGTGCGGGCCGCGATTGGCAAGAGTGAAGCCCAAGGCGGCCATCATGTGCCCCCAGATCGTGTCGTCGGTCCCCGCGTGGCCCGGCTCGCTGCCTTGACCGGCGCGCCGGGAGCCGACCGCCTCTTCTTGCGCGTAGGCAACCCGTCGTTCCATGTACCCGTAGTCGCCGGTCTCCTTCAGGTAGGCGCAGGTGGCTATGACCAGCCACAGGTGGTCGTCGCAGAACCACTGAGGCCAAGTCGGCCTTTCGGCGGCCAGACCTGGGCCGCCTTCGCCGGTGAGAGGGAAGAACTGGTGCCAGGTGTGACCGTCTGCGAACTGCACCCCCCACAGCTGCTCCATGCGGGAGGCGACTTCACCCGGGGCAGCGTTGACCACGCCCAACGCGTCCTGGGCTGTGTCGCGAGTACCGATCCCCCGTCCCAGGCCGGTCTCGTACCCCGACACGAAACGTGACCAGTGCAGGGCGGTGCGGCATTGCCGTGGGCTCCAACAGTTGAGCATGGCGGTGGTGTCAGCGTCCGGGGTCTGCACGCTGAAAGCCTCGAAGTAGGCCTCCCAGTCACGGCGGAGAGTCTCGAGGGCAAGCCCCACCTCAGCTGGGTCACGGTAGCGCTCCGTGACTGCGGTGATGTCACCGGGAGTGTCAGTGATCCCCAGCACATAGACGATCCTGGCTTCTTCCCCGGGCTCCAGGCAGAGCTCATGGTAAAGCGACCCGATGTTGTTGCCGCGGGGAGCCTCGCTCCCACTCGGGCTGCCCGCGACTACAACAGCAGGGTCTTCCAGTCCCCGGTACGGGCCCACGAAGGCCTCTCGATCGCAGTCGTAGCCGAGTGGGGGACGGTCCGAGCCGAAGAACTGGGTGGTCGGGGAGAACCTGGTCCCCGCCACGATGGCATGACGCCCCTCGTCATAGCGAGAGCTCAGAATGTGCTGGCTCCAGTCGAGGTTGTGCATGTCACTGGAGGCGTCTGTGAAGCTCAGCTCGACATAGCTGAAGACCTGGATCGCCTGCGTGCCCTGGGAGTTGTTGGCCAGCCGGAGCACCCACAGCTCTGCAGGGCACGGGTCGTCAGGCGGCGTAGGAGGCACGAAGTACAAGATCTCGGCCCAGGTGCCCTTTCGCTCGGTGGTGATCTTCGTGTAGCCGGCGCCGTGACGGCACTCGTAGCTGTCCAAAGGGACCCGCACCGGCTGCCAGGTCGCGCCCCAGTACTCACCTGTGTCCTTTCGGCGGAGATACACATAGCGGCCCGGCTGGTCCGGCGGGAGCGAGTTGTAGCGGTAGCGGCTCACCCTGCGGTTACGAGGATCGCGGTCAAAGGAGAACCCACCGGCGGTGTTGGAGATGATGCCGCCGTAGCGTCCCTGTCCCAGGTAGTTGATCCAGGGCGCGGGCGTGTCCGGGCGGGTGATCACGTACTCCCGGGTACTGGGGTCGTAGTAACCGTAGGGGTTGGCGGCCAGGGCGGTAGCACCGACGGCGTCGTCGGGCTTCGGCGCGTGGGGATTCATGCTCATTGAACCTATAGCCCGAGGCACTGCGTTGCGGTGAAAGGCGGCACCGGGAGCCAACGAGCGAGCAAGTGTCGGACTGACCGACGCGCTGGACCCGTCCTAGACAGAGAGTGCTGACCGCCCGCCTCCGTCAACCTTGAACGCAGCTAGCTCTGCTGCGAGCGAAGCGGCCTTCCCAGCCGACGCAGCAGACAAAACCCCATACAACAAGCCAGCCGTCGCGGCATCGCCGGCGCCCGTCGTCACAACATGGCGACTCTTGCTGGCAGGCAGGAAGAACTCCCTGTCTGCCCACTCCCCTGCTCGTTCGGCAAAGCAGCGACCTGAGTGGCCAAGACGATCGGCGTTGGCAGTGATCAGATTCATCCCTCGCGCACCGTCGGTCAGCAGCACCACCGCCGCACCCAGGCCAAGAAGACGGCGCCCGAGCTCCCGTGTCTCAGCAAGCGAAGCGGGTCTGGCGATTCGGAGCGCGCTGACCACGTCGTCGACGCTCGGTGACAGTACGTCCACGAGCGGCACCGTCCGCGTCAAGAGCTCCCCCCAGTCGACACGAGCCGCAGGGGAACCCGTTGCGACCGTCGACAGGTCGAGCGACGTCGTCGCGCCGGCCTGACGAATCCGCGCCAGCAGCGATCGCAGGGTCTCACCCCCGACTGCGTACATCGCCGGGAGAATCGCCGGATAGCCCAGATGGACCAGGTCTGCCTTCTCCGGCCTGACACGCGCACCATCGAAGGAGGCATTGGCGCCGACATGGTGCCAAAAGGCTCGGTCTCTCCCAGGCGGTTCGAACACCAATGAGTATGAAGTCGCGGCACCGCAGACACGGCGGATGCCCTTACAATCGAGCCCGGACTCGCTGAGCACGTGGACAAGACTCGACCCCAGCTCGTCGTCTCCGATGTCGGCGACCAGCTGGACGGGAGCCCCAAGCGAGTACAGATCACGACCGGTGTTCGCCACGCACCCGCCGGGGGACGATTGCCATCGGTCCGACTTCGACGATCGCACCGGGGATGATCTGCTCGTCGCCACTCAGCTTCGGACACAGGTCGGCGCAGATATGCCCTATCACCGCAGCCCTGAGAATCATCCTTCTACCTCGCACCCTCGTCGCCCGACAGACGATTCTCAGTACTCTCAGGACACGGGAGCTCCGTCACGCGTCAACCACCTCGATGCCGAAAGGATGCTACGCCAGAACGATCCGTCCACGACTCTGGTCGAAATGCGCTCGGCGGCCTCGATCCGCGAGCGGCACCTGTCGGCCGCGTAACCCAGTACCGGGGCATGGCCGCGTTCATCCCTTAGGTGAACTGCGGTCTGGCGACAGATCCTCGATACCGGCGTAACGGTTTAGACATCGCCCTGCCACGCCGTTAGTATGCCCCCGCTAACGCCACGAGGGGCTTTAGGTGGCAGCGAATCGGTCGACGTCGGGCCTCCCCGCGCGAAGTGTGAGGAGACACCCGGGACGGGGCCAAGGTTTCGGATCAGACGTCGGCGCTCGCTAGGTTCTCGGGACAGGTCGTTGCGCCAGGGCCACGGCGCGCTTGGGGCGGGCGGGCGCTGGCCTGCTGCTCGCCTTCGGTCTCGCCGGCGCGCTCGAGCCGCTCGTTCAGGCGCTCTCGTCCAGCCCGGCGACCGCGCAGAGGAATACGACAACCGGGTTCGTTGGCGAGGCAGGACCGAGTAGGTCGATCACTGCCTGTGGCTCGTGTACCATGGTACTATGGTAACAATAGAGCGGGTCCAATCGGGTGTCCGCATGGAGCGTCGGCTGTTGAAGGTCCTAAAGGGGCTCGCAGAGTACCTGGACCTCTCCCTCGGAGACCTGCTCGAAGGCATCGTGCTCCACGCGTTCGAGCAGAAGCTGCCGTTCGACGACGCGACCATCGCCACCGTCGAGAGGCTCAAAACGGTCTACGACTTGGACTTGACGGCTGCAGACAGCCACCACCTGCGCGAAGCAGACGAGAAGGGAGCCATGTTCGATGAGCACCGTCGTGTGTAGACGCGTGCGCTTGACCGGCACGGTCGAGGTCGCTCTCCCAGCAGAGCAAGCCTTCGTCATGTTCACCCCGAGCGGTGAGCGGACCTGGGCGCAAGGCTGGGATCCCAGCTTCCCAAGCCCGGGCACAGACGAGACCGATCCAGGAACCGTCTTTCGGACTGTCCATCGTGGCCGAGAGTCGATATGGACGGTGGTTCGCTGCGAAGTCGGCCACTCGATCGAGTACGCAGTCGCGACACCACAAGAGCGTTGTGGACTCGTCACCGTCACCTGCGAAGCCTCGCCAAACGGGACTAAGGCGACGGTCAGTTACGACCTCACGACACTCAGCAGCGAGGCGAACGCTGAGCTCGACCGGTTCGCGACGAACTACCCGTCGTTCCTCGCTCACTGGGAACGCTCAATCGCCGAGGCCATTCGGACTTGAGGTCGAACGCCCACACGCCATGTTGCAACAGCACCAGCAGTCGGGCTCCGGCGCTCCTAGCCGCCTCAGCAGCTGTGAACCCCATTCCGCCTAACGGTTGGGCGGCGTGCGCAGTTTGAACTGGGCGCCCACGGGGTCCGTCACGGTGGCAAGCCGGCCGTAGGGGGTGTCCTCGACGTCCATCACGACCGAGCCGCCGAGGGCCTTGACCTTGGCGACGGTCGCGTCGGCGTCGTCGACCTCCCAGTAGACGGACCAGTGAGCCGGTACACCCTCGGGGAGGAAGGCCGTGGCGTCCATGATCCCCGCCCACTCGCCCTCGCCGGAGGGATCACGCATGGTCGTATAGCGGAACTCGTCGCTGTCGCCGACCGTGTCCGTGTCCCAGCGGAACACCGAGCGGTAAAAGGCGACGGCGGCGGCGTAGTCCCGAGTGTGCAGCTCGAACCAGCTCGGGGCGCTGTGCTCGTTCAAGACCGTGAACCCCTGAAAAGTACCGGCTTGCCAGGCGCCGAGGTGAGCGCCGGTCGGATCGACGAGCACCGACTGGATGCCGAGGTCGGCTACGGCCGTCGGAGGAGACACGATCTGGGCGCCTGCGAGCTCGGCCGCTGCGATGGTCTTCACGATGTCATCGGTGTCCAAATAGATCTTCCAGACGTTGTTGGCCGGCATCTCGCCCACTTCGCCCATGGCGCCTGCCACGGGAACGCCCTTGCTGGTGAACATGAAGTAGCCGCCAAACTCCGGACTCGGTTCCTGGGCCTCCCAGCCGAACAGTTCGCTGTAGAACCTGCGGCTGCCTTCGACGTCGGAGGTCCAAAGATCGGTCCAGCATGGTGATCCGATGGGGGCACTATCACGCGTGGGCATGTCTGGTTCTCCTCTTGTTTGCAGTAGGCGGCTCGGCTGCTTCGACGGTACCGGGACGCGGAAGTCATCAGTCCTCCGGAGAACAATTCGGCTCGGCTCTTGCAAGGCGGGACACGCCCTTGCGGTCACGGTCATTGACGCCACCTGGTCTTCTGTCCACGAGACCGTCCGCTGCGTGCACGCTGTCGGCCTCTTGGTTTCGACCTCCTGAGTCCTGCGCCTTGTCGAACGGCTAGGAATGGCCTCATGAGAGTGGATCTGGCTTACGGCGATCACGGTCTGAGCGTGGAGCTCCCCACCTCGTCCACGGTCGTGATCGAGCCTCGTCGTCGTCCTGCAGTGCATGATCCCCATGCGACGTTTGTGGAAGCCTTGACGCGACCGGTTGCCGGTCCACCACTGCGCAGGCTCGTGCAAAAAGGCCAGAGTGTGGCCATCTCGGTGTGCGACGGGACCCGGCCCCAACCGCGGGCGCTGGTCGTGGGCGCAATCCTGGAGCAGCTCGAGGGGATCGTGGACCTCTCGGACGTCGTCGTGGTGGTGGCTACGGGCACGCACCGGCCAAACACGCCTGCCGAGATCGACTCCATGCTGGGAGCCGACCTCGTCAGAGCGGTGCGGGTCGTCAACCACGACTGCAGGGACCCCGCCGGGCTCACCCAACTCGGCAGGCTGGGCGAAGACGTGCCCGTCTGGATCAACAGCGAATGGCTGGCGGCGGACGTGCGCGTCACCACAGGATTCGTCGAGCCGCACATGTTCGCCGGATTCTCCGGAGGTCCCAAGATGGTGGCACCGGGTCTTGCAGGCCTTGAGACGGTGCTCGTACTTCACGATTCCAAGCGCATCGGCCATCCCTTGGCGCGTTGGGGGGTCATTGACGGCAACCCCGTCCAGTCGGACGTGCAGGCCATCGCCACCGCAACCGGGGTCAACTTCGCCCTCGACGTGGTTCTGAACCGCCAGCACGACATCGTCGCCGCATTCGGGGGCGAGCTCCTCGCCATGCATCGTGCAGCCGCAACGCTTGCCCGCCGGATCGCCATGGTCCCCGTTGAGGCCCCCTTTCAGGTGGTTCTCACGACCAACTCCGGGTTTCCCCTTGATCAGAACCTCTACCAAGCCGTCAAGGGCATGTCGGCGGCCGCCCAGATCGTTGTGCCCGGTGGCCAGATAGTCTGCGCCGCTGAGTGTCGCGACGGATTCCCCGAGCAGGGCTCATATCGTCACTTGCTCTCCTCGCGAGGCACGCCTGCCGCGCTGCTGGACAGCATCGAGAGCGGCGCGGAGACGGTGGCCGATCAGTGGCAAGCCCAGATCCAAGCGAAGATCCTCTGCGCGGCTCGAGTCGCCGTCCACGCCGGCGGCATCTCCGATGCCGACCTGGTCGAAGTGGGTCTGGAACCGGCCGGGGACATTGCCACGTTCGTTGCTCGGGCATTACGTCGCGCCGGTCCCGGGGCGCGCGTGTGTGTGCTTCCTGACGGACCACAGACGATCCCCTACATCGCAGCTTGAACTGATCTCCCCGCTGACACCCGCGCTGCGATTCAACTAAAGATCTTTCGGTAATACCCTGACAGATCGGTCATAAAGAAAGACCGGTGTGCCGGAGGAAGGCGAAGCAGAGCTGACCATCGCCACCGATGCGCGCGAGCCCTGCGTTGGCATGTT
>Ga0187849_1003406_pt1 | contig 14068 bp, 9 predicted proteins | sample June2016WEW_4_10_2_FD_132412 | JGI IMG/M metagenome (GOLD analysis project Ga0187849, IMG submission 132412) | Peatland microbial communities from SPRUCE experiment site at the Marcell Experimental Forest, Minnesota, USA - June2016WEW_4_100 | ecosystem: Environmental > Terrestrial > Soil >... | reverse complement strand
TAGCGGGAGCCGGCGTTACAAACAACCGCCCGAATTACAATAACACGCTAAACTTTGATTACAATGTGGCGAACTTTATATTCACCAATAACACATACATGAATAGTATTTTGGTGGCTGGAATCTATCCGGTCGGAGTGGAAAGCAGCGTGGACTATCTAAACGCAACGCACAATACATTCAACTGTCTTGCGACAATTCCAACCAACTCGCTAGGAAACGCCAATTCAGCTTATTGTTTCTACCTGCAAACACCGACTGGTAGTTCGACGGTCAACACCGCCAACCTTGGATTCAATAGCTTCACATCAATAACAAATAATCTTTTTCCGGGGCAATCTTGGGAAATCTTCGATCAGCTCGGTTCGTCATCAAGGGTTCGCCTGTTTATTGCCGGGCAATATGATGCGACCCTTTGCACAACTAACAGGTTCAGTCCGGTCAAAATTCAAGGCGGTTTTCAAATCAACCAAGGCACGACAAACGCATATGCCCTGACCTCTTTTACGGCTGTGTTTCAAAATGCCTTTTCAGATACCAATTACACCGCGACAGAGACGGGCAACGGCTTTGCAATCGCGTCCAGCTATGTCTCGTCAAAGACCACTACGAACTGCGTGTTTAACATGACATCGTCAACTGGTTTAATTGATTGGATTGCGATTCACCCATGAAACCGCTCCGCCCCGCCATCCTGATTCTGCTCTGCGTGGCGCTGGCACTGCTGCCCGGCCAACCCAAACAACTGGATTGAGCAGGGCGGAAACCCTTATATCTGGCTTTGGCAGGACTCTGACATCTACGGAAAATGAAACACCCGACACCAAACCATTGCCCGCTGACGAAACGGCGGCATAAGAAGAAATGACTTATGAGCGAAATCCATCCAGAAAACAATGAGCGGCTGACAAAGTTTGAAAGACCGGATTGAATCTATGATGCTCGCCACTGAAACATCCGGCACCTCCATTGGGCAATGGGGGACGTTCATCTCCATCGTGCTGTTTGCCGTCGGCTCTCTGTATGCCAAGGTCAAGGACTCAAAGAAAGATTCCCTGGCGCAGCAGATTCAGAAAGAACAGAGGGACTGCCTGCGACAGATTGAGGTGGGTCAGTCCACTCAGAACGGAAAGCTAGCCAAGGTCACAGAGCTAAACGAAAGCCATTACACGGCGGTCATGGAAATCAGCCGGGCTCGGCATGAGGAGATGCTGCGGGCGTTGAACAACATCTGCAAGCATTCCCAGAGCGACGACTACCCCAAAAAACAAGTTTGACGATCCGCTGTTTGCTGCTATGTTTCCACCGTCAGTCAACCAAACAAAATTATGAACCAAGACCAAGCCGTATCTATAGTCACCAAACTCATAATCGCCGCCTGCGCCGGCATCGCAGCCAAGTTGGGCTTCAGCTCTGACCTTGCCGGCCTATCCGCCACCATTGCGCCAGCCATCGTTGCGCTCGCCGTGTTTGCCTATTCGCACTGGTATAACGGCCAGTCGCTTGGCCAGCCTCCGATTGTCTCGCCGCTCCCGGCTGGCTGGTCTGTGATCCAGTCCGGCGGGAGCGTGCCGCTTGGCCAGCCTCCGATTGTCTCGCCGCTCCCGAAGGTGCGCCGCCTGGTCACCCTGTTAGCGCTGGGCGCTATTGCGGTGTCGTTGACCGGCTGCACTTCGGTCTATACCAACGGCTGCGTGACGGTCGTACAGACGCGCGGGTTTGGCCTGCGTGTCACCGCCACCGGCAGCAGCACGTCCACTCCGGAGATTGACTTTGGGGCGTTCAGCTCCTACATGTCCGTCTATCCGACCAGCACCAACGCGCTAAGCTGCGCCCCGTTCTTCACCACGGCCACCGCGAACACGACCATCAATCCGTTTGATGTCGGCATCAATGAGACCATAGGCGCCGGCAACGTGACCGCCAACATCGGAACTAACGGCACGAGCGGCGCCAGCACCATCATCCCTAAGGTGGCCAAGCCGCAGGTGAACTGACATGAACAAATCCACCATCGGCCGCAAGTATGGATGGCGCGCGGAACGCCCTGACCATCGCGACTTTAAGTTCATTCCCAAGCTTGACCGTGATGTTCAGCCGCTGCCGGTGGTGGTTGACCTACGGCCGTCCATGCCTCCAGTGTATGACCAGGGCTCGCTGGGCTCCTGCACCGCGAACGCCATCGCCGCTGCCTATGACTATGAGCGTGGCAAACAAGGACTCGGGTTCATCACTCCGTCCCGCCTGTTCGTCTACGCCAACGAGCGCCTCAACGAATGCGTCCAGCTCACGGATGACTCTGGTGCTCAAATCCGCGACGGCGTGGCATCGGTGGCTAAGCAGGGCGTCTGCCCGGAATCCGAGTGGCCGTATGACATCAGCCAGTTCAGCGTGGTTCCACCACAGTCATGCTACGACGACGCACTGAAAGACCAAGTGCTCCAGTATCACGCCGTTGACCTTTACGACATCAAGGCGGCACTGGCGCAGGCTCAGCCCGTCATAATCGGTATCAGCGTGTTCGATTCGTTTGAAAACTCGCAGGTCAGCCAGACCGGCGTCGTCCCAATGCCGGGGCCGAACGAGTCCTGCCTCGGTGGCCATGCCGTCCTGATTGTCGGCTACGACTGCAACAAGGGTGTGTATATCGTGCGGAATTCATGGGGCAGTGGATGGGGACAGTCGGGCTACTTCACCCTCCCGTTCGCATATCTGGAGCAGAATGGCTCCGACTTCTGGACTTTGGTTCAGGTGGAATAATTCAGCGCGCCTTCTTTCCACGACTCGCGCGCCTTCGTTTTAAGCGTCTGCTTCCATGAGCCGCCCTGTTTCCGGGGTGTCTCTTTTAGTCTCAGGCTGGCGATGGTGAACCCGCGCCGGCGAGCGCCCTCGATGCCGATGGCCAGCGAGTCGAACAAGTCAGGCGAGCGGCCGGTCTTCTTCTTCATCTCCGACTTGGGCTCCACCTCAATCTTGTTGCCGGACACGGTAGTCCACTCACGCTGGCAGCCTTCCTGCATGACGGATTCAGTCAGTCCACGAAGCTGCTGCGCCTCGATGACAAGCCGAACGGAATACCACAGCTCGGTGATGAACTTGGAGTAGTGTTCGTCGCACCGCTTCGGCCGCACCGTCCCGTTCTTTTCGGTGATGGTCTCGGTCGAGGAGACTGGCCGTGCTGACGGCGAGCCGCCGCAATCAATCGAGTTGACCTGTGGCGACCAGAGCCGGCCAAACGCCGTGACCAGCGTCGTCCTCATGCCCGAGTCGAAGAAGAAGCTCTCCGGCGGGATGTTGGCGGTGTCGCACTGGGTCTTTACGAAGGCGACAATCTGCTCCTCTGGCGGCACGTCAATCTTCACATTGACCGGGCAGAGGATGATGCGCGAAATGGCGATAATCTGGCGGTGCTTGGACTGGAAAGGATTCTGCTGGGCGATGTTCGGAATCAGGTCGTCCGAGCCCTCCGTCCACGCCTGCTGCCCAATCTCCAGCTCGCCGTAGATACAGCGGTCTCCGCCCACGCCAGAGTAGGCCGCGTCAAGGAAGGAAATCTTCGTACGCTGCTCGTTCAACCACTCCGGGTCGTCCAAAGCCTGATTCTTCAGGCAGAGCTGGCGGGTGATGACGCGGCGGCTGCCCTGTCCCTTGGGCATCATGCCTTGGTTCATCATCGTGAACTGAAGCGAGTCCTTGCCATACCGCTCGATGTCGCGGTCAATCGCTGCCTGAGTGATGAGCGGGATGCCCAGCTTGCCATCAAGGTTCGGTGAGTCGGTTCCCACGAGCTGCACACAGACCCCGCCGAACCGGGTAGGCCACGTCTTTGTCTCTGGAGACTGGTCAACACCGCCCTCCCATCCTCCGATGGCCTCAGCGGGCTCGCAGAGAACACCTAGGGCGTCCGTGGTCTCCTTCGGGTTGCCAAGCCCCATGACCTTGAAGTCCTCGTTCTTGTCCATGTTTGAGACGGAGAACACGAACATGGATGGCAGGAGCTGGAGCTCGTCCGCCGACAGCCTGACCCGCTTGTTCTTGATTCCGATGAACGAGCCGAGGCCTTGGTAGTTGCCACCGACAAGACAAGGGACGCCAATGATGCCGTTACGGAAGTCGCGGCCATCAACCGAGTCGGACTTGCTGTCGGTGACAATGCGCTGTTTGCCCTCAATCAGGTTGCCCGGAAGGCCAGGGAAGCGGCGTCGGGCAATCTTGTGGTATTTCTTGATTTCACCCCAGATGCGGTCTTCGAGGCGCTCGCGGGTGGTGGAGCAAATCAGGACGGTGGTGCATTCCGGCCAGACGTAGTAGTCGGCCAGCATGGTCACGCCGGCGGTGTTCGTCTTGCCGCTGGAGGCCGGCCCCATGACGCCGATGGCGCGATGGTCGAGGTAGCTCTGGAGCTGGAGCTCGTTCCAGCGGTGCCACGTAAGCTCGTCCGGCCAGAGAACGGACATCAGCTTCTTCATGTGCCAGAACATCCCGTTTCCGCGCGGCTGGCCATCCTTGCCAATCCACTGTCCACCCTTGCGGAGCATATATTTCTCCACCTCGAAGGCGCTGGTTCCCGCCCTGAAGGCGATTCCGTATCGGTTGAGTATGGCCATACCTGTTTGCAAGGATGATAACAGTTGCAGGCCAATCCTTCAAGGTGTATTACTGGGATGTGAGTTTTCTCAAAGATTTCATCGGCGGATTCCTTGGTGGAGTTGACTCCGGAGTTAATCCGCATCTTCTGCCGCGCAACAAGCTCGCATGGATGGTGAACGGAACCGTGCGTGGCGGCTACTGCTCGCCCCGGCCAAAGTTTCCCGCATACAACTTCACTGATGGCGGGGCGCTGGTCATCGGAGGATCCAACACCTGCGCCAACTTCGTCCAGAACGGAGTCTTCCAGGGTGCAACCGAGAAGTCGTATCACCCGAACAAAAGTTCAATCCTGCCCGGCCCGACGTTCTTCGCCCTGATAAGTGGACGGCTGTTCGGGTTCACGCCGGACTACATCGTCAGCAGCGTGGGCGTTTATTCCCCGTCCCCCGGCAGCATCGCGCTCAAGGAGTTCACACCGATTATTTCAGCTGGTGTTCCCGACCTGAATTCAATCACGGCAACGCAGGCATGGTTGGGTCAGGCGGAGAACTACCTGATTATCCAGGATGGCTCGACTCCGAACCCGCTGGTGTTCGATGGCAACAATTCCTTCCGGTCGCTCTCGTTGCAGACGCAGATTGCGGTTTTTAACACTGCTTCAACGAATGTCACCCCGTCGGTCGGCTCGACTCTGACGGTTTCCAGCGCGAATTTTTCAACCGCACCAACCACCACAACGCCACAGCCGCTGTCTGTTTATTCAGGAGCAACAGGCGCGTTCATCGGCCAGATGTCCATTGGTTTTCCTCCTGCTGGTTTTTATGACGCCCTCTTGAATACGACAGGCGCTCACACATTCACAATAGGAGACGCTGTTTATCTTCAAAGCTACGCCACCATATACAGCAATCAAACATTGGCAATCAATGCGTCCTATCCGTTTGCCTACGCTAACAATCTGACCGTTGGGACTTCGGACGCCAACAACGCGAATACCACCGCCGGCTTTGTTGCCGGCTCCCTGACGGCACTGGTGACGGTTCAGCAATACAAATCCCAAAGTGGAGCACCTTTTGGAAGTCCGATGGTTCCAGGTGCTACAACGCAGGTCACTTCATCTCAAATCACGCCCTCGATGATTTCTTCCGGCAGCTTCAACATCATCCTGCCGTCAGACCCGTATGGCTCCAATTCAAAAATCACAGCCATCACGCTTCAATACCAGACTTCGGTTCAGTCCGTCAATGCGACCTATACGCCGATTGGGGTGATTGCATCCACGACAAGCTCCGGCTCTCCTTACGGGGTCACTTTCACAAACAGCCAGCCATATCCCTCCACGTCTCCGTCAGGAGCAACCGTCTTCGTCGGCTCAAACTCCTCGTCGCCCGGCTCGAATTTCCAATGCACTATTTCAAGTGCTCCCGCTCCCGGAAGCGTTGCCAGCTACATTCTCACAAACCAGTCGGTAGTCTCTGGAACAAGCCTTTCTAATTGTGTCCTGCAAACTCTAGTCGGCATCCCCTGCGGCAAGCAGTGGGCATATTGCCAGGGTCGCATCTGGACTACGCTTCCAAGCGGGACGCAGTTTGTGGCCGGCGACATCGTGGGCGGTTCTAGCGGCACGGCGGCGAACAACTTCCTCGACGCAATCCTATACACGATGCAGAACACGCTGCTATCGAATGGCGGCACATTTTCACTGCCTGGCAACTACGGCTCAATCCGGGCGATGGTCGTCGCACCGACAATGAACGTCGCGCTGGGTCAGGGGCCGTTGCAGGTGATGACCGCGCAGTGCATTTTCAGCGTGAATGCTCCGGCGGACATCACCACATGGGCGAGCCTGACGACTCCGATTGTCACCGTCTCGCTGATTGGAGCGGGCGCACTCGGCCAGTGGTCGTCCATCCCGGTCAATGGGGACATCCTGTTCCGCGCTCCAGACGGCATCCGGTCAATGACCATCGCCTCGCTGGACTTCTACAAGTGGAACAACACGCCATGCAGCCATGAAGTTGGCCGCGCCATCGATGGCGACCAGGAAAACCTGCTGGACTTCTGCTCTGCTGTGCAGTTTGACAACCGGATTATCTTCGGCTGCTCTCCAGTCTCCGGCGCGAACGGGACGACGTTTCAAAACGCCGTGGTGATAAACCTAGATTCCGTCAGCAACCTGCAATCAAAGTCGCCCTCGGTCTGGGATGGGGTGTGGCAGTCCGTCAACGCCCTGCAACTGATGACGGGAGTGTTCCACAACACGGCGCGGTGCTTTATGTTCACGTCCAACGGAACATCCATCGGACTCTCGGAGATTCTGTCCACCACCGACGGTCAGGACATCGCTGGAACCGATGACACGCTTTTCCAGCTTGAATCTCCAGTCCTGTTCGACCCGAATGAAATCAAGGGAGAATATGACCTGCTGCGACTTGAGGATGGTGAGGTCTATTTCCAGAACCTGCTGGGCTTGGTCACGTTCACGGTGGAGTTCAGGCCGGACTACGACCCGAACTGGCATCTGTGGTATTCATGGACGGTGGACAACACCGGCGGCAACAAGCCTTATGCCACCCGCATGGGTCTTGGATGTCCCATTGGCTCCGGCGGCTCGACTTCTGGAAATCAGAACCGGGATGGCTACGACTTTCAGGTGAGAATCACCATTTCAACCGGCTCCGCTCAGTTCATGGGTGCGGCGTTCAAGGCGTCAAAAGTTCCAAAAAGCGAGTTTGCCATGCCGATTGTGAACGTCCCTGTGCCTCCGGCTCCGCCTGCCCCTCCACTGCTGAAGCAGATGTTCGCCGGGTTTGGAGCTCCGACGAACCAGAATCCGGGAGCGCAGGCAGGCATTTATTTCGATGCGGCCAACCAGGAGTTTTATCTGTGGCTCGGAACACAATGGGACGGCGGCATCACGCCGACAGGAGCTACGGTGATTGCGGCCGGCTGCCAGGCGTTCGCCGGCTCAGGTGCGCCAACGCCAGCCACTCCAACGCCAGCGAACAACGCGGGTTCATATTTCGACTACACGAACTCGGCGGTTTATTTCTGGAATCCTCTTGGCTACTGGGGTGATGATGTCACCGCCAATGGCGGCGGCGCTGTGGCATCGCTGGGGCAGGATTATTTCAACGGCAACGGAGCTCCGACCACCCAGAAACCGGCGGACGGTGCAGGGATGTATTACGATTTGACCACGCTGACCCTTTACAACTGGAACACAACGAACAATACTTGGATATGAGAAACTTCTTCATCGCGCTGGCAACGGCGTTAACGCTGGCTGCGAGCGCCACTCAGTTTTACTACAACTCGTTCACGACGAACACCGACGCCAATGCGCTCGCTATGGCAACCAACATCGCCAACGCGGCTATTCAGAATCAGCTTTCCGTTTCGATTAACTCGCAGGTCATTGAGGCTGCGGGCGGGCTGGACACTAACAATTACACGCTTTTTACGGATACGAATGGTGCGGCTCTGTGGTGGTATCAGCAGGCGACGAACTTTGCCGGGACAAACCTACCGGCAAGCCTTGTCACCGTGCCGCAGCTTGCGTCAGCGACCAATTCACTGTGGGCAAATTCAACAGCCTATCTTAACGGCGTGGCAACCACGGTGGCGAACACGGTATATTCTAACAATCCGTCCGGCTACCTGACACCATCGGCCACCAATGGACTGACCTATTTTGGAACCAACGTGGTGACATCTGTCGTCAGCGCGGGCGGTGTCACAATTACGCAGGTGAATACTTTGGCAGGAATTGCAGTAACCCTGACGGCCAGCGGAACCAACAACGTCAACGTTACCAACTTGAACGCGACCAGCCTTGCCTCCTACGGTGCATTTACCACTCTGGCTTCTTCATGGACGAACTACGTTGCCCCGTATCTGGACTACACAAACGCCTCCACCTATACGAATCCACTGCTTTCAGCAGTCTCGGCGGCGGCTACCTATCAGACGACTGGAGCGTATCTAACAGCGCAATCGAATCTGGATTACAGCAACGTGACCAATCCTCCAGCAATCCCGTCCACCAACGGGCTCGTGACGGCGGCAATCACCAACGGGCTTGCAACGACGAACTGGGTGCAGTCGCAGGGTTACACCAACGCTGGAATCCTTGCTTCCTACGCCACCACCAACTACGTCAACAATGCCATGCTGACTGTGGTTTCTCCGTCGCAGTTGAACAACGCCAGCAATGCACTTCAAACTGAAATCTCAGCGAACTCTGACAGCATTGCCGCCGCATGGCCTACAAGCCAGCCGTTCATCGGAAGCATTCTCGTCGTGTCCAACATGACGGTCTCTCTGGCGACGACCAACGGCGTCATCACCGCAACACTTGGAAGCTACGGTGGCGCAGTGGCAGGGTTCCAGCCGTCCAGCCAGAACCTAACCAACTGGTCGTCAATCCCCACGAACACCATCCTGCTGACAACCAACGTAATCACTTCGATTACCGCCGGGACAACGGCAAGTGTTGCGCTGTCGAACAGCGTATCTGGTGGAATCATCGCCACGATTGGAGCCACCTACACCGGCCAGTCTCCGGCAGCGTGGCAGTCAGTCACGTTCACCACTCCGGCGGTTTCTGGCAACTCATATTCTGGCACATGGTCATCGGCGCTGCTCGCCACGCCTACTTCCTTGAAGGTGTATTACGCTGGGGCGTCCTACACGGTTTCCACGCTGACTGCCACCACAACTGGATTCACATACGCCGACTCTGGAAACTCCATCGGCACGAACAAAACAGTAACCGTGATTGGATTCTGCTACTGATGAAAAACACATTTACATTCCTGCTGATGCTGGCCCTGAACGGATGCACACTCTGCCCGGCGCAGACCCCTATTGGAATCAAGCAAAACTCGTTCACCACAAACGGCGATGCGTATTGCGTTAATCTGGTTTCCACCATCGCGTCTGTCGTGGCGCTGGGAGACCCATTTTATACTGTCACCGGCTCTGGAGAGCCTCAATGTGATGGGAATTATTATCAGACTATTCTTCCTGTGTATGGTGGGGTTTTATGTTATACGAACGGTAATGGAGCTAATTTCTTTCTGATAGGCCTTCCTTATCCATTTTTCAATGGATGGGGGTTTCTTGCGAACCTGAACGAATTTATTACGACTGGGAATATCTATCCCTATTATGTTAATACCAACTACGTCAACGCAAGCGGACTTTCAGGCCAGTGGGTCAGCCCTGATTCAGCTGACATATATCAGGCATATCCCGGAGCTCCGCCTTATCCGTTCTCTGTGCTTGGATTCACCGGCCCACAGCGGTTCGTCACCGCAGCAACACTGGCCGCAGCTGGAGGTCTGACCGTCAGCAACTACGCGAACTACGTTGACGTGGCTGGAGCGGCGAGCATGGCCTATCCTCCAATCTCAAACCCCAATCTGGCGACGCAGGTGCAGTTGTCTGGGGCGTCAAACGGATTTATCTCGTCGCTTCAATCCTACGCTCCACCGACAGCTACGGCGATTGCAAACGGTGTCTATTCAAATAATCCGTCGCACTACATTTCATACGTAGGAACCAACGCCACAAAATTTGGAAGCAATGTCGTCACCTCCATGTCCGCAGGAACCGGAGTCACTCTAGCGTCCAACCTGACTAGCGCGGGCTGGGCATACACGGTGAACCTTGCTGGCTCAAACGTGGTGTATATCACAAACATCAATGCCGTGAATCTGGCGGCCTGGGGAGCGTTCACGACCAACAAATCTTCATGGCTAGGCACACTGGCGGCAAAGGGTGACTGGACAAACGCGGCAGTCTATTTCAGTGGAATCATTTCAACGTCCACAGCGGCAGCGACACTTCTTCCAAAGGGCGTGTATCTGACTGGAACGAGCAACCTGAATTATTCCAAGTTCACCAATCCTCCAGTCATTCCGAGCGTGGCTGGATTTACCACGGCGGCGGTGACAAACCCGCTGGCAAGCATGGCGTGGGTGTCGAACCAGAATTACCTTCAATCTGTCAATCTTTCATTCTACTCAATGACTGGTGACGTGGCATCCGCCCTATCCGGATACCCGACAAATCTCCAATTAACCACGAACGCATTGCAGCTTCAGGTGAACACCAACGCCACTAACATCCTTCTGTGCTGGGGAACGAACCATGCGTTTGTTGGGGCCATCAATGTCAACTCCAACATGACGGCCAGCTACTCCACGAACGGAAGCGGAGTCATCACTGCCACGCTTGGCTCAACTACGAATCTTTACACCTCTGGATACCAGCCTGCCACGAAGAATCTCACCAACTGGTCTGCGGTTGCAACCAACTCAATCCTGCTCACGACGAATCTGGTGACGAAGATTGTGCAGGGGAACAATGTCCTAATCACGTTCATCACGAACAAAACTGGCATCAATGCGACGGTCAACGCCTACTATGCCTACAATGCGCCAGTTCAGTTTGAAGGCGCCAGCGTTACATTTGTGAATAATTCCCCGTCAGGATATAAGGTTTCTGGCGCATCGTATTCCCATCCACTTCCTGCTCCAGGAACATCATACAAGGTGTATAGTGCTTCCAGCCCATACACAGACCTCACATCCAGTTTTAACTCGTTTTTTGGTTCCTCAATCACAAACACGGCAAACGGAATAAACGCAGGTTTCGTCGCTGGCACCCCGTCTCCATACGTCCAGAACATCATCATCGTAGGCGTCTGCCAATGAAAGCATTGACCCAAAACGAAATATGTGGGAATGATTCAATATGTTATTGACGCTCGCACAAGTGAAGGCCGGACCGGTTGGCCGCTCCTGCGGCATCGCCACCACGTCGCCGGATTTCACCAGCATCGTCAACGACGCCACGCGCCAGCTGATGACTCGCGGCAACTGGTGGTCGTCCGTGCAGCCGATGGCGCTAACAATCGGCCAGAACGGGACGATAATCTGCCCAAGGGAGGTGGCGACGGTGCTGGCCATGAACCTGACCTTGTTTGGTGGCCGCAGGATTCAGTCGAGGATGTCGAACCTCTGGTTTGAATACCTGCCGTGGACTGACGGAATCATAAGCTGGGCGGCATCTTGCAGGGGCAGTTTCCACGAGGTCGCAGCGTCCGACGGATACGTCGTGGTGACGAGCCAGTTCAAGTCGCCGAACTACATCAGGGTCACATCCTCGTCGCCGCTCGACGCCGGCAAGAACATCTCCTTCTTCGGACTTGACCAGAACGGCGCACCGGCGTCTTGCACCATCCAGATGAGTTCCACGTTCGCATCCTCGTATCCGCAGCAGTTCTCTGTGGTCAGCCGCGTGGCCAAGGACATGACCTCCGGCTACGTCACCTGCCAGCAGGATGACAACAACGGCAACCTGCTTCCGCTTTCCATCTACGAGCCGTCAGAGCAGTCCCCTGAATACGTCCTGATGAAGCTGATGATGCACGGAATGGTTTCGCTGGTGGCCAACGCGCTGGTGAAGCTGTCATTCATCCCGGTGGTCAACGATACCGACCGGGTGCTCATTGAGAATCAGGACGCGCTGCGGGACATGGTGCTGTCCATCCGAAAAAAGGAGTCCGGTGATTTGGCCTCTGCCGCCGGCCTTGAGAAGTCCGCCATGCTGGAGCTAAATCACCAGATGAGAAACCGATTCCCTGATGAGCAGTTTCAGGCGAGAATCCTTCCGTTTGGAAAACGTCCACAAAGCCTTTACACCTACTAAACAAAATGAGCTACCAATTAACCCCTGAGCAGGCAGCCGTGAACAGCCTGAACTGGCAAAATTACAACCTCAATGAGGCGGCGTGGACTGGGATGGGAGGTGGAATTGGACTCCCAAACCCTCCGTCAGTTGATTATGGCTACACCGATCCCAACGGTGGTTCAAACGCTGGCAGCTACATTGCCGGTGGCGCTGGCGGAGGCTACGCTGGTGGCTACGCATCTGGAGGCGCTTCCGCTGGTGGCGCTGGTGGCTTCTCCTTGAACCCAGCTCCCACGCAAGGCAGTGGCACGACCTTCGGAATGGTTCCCGGTGCAATCGGAGCTCCTCCGTCAATCTGGGACCAGACACAGGCCATACCCGGCATGGCGGCGAACACGTCTGCGGAGACCGGCCTGATTGGTTCCCAGCTAGCCGGCCAGCTCTCGGCGTCCACCATCCAGAATCTGACCAATACCGCAGCGTCGCGCGGGATGTCACTTGGACAGGGCGGAAACAGCGGACTGACGAATGAAACCCTGATGAGCACGATGGGGCTCTCGCAGGAGCAGCTCCAGCAGCAGGGGTCGTCCAACTACATGAACTTCCTTGGCGCATCCGGCCAGCAGCAGCAGAACCCGCAGCTGCTCGCGGACATCGCCTCTCGCAATGCAGCCATGGCTGCGGCCCCGAACCCGACTCTGGCAGCACAGGAGGCCATCGCACTGGGTCAGGGCAGCGGTCATCCATCCGGAGGCGGCACGAACCCATACGGGACTGGCTACAATACGACCCCTACCTATTCAAATGGCGCCTCAGGTCTTGGAACTCTGGCTGGTCTCGGAGGTTCAGCGGATTCCACCGCGACTGCAATGACTCCGCAAATTTACCAATATCTCTACGGGCAGCCTGCGGCTGGCAGCAGCGATGTCACCAGTCAAAATTACGACCCAACACAATTTGATGCTTGGGGCAGCCCAGACCCGAGTGGCAATTACCAATCCTGATTTATGGCACTCGACACCATCCCACCGTGGCTTCAGACCAACCCGCAAGAGTGGGGTAATCTTGCCAATGCCGGAGCGCGCCTAGACGTTGAGCGCCAGAACATCGCCAACGCCCAGCAGCAGGTGCAACGGGAGTCAGCACAGAAGCAGATGCAGATTCAGATGTTAAAAGACCAGCAGGACAGGGAGTATAACATGCAAGTTCAGCAACACGCTGTTGACACCCAGATGAAGCAGCAGCAGCTCCAGATGGCCACGCAGGCGGCGGCAAGGAAGTTCCAGGCGCAGCAGCAATACCAGCAGCTTGTCCAGTCTGGCGTTGACCCGGTTCAGGCAGCCATGAGGATTGGCCCGGAGATGGGTAGCATGGTTGGCATGGGGCAACTCGCTCGCGACGACCGGCCGATGCCCGCGCCGATGCCTTTTGACTTTGGCGAAAACGGCAAGGGCGTTGTGGATGGCCATGGCACTTGGCATCCGGCTCCGGTTGGAAAATATGGAAACGATAACAAAGACCTGTCCGATTCCGACAAGGCGTATCTAGGGGCGCTCCAGACCCAGCTCAAGGAAGAACTCGACCCGACGGAGAAGGAAAGAATCATGGAAGAAATCCGTGGCATCACCGGCCATCAGCCTAAAGTCGGTGGTGGAATGCCTCCAGGATATAGAGTTGTCACAAAACCGTCGGCAGTCGCAGCTCCAGCTCCTAGCGCAGCGCCAGCAGCTGCTCCATCAAAGGCGGCAATCCCTGACGGTATCAGCCCGGGCAGTAT
>Ga0187849_1003401_pt1 | contig 14073 bp, 10 predicted proteins | sample June2016WEW_4_10_2_FD_132412 | JGI IMG/M metagenome (GOLD analysis project Ga0187849, IMG submission 132412) | Peatland microbial communities from SPRUCE experiment site at the Marcell Experimental Forest, Minnesota, USA - June2016WEW_4_100 | ecosystem: Environmental > Terrestrial > Soil >... | reverse complement strand
GGCCGCGAGCACCGCGTGGTGCAGGGCGCACGAGGCCGCGCCCGCAAAGCGGAGGGGCGACAGATCACTTGACCGTCCGCGGCTGCTCCAGGTGGAGCGCCTCGCGGAGCTGGATCTGGCGGATGATGTCCGCCCGGCTGAGCACCCCGACGAGCCGCCCGTCTTCGAGGACCGGTAGCTGCTCGAAGTCACCCCCGAGCATGGCCTCCAGCGCCTCGGTCAGCGGGGTATCGGGCCGCACGGTGGTGACGCCCGCACGACCACCCATCACGTCGGCCACGCGGGTGGAGGCACGCACCTGCGGCGCCACCGCCTGGATGTCGCCGAGGGTGACCATCCCCACGAGGCGGTCCTGGGCGACGACAGGGACGGCGCGTCGATTGCCCCGCACCAGGTAGTCCTCGACCAGGTCCGCGACCGAGGCGTTGGGCGCGATCGCGCTCGTGTCGGGGCGCATCACGTCGCGGACCGACACGCCCGTCAGGCGCGCCTCGGAGCGCACCTGCCGAAGCTGCGCCGCACCGGCCCCCTGCAGGAACCAGCCGATAACCGCGATCCAGATCCCGCTCACGGCGTCTCCGCCCAAGACCTCGAGGACGCCCCAGGCCATGAACCCGTAGCCCACCAGCTGGCCGGCGCCCACCGCGACCTCGAGGCCGCGACGCATGCTGCCGGTCAGCTGCCACACCACGGCGCGCAGTACCCGGCCCCCATCGAGGGGGGACCCGGGGATGAGGTTGAAGAGCCCGAGCAGCCCGTTGATGAGGGCGAGGTAGCCGAAGACGGCGGCCACCCGCGGCTCGCCGACCACCAAGGCGATGAGAAAGCAGGCGCCCGCCAACAGGAGGCTCGTCAGCGGTCCGACCACCGCGATCAGGAATTCCGTCGAGGCCCGCGGGGCGTCGGTTCGCAGGCTAGAGATGCCCCCGAAGATGAAGAGCGTGATGAAGGCGGTCTCCATGCCCCGTGTCCGCGCCACCAGGGAATGGGCAAGCTCGTGGACCAGGACCGAGGCGAAGAGCAGGATCGCGGACATCGCGCCGAGCGTCCAAGCCTGCGGAGCCGTGAGATCGGGCAGGAGCGGCGAGTAGTACCCGACCGCGAGCGACCAGGTGACGAGGGCGAAGACCACCAGCCAGCTGACGTGGATGTACACGTCGATGCCGGCGATGCGGAAGATGCGCAGCGATCCGGTTCGCACGGATGCAGCGTAGCCGGACGCACAACAGGCCGACGGCCGTGGCAGAACGGGCCGCCAACTCGCCCGCCGTACGCGTCACCACCTGCTCATCGTGACGATGACCGCACTCTATTCGGCAGCCTCGCGGGCGAGGTTGAGCCCCAACAGCTGCCCGAGCACGTCATGGGCGGACAAGTCCGCCCGCCAGCCATACGCGGCGAGTACTGCCCGATCCAGGCGATCGTGGATGTCGAGGAGCCACTGAGGCCGCTCGTTATAGAGGTTGGTAAGGGTTCGGCCCTTCTTGCGAAGCTCCGACCATCCTTCTGGATCGAGCCAGCCGCGTCGCAGACTGTCGAGCTCTCGGGCAGTCTCAGCGATCACAGCGCTTTGTTCCGGCGTCGGGCTCGGAAACGGGAAGGTCTCGAAGCAAGTGGTAGGCGTGTAGCGGGGCCGAGTCTCGAGCTGTGTTCCGAGCGTCAGCGCCCATAACTCGTGGACGCGCGAATGAAGCACTCCGAATGTGTAGTCGTCGTCGCGGGCGAATACGATCGTGGCGCTATCCGCAAGAGTCCGACCCTCGAGCCACGAGAACAACCGATACTTCGAGACGCGTGGCGTAACGATGTAGCGCGGTAGGCCCGCCAGCGCGGCCCGCATGCCGGACCGAGGCTCGATATGGAGCCACCAGCGTTCAGCGTATGAGGCGCGCCTATTCTGGATCCGGACCTGCTCGACGTTCATGACGGCGTGGAAATAGGGCCCTTCGTATAGGGCGGCATGCTCCCTCGACATGGCGACCCCAAAGTCGATGATCCACATGTGACGCGGCCGGCCGGTGATGTCCTGTCCGTTGGTCCATGGCCGAACGACGTCCACGTTGCTGCGTCCATCAGGGTTCGGAGCCCCAAGTAGCCGCTGAGCGATGTCGTCTGGGATCTCGAACGGACCACCCTTTGTGTCGCCCATGAAGGCGATGCCCAGGTTCTCCCGGAGCCGACGAGCCCGCGTCAGGTCGACGCCAACGGTTAGGTTCGCGTTGATTGACGCGACCGGACGACCGTCCAAGGTTCGGTCGCGTTCGGCCCCACCATCGAAGCAAATGAACGAGACGTGCACGGCCGCGCCGTCGAGTATCCAGGGCTCATCCGAGAGCGCCATGAACACCGCGCCGCTGGACTCGATCCGCTGGAGGACGCGTCGGTTGGCGCCGCCTCGAATGCCCTGAGTGGCGAGCAACCCGGCTCGCTTCGAGTGCCCTTCCTCGATCATGGCTCTGGCCTTCTCAAACCAGTAGGTCACGAGATCGGCTTCTCGCGGAACGCGACCGTCGTAGACCGAGAAGAGCGCATCCACGTAAGCGTCGTCGCCGATGGATCGCCGAAGGAGCTTGCCGCCGAGGAACGGCGGGTTACCGACAATGAACTCGGCGTCGGGCCATGTCGGCTCGACTGGATTGGCGAGGTCCGGGCCGAGGATTGCGTCTCGGCATTCGATCGCGTCCAGGCGCCCCAGGATTGGGCGTCGTTCGATCTGGTACCCGTGACTTCGCATCCATTGAATGTCGCCGATCCAAAGCGTGACCCGGGCCAGTTCGGCAGCATATGGATTGACCTCAATCCCGCGAAGGGCTTCGGGGCCAACCATGGGCGTTTCGAGCGCCCGCCCAAGCACCTCCGCGCCCCACAGGATGGCTTCGCGCTCAAGGTCCTTGAGGGAATGGAGGGCGACGTACAGGAAGTTGCCCGAGCCACAGGCTGGGTCGAGAACCGTCACGGCACGCAGATGAGCCAGGAACGCCAGCAGGCGGTCACAGGCAGCCTCGGGCGAGGCAACCTGCAGCTCCGTAGCTTCCAGGCGCGCCGCCTCGTACTCCCGTCGCAGGGGCACCATGACTGCCGCATTGACGAGCCGTTGAATGGAGCCCCGGTCGGTGTAGTGAGCGCCAAGGAGGGCGCGCTTGCCAGGGTTCAAGCCGCGTTCGAAAAGCGTCCCGAAGATTGCTGGTTCCACCAGGGACCAGTCGAGCCTGGACGCGTCCCAGATGCGGCGGATCTCGTCGTTGCGGAGCGGAAGGACATCGAGGTCATCGAAGAGTCCGCCGTTGAACCAGGCGATGGAGTCAGTGCCGAACCTGCCTCCTTTGGCCATGGCCTCGAATAGGTCGGACAGCATCTCCGAGAAATCGCTTGGTCGCTCCGCGCTCCGAAAGTCAGACAGGCGGTTCAGGAGGCGATCCGGAAGGAGGCCAACGTCCTCGGCAAAGAGGCAGAAGATCACGCGATCGAGGAAGTGCGCGACACGCTCCGGGTCGAAGTCGCGTTGCTGAAGTTGACGGGCAGTCTCAGCGAACTTCGCGGCCGCGGCTGAGGTGATCTCTTCGCGTGTTGGGACGCCAGGGCGCAGATCCTCGGGCCGGGACATCGCGGCTCGCAGAACGCGGAGTGGCTCAGCCGGCGCAGCGGCCAGATCAGCCAGGCAGAAGGAGTACTTCTCGGACTTCGTGTTCGTGAAGTTGGTGTGGATCTCAAACCGGTCCATGTCGGACACAACGAGAATCGGCGGGTTCTCGAGGTCTTCGCGATAGCGGTTCAGCTGCTCGTATGCCGCGGCGAGGTCCTTCTTCTTCCCTTTGTACTCCCAGGCGAAGCAGCCACGCTTCCAGACATCGGCGAAGCCGTCGTCACCGCCGAGCTTCTTGGCGCCCTTTTCGAACGCATACCACTCCCCATCGGGGTCGGCCTCATTGGGCGTGGGCAACGCCAGGATGTCGCAGAGGTCGTTGAAATGGGACTGCGAGGCGGCCCGTTCCGGGCGCGTGTTGCGCGACCACTTGGCGGCGAACTGGGCGGCATCCATGACCGATAGCGTAGCGGCCCACGGCGTGCCGCCGCTGCCCGATCAGCGCAGATCGTCACGACCCTGCCGGCATCCCAACGGGCAGTTCCTGCGCCGACACGATGCGCGAACATCGTCTCATGGGTGTCGCGGCCTTATCGAGATCATCTACTCGGCTGGGCAATCTACCGCACGCCGACCCCCAACGGCGCCTGAGCCTTCCTGGATGCCACCAGTCCGACGAGTTCCGGCCAGCGCTGCGCCCCGCCCCAGGCGCGGAACCGCTCCGGGACACCGGGAGCCGGCGCCTCGGGGTCGTGCGCGAGCGCGTCGGCGCCTGCCAGCAGCGCGCCCAGGCAGTCGACCATATCGTCGATGGTCGCGGCGTCGCCCACCTCGCCGTGGCCCGGCAGGAGCGTGGCCGCCCCCAGAACGCGAAGCCGCGCCAACACGCCGAGCCACTGGACCGCGTCGCCGTCGTGCACGAATGGCAGCGTGTGGTTTACAACCACGTCGCCGGCCAGCAGCGTCCGGTCGTCCGGCAGGTGGATCGCCAGGTCGCCGTTCGTGTGGGCCGTCCCCAGCGCGATCAGATCCGCCCGGCGCCGCTGCCCGTAGAGCGTCAGGCGGTCGCCTATCGTGGCGTCGGGGGCCACCAGCCGCAGGCGGCGCAGCGAATCCAGCCTGGCCCCGGCTTCGCGGCGGCGGCCCACGGACTCCTCGTCGTCACCGGCCGTCGCGTCGGCCGCAGCCGCCTCTGCGGCCGCGATCCGCTGCGGGAGTCCCGCCGCCGTCTGAAGAACTCGCTCGCGCGTGGCGCCGGTGGCTGCGATCGTGGCCGCAGCGGCGAAGACCTCGTTCCCGCCGACGTGGTCCATGTGCGAATGGGTGTTGACGACCCAGAGCGGCTCGTCACCGGCCAGGCTTCGGACGACCCCATGCAGGTCCGTCGCCGCACGAGCGGACATGAATGTGTCCACGACCCGCCAGCGGCCGCCCAGATCCACGATCGCGGAGTTCCCGACCGCCGCGGTGAAGTCCGTGGCGACGGCGGCCCAGATCCCCTCGCCCGCCGCGACGAGCTTGAAGAAGGGCGACTTGGGCAGGCTCGAGCGGGTGGCGGCCATCGGTTGAACCTCATGCTGCAGTTGCCGGGGCAACGAAGTCGGGATCAGATGGCCGATTCTATGGCCGGGGGAGCGCTCCTGCCGGCGGAAGTTCGCCTCGGGACCGCAGGAAGTCCCGCGGCTCTTGGGCCGCGCATCCAAGCTCCGAGGGCGGCGCCGGTCAGCATCTGGACGAGCATCGCCCCGATGCCGAACAGCAGCCCGGGAGCCTGTTCCTCCGGTCGTGCTTGGCAACCGTAGCCACCGTGCGCGACGGCCTCGAAAGGGCGAACGATACGAGCCGTCGCTCATTCAAGCTTCAGCAAGATTCATTGGGCGCAACTGGGGCGTCAAGGGTCGCGCACGCGTTTGGCTGCGAAGCAGATCGATTGGGACGCTAAGCTGGACTCATGCCGACTGGGCACGCCTCAGAGGAACCGACGGCCGACGAACTGCACCTTATGCAGGTCACGTTCGAGCGATTTCACGCGAACGGGGCTTGGCCGCGCGTCGCGGACCTCCAAGTCGAGCTTGACCGCGCCAAAGACGGGCTCGACGTGGTGGCTGTCGGAAAGGGGTTGGACCCCGGCTTGGGCTCGGGTCATGACGCGCAGGGTGAGGTCACCCTGACTCTGCATGGGATCGCACTATGCGACGGTAGCAGCGAGGAGCTTGTCGATACCCTCGCCGTTGTCCGATATGCGTACCAGCGCTACCTCGACGAGGGCGTGGGCGCCAAGATCAAGAGCCATGTCCTCGGCGAAACGTTTGGCCTGAGCGATCTCAGGCTCCGCCGCCTGCATTTGCTGGTCCAGCATGTGCCTGGCCTGTACGGCGGCGGAGGCGAGCCGGGCGGGGCATGGTACCGACAGACCGACCTTGCGATCCGGCAGTTCTCGAACGTAACGACGGTCGAAGAGATGTTGAGTCGCATCCCAAGGATGCGACGCCCCGGCGGTCCGATAAACCCGGTCGACCTATCGTCGGTTCGCGCGCGAAGCGGCCGTTCAGTCAAGTCTTCCTCGAAGCGCGGGTCCGCATCGGTGCCGGCCCCTGGCTCCTCGTCCGGCCGCGATAGCGCACAGGGAATGGAGACCGTAGGCCACGGCAAGCGGAGATTGCGTCAGGTCCAAGCCCGCAACTTCCGCAGCCTCGATGAAGTCGTGGTGGATCTGGGCGACCTAACGGTCCTTGTAGGACCCAACGGCTCGGGCAAGACCAACCTCGTAGACTGCCTTTCTTTCGTAACCGATTCGGTTACGTCGACGCTAGCCAGAGCCTTTCAGCTCCGAGGCGGGATCGATGCCGTGCGTCGCAGGTCGGCCGGGCATCCGACGAATGTGGGCATTCGACTCGACTTGAGCCTCTCCGACACTCAGGTGGCCAGCTATGCCTTCGAGATCGCCGCGCGCCCTCAGTGGGATTTTGTAGTCAAGAGAGAAACCTGCAGGGTCGCCACAGATGGAATTGTCTCAGCTGTCTACGATCTCAGTGAAGGCGAGTTCACAGAGGCTCCGAGCGGGATCCGCCCTCGCATCGCGCCCGATCGTTTGGCGTTACCCGTACTGTCGGCCACAGAGGAGTTCCGGGGGGTCTACGACTTCATTGCGGGCATGAGGTTCTACGCGCTCGTGCCAGACCGTATCCGCGAGCTACAGGACCCAGACACGGGCCTCTCGCTGAAGCGCGACGGCAGCAATGCTGCATCAGTTCTTCGAGAGGTCAAGACGCGGAGCATCGACGACTATGAGCGGATTTGCAGCCTCTTGGGGAAGGTAGTCCCAGGGACGACCTCGGTGGACTACGAGCGGGTTGGGTCAAAGGAGACCCTACAGTTCCGGCAGCAGATAGGCACCAAGTACCCGTGGACCTTCCCGGCGCTGAACATGTCCGATGGGACTCTCAGGGTGTTGGGCCTCCTACTCGCGGTCTACCAGCAACCTCCGCCCCCTTTCGTGGCTGTGGAGGAGCCCGAGTCGACGGTCCACCCCGGCGCCCTGGATGTGCTGGTCGATGTCTTCCTTGACGGACGACGTCGCAGTCAGGTCCTGCTCACCACGCACAGTCCCGACTTGCTAGACAGCGACAAGATCGAAGACGGGCAGGTGCGAGTGGTCACATCGGACGCCGGCCGAACCCGGATCAGTCCTCTCAGCCAGGCCAGCAGAGAGGCAGTTCGACAGGGCCTTTACTCCACTGGGGAGCTACTGAGAGCGAACTCGCTGGATCCGGATCTGCCGGCCAGCGGGCAGTTGAGCGCGGAGTTGGATCTGTTTGGACACCCAGCAGGTGACTAACGTGCTCGTGACGATCGTCGAGGGGCAAGGCGACGTCGAGGCCGTACCAGTCTTGGTTCGTCGGCTACTGGCCCTGCGCGGCCAGTACTGGGATCTCAAGCCCATTCGGGTCAAGAGGCAGAAGGTTGTCAAGCCCGAGGAACTAGAGAGAGCGATCAAGCTGGCGGTGCTCCAGGGGTGCGCATCGGTACTTGTCGTGCTCGACGCGGACAAGGACTGCCCAGCCGAGTTAGGCCCCGGCCTCCAGGCTAGAGCCGAGGCGGTGGCACCAGGACTTCCGGTCGCCGTTGTGCTGGCAAATCAAGAGTTCGAGGCCTGGCTGCTTGGTGGGATCGACGGACTTCGCGGGCGGCGCGGGATCTCGGCCGAGCCAACCCCAGTGCCGGACCCGGATGCCATAACCTCTCCAAAGGGTCGGCTGGAACGGGAGATGGGGGAGCGGAGCTACCTGGAGACCGACGATCAGGCGGCTTTTGCGGCGCTGATGGATATCGAGGCTGCAGAGCGACGTTCTCGGTCCTTCCGGAAGCTGATCGCAGAGTTGGGGAGGATCATCCCTCCGATTGGGGCGTAGTCGCACGGCTCGGGTTGCCGGGCAACTGGCCGGGCTGACGCAGATCGGTCGGGCGTCGCATAGGCGCGCCCGACCCTGCCCCACCGGAAGCCTGATCTGCTATAACCTGTCCTTGCTCCGAGCGGGAGTAACTCAGCATGGCAGAGTGTCTGCTTCCCAAGCGAAGCGTCACCGGCGTCCCGCTCCCCCATCCCACCTCGACTCCAGGCACAAGCGGCCGCGCCCCTGGCCCTTGCCGCGATGGCGTCGACTGGACTCATCCTGGGCAAAGCCATCCCCATCCCGCTACCCACTGACCCCGCGAAACTTCGGTCGGAGGGCTAGCCCTCCGAATTAGCCGAACGACGGGGAGCCGATGTGGCTCAACTGCCATCTCGTGTTTCCCGCCGCCCGGCAAGATCATTGCTGCCGCAATGAGTTGGCCCCCTCCGCGCCGGTTGCGGGCGCGACGCTCGTCGCCAGTTGATTCGCTCCCGGCCCAGCCTCACCGGGCATGCCGCCAGTGAGCTTACGCAGACCGGGCGTTCGGGACCCATGGGCGTTTGGTGCCCGGAGTTGCCGGTGCCCAAGAGCTTCGAATGGCCGCGTGCGGACCTGATTAGCCGAGGCTGTGAGCACGGGAACCGGGATGTCGGGCTCCCGCGGCGACCGCGCCGATGCTGGTTTGACTGGCGCGCGAAGATGGTGTGAGGGATGGCGACGCGCGGCCGCGGCCTAGGCCGAGACAGGGAACTCCGCCATGACGACCGCCTCTGCCCTCCCATCCCGCCGTCCTCGCCACCCCGGCAAAGCCCGAGCAGCGGACGACCCCTTTGCGCAGCCCTCGTTCACCGGGGGCGATCGCCCCCGCATCGCTCCGGCACTCCAGGCACTCGCGGTACCCATCGAGAGCATCGAGTTCCACCCGCGGAACCCCCGCATCGGTGACGTCGAGGCAGTGGCAGCGAGCCTCCAGCGCTTCGGACAGCTGAAGCCGCTCGTCGTGCAGGCGAGCACCGGTTACGTGGTGGCCGGCAATCACCTGTTGCGCGCCGCACAGAAACTGGGCTGGACCTCGATCGCAGCCAATGTCGAGGCCATGGACGACGCGACGGCCACAGCGTACGGGTTGGCCGACAACCGCACGGCTGACCTCGGTGACTATGACTACAACCTGCTGGCAGCGATCCTCGCCGAGCAAGCGGCGGCCGGCAACCTCCTCGCTACCGGCTATGACGCCGACGACGTCGCGGCGCTCCTCCGAGCAGTTGGCCAAGGTGATGAACGCGACCCCGATGCCGTACCCGATCTGCCGCCCGAAGCAGAGGTGTACGTCCAGCCCGACGATCTATGGGCTCTCGGGCGGCACCGCCTGCTCGTCGGTGACGCGACCAACCCGGACGCGGCCTCACGTCTTACAGCTAATGAGCCGGTCGACCTTGTCGTCACCGATCCGCCCTATGGTGTCAGCTACGTCGGGGGAACCGCGGCCCACCTCACAATCTCCAACGACGACCTCGATGCGGACGGCACCCGAGCGCTCGTCGCGGACGCCCTCCGCCTTGCCCCGCTCCGCCCCGGCGGTGCTTTCTACATCATGGCTCCGGCGGGTCCGCTCCACCTCTCCTTCCTGCTCGCCCTCGCCGACGCAAGGCTGACCGTTCACCAGACCCTGATCTGGGTCAAGAGCAGCTTCGTCCTGGGCCACGGTGACTACCACTATCGGCATGAGCCTATCTTGTACGGGTGGCGCGACGGCGGACCACATCTCTTCAGGGGCGATCGCACCCAAGATTCGGTGTGGGAGATCCCGCGTCCGGCGCGCAGCGAGCTCCACCCGACCATCAAGCCAGTCGAGCTCGTAGAGCGCGCGGTCCGCAACAGCTCGATGCCCGGCGAGCGGGTCCTCGACATGTTCGCCGGTTCGGGCACTACGTTGATCGCCGCCGAACGCGCTGAGCGCATTTGCCTCGCCATGGAGCTCGACCCCCGCTACGCGCAGGTTGCCATCGAGCGTTGGGGCTCCTTCACCGGGCAGACGCCTCAGCGGGTGCCCTGATATGGCCCGCACTCTGCCGTCCGCGCCAACCACGCCACCGTCTACTTCGACACCCCGGCGGGCGCGCGGTCGCCGTCCCGAGCGTGAGCAGGCCCTGATACGTGAGCGCATCGAGCAGCTTATGTATCAGAACCTGCGCTCACCGGCCATACATCGCGCCCTTACCGGGCCAGAGGCACCGAACCCCGTAGCCATCTCGGACCGACAGGTCCGCTCCCATATGGCCGCCATCAGGCGCGACTGGGCCGACCGCGCCTCTAGAGAGCATCTGGCTGAAGAGCACGCCAAGGCGATCGCGATCGCCGAGGAGACAGCTCGGACGGCCGCCCTCCGCTCGGCCCTCAACTCGCGCTCGACCCTAGGCGCGGCCTATTTGAACACCGCGCTAAAGGCCCAGGAACTGGTGGCCCGCCTGCGCGGCCTGTACGCCCCGACCCAGGCCGAGCTATCCGGGCCAGCGGGCGCCCCACTCGGCCTGACCGTCACGCTCGCCGATCACCCCGCCGAGCACCTCGACCCGGCCGAGGAGGCGCGCCGGTTCCGCCAGCTGGCCATCGACATCGAGGCAGAGGCCGCGTCCGAGGCGGCAGACCAGCTGTCGGAGGAGTCATGAGCCATCGCTACCGTGAGGAGCTCCGACGGCGCGCCGCGCACGACGACGCAGCATTCATCGAGTACATGGCCGACCTCGTCGTGCCTGACCACCTGCGCGAGATGAGCGCGTTCGCGAACAGACACCGCAAGGCGGTCGTCCTCGAACCGAGGGGCTTCGGCAAGACGACGCTCCTATGCTATCGGGCCGCGCGCCTGATCGGTCTGGCGGGCGGCGCGATCCGGATCGGGATCCTGTGCGCGGTCGACGAGGACGCCGAGAACCTCGCCGCCGCGATCCGGCGGATCGTCGAGCACCCGCGCTTCGCCGAGGTCTTCGGGTGGGCGGCCGCAGGGGTCGAGGGGCCGCGCTGGCGCGACGGGGCCTGGACGGTCCGCGGGGTTGAGCTCGGCAAGGACGTGACCTGTCGCGCCTTGAGCCTCGGCTCGGTCCACGCCGGACCGCGGCTGGATCTCCTGCTCGCCGACGACCCAGTGGGGCTCCAGGAGAACGCGACGCCGGTCGGCCGGGCGAAGGTGCTCGACACGCTGCTCGAGGTCATCCTCCCGATGCTCGTCCCCGATGGGCGCGTGCTCGTCAGCGGGACCCGCTGGCACGAGGACGATATCTACGCACAGCTGATCGCCCGCGGCTGGCAGGCCCTGGTGCGCCGGGCAATCGAAGATGGTCGCTCGCTCTGGCCCGAACGATTCTCGCCCGAGGAGCTCGCCGAGCGTCGCGTGCTCATGGGCACACCGCTCTTCAACCTTCAGTACCAGAACGACCCTTCTGGCATGGGCGGCAATGTCTTCCGCCGGGAGTGGTTCACCAGGATCGATGTCGTGCCCGCCGGGATCAGTCGACGGGTCGGGGTCGATCTCGCGGCGTCGTTGGCGGAACGCGCGGACTACACGGCGGTCGTTGAACTCGTCGAGACCGCGGACCACACCCTGGTGATCGTCGGCGCCTGGCACGAACGGCTTACCGATGGCCACCGGCCATGGCTCACCGGGCTGACGGATGCCCTAGGGCCACCGGCCAGGCGCCCGTACGGCCCGCCAGTCGGACCGCGGCTCTGTCAACCGCTCGGGATGCTCCCACCCCTGTTCGCCGGGGCGAGCGGGGACCCGGCGCTCCCGCGGCGGCTGAGCGCGGTGAACATCGAGTCGACCGCATATCAGACGGTCTTCGCTCACGAGCTCGTCCGGTACACCGGCCTGCGGGTCCGCGGCGTGCGACCCGATCGCGACAAGGTCACCCGGGCGCGGCCGGTCGCTGCGCTCATGGAGGCGGGCAGGGTCGTGTTCTGGTCTCGGGCCCCGGGCCTCGACGAGCTCGAGGACGAGCTCGTCGCCTTCCCCAACGGCGCCCACGACGACCTGGTCGACGCGTTGGTCTATGCGGCCGGTCTCGGCGCCCCGACGGTGGCCCCGGTCCCGCCGCTGATCGACGGCAAGCTGATCGTGTCGTTCAACCGAAGGGAGGGCCGACGGCATCGGGGCCGGAGCGAGCCGATCGAGCCGTTGCGTCGCATCCGGATGGGCTAGCCGCCCCGGGTTCCCGCGCCGCCTGAAGGTGGGGCGTCCCTTCTGCAGCCCGGTCCCGGGCCGATCACCGCCGGCCAGAGCGCCGGCGCCGTGCTGCGAGGAAGTCGACGTAGTCGGCGACCTCGGCCCGCTCCGCGGCCGCGAGCGCCTCGTACCGGGTGCCGAGCCCACTGGCGACGCCGAGCACCGCCAGCTCGTCGGCGAGGCGACGACGGTCGATCCCCCAGACGCCCTCGAGGAGTTCGACGAGGCTGATGCCCGTTGCGTCCGACGCCGCGACGAGATCGTCCGGCGTCGGACGGGCCCGCGATGGCCGCGTCGGGTCCAGATAAGCCGCGACGTACCCCGGATCGCGACCCATCACCGCGCTGAGGGACCGCATGGAGAGCCCCGTGCGGGCCAGAATCGTCCCAATCGCATCGCGCGCTTCGGCCGTTGATCGCACCATCGCGCCCTCACTTTCTTGGTGTGTTCGCTTGCTTCTCACGTCGAGCTGACGTAATATAGCGTCATGGTCGCGCAGCGCGCAAGGTTGTTCGATGAGGCTCCCATCCGCCCCCTCCGCCCCCTGATCGACGAGTTCACGGCGACCTTCGGGATCGGCTGGGGCCCAGTCACCCGTCGCAAACACCGCGACGACTTCGCGCGCTTCCTCGCCTGGCTCGAGGCCAGCGGGATCGAGCCCACGACCGACGCCCTGTCCTTCACGACCCTCGCCGCGTACGTCGATGAGCTGCGCCACCGCCCGATGGTGCGCGGCGTATGGCGGGGCAGTCCCGACGCGCTCGCCCGCTCGCTGGCCGCGAGGGCCGGGGAAACGCTGTCGGCGAACAGCGTCAACGCCTACGTCCGACCGATCCGCTCGCTCGTCATCTGGGCGCTCGACGAAGGCTACCTCACCTCGAACCCGTTCCGCCGGTTTCGCCGACGGGCCGCGCTCGACCCGCTCCTGCCTTCCGAGGAGACCCCGACGAAGGGGGCAACGCTCAGCGACCTCCAGGCGCTTGAGACCGGCTGCGCCGGGAACCGGCCGCTCGACCTGCGTGACCGGGCCATCGTCGGGATCCTCGTCACGACCGCCGCTCGCAACAGCGCCGTCCGGCTCCTACGGCTCGACGACGTCGACCGCGAACGCTCACTGCTGCGGTTCCGGCGGGGCAAGGGCGGCAAGACCCTGTTGGTCGCCCTCCATCCCGACGCCCGGGCGGAGCTCGATCGCTATCTCACCGACGGCCGGCCAGTCCTCGTCGGGGCCACCGCAACAGCGCCCGACCCCGGCTATCTATTCCCCTCCGAGCGCGATCGCCGCCGACCCCTTGGGATGAACGCCCTCAGCCTGATGCTGACCCGTCGCTACCACGCCGGCGGAGGAACGCTCCACTACTTTGGGAGCCACCGGATCCGCCACGGGACGGCGACCCTGCTCGCGAACAACGGGATGCCGCTCGAGGAGCTTTCGCGCTATATGGGCCACGCCTCAACCCAGGTCACCCGGCGGTATGCGATCCAGACACCCGATGCCCTCGGCGCGCGAGCGGCCAGCGCTCTGGCGAGAGCCGGGCTGGTGGCGGGCTGAACCTGCCGATCTCGCCAGCGTGCCCTGGGGGGTCCGCGGGCCGCTCCGGACGAATGGGAAGCCGTTCTAGTGAACGTGCACCCTGAGCACGTGGCACAGAAACACCTTTTGGGAACGTCCACCAGCGGTCAGAGGAGTTCTAGTGTGCGTGCCGCGCCCAGGCCAGGGGATCGTTCCCTACTCGGCAGGTTCGAGCACGAATACCGGGATCTGGCGGTCGGTCTTGGCCTGGTAGTTCGCATAGTCGGGCCAGGCTGCCACAGCGCGCTCCCACCAGATCGCCTTCTCGTCGCCGCTGACCTCGCGCGCGGTGTAGTCGCGTCTG
>Ga0187849_1003397_pt1 | contig 14082 bp, 13 predicted proteins | sample June2016WEW_4_10_2_FD_132412 | JGI IMG/M metagenome (GOLD analysis project Ga0187849, IMG submission 132412) | Peatland microbial communities from SPRUCE experiment site at the Marcell Experimental Forest, Minnesota, USA - June2016WEW_4_100 | ecosystem: Environmental > Terrestrial > Soil >... | reverse complement strand
GGCCAAACCCGCATCGTTCCGGAACGGATTCAGTCTCAGTGGCTTTGGGCGGCAGTATCATAGAATTCACCATAGCCCGGTCCTTTGGTTCTGGCTACGCCAGGTGAGGATTTCGGCCTTCGGGTTTCGGATTTCGAATCTCCACCGCATATACGGATATGCGCGCCAAGCGGTCTAATCCCGTGTCCCGTCGTGGTCCTATATTCTTGTCATTTCGCGCCGGCGGCCGGTGAAGCGGCAGTAATGGGTATAACCGGCGTCGAGGGCTAATTGCACCGCCTCGGCAAAGTTCAGGCCGACTTCCTCCGGGGCGTGGGCGTCGGAGCCGAAGGTGATAGGGACGCCGGCCTCGGCGGCCAATTGCAGGAACCGGGGGCTGGGGTAAATCTCGCGGCAATCTTTGCGCAGGCCGGCGGTGTTCAGTTCCATAGCCACGCCGTGGTTTCTGGCGGCTTGCAAAAAGCGGGTGTAGAGCGGCGTGCAGTCTTGGCTGGGATAGAAGCAGAATTTCTTGCAGAGGTCTGCGTGGCCGATGATGTCGAAGAGGCCGGATTGGGCCGCCATGGCCAGGCGCTCGAAATAAAGGGTCCAGATTTCGAGGGGATCGTGGTCCTTCCAAGTTGACATTTGGCGCGGGTTGTCGATGGCCCATCCGCCCCAAAGGTAATGGACCGAGCCAATCAGGTAATCCCAGGGATAGCGCGCGGCCAAATCCCGGATCCAGTCTTCGGTCCCGGGCAGGAAGTCCACCTCGAGGGCGAGCTTAATTTCGAGCCGAGGCTGGGCCCGGCGCGCGGCGTTGACCAGGCCCACATACTCCTCGAGCTCGGCTGCGTTCATGCGCCAGTCATCGAAATCGTCCCGGGGCATGGGACTGTGATCGGAGAAGCCGATCTCCCGGAAACCCAGTTTGGCGGCTTGGGCGGCCAGTTCGGTGGGCTGCCCCGTGGCATGGCGGCAGAGCGGGGTGTGCATGTGGTAATCGGCGGGCCAAATCATGCGCGGAGGGGCTTGGACAGGGTGTTACCGAACGGCTGATTGAAGATTCCCCCCAGAATGCAGGAGCCGACGTAAGGAGGCTCACTTTTCAAAAGGAGCAGAGATCAGAGCCTCCTCACGTCGGCTCCTACAGAATCTTGCCAGGCCAAGGGGCCTATTGGGCGGCCTTGGCGGCTTCCTGGTTTTTGGCTGCCTGCGTGATCTGGCCGGCGACCTCGTCGATGACCTGCTTCTGGGCGTCGGTGAGGCCAGGCAACTCCTTGAGCTTGTCTAAGGCCGCCAACGAATCAACATACTTGCCGTAGCGAAGGCCCATATTGACGCCTCTCAACGCGTTTTGGGCGTCAGGCCCGGCCGTCTCGAAGGTTTTTCGCAGCTTCGGGGTGTCGACCTGCACGTTTTGGTAGGTCGGCATCTTGGGCGCGGGCGGTTCATTGTTGCATCCTGCGCCCGCCATGGCGACCAAGCCGGCCAGCGCGATTCCAAGTATCCAGGCGGTTTTTTTCATCATATAGGGTAAATGCGATTATCAGGGAACACTTCCGGTCTTCAGGTTCTTGGTTGCATGAGAAGCCTCCCAGAACCAGTCCGCCCACTGCGCCGTTCCGGCGGGGGCGGTCTTCCTGGGGGGGTTGTCAACGTTGACCGTAAAAAACTTGCTTTTCCACCCGTGCATTTCGGAATGTCCGTCTGCGAAGGCGAAGCCGCAGGCATTATTGTGGGTAGAGGCCGGAAAATCGACGGCGGCCGGTTGCGCAGCGATGACAGCCAGGGCGGCGTCGTTGATGCTATACGGATTCTCATCCACGGTGGTAAAGATCTGAGCCGAGCTGCAGAAACCGAAGTCGCTGTACTTGCCAAACGTGGCGTACCTCGTCGCCGCGTTGTGATCGCCGCCGCCGCCAGTCAGCCAGGGGCCGTCCACAGGAATCGAGGGCTTGCCGCTATGGCCTTGGCCTAGATGGTAGGCGTGGCACTGCGTGCCGACGCCCTGGTTCATCGAGACGCTGCGGACCGCCGGGATGACGGTGCCCTTCTGGGTGGCGTCCGGGCCGTCGTAAACGCCGAAGCGCGGGTCGGCCGGGCATTTGAAGACCCCAGGGCTTGAGGCAATATAAATAGCTATCAGGTCGTACATCGGGTTGATTATGTAGTTGGGGTCGGTCATCGCGGACGCAGGAGTAAGGGTGGGCGGCATGCCTCCGCCTGCCTGCCCGGCGACCCATTCGTGGCCCATCGTCGTGTTGCCATCATCCGGATTGGGTGGAAAGAAGTCCGTGTTGTCGAGGCCGTACATAGCCATCGCCTGGGCCATCTGATGGCCGTTATTGAGGCAGGTGATACCCTGGGCCCTCGCCCTGGCCTTGGCCAGGGCCGGCAGGAGCATGGCCGCCAAAATGGCGATGATGGCGATGACGACCAGCAGTTCGATCAATGTAAAGGCGTCGCGGGCAAGGAAGCCGAACAGACTCCGGCTAGCGCGCCTTCCGCGCGAAGGGCTAACTAATCTTTTCATATTCTTTCAACTCAACCGTCTAATTGCGCCGCTGCCCAACCAGGAATTATCTGGAGCTTAGGTTAAGCGACGGAACAAGTAAAGACAATTTTTCATCGCATTGCAACCCTGCCGCCTCGAGCGCAATTCCTGCGCGGGGGAGAGGTCCCCGGTGAGCAATTTCTGCGCGGTTTCCAGCGGAGCCACGGAGGGGCGACGCGCCCCGGGCAGGCGGAAGTCTCGCAAAATGCGGGGCAAAGGCTGGTTGGCACATTTTGTGCGGGGTGCCGAGGCGCAGTGTACAGGACCGCCATGGCGCGGCCGCATGACAAACAACAAATCATAAGCAGGAGACTAGAATGATGAGAACGCAGAATTGGCTGGCAGCGGCGGGAATAGGGGCGGCTTTGTGTTTAAGCGCGAGCAACGGATTGGCGCAGAACGGCGGGGGCGGGGGTGGTCGGCAACGCAATTTTGATCCGGCCCAGATGCAGCAACGCATGATGGACGGTTACAAGGAGGCCTTGGAAGTCAACAACGATGATGAATGGAATGCGATGCAGCCGATGATTCAGAAGGTCATGGAGGCTCAGAGGGAGTCCCGCGCCGGCGGCCGTGGGATGTTTGGAGGCCGGCGGGGCGGTCAGGGCGGCGGGGGCGGCGGAGGCGACCAGGGCGGGGGCGGCGGCAACGCCATGCGGCGCGGACCCGGGGGCGAGCCAAGTCCCGAGGCCGAGGCGCTGCGCAAGGCCGTCGATGCGAAGGCCAGCACGGGCGAGATCAAAGCCGCCCTGGCCAAGTACGTCGAGTCCCGCAAGGTCAAAGCCGAGCAATTGAAGACGGCGCAGGAGAACTTGCGCAAGGTGCTGACGGCCCGGCAGGAAGCGATTGCCACGCTCAGAGGGCTGCTTTGAGGAAAAGCAGAAATCGGGAAAACAGAAAGCAGAAATCGGGAAAGTAGAAATCGGCTAGAGAAGCTGGCGGGATCGGCCGGCAGCGAAACCAAATCGAACCAGGTCATGAGCGAGAACGTTGTCCAGGACACAAAGCAACTGCTCGACAAGATGGTCGCAGCCAAACAACTGTCGGCCATCGATGCCGAGGCCCTGGCCCGGCAGACGCAATCGGGCGCGGCGCCACCAGCGCACGAGGATGGCGTGCTGCGGTGGTTGGCGCAGGAATACGACCTGGCCTATACCTCGCTGGAGGACGTCGAGCCGGACCGCCAGCTTCTCTCATTGTTCCCTGCCCGCATTCTGCTCAAAGAAGAGCTGCTGCCGCTCAGGCGGATTAACGGGGTCGTCGAAGTGGCCACCAGCCGCCTCTTTGCGACCCAGGGCCTGGACGCGCTCAAGAGCATGACCGGCTTGAACCTCAAACCGGTGCTGGCGACCAGCGAAGCCATCCAGCGGGAGATGAAGAAACGGCTGGGCGTGGGGGCCGATACGATTGACACGTTGGGGGAGGACGGGACTTTTCTGGTGGTGGACGAGGCCCCGGGCGAGGACACGGACCTGGACAGCGCGGCCGAGGACGCCTCGATCATTCGCTTTGTCAACCAGGTCCTGCGGGACGCCATCGAATTGCGCTCCTCGGACATCCACCTCGAGCCCTTCGAGGACGAGTTTCGCATTCGTTACCGCATTGACGGCGTGCTCCAGGAGGTGCCGGTGCCCGCGCAACTCAAGCGGTTTCAGCCCGCCATCGTGTCGCGGGTCAAGATTTTGAGCCGCCTCAACATCGCCGAGAAACGTCTTCCGCAGGACGGCCGCATCAAGATCCGCATAGACGACGCCGAGGTGGACATTCGGGTTTCGGTCATTCCGATGCTGCACGGCGAGGCGGTAGTGATGCGCCTGCTGCGCCAAAACGCGACCTTGCGCGGCATGGAGGAACTGGACATGGCCCCGCGCGAGCTCGATTGCTTTCGGCGGGTGCTGCAACTGCCCCACGGCATTATCCTGGTGACCGGCCCCACCGGCAGCGGCAAGACCTCGACGCTCTATACGGCACTCAACGAGATCAACGACGCGGAGCGCAAGATCATCACCATCGAAGACCCCGTTGAGTACCAGCTCAAAGGGGTCAACCAAATCCAGGTGTCGGAAAAGGCCGGGTTGACCTTTGCCCGGGGCCTGCGCTCGATTCTCCGCCACGACCCGGACGTGGTTCTCATCGGCGAAATCCGCGATCAAGAGACGGCGCAAATTGCCGTGCAGGCGTCCCTGACGGGCCACTTGGTGTTCTCGACCCTGCACACGAACGACGCCCCCGGCGCCCTGACGCGGCTGGTTGACATGGGTGTCGAACCCTACCTGGTGGCCTCCTCGCTGGAGGCGGTCCTGGCCCAGCGCCTGGTGCGCGTGCTGTGCCCACGCTGCAAACAACAAGACTGTTCGCCAACCGCACAGACCTTCAAAGAGAAGATCGGCATCGCCGCCACCACTCCGATCTATCGCTCCGTCGGCTGCGAGGAATGCCGCCAGACCGGCTTCTACGGCCGGCACGCGATCTTCGAATGGATGGACAGCAACCTGGAAATCCGCCAATTGATTTTGAAGAATGTTTCCAGTGATGTCCTCGGCGACGCGGCCCGCCGCTCCGGGATGCGCACGCTGGCCGAAGACGGCTGGCGGCTGGTCAACCTGGGCATCACGACGGTCGAGGAAGTCCTGAGCGTCACGACTGCCAAAGAGGTCGAGAGCGCGACCAAAATCACGCCGCCGCCTGAGGCCCACCCCCGAGAGGCCCACGTCTCGCCCGTCCTGGCCCCAGGCCGGCACCCCGAAGCAGCAGCATAGGCATCGTATCTATTTATTTCGACTATGTTAAACTTCGGCGGAGCCAGATTGAATGCCGGTAAGGGGTGTCCCGGAGGGACACTCGACAATAGCCCGGCGTTGAAACGCCGGGCTATTCTCGGATGTCCCTTCGGGACAGAGGCCAAGCCAGCCCCAGCGATCTACGACCTCCACCTCTGTTTGCTATTCCCGAGCTAATTTGACATGGTCAAACCGTTATGCCCCTCTTCCAGTACAAGGCCTTGCAGGCCAATGGCGTGGTAGCCGAAGGCCAGCTCGAAGCGGCCGGCCGGCAGGAGGCCTTTCAGCAAATGGCCGGCCTGGGCCTGCGGCCGGTCAGCCTTTCCGAGCGGGCGGGCGCCCAGGCAAAAGCCGGCGCCGGCCTGCCGGTTTCGCTAGGGTCCATCTCGTTCTTGAAGCGCTCGCCCAAGGTATCGTCGCGGGCGCTGGAGAACTTCACCAGGTTGCTCTCGAGCCTGCTGGCGGCAGGGGTTCCTCTGAGCCGCGCGCTGGTCATTCTTTATAAGGAGGCCTCGGCGCCGGCCGCCGCCGCCAAATGGAAGGAAGTCCACGACTTCGTCATCGATGGCATGTCGCTGGCGGATGCGATGGCAAAATCGCCGGAGACCTTTCCGCGGGTCTATATCGCCATGGTCCAAGCCGGCGAGGTGGGAGGGTTCCTGGACGTAGTTCTGGCCCAGATTGCCGATTTCCAGTCGCGCGAGAAGGACCTGCGGTCCAAGGTCATGGCCGCGATGCTCTATCCGTGCGTGTTGCTGGTGCTGGCCGTGGGGGTGCTGATTTTCCTGCTGACGTTTTTCATTCCGAAGTTCCAGGTCATTTTTGCCGGCCTGGGAGCCGCCCTGCCGTTGCCGACCCAAATCGTGCTCGCCGTCAGCTACGGCCTCCGGCACTACGGCCTGCTTGTCGCCGGGGGCCTCTGCATCGGGTTCTTCCTGGTTCGGAGTTGGTTCGCGTCGGAAAAAGGCAGGCGGGTGTGGGAAGGGGTCATGCTGCGCGCGCCGCTGATCGGACCGCTGGTCGCCCAGTTCGCCATGGCCCGCTTTTGCCGGATGCTGGGCACGCTGCTGGGGGCCGGCGTGCCGCTGGTTCAGGCCCTGAGCGTCGCCCGCAAATCCATCGGCAACCAGATCCTGGTCGACGCCGTCTCGCAGTCCATCGAGCGGGTGCAGCAGGGCGGCCAGCTCGGCGCCAGCCTGGCCGAATGCAAGGGCCTGTTCCCCAGCTCGGTCCTGGAGATGATTTCGATTGCCGAGGAGAGCGGCCGGCTCGACCAGGAGTTGGTGCGCATCGCCAACGTCACCGAAGGGGATCTGGACCGCAACTTGAAGACAGCCGTGGCTTTCGCCGAGCCGATGATGCTGTTCTTTATCGCCGGATTTATCGGGACGATATTCATCAGCATGGTGCTCCCGATCTTCACGATGCAAGATAAGATTAAATAACCCAATCACCGTAACCGCCTATGAGAATCAAACTACCTAGCAGAAACCGAATGGGCGCCCTGCGCCGGCAGGGGTTCACCCTGGTGGAAATGCTGCTGGTGCTGGTCATCCTGGCCACGCTGGCTGCGATCGTCTATCCCAAGGTGATGGGCCGCGGCAAGCAGGCCAGAAACACTGCGGCCCAGACGCAAATAGCCAGCTTCAAGACCGCCCTGGATGCCTTCGAGGTCGATAACGGCTACTTTCCCAAAGGCCGCAACGGGTTGATGGATCTCGTCATCCAGCCCCGCGATGCGGTCAGTTGGCACGGGCCCTACATGGACCAAATCCCCAAGGACCCCTGGAACCAGGATTACGTCTATGAATGCCCGGGCAAACACAACCCCAGTTCCTACGACATCAGTTCGCTGGGCCAGCCCGGAGACCAGATGCCCATTGGCAACTGGGCCATGGATAAACAGTACTGACTCCATGCAAACGCGGCGGCCGATGGCCGAAATCCGAAATCCGAAGGCCGAAGGCCTAAACCCGGAGGGAAATCCGAAATCCGAAGCCCCGAAATCCGAAGGAAATCCGAAATCCGAAATCCGAAGTCCGCATCCGGTCCCTCATTCGGTGCGGTCGCTGCGTGACACGGAAGCGCCTGCGGCCTCAGTGTTGAGTGCAGAGCGAATGCCCGAGAGCTTTGCGATCTCGGCCTTCGGATTTCGGCCTTCGCTTCGTCCCCGTATAATTGAATCCAAGATGGCTGCGATCTTGAACCGCGGAAGACGCGGAATACGCGGAAACCCAAGACGACAAGCAATCCTTTTCCGCGTATTCCGCGAATTCCGCGGTTGCTCTCTTCCCGCGTTGGTTCTGGCTACGCCAGGTGAGGATTTCGGCCTTCGGATTTCAGATTTCGGGCTTCGCCGGTCGGCGGCCGCTTTCACTCTGATCGAGCTCATCCTGGTGATGGCCATTCTCACGATGGCGTTCTCGCTGACCGCCCCGACGCTCTCGCGGTTTTTCCGGGGGCGCGAGCTGGAGTCCGAAGCGCGGCGTTTTCTGGCGCTGACCCGCAACGGCCAGAGCCGGGCGGTTTCCGAAGGGTTGCCCATGGACCTGTGGGTGAGTCCGGAGGAAGGCAAGTTCGGCCTCGAGGCCGAGCCGAGTTACGACAACAACGACCCCAGGAAGGTGGATTTACAGCTCGAGACCGGCCTGCAAATCAGGATTGAAACCGGGGCGGTCTCAACCTCGACCAACTCCGGCAATGCGGGCCAGGTGAAAAGCGTCGCCAGCATTGCCCGCACCATGCTGGTTCAACCCGGCCTGCCGACCATTCGTTTCATGCCCGACGGCTCGATAGCGGACACCAGCCCGCAGTCCATTTGCCTGGTCGGGCGCGACGGCTACGCGCTCTGGCTCAAACAATCCCGAAACCGGCTCACTTATGAGATTAAGAGCAATCCCCAAGAGTGAGCGGTCGGAAGGCTTTACGTTGGCCGAAGTTCTGGCCGCCCTCCTGTTGATGGCCATCGTCATCCCGGTCGCCATCGAAGGCATGCACATCGCCAGCCGCGCCGGGGAGGTCGCCGCCCACAAGGGCGAAGCCGCTCGCATCGCCCAGCGCATCCTCAACGAAAACGTCGTCACCACGAACTGGAGCCAGTCCTCCCAGAGCGGCACCGTCATGGAAGGCCAGCGGCGGTTCCGCTGGAACCTCCACAGCGACACCTGGAACCAGGACCCCAACCAGAGCGTTATCCTCCAAATCTCCGCGGAAGTCTTCTATTTCGCCCAAAACAGGGAATATTCCGTCCGCATGAGCACTTTGGTCGACAGCACCCCGCAAACCAATGGCGCTTCAAACTAAACTCGACCGCCGGCCGGGCGCCTTTACGCTGGTGGAGGTGCTTCTGGCCCTGGCCATCTGCGCCATTGTGCTGGTGGCCATCAACGCCGTGTTTGCGACTGCGGTGCGGTTGCGCGACCGCACCTCGGCCGCCGTGGACCAGGTGATCCCGGCGAACCTGGCCTTCGACAAGATACGCACCGACTTAAAGAGCGTGGTGGGGCCGTTCGGTTTCCTGGCCGGCGATTTCAAATGCGACGCCCAATCCATGGGCACCAGCATGGGCATTTCCTCCGCTTCCGGCGGCGGGTTGGATTTCTTTACCTCGAGTGGCGCCATAAGCGACAACGCGCCCTGGGGCGACATCCAGGAGGTCTATTACCAGTTGATGCCGGCGGCGGATCGGAACAAGTCCCTGGGCCTGGATTTGGTGCGTAACGTCAACCGCAATCTCCTGGCCACCACCACCACCACCCCGGACACGCAATTGCTCATGAGCGATGTCGAGAGCGTGGACTTCGAGTGCTACGACGGCCTGCAATGGCGCAACACCTGGGACACCAGCGCCGGGGACACGAATCTGCCGACCGCCGTGCGGATTCGCATTCAACCGGCCGTGGACCGCACCGTGGCCGGGGTCAAACCCGAGGCCCTGGAACTTATCGTGCCGCTGATCACCCAGACCCGGACCACCAACTCACTGCAAGGCATCTCCTCAGCGCAAGGCGCGTCGCGAGGCCCATGATGAGAATACCGCTCTCACCCGCTTGCCGGCGCGGCTCGGTCCTGGTCATCGTGCTCTGGATCACCTTTGGGCTGATCAGCCTGGCGATCTACTTTGCCAGTTCGATGAACTTCGAGCTGCGCGCTGCGGACAACCGCGTGGCCAGCCAGGCCGCCGAGCAGGCCATCGAAGGGGCGGCCCGCTATATCACCTACCTGCTGGCCACGCAGATTGCCAACGGCTCCAACGGCATAATGCTGGACCCCTCCGCATACGTCAATCAAGCCGTGCCTGTCGGCGAAGCCCACTTCTGGATCATTGGCCGTGACACCAACAACCTCACTAGCGGTCCGGGCCGCCTCTGCTTCGGCCTGATCGACGAGGCCTCCAAGCTCAACCTGAACTCGCAGATCAACTCGCCGCTGAGTTTCAGCAATCAGCTTATATGGCTGCCGCCCATGCTCCTGGACCCGGCCGGCGGCGCCGACCTGGTGATGGGCATTCTCGACTGGCGCGACACCAACGGCACCGGTCAGACCGTCGGCATCTACTCGGCCCAGCAACCGCCTTACATCTGCAAGAGCGACCCCTTCGAGACCGTGGACGAGGTGCGGCTGGTTTATGGGGCGACCATGGACATGCTCATTGGCGAAGATATGAACCGCAACGGCGTGCTGGACCCGAACGAGACTGACCAGAACGGGAACAACATGCTCGATCCGGGCATCCTCGAGTACCTGACCGTTTATAGCCGCGAGCCCAATAACGCCAGCATCAACCTGAGCAACCTCACCGCCAGCGTCACCCAGTTGACCTCCCTCCTGGAGACCAACTTCGGCAGCGCGCGCGCCACCGCGATCATCTCGGCCCTGGGCTTGTCCACGGGCGGCGCGGCCGCTGGCCGGGGGCCCACAACAGGCGGGGGCGGTGGCCGTGGAGGCGGTGGCCGTGGAGGCGGCGGCCGCGGAGGCGGCGGCCGCGGAGGCGGGGGCGGAGGAGGCGGAGGGGGCAGCGGGGGTGGCGGCCGTGGAGGGGGGGGCCGGGTCGTTGGGGAAGGTGCAGCCGCGCCCGATGTGGCCGAGCCCAATGCAGCCGCGCCCGGCAGAAACTCCGTTGTCGTGACAACACCAACTGTCAGTTTCGCCAGCCCGTTGCTGTTTTACGTGAAGAGCGGAATGACCTCGGCCGAGTTTGCCCTCATCGCCACCAATCTCACGACCACCACCAACAAAACCATCGAAGGCCGGGTCAATGTGAACACTGCCAGCGCGGCGGTCTTGACCTGCCTGCTGGGCGGGGACAACTCCGCGGCCGCACAACTCGTCAATTACCGCTTGAGCAACCCCAACAACCTCACCTCCATCGCCTGGGTCATCGACGCCCTGGGCCAGAACTACCCGGATGCCTTGCAGGCCATGGAGACCGGCGACTATCTGACCATGCAGAGCTACCAGTTCACCGCCGATATTGCCGCCCTCGGACCCTACGGCCGGGGCTACCGGCGCGTGAAATTCGTCTTCGATACCAGCTCAGGCACCCCTGAGGTCCTCTATCGCCAGGACCTCACGCACCTGGGTTGGGCGCTGGGCAAAGACGTGCGGCAACAGTACGTCCTGAGCTACGATAACAAGCGGTGAGACTGCGCCAATGAAGACCCTGAGACAAAACCCGCGAAATCCGAAGGCCGATGGCCGATGGCCGAAATCCGAAGGCCGAAATCCGAAATCCGAAGGAAATCCGAAATCCGAAATCCGAAGGCTGAATCCGTGCCTTTATTTGGTGCGGTGGCTGCGTGACAAGACAGCGCCTGTGCCCTCAATATCGAGCGCAGAGCCAGCGCCCGAAAGCGTCCGGATCTCGGCCTTCGGATTTCAGATTTCGGATTTCGGATTTCCTTCGGATTTCGGCCTTCGGATTTCGGATTTCCTTTGGCCTTCGGACTTCGGGTTTCAGTTGCCTCTCGCACAACCAACCTTATGATCGATTTGTCCCTCATGCATCTTCGGAAACGCAAGCGCCTCTCCTCGGTGCTTGGGTTGACGCTGGACGGCAGCCGCCTCGAGGGCCTGGTCCTGCAGCGCGCCATGGGCACCTTGAGCGTGCGGCACCCCTTTTCCGTCTCGCTGTCGCTGGACCCCCTGACCAACGCGCCGGAACTGGTTGGGCGGGAGATTCGCAACCATCTCGATACGGCCGGGGTGCGCGAGCGCAACTGCATTGTGGGCCTGCCTCTCAAGTGGGTGCTCGCCACCCATGTCGAGGTTCCGGACCTGCCCGAGGCTGACATCGCCAGTTTCCTCCAAATCGAAGCCGAACGCGGGTTTCCGTGCGACATGCAGACCCTCCAGGTGATTTCCTCCCGGTGCCAGGCGCCTGGAGGCAAACAACAGGCGCTGCTGGCCGGCATCCCCAAGAACCACCTCGCGGCCCTGGACCGCGTGCTGCGGGCTGCAAAACTCAAGCCGGCCAGCTTGTCGCTGGGCATCGCCGCCCTGCAACCGGCCGGGGCGGGGGACTCCGGGGGCGTGTTGGCCCTGGCCATTGGCGAGACCCACGTCGCTTTGCAGGTCACCTGCGGCGGCGGCGTGGCCGCCCTGCGGGCCCTGGAGGGCGCCCTGGAAATCGAGGGCGCCCAACATGTGCTCCACGCCGACGTGGTTGCCCGCGAGGCCCGCATCACCCTGGGCCAGCTCCCCGCCGAAATCCGCCAGGCTGTTCGCCGTGTCCGTGTCTTCGGCCCGCACAACCTTGCCCGGCAAATGGCCGACGAGATGGAATTGCGCTTCGAGTCGATGGGCCTGGAAATCGAATGCGTGGGCAGCTATTCTCCCGGGGAGTTCGGCGCCGAGGCCCCGCCCGAGGTTGCGGTCTCCTCCGCCTTTAGCCTGGCTGCGCGGCTCTTGGCGGGACAAGCCACCGTCTTTGAATTCCAGGCGCCCCGCGTCAGTTCCTGGCAGCAGATGACCACCCGTTATTCCTCCGGCAAGCTGCGCACCGGCCTGACCGCCGCCGGTTCGGTGGCGGTGCTGGTGGGAAGCATCTTCTTTTACCAGCAATGCAAGCTTTGGGGTCTGGAAACGCAATGGGGAAAGATGGCCGCCCAATGCAAGGAACTCCAGGCCCTCAAGAGCCACATCAGTCAATACCGCCCCTGGTACGACGAATCGGTCAAGGGCCTGTCCATCCTGCGCACGCTCAGCCGGGCCTTTCCCAGAGACAACAGCGTCACCGCAAAGACCGTCGAAATCGGCGACCTCAAAACGGTGAGATGCACGGGCATCGCAAAAAACTACGCCGCCCTGCTCCAGACCAAGGAACGTCTGCGCGCCCTCAAACAGATCCGGGAGGTCAATCTCATCTCGACGAGCGGGCAGGCCCCGGCCATCACCTTCACTTTCACCTTTACCTGGAACCAGGGAGGCAGCAATGCAAATTAAAGACCGCCAGCAACTCCTCATCATCGTCACGATCTCGGTCGCCGCCTTGTTCGTTGCGGACAAAGTCCTGCTCACACCGCTGCTCAACGCCTGGGACGCCCGGCAGACCCGGATTGCCGGGTTGCGCAAGCAGGTGACCCAGGGCAAGGCCCTCATGGCCAACGCGCAGGGCATCCGCAACTATTGGCGCGAGATCTCCCGAAGGTCGCTCACCAACGACACCTCCGCCGCCGAACAACAGATCTTCCAGGCGGCCACCCAATGGGCCCAGGAGAGCGGCGTCAGCATCGGCGCCATCAACCGCCAATGGAAGCCCGAGTCCGATGATTACTCGACCTACGAGTGCAAAATCGATGCCACCGGCGACCTCGGCCGGCTCACCCGCTTCCTCTGGGGCGCCGAGCGTGAACCCCTGGCTTTGAGGTTCCAATCCATCGATTTGAACGCCCGCGATAAAGAAGGCCGCCAACTGTCCCTCAGCCTCAATTTCAGCGCCCTCATCTTGACCCCGTCAACCCGATGAACCCCACACTGCTGCTCTCCCTCATCCTGCTCGGCGCTTCCCTGGCCGTGGCCCGGCAAGCCGACGCCCCCGTCCCCTTTGGCGCGGCCCCGCCAACCGACGCCCTCCCGCTCACCAATGCCGCGCCCCAGGCCCAGCAGGCCGTGCCCCCCAATGAACTCGAGGGCCCCGACGGAATGCCTGGAACCAACGATGTCAACGAGGCGGCCGAGCCGGGTCAACCCAGCGCCCCAACCCAGGCGGGCGACGAAGCCCCGAACAATCCCTCCGGGGGCAGAAATCGCCGGCCTGATGGCCGTCAATCGCGCCAAAACCGGTTTGCCCGCGAGCGACAGCGCGCCAGGCCCTCGCGAGACAACTTCGGCTCAGGGATAGATTCAGGCACCAACGGGCCCGCCAGCCTCGATTATGCCGCTTTCAGGGTCATTGCCGAGCTCAACATCTTCGATCCGAATCGCGTGTCCTCCGGGCCCAGGCCGGTTCAGGGGCCAAGCGCCGAGTATTTCACCCTGGTAGGCACCGCGCGCTACGAGAAGGGCACGTTCGCCTACTTCAGCGGCAGCAGTTCCAAGTACGAAAGGCAGCTCAAAGTCTCCGATTCCATCGCCGGCTACAAGCTCACCGACATTGGCGCCGACTCCGTGAAGCTCGCCGGCGCGGCCACCAACTCTGTGAAGTTGGCCGGCGGGGCCACCAACACTGCCGCCGACTCTGTGAAGCTGGCCGACGCGACCAACGACGTCGAGATGCACATGGGCATGCAAATGCGCCGCGAAGAAACCGGCCCCTGGCAGCTCTCC
>Ga0187849_1003388_pt1 | contig 14102 bp, 16 predicted proteins | sample June2016WEW_4_10_2_FD_132412 | JGI IMG/M metagenome (GOLD analysis project Ga0187849, IMG submission 132412) | Peatland microbial communities from SPRUCE experiment site at the Marcell Experimental Forest, Minnesota, USA - June2016WEW_4_100 | ecosystem: Environmental > Terrestrial > Soil >... | reverse complement strand
GCCGGAGTGGTTCTGAGGTCGTTGGAACGGACGGCGGCGCGACGAGCGAAGCGAGGAGCGCAACAAGAGCGCGATCATCGCACCTCTCGTAATTCCCACGACCGTCTCATGGCATGATGGCGTTGCGCGTCACACGTCGTCGCGCCCGTCGAGGCCTTTCCGCACCCACTCGTCGCGGCTGTGCACGTCGCGGTCGAACAGCAGGCGATTGAGCAGCAGTCCGCGTCCCGAAACGCCTTCCGCGCGCACGCCCGGGCTCCCAAGCAGTCGCTTCGTGAAGATGATGGCGAGCATGCAGAGGCAGCCGGCGGCTATCGGGCCGGGGCCATCGACTAGCAGCGAGGCGAGGGGCGTGACGGCAATCGCCAGACCGACGCCGAGCGGTACCTGGCGGACCAGCACTCCCACCAGCGCGACGACGGTGAAGACGGCCAGCGTTATCGGTGTCAGGAGCAGCAGGAAGCCAATTGCGGCGGCGATCCCGCGTCCGCCGGCGAATAGCAGGTAGACAGACCAGCACGCTCCCACGAGCGCCGCGACACCGGCCGCCACCTGCACGCCGAGTGGCTGGTCGACAAGCTTCGCGAGCCCGATACCTGACATGGCGAGGCCGATCTGCGCCAGCCCCACCGGCACGACGGCCCAGTGCGCGACCGACTGGTAGACGTTTGAGGCGCCGACGTTGGCGCTCCCGTAGCGTCGGATGTCGATGCCCTTCAGCCGGCCGGCGAGGTAGGCGACGGGAATGGCGCCGATAAGGTAGCTTGCCGGAATGACGAGCGCAGCGACGAGCATAGCCTAGCGCTGACCCGAGAGCGCGCTCGCAGAGGTCATTCGCGTCGCTCCGGCGTGGGAGGAGTCGTGCGGGCGCGGAAGGCGGCGACGATCAGTCGCGCGGCGTCGCCGGTGCTGAAGCGGGCCGTGTTGAGGACGAGGTCGTAGAGGTCGGGGTCCGACGGGTCGACCTTGAAGTACTTGTGATGGAAGTCGGCGCGGCCTCTATCGCTTTCCTCCACGTACTCTTTCGCTTTCGCCGGAGGGACGCCGTCGCGTTCGGCGACGCGCTGGACGCGAGTGTCGAGCGGCGCCGTTGTAGCGACATGCAGGGCGTCGCCGCAGTCGCGCAGGATCGCCGGACTGCCGCGTCCGATGATGACGACGTTCCCTCTGGCCGCGAGCCCGGTCATGATCGTCGTAATCGCTTCCTTGTAGCGGCGATCATTCAGCTCGGCCTCGCCGGCGGCGGGAAGGGCGGCAGCCTCGCGGTAGGTGGTTGCCATAAGGGCCTCGAGGCCGCTTACGGCTGACATGGGGTCGGCGGCGCCGGCGACGGCGGAGTGATCGAGGAAGTCCTGAAAGAAAGTCGCGATCCTCTCGCGCAGGTGCGGCGGCGGGGCGCGATCGTCGCGGCCGACGATGGCGCGCTCAGGGACGCCAAGGGCGCGCGCGGCTTCGGTCAGGATGGCGCGGTCGACGTAGTCGAATCCCAGCTCCCGCGCCACGAGCTGTCCAATTTCTCTGGCGTAGCTGCCGAGGTTGCCGCTGATAGTGATGACGGCCATTCGCTACTCCGCCTGCTGTGAGCGCACCAAGATTACTATAGATTGGAGGCGTGTCGCAAAGATCGTATGATGTGGGCACCAAATCAAGGAGGATTGAAATGGCCAACGTTATCTACGAGAAGCGCAACCACGTCGCGCACATTACGATCAACCGGCCCGACGACATGAACTGCGTCGATCCGCCGACGGCAGCGGAGCTGGTAACGATATGGCAGGATTTCCGCGACGACAACTCCGCCTACGTCGCGGTCATCACCGGCGCCGGCGACAAGGCGTTTTGCGCCGGCTTCGACCTGCGGACGGTCAGCCCGGGCGGCATGCCACAATCGCCCCACAAGGTGCGACGCTTCGTCTACGATCATCCCGGACTTATGGGCTATACTCGTCGCGCCGACATCTTCAAGCCGATCATCGCGGCGGTGAACGGCTACTGCTTCGCCGGCGGGCTGGAGATCGCCCTCTGCGCCGACATCCGTATTGCGGCGGAGAACGCGGAGTTCGGGGTGCTGAACCGTCGCTGGAACGTCGGCCTGGGCGACGGCGGCACGCAACGACTGCCACGGATCGTCGGGCTCGGGCGGGCGATGGAGCTGATCATCCTGGGGAAGCGGATCGATGCGCAGGAGGCGTATCGTATCGGGCTGGCGAACGAAGTGGTACCGGCGGCGTCACTGATGGAGCGCGTGACGGCGATGGCGGAGGCTATCTGCCAGTTCCCGCAGGGAGCGGTGCGCACGGACAAGGAGGCGGTCATGCGCGGCCTAGGGACGACGCTGGAGGAAGGATTCCGCATCGAAGGGTCGACGTTTGTGACGCTGCTGAGGCAGGACGATTTCTACGAGGGCCCGCGGTCGTTCGCGGAGAAGCGCAAGCCGTCGTTCAAGCAGGACGACTAGCCCCGTCCCTCGTCTTGCCCGTGGCGTCGGCGACTAACCACGGATCTGGGCATTGTGACCGAAAACCTCTTGCATTGCCATTGACTGTTGGCGCGAGTGAACGGGGAAGGCGGCAGGTAATTCGTGCTAGAAGCGTCGGGGCTGCCGCCCGTCACGGACTCCGTGCCGTTCTTGCCTTCGGCGCATCCGATAGCTGCTGAGCGTATGAACTCCGACAGCTTCATGCCCGCGCGCTCCGCGAAGTGGGCAACGGAGTCGAAGTCTTCGCGCTTGAACGCGACTGACACGACAGCTCGCGGTTTCTTGCGGCCGACCCGGCGTTCGGCTTGCTCCCAATCCCAGCTCTTCGGATTCTTGAGTTCCTTGTCGTCTTTGTCATTCATCGTGCTTCACCTCAGCGGCATGGCCGTTATTGTCCGCGCTTGAGTTGCCGTCGCTCGTAGTCCTTGGAAAGCCAGGCGGTCACAGGCCGCCAGATGAGCGAATCGCGGTTTGGCTCAATAGGAATGCTTATGCAAGCGCCGCCGTTATCCCTTCCCACGATGAGGAACGACGCCCTCCGGCGGCGGCGGTTGGGAACGATGATATATGCGTTGCCCAGCACTTGGAGGACTCTCCTTGGAGTCAGGCCATGGGCCGCCATCTTGGTCTCGTTTTCGTCATCGAACAGAAAGCCAGTAACGCGGGGCATTGACATATTCGGCATCTTGCACTACGTTCTGTAGTGGCATTGTAGTGCTATTCGGAGGAGGTGTCAAGTGCGAGTTGAGTGGCTGATTCTCGCTGACTATGCGGAGATCGTCGGCGGCAAGCTGTACCTGATGGGCGGCGGCTGGGACGTGCTGACCGTAAACACCGGCTTTCCGCTGACTAGACCGTTGGGCCTAGCAGCGGCTTTCTCCGTGCCCTGGAATGAGACGAATGAGCGCCAGAACGTGGAGATCGATATCCAGACCGAGGACGGGCAGTCGGTGGGGAAGGTGAGGGGCGAGTTCGAGGTAGGGCGGCCAGCGGGCATAAAGCAGGGCCAGGACCAGAGGTTCCAGCTTGCGGCCACCGTGCCGCTGAACCTGCCCGCGCCCGGCACCTACGTGATCGTCGCAAAAGTCGGAGGAGAAGAGCAGGCGCGGGTACCGTTCAACGTCGTCGGCGGGCCGATGCTGCAGCCGAAGCAAGCGTAAGACCGGCTCCGCCTTCTCCGCAATAGACGCGAGTGGGACGCTGCTAATCCTACTTCGGCTCCTCGGGCGGCGTCTCTTCCGCGGCGTGCGGCGTGCGCTTCTCGATTCGCGCGTCCAGGCGCTGGCGCTTTTGCTCCAGATGATCGATGCGGCGGTCGATGCGTCCGCGGATTCGCATCAAGCGCTGACGCGCCAGGCCTCGTAACCTATCTCCCATTGCCATGATTCTACCTCTTTCGTTCGTTTTCCGATAAAGCCTTCTAGCTGGCGGCGGCGACTACGTCCTCTTTGTGGCGGAACGTGTAGCCGTCGTCGGTTGCGTCCATTACCACGGTGTCGCCCTCGCGGAACTCGCCCCCTAGGATGCGCTGCGATAGCGGGCTCTCGACCTCGCGGGTGACGACGCGACGCAGCGGCCGTGCGCCGAACACGGGGTCGTAGCCTTCCTTGACCAGTTTCGCTTTCGCCGCCTCGGTCAACTCCAGCGAGATGTCGCGGTCGTCCAGGCGGTTGCGCACTTCGTTAACCATCAGCTCGATGATCTGCTCCAGGTCCTTCTCCGTCAGCGGCTCGAAGATGACGACGTCGTCGACGCGGTTCAGGAACTCGGGCCTGAAGAACTCGCGCAGGGCCCGCTCCGCCCGTTCGCGGAGCTGGTCGCGCTCGCGGTCGGCGGCCTTGCGGTCCGTAACGAAGCCGACGGCGCCGCGGGTTTCCAGGCTGGTGCCCAGGTTGCTGGTCATGACGATGACCGAGTTGCGGAAGTCGACCGTGCGCCCGTGGCCGTCGGTGAGGCGGCCGTCGTCCATGATCTGGAGGAGGATGTTGAGCACCTCCGGGTGTGCCTTCTCGATCTCGTCGAAGAGGACGACGCGGTAGGGCCGGCGACGGACTGCTTCGGTGAGGCTTCCCGCCTCCTCGTAGCCGACGTAGCCGGGCGGCGCGCCAATGAGTCGCGAGACCGTGTGGCGCTCCGTGTACTCGGACATGTCCACGCGGATCATCGACTCCTCGTCGTCGAACATGTACTCGGCCAGCGCCTTGGCCAGCTCCGTCTTGCCGACGCCGGTGGGGCCGAGGAAGATGAAGCTGCCGATAGGACGCCTGGGGTCCTTGAGGCCGGAGCGCGCGCGCCGGATGGCGTCGGAGACCTTGCGGATCGCCTCTTCTTGGCCGATGACGCGCTTGTGAAGCTCCTCTTCCATGTGCAGCAGCTTCTCCGCCTCGCCTTCCAGCAGGCGCGAGACGGGAATGCCGGTCACCGAGGCGATGAGCTCGGCGATATCCTGCGCCGTCACCTCATTGCTTATCTTGTGCTCGCTCTCCCATTGCGCCTTCTTCGCCTCGTACTCCGCTTTGATGCTCTCGACCTCCGCCTTGATGCGGGCGGCGGCCTCGTAGTCCTGGCGCTGGGCGGCGGCCTCCGTCTCCATCGCCAGCTCGTCGAGGCGGCGCTTCATCTGGCGCAACTCCGGCGTCATGCTCTGGTTGTCGATGACGTGCTTGCTGGCGGCCTCGTCGATGAGGTCGATCGCCTTGTCGGGCAGGTGGCGCTCCGTCAGGTAGCGGTCGGAGAGGCGCGCCGCGGCAACGATGGCCTCGTCGCTGATCTGTATCTTGTGGTGTGCCTCGTAGCGCGGCCTGAGGGAGTAGAGCATCTCGATGGTCTCTTCGACGCTGGGTTCGTCGACGTAGACGGGCGCGAAGCGGCGCTCGAGGGCGGCGTCCTTCTCGATGTACTGGCGGTAGTCGTCCAGCGTGCAGGCGCCGACGACCTGGAGCTCGCCGCGGGCAAGGGCGGGCTTCATCATGGTGCTAGCGTCGATGGCGCCTTCCGCGCCGCCGGCGCCGACGACCTGGTGGATCTCGTCGATGAAAAGGACGATCTCGCCGGTGCCGCGCTTGATCTCGTCCATCACCGCCTTCAGCCGTTCCTCGAACTCGCCGCGGAACTTGCTGCCGGCGACCATGCTGCCCATGTCGAGGGCGACGACGCGCCTGTTCTTGAGGTTGTCGGGCACGTCGCCCTCGACGATCTTCTGGGCGAGGCCTTCGACGATGGCGGTCTTGCCGACGCCGGTCTCGCCGATGATCACCGGGTTGTTCTTGGTGCGCCGGTTGAGGATCTGCATGACGCGGCGGATCTCGTTCTCGCGGCCGATGACGGGGTCGAGCTTGCCCTGGCGGGCCATCTCCGTAAGGTCGATGCTGTACTTCTCGAGGGCGCCGTAGCGGTTTTCGGCGGTCGGGCTGTCGACGCGGGCGTTGCCGCGCAGCTCCTGGATGGCACTGTAAAGCCTCTCCTTGTCGACGCCGAACTCGTGGAGGATCTGCGCCGCCTCGCCGTCCCTATCATCGGCGATGGCGATGAGCAGGTGCTCTACGCCGACGTACTCGTCCTTGAGGCGGTCCGCTTCCGCGTTCGCCGTCTCGAGGAGGCGGATTATGCGCGGCGTCGTGTAGATCTGGACGACGTCGTAGGCGAGCTTGGGGGCGCGGTCCAGCGAGTCGGAGACGCGCTTGATGAGGCGTCCGGTGTCGATGCCGAGCCTGCCGAATATCTGTTGCGCCAGGCCGCCGGGGTACTGGAGCAGCGCCAGGAAGACGTGTTCGACGTCCCACTGGGGGTGTCGCTGGCGGCGCACCATCTCCTGGGAGGTGGCGAGCACCTCTTGCGCCTGTTGTGTGAACCTGTCTTGTCTCATCATCTGAATCACCTCGTATTAGGAATGAGCCGCGGGTTGCGAACGACGCGGCGTAGTCATCGTCGGTCCTTTTCGATCGGCGCGAGGAGGCGGCGGTCGCGCAGGCCTTGCAGCTCCCGTCGCAGCTCTTCGAGCTCTTCGTTCATCTCTTGTATGCGTTGATTCATGCGCAGGATCACTTCGGCGCCGGCCAGGTTGACGCCCAGGTCGTCGATGAGGCGGTGGATCTGGCGCAGACGGTTGACGTCGGCGACCGAGTACAGGCGAATCCGCCCATGCGAGCGCGACGGCTTCAGGACGCCCATGCGCTCGTAGTAGCGCAGCGTCTGGGCGTGCATGCCGACCATCCGCGCCGCGACGCTGATCACGTAGCAGGGCTGTTCTTCGTTTGTGTCTTCGAAATCGTTTTCCACTTCAGTCACCCTTCTTGCAGCACCGCCGTCGTGCGGCGCAGCTTGCCCTCACGCAGGAAGGCGAGTCGCAGGCGGGCGGCGGACGCTTCGTTGGCGGCAGCGGCCAGCGCCTCGCCGGAGGTGACCGGCCGGCCTTCGACTTCGACGATGACGTCGGAGACGCGCAGGCTGGCGCGGGCGGCCGGGCTGTCCGGCACGACCTCCAGGACGAGCAGGCCCTGCTGCTGCGTGAGGCCGGTGCGACGGGCCACATCGGCAGCGACTGCCGCCGGGATGCCGCCGATGCCAAGGCGTCGCTGCTGGTGGCGGCGGATCTCCTCCAGCCGTGCGAGGACGTCGAGCGCTCTGCCTGTCGGGACGGCGAAGCCGACGCCGCGGGCAAAGGGCAGGACAGCGGTGGCGATGCCGACGACGCGCCCATCGGAGTCGACGAGCGGGCCGCCGGAGTTGCCCGGGTTGACGGGCGTGTCCATCTGAATCAAATCGGTCAGGCGGATGGGCGGGCCGGCTTCGAGCGTGCGTCCGAGGGCACTGACGACGCCGGCGGTGACCGTCCAGTTGAGGCCGAACGGGTTGCCGATGGCGATGACGAGCTGTCCGACGCGAAGGGGCCGCGAGTTCAGCTCCGCGACCGGCAGGCCGAGGGCGCCGATGCGCAGGACGGCGAGGTCGTTCGATGGGTCAGCGTACTCGACGCCGGCCTGAAAGCTGCGGCCGTCCGGCAGGGTGACGCGCGCGAGGCTCATGTCTCGGACGACGTGCTCGTTCGTGAGGACGCGGCCGTCGGAGGCGAAGATTACGCCGGAGCCCAGGCCTTCGCCGCGCTGATTGCGCCCGCGCTTTTGGGCGATGACTTCTATCTTGACGACGGCCGGCCCGACGGTCTCAGCGGCGCGGCTCACCGCCTCGGAATAGGCGTCAAGCGCTCGTTTTTCGCTCGTATTCGCAGCCATTATCGTTATGCGCCGAGGGCTTTCAGCTCCTCGAACAGTTTCTCCTCTTTCGCTGATAGTTTCTGCGGGAGGACGACCTTGGCTTTCGCGTAGAGGTCGCCTCGCTTGCTGTTTCCGTTGTGATGGGGCATGCCCAGCCCTCGCAGTCGAAACGTCTTGCCGTTCTGCGTCAGCTTTGGGATGGTCAGCGCCACTTCGCCCTTGAGCGTCTGGACACAGGCCTCGCCACCAAGGACCGCGACGCTGAGGGGCACATCGACTTCCGTGTACAGGTCGTCGCCGCGCCTTTCGAAGCGCTCATTCGGGCGAATCTTGACGTGCAGGTAGACGTCGCCGATGGAGTCGCCGCGAATCCGGACGCGCGCGCCGTCGGCGATGCCGGGCGGTATCTTCGCTTCGATGCGGTGCGGCTTCATCACCGCGCCCTGGCCTTGGCAGGTGTGACAGACCGCGCCGGCGACTTCGCCGCTGCCACCGCAGGTGGGGCAGCGCTCCTGGCTGTTGATCTCGAAGACGCGGGCCGTGCCGGTGTACGCTTCGTCCAGTGATATCTCTACCGGCGCCTCGGTTGCCCGCGGCTGCTGTCGGGTGCGACGCGATGGGCCGCCGCCGCGGAAGAGGTCGAACAGGTTCTCCATGCCGGGCGCGTCGGAGAACTCGAATGCCTCAGACCGGTTGGCGCGTGCGGAGCCGTCGCCGAAGTCGAATGTGTAGTACTGCCCGCCTCTGGGGCCGGCGCGCGTGCGGGCGTGGCGCTGCGCCTCTTCGATCTGGTCGGCCATCTCCCAGCGGTCGCCGTAGCGGTCGTATTTCTTGCGCTTTTCGGGGTCGGAGAGGACCTCGTAGGCGGCGTTGACCTCCTTGAAGCGCCCCTCAGCGTTCTTGTCGCCGGGGTTTACGTCGGGATGCAGCTTACGCGCCAGCCTTCGATACGCCTGCCGTACCTCTTTCGGGTTGGCACTTCTGCCGATGCCGAGCGTTTCGTAGTAATCTCGCGCCATTCGTCTGCCTCATTGTCATTATCGGCGAGAAACAGAATGCTGTCAAGATACTTGACAATCATATTGTGCGGTCTTAAGCTATTGGTGGAAGCCAGTGATTGTAACAAAGCTTCGTAATTGCCCCCAGGGCAATGATTGTGAAGCGCCCTCTTGCGACGATGTGAATGCAAGCCGTAGGAGGCGCAGATAGAAATGCGGAGGTGGAAAGAATGGCTGACGTAGTCCGATGGGGCCCGTATCGAGAAGTGGCCAGGATGACGCGGATGATGGACCGCATGTTCGGCGAGATGCCGCAGTTGTGGCGCGGTGATTTCGACGGCGGCGAAGGGACGTTCCCGCTCGATCTCTACGAGACCGACAACGAGATCGTGATCAGGGGGACGCTGCCCGGCGTCAAGCCCGAGGACGTCGACATCACTATCAGCGGCGATTTGCTGACCATCAAGGGCGAAACGAAGCGCGAGGAAGAGAAGAGGCACCGCAATTACTACCGGCAGGAGTCGTGGTACGGCAGCTTCGTCCGCGCGATAACTCTGCCGACGCAGGTGGACGCGGACAAGGCGGAGGCGGTGTTCGAGGACGGCATTCTGAAGCTGACCATCCCAAAAGCGGAGTCGGCGAGGCCGAAGACGATCACCGTGAAGCCGGCGAAGATGGTCGAGGAGGAACACAAGACGCCGGGGAGTCAGAAGCGGTAGACGGGTTCCAAACCTATCAATAGGGAGGCCTGGTTCCTTTGGGGTCGGGCCTCTTTCGGTGCGTCTCGTTTGACCGTCCAATTGGGCGATGGCAAACTGGATGTTGAAGCTAAGCCCAAAGAGGCAAACGCATGTCCGATCTGCCGCCCCTGCTTGCCGGTGGGCATGGCCTGCCTGCCGACACGCATGGCAGGCGACACGCCGCACTCCGTCGCTCCTGGCCGCTGATCCCCGCCCTGCTGGTGCTCCTGGTATTCAGCCTGGGACTGAGCTGCACAAGGTTCGGCCGAGCTTCGGTGACCAGCGCCTTCTTCCTCCCCGATATGATGGCGCCACTGCCGGTCCGTCCCGTCACCTGGACGACCAGCACGCCGGTGAAGGAGTCGATCACTATCGATTACGACGGGAAGCAGATGCCTGCGGACATCTATCGTCCGGGCGACGGCGGGCAGCACGGCGCGATGATCCTGTCGCCGGGCGCGCCGCCGCTAGCGCCGGACGACCCGCGGCTGCTGCGACTCGCCGGCGACGTGGCGCGGGCAGGCTTCGTGATGCTGGTGCCGTTCTCGCCGGACCTGAATGACGAGATGATCTACCCCAGTGAGGTCGACGCGCTGGTGACTGAGTTCCAGTACCTGGAGGCGCAGCCGTACGTGAAGCCGGACAAGATCGGCTTCATCGGCGTCAGCGTAGGGGCGCCGCTGGCGCTGCTGGCGGCGTCCGACTCGCGCATCAACGACCAGGTGGCATACGTGGTCTCCTTCGGCGGCTACTACGACGCCAACGACGTCCTCAAGGCGACCACAACGCAGACCATCTCTTACGACGGCGTCACTGAAAGCTGGCAGCCGAGCGGCCACACGGTTGCGGTCATGTACGAGCAGATCATTAACCGGCTGGACGACGCTTACGACCGCGATATCCTCAAGAGCGTGCTGATCGACGGCGATCCGAACGCGTCGGACGGGCTGCAGATGATGACGCCGGAGGGCTGGGCCGCCTACGACCTTCTGACGAACACCGATCCGTCGCAAGAAGAGGCGCTCTTGCAGCGGTTGCCAGCGGCGCCGCGGCAGGCGCTGAGCGACTTATCGTTGGATGGCAAGCTATCGGGGCTGCGCGCGGAGACTTTCATTCTGCACGATAAGACGGACCATTACGTGCCGTACACGGAGTCGCGGATGTTGCGAGATGCCCTCCAGGGGCAGGTGAAGCTGCACTATACCCAGGTGGACATCTTCGAGCACGTGCAGCCGACGATCAACCGCGACGCGCACACGCTCATTACCGACAGCGCGAAACTGTACTTCTATCTTTTCCAGATATTGACGCGTTTCCGCTGATAAGTCCTGCCAGGGCTGTCGAAGTCCTTGACTTTCTGCCGAACGTAGGTGAATACTGCCTTCGAAGTCTCGACGCTCGTTTCCGGAATTGGCGGTCGGTTGCGTTGAGGCGGCCGGACGATCCAGGGAAGGTTTGAATGGCGAAGTGGAGTCTTCTTACTAATCACGCGCTGGTGCTGATTGAGGTCGGTCGGCACCCACACTCAACGCTGCGGGAGATAGCGCAGTCGGTGGGGATAACGGAGCGGGCGGCGCTATCGATCCTGCGGGCGCTGGAGGAAGACGGGCTTATCAGCCGCGAGCGCCAGGGACGGCGCAATCGCTACTGGCTGCACTACGGCGCGATCCTGCGGGAGCATCGTGAGGGCGGCCTGTCGATACTTCAGCTCGCGGAGCTGTTGGGCAGCATCGCGAGTCGCGCGTAGCCGACAAGCGGAATTCCCGCCGTCGACATCCCCTTGCCCAGCTTTCCTAGTAGTCCTCTCGCTCCCAGGCCGCCGCGTAGCCCATGCCGCTTCCCTGACAGAGTGTCGTAAGAGCCCAGCGGCCGCCGTTCTGGCGCAGTTGGAAGCCGGCGGTCGTCACGAGGCGAGCACCGGACGCGCCGAGCGGGTGGCCCAGAGCTACGGCGCCGCCCCAACGATTCATCCTCTCGACGACCTTGTCCGACGCCTTCAGCTCTCTGATCCAGTAGTTGACCACGCAGGAGAAGGCCTCGTTCAGCTCGATGACGTCGAAGTCCTCCAGCTTCATGCCGGTGCGCTTGAGCAGCTTGGCTGTCGCCCAGCGCGGCCCGACGCCCATGACGTACGGGTCGACGCCGATCGTCGCGGAATGCCGGTAGGTGAGAAGAGGCTTCCAGCCGCGCTCCTTGGCGATCTCCTTCGTCGTGATGAGCGTGAGGGAGCCGCCGTCGTTGCGGGGGCAGGAGTTTCCGGCGGTGACGAAGCCGTCCTCCTTCATGATCGGCCGGAGCTGGCTCAGCGCCTCCAGGTTGGTCCCCCGGCGCGGGCCCTGGTCCTGGCTGATCGTCTCGCCGGAGCCGTCGACGTAGTTGATGGTGACGGGCATGAGCTCGCTGCTGAAGTAGCCGGCGTCTTGGGCGGCCACGGCGAGAGTGTGACTTCGGAGGGCCCACTCGTCTGCTTCCTGCCGGGTGATGCCGAACTGGGCGCAGAGGTTCTCGGCGGTCCAGAGCATGTTCATCAGGCGCTGGTCTTTGAGCTCGAACCACCAGGGCAGGAGCTTGGCATCCTTCCAGTCGTCGGGGTAGGGCGTATCGGTGACAGGTGGGATGGGACCGGGGAAGACGCGAGGCGGCGCCGGCTTTCCGGCCGCTTCTTCTGGCCGGACGACGCCCTGGCGGTCCATCGTCTCGATGCCGCCGGCGAGGATGATGTCGGCGCCACCGCAGGCGACGCACTGGCAGGCCTCGACGGTCGTCTGTAAGGAGCTGGCGCACTGGGTGTTGACGTCGGTGCCCCAGATGCTGTCGGGCAAGCCGGCCTCCATCATGTAGGTGCGCGCCTTCGTGCTTCGAGACGCTAGGTGGACGGAGCCCATGTGGACCTCGTCGACGTCGCGGGCGTCGAGGTTGTTGCGGCGGATGATCTCCTTGAGCAGGGGGACCATGAGATCGACGTGGGATATGGCGCGGAAGACTCCGCGGCGGCCGGCGCGGCCGAAGGGGGTACGAAGGCCATCTACGACAACTGCCTCTCGCATGACGTAATCTCCTTTTCAGGTTGGCTGATTCAGATGCAAGGCCAGCATATTAGGGGTCCGATTACAGGTCAAACACCCGCCGAGACTGGAAAGCCATGCCTGCTCTCCGGAGGCGGGCCTCCGGCCGGCAGGCAGGTCTCGGCTACGGGGAAGCGAAAGAGGGAGGCGCGCGGGTCGGGAGAAAGCCAGAGGGCCGGACGTGCGTCCGACCCTCTGCGCTATTGTCGTCGTTGCCCCTGCGGGCGGTTGGTCTAGTAGTCCTCGCGCTCCCAGGCGGCGGCGTAGCCCATGCCGAGGCCCTGGCAGAGCGTCGTGAGCGCCCATCGGCCGCCGTTGTCCTTGAGCTGGTGGCCGGCGGTGGTGATGAGGCGCGGGCCGGTTCCGCCGAGCGGGTGGCCGATGGCGATGGCGCCGCCCCAGCGGTTGATCCGCTCGATCATGTTGTCTGACAGCTTGAACTCGTTGATGAAGTAGTTGACGACGCAGGCGAAGGCTTCGTTGCACTCGATCACGTCGAACTGCTCTATCTTCATGTTGTTGCGCTCGAGCAGCTTCTTGGTGGCCCAGCGCGGGCCGATGCCCATGACGTCGGGGTCGACGCCGACGGCGGCGGAGCCGCGGTAGGTCAGCATGGGCTTCCAGCCGCGCTCCTTGGCGATCTCCTTCGTGGTGACGATGCAGAGGGTGGCGCCGTCATTCTGAGGGCAGGAGTTGCCGGCGGTAACGAAGCCGTCCTCTTTGAAGACGGGTCGCAGACCGGCAAGCGCCTCCATGTTGGTCTCGCGACGCGGGCCCTGGTCCTTGCTGATCGTCTCGCTGGTGCCGTCTTTGTAGTTGATGGTGACCGGCAGGATCTCGTCGTCGAAGCGGCCGGCGTCGATGGCGTTGCAGGCGAGCTGCTGGCTGCGCAGCGCCCACTCGTCGGCTTCCTTACGGGTGATGCCGTATCGGGCGTGAACGTTCTCCGCCGTGTAGAGCATGTTGAAGATCTGCGGGTTCTTAACTGCGAACCACGGGGTCAGCAGCTCGGCGTCCTTCCATTCCGGCGGGTAGGCCAGGTCGGATTTGGGCGGCATGAGCTGCGCCATCATTCCGCCGGTCCTCACTCCGTTCATTTCTTCCGGAGTGGTCATGCCCTGGCGGCCCATAGTCTCGACGCCGGCGGAGAGGATGATGTCGGCCGAGCCGGCCATGATTCGTTCGCAGGCCTCGGCGGTCGTGTGGAGGCCGCTGGCGCACTGCGTGTTGACGTCCGATCCCCAGATGTTGTCGCCGAAGCCGGCCTCGAAGAGGTACTGGCGGCACTTGCTCATCGGCGTGACCAGGCCGGCGGAGCCGACGTGGAACTCGTCGATGTCTTTGGGGTCGAGGTTATTGCGCTTCAGAATGTGCTTGATAAGGGGCACCATCAGCTCGGAGTGGGTGATGGAGCGGAACATGCCCCTTCTGCCCGCGCGGCCGAACGGCGTCCTCACGCCATCAATTACTACTGCTTCTTTCATTGCAGAAACTCCCTCCCTTTCAAGAGTGGTATGTGTACTTACCCTACAAAATCAGCATAGGGAGGAGGGCGTTATTGGTCAACATATGTGCTGAGCTTCACGTTTTCAGGTCTTCGAAGAGAG
>Ga0187849_1003382_pt1 | contig 14109 bp, 9 predicted proteins | sample June2016WEW_4_10_2_FD_132412 | JGI IMG/M metagenome (GOLD analysis project Ga0187849, IMG submission 132412) | Peatland microbial communities from SPRUCE experiment site at the Marcell Experimental Forest, Minnesota, USA - June2016WEW_4_100 | ecosystem: Environmental > Terrestrial > Soil >... | reverse complement strand
CGGCAACCTCTATGTGACGGGCTACGACACCGACACGGTCCGGAAAGTGACGCCGGCAGGGGTGGTAACGACGTTGGCTGGCTCGGCGGGCAACGCTGGCAGCGCAGACGGGACGGGGACGAACGCGCTGTTTAACTCGCCTTACGGCGTGGCGGTGGACAGCGCGGGCAACGTCTATGTGGCGGATGAGGGCAACGACACGATCCGCAAAGTGACGCCGGTCGGAACAAATTGGGTGGTGACGACGCTGGCCGGCTCGGCGGGCAATTCTGGCTGCGCGGACGGGACGGGGACGAACGCGCTGTTGAGCGAGCCGTATGACGTGGCGGTGGACAGCGCGGCCAACGTCTATGTGGCGGACTCTAACAACAACGCGATCCGCAAAGTGACGCCGGCGGGGATGGTGACGACGCTGGCCGGACTGGTGGGAGTTAATGGCCCTTTTGGCAATTTTGGCATGGCAGACGGGACGGGGACGAACGCGTGGTTTGCGCAAATTGAGAGCGTGGCGGTCGACAATGCGCTCAACGTTTATGTGGCAGACCAATACAACTTCAACATCCGGAAAGGGTTTCCCGCCAGCTCAGTACCGGCGCCGATTTTGCGGCAGCAGGGCCTGAGCGCCGGCCAGTTCGGTTTCGGCATCACCGGTCTTCCCAACCTGGCGGTGGACATCGAGTCTTCGGGTGATTTGTCCCTGTGGCAGTTCGTCGGCACATGCATCCTCGAGGGTGGGACGAACTACTTTGTCAGCCCCAACCCACCCCAGGGAACCCAGTTCTACCGCGGCCACGTGCATTAACCCGCCCCGGAGAGACACCGCGAAAACAGCCCAGGAGGCACTGCGGGCCTCTTTGGGACGCCAACGGCGTCATTCATACCAGCCCAGGGCAACGCCCTGGGTTTATTCGGCCAAAGACCAGTCTGAGCGCTGAAAGCGCGATTCATTGTATTGCGGGATCGGGGCCTGGTCTCAACGCCGCGTCGGGATTTCAGCTAATCGGACCCAAAGAACCCTATGACGCAGGCCGATGGCCTGCAAAAGAATAAACCCGCACGGAAACCCAGGGCGTTGCCCTGGGCTGGTATGGATCAGGCCTTTGGCCTGAGAGCAACGGATACGACCAGTTGCCCTCAATGAGTGAGGCCAGCGATATTGGTAAAGGCAAGCGCTGAAGCGTTGGGCTATTCTCGAATGTCCCTCGCGACAACGACCGCCGGTCGGGGCAATGGAAATTCCGAAAGGCATTGGCCCTAAATGCCTGTGGCTCTGAGCGCCGCCGCCAGCCTCTCGGTGAGCAGGCCCGGCGCGCAACCGAGGGCCACCACGCCGCCCGCCAGCACCACCAGCGTCCATTCCGTGACCGGCGCCGGATGGGCGCCCGGTGCTGCCGGCGTCTCGACGACATAAATCTGTTTGAGCACCTGGAGATAGTAGTAGAGCGACACGGCGCTCATCACGATGGCCAGGCCCACCAACCAGAGCAAACCCAGATGCGGCGCCCCGGCGCCCAAGGCTGCGCTGAAGAGATAGAACTTGCCGAAGAACCCGGCCAAGGGCGGAATGCCGGCCAGCGAGAGCATGAAAATCAGCATGCAAAACGAGAGCGCCGGGGCGCGGCGGCTCAGCCCCGCGAAGTCCGCCAGGCGGTCGCCGCCGGCGCGTTGGCGCACGATGGAAACGACGCCAAAAGCGCCCAGCACACTCAAGGAATAGGTCAGCGCATAATAAAGGAGCGGCGCCAGGCCCGCCCCGGCGCCGGACATTACCCCCAGCAGCATGTAGCCGGCGTGCGCAACGGCCGAGTAGGCCAGCAATCGCCGCACGCTGCTTTGCACCAGGGCGGCCAGGTTGCCCAGGACCATCGACGCCCCCGCCAGGACCGCCAGGAGCGGGACCCACCCCGCCCGAAAGGCCAGCCAGGCGCCACTGCCCTCGACCCCGGCAAAGCCGGTCGACATTACCTTCGCGAAGATGAAAAAGCCCGCCACCTTCGATGCGGAAGCGATGAAAGCCGCGCTCGGGATTGGGGCGCCCTGGTAGGCATCGGGCGCCCAAAGATGGAACGGCGCGGCGGCGACTTTGAATCCCAAGCCGATTACCGTCATGACGATGGCCCCCGCCAAAAGGGGATCGATCAGCCTCCGGACCGAGCCATCTTCGCCCTCGATCACCCGGACGGCGTTGCTCGCGGCCGCGCGGGCGATTTCACCGAGGTTGGTCGAGCCGGCGATGCCGTAGAGCAAGCTGACCCCAAAGAGCGTAAAGGCCGCGGCGACGCTCCCGAGGAGAAAGAACTTGAGCGCGGCTTCCGTCGATTGAACGTTGCGTTTATCGAAGGCGGTGAGGATGTAAAGGGAGAGGCTCGTGAGCTCGAGGCAGATGAAGATCATCAGGAGGTCTTCCGCGCTCACGAGAAACATCATGCCGACAGTCCCGAAAAGGACCAGCGCGAAATACTCTCCCACGTGGGGCGTGAAATCCGTTTCAACCGAGAGCAGCACGTTGAAAACGGTCAACACCAGAAGCCCGATCTTGACCAAGCGGGTTATCGGGTCCACCACCAGCATCCCTTGCAGGAAATTGGCCTGGTGCGGGAGAACGGCCATCCAGCCAATGGCCGCCGCGCAACCGGCGCACGCGATCAAGGCGCAGATGATCCGCCGGAAGCGCGATTCCAGGCCGCGCAACGCCAGCAGATCGGCGCCGAGCACCCCAAGGGCCGCGATGACCACGAGCGTCTCGGGGGCGGCCAGTTGCAGCAGTTGGAGATAGCTCATGGCGTAACTATTCACGTCGAGTGGCAACGAAGATGGACCATCCCCGGTCGGGCGCGCCTGCGCGCCGTAGCGCTATGGCGCGCAGGCGCGGGGCATGGAGGCTCACAGGCTTCGGGCGCGCAAAGCCGGCTGAAGCCGGCGCTCCGGAACGCCGGCTTCAGCCGGCTTCGGGCAAAGAACGCGGACCGGCGCTGGATAGTCGCGCTCATGGGTTTGCCCCTTTCAAGAGTTCCCCAAAGAGCGGCGAGGCGAAGCTCGGCGCAATCAAGTTGAGCAGCAATTGCGGGCACAGCCCAATAAGGAGTGAGGCCCCTATCAGGACGGCTGCCCCGATTCGTTCGGGGACGGAGATGGGCGCCAGGTCCGTGTGGGGGCCGGCGCCGTGCATCGCGGGGGGCGGTTCGCCGAAAAAGGCCATTTGCAGCGCCCGCAATGCATAAGCCACTCCCACCAAAATGCCCAGGCCCGCCAGCGCGCCGAGCGCCGGAAACGCGTGCCAGGCCCCCACCAGCACTTGCAGCTCCGCCACAAACCCGCTGAAGCCCGGCAGGCCCATCGAGGCCACACTGCCCAGGACAAAAGAAACCGCCGCGAAGGGGAGCAACCGCCCAAGCCCCATCCCTTGCAACTGCGCCAACTGGCGGGTATGTGTCCGGTCATAAACCATTCGCCCCACCACGGCGAAGAGCAGCCCCGCGATCAGGCCGTGCGAGAACATCTGGAGGACCGCGCCGTTCAAGCCCACGGGATCGAGGGTCAGCAAACCCAGCAGCACGAAACCCATCTGGCTCACACTGGAATAGCCAATCACAAACTTGAGATCCTTCTGCACCAGGGCGACCGTGGCGCCGTAGACAATGCCAATCACCGCCAGCAGGCTCAGCAGGTCGCGCCACGAGCCCAAGCCCAGCACGACAAAGCCCCACTCATCCAGTCCGCGCGGGAAGAGCGTCATCGCGACCCGCAAACAGCCATAAGCCCCCAGCTTCATCACCACCCCGGCCAGGAGCATCGAGCCCGCCGTCGGCGCGGCCACGTGACCGGTCGGCGCCCAGGTGTGGAACGGCCATAGGCCGGCCAGGATTCCGAAGCCCACGAACGTCAGCGGAAAAGCCCAAAGTTGAAAATCCTGGGCGAAGGGGTATCGAGCCAACTCGAGCAGGCTCATGGTCTTTGCGCCCGCCGTGACGTAGGCCGCCAACAACCCAATGAACACCAGCGCGCTGCCCGCCAACGAATAAAGCGCCAGTTTCATCGCGCCGTATTCCTTGCGCGTCGAACCCCAGATCGCTATGAGAAAATACTTGGGGATGATCGCCAGTTCGTAGAAGACGAATAACAGGAACAGATCGAAGCTCAGGAACACGCCGTAGACCGCGCCGATGAGCGCGAGATAAAAGGCGAAAAACTCCCTGGCCCGTTGCTCGATGTTCCACGAAAACAAAACGCCCGCCACGGCGGCCAGGCCCGTCAGCAACAACAGCGTCAGGCTGATCCCGTCCGCCGCCAGGTAATACTCGATTCCGAGCGAGGGGATCCACGGGATTTTCACAATGGTTTTCAGTTCGCCGGGCGTGGCCTGAAAAGCTCCCGCCAGGGCAATGCCAAAGCCCGCGCTGGCGGCCAGCAGGGCGATGCACCTGGCCGCCCGGGCGTCGGCCCGCGGCGCCAGCATCAGCGCCGCCGCGCCCAAAAACGAGACATAGATGGTCCAGGCCAGCATGGCGAGTCAGGATTTCAACCCTTCCACCATCCGCACGACGGTGCCGTTAATGACCCCGAGCACCCATTGCGGGTAAATGCCCAGCGCAAACATCAGGCCGATGGCGGGCAGCGCCAGGAGGCGCTCCGCCACGGTCAAGTCGGGCAGCTTCGACCACCTCGGGTCGAGCGGCCCGTAAAACACCCGGTGCAGAATCGTGAGAATGAAGACCGCCGTGAGCAGCAGACCCAGGACCGACAAACAGGCCGCCCATGCCGCGAGGGGAAAGACGCCCTTAAAAATGAGAAACTCTCCCACAAAACCGTTCAAACCGGGCAACCCCAACGACGAGAAAAGCCCAATCCCCATCAAGCCGCACAGGACCGGCGCGACTTTGCGCAAGCCGCCGAAGTCGTCCAACCCGCGGAGTCCCCCGCCCCGCTCTTCCAGCAGACCCACAAACCAAAACAGGGTCGCCGCTGTCAGGCCGTGATTGAACATCTGCAAGAAGACGCCATCCAGAACGGCCGCCCGCTCCGTCGCCACCGAAGCGGCCATCGGGCTGGAACCGGCCACGGCAAAAATGCCCAGCAGGCAGTAGCCAAGGTGGTTGATCGAGGAGTAGGCCAGCGTCCGTTTGAGGTCCCTTTGTGCCAGAGCGGCGCTGGCCGAAAGGATGATCGTCACCACCGCCAGCCAGAGCAGCGGCGTCCGGAGTTGGCGCATCTGGTCCGGGAAGATCGGCGCCAGGATGCGCAGCAGGCCATAAACCCCCATCTTGGACATCAACCCGGCCAGCAGCATCGTCGTGCCGGTGGGCGCCTCGGCATAAGCGCCGGGCAGCCAGGTATGGAACGGAATCAACGGCACCTTCACCGCGAAACCGAGGAAGGCCCCGGCAAAAACGACCAGCGCCAGGCGCTCGACCCCCGGTCCATGCCACCCTGATTTGGCAGCCAGCGCAGGAACCAGGCTGCCCGCGCGCCCCGCCTCGGACAACTGGATGAAATCGAACTTGCCGCCGGCCAGGAACAAACCCAGAAACGCCAGCAACAAGGCGATGCTCCCGGCCATCGTATAGACGAAGAACTGCGTCGCGGCGTGGCTCCGCAACGGACCGCCCCAAAGCCGGATCAGGAAGAACGCCGGGACCAGGCTCAGTTCCCAGAAGAGGAACCAGTGGACGAAGTTCAACGCCGTGAACGTGCCGAACAGGCCGGCTTCGAGAAAGAGAACCAAGCCAAAATAGAGCGGCACGCGATCCTCGATGCGCCACGACGCCAGCAACGCCATCGGCACGACGATGGCCGAGAGGAGAACCATCAGCAAGCCCAGTCCGTCAATGCCGAGGTGATACTCGACAGCCAAAGCCGGAATCCAGGCGTGCCGCTCTTCAAACTGAAAGGCAGGGCCTGAAGCTCCGCCCTGGAAAGCAGGGTTGAACCTCGTCCACAGAACCATTGCCAGCGCCAGGGCGGCCAGGCTGAAACCCAGTGCCAGGCGCCGCGCCAGTTGCTTCTGGTCCGTGGCCAGGCCGCTGACCACGATTCCTCCAATGAGCGGCAGGGCCGTGAGCGCAGTGATGAGGGGCAGGCCATTCATAAGCTGCGGCATCCCCAGATCAGCAACAGCGCCAACAAAGCCAGCGCCACGCCCATAATCCGCAGATAATGCTGGACGCGGCCATCCTGCAAGCGCGAGAGCAGCCCCCCGCCTTCCGTCAACCGGCGGCAGAGCCGGTCGAAACCCAAGTTCACCACGTATTCGTCCAAGAAACTGTTTGCCCACGAAAGCCCTGCGACCGCATAGCTCAGCAGCTCCACCATCCCACGCCAAACCCACTCATCCAGCCAATCGCAAATCCGCGCCCACCGGACCGTGAAGGAAACAAAGGCCCACTCATAAACCTCATCCACAAAGTATTTATTGCGCAGCAAGCCAAACAGGTCAGGCTGGACCCGTTCCAGCACATCGACCTTCCCGGCCCCGCCCAGCGGCTTGCGGCCATACAGCCAATAGCCCAGCCCTATTCCAACCAGGACGATCAGGCTCGAAAGCACCATTAGGGGCGCGTGCGGAAGCAAATTCCGAGGGCTGAATGCTTGGGGTGGAGCGTGGAGCGTGGGAGCGTCAGAGCGTGAGAGCGTGGGAGCGTCAGAGCGTGAGAGCGTGGCAGGCGTTACGATGCCCTCACGCTCTACGCTCCGACGCTCCACGCTCCACGCTCCGCCGTCCGGACGCTCCTCCAGAAACCCCTGGAACCAGGGCCATGCCGGCGTGCCGATGAATCCCAGGAGAACCGAACAAACCGCCAGGACCACGAGCGGCGCCGTCATAAGGCGCGGGCTTTCATGCGGGTCCTCCGGCAGGCGGCAGTTGCCATAAAACACATAGAATACCTGCCGGGTCATATAAAACGCGGTCAGCAAAGCCCCGCACAGGCCCAGGTAAAAAGGCCCCTGTGACGCGCCCCAGTCATGGGCCGCCTCCAGAATCCGGTCTTTGCTCCAGAACCCGGAGAAGAGCAGCGGAAAACCGCTCAAGGCCAGCATCCCTACGGCGTAGGTGGCGAAGGTAATGGGCATGAACCGCCGCAGGCCGCCCATGCAGCGGAGGTCCTGTTCCGAGCGGCAGCCATGGATGACAGAGCCGGCGCCCAGAAACAGGAGCGCCTTGAAAAACGCATGGGTCACCAGGTGGAACATCCCGACCGCCACCCCGCCCACGCCCAGGCCGAGCATCATGAACCCGATTTGGGACACCGTCGAATAGGCGAGAATGCGCTTAATGTCGGTTTGGGCGACAGCAATGCTGGCCGCAAACACGGCGGTGACCGCCCCAACCCAGGCCACGACCGGCAGGCACGGCCCCATGATTGGATACACTCGCGCCACCAGGAACACCCCGGCAGCGACCATCGTCGCCGCGTGGATGAGCGCGCTCACGGGGGTCGGGCCTTCCATCGCGTCGGGCAGCCAGACATGCAGCGGCACCTGGCCCGACTTGCCTGCCGCCCCGCAGAAGATCAGCAGCCCAATCCCGCCCGAGGCCGCCAGGCCCAGGCTCGTCGTGCCCGTGACCAGAGGGGCCAGGCCGGATGGTTCCAGGCAGCCATTGCCGCCGTCATAAAACAGCAGCGTCCCGCTCCGGGCATAGAGCCACACCATGCCAAGCAGAAAGGCCAGATCGCCAACCCGGGTCGTGATGAAGGCCTTCCGGGCCGCCGCTGCCGCCCTTGGTTTGTGATACCAGAAGCCGATCAGGAGATACGAGGTCAGGCCGACCAACTCCCAACAGATGAACAGGAGCAGAAGGCTGTTGGCGATTACCAGGCCGAGCATCGCCGCGGCAAACAGCGATAGGAAACAAAAAAAGCGCGTGGAATTCTCATCCTGCGCCATGTACCCCAGGCTATAGATAAAGATGAGCAGCCCCACCGACGAAACCATCAGCAGCATCACCGCCGAGAGCGGATCGAGCACCCAGCCCAGTTTCAACCAGGAATCGCCCATCTGCAACCAGGGAAAGTTCACATGCTGGCGGCCTGCGTGCCCCACGGCCTCTGCAAAGGCCATGCACGCCAGGACCAGCGCCAGACTCATCGCCACGATCGCCAGCCAGGCGGCAAAAGCGCGGCCAGACTGCTTTGCCACCGCGCTCAACCCCGCCGCCATCAGCGGCAGCACCGGGATCAACCAGAGATATTCAACGGTCCAGTGCACCTTATCCCTTCATCGAATCGATCTCATCCACGTCCGCCGTCTTGCAGTGCCGATAGGCGGCAATGATGAGCGCCAACCCGACGGCGGCCTCCGCGGCCGCCACGCCGATCGAGAACAGGACGAACAGGATGCCCGTCAGCGCCTCCGGATGCGGGCCAAACCGCCAGAAGGCTATAAAATTGAGATTGGCCGCGTTGAGCATCAGCTCGATGCCGATCAACACAATGATGGCGTTGCGCCGCGTCAGCGCCCCGCCCAACCCGATGGCGAAGAGCAGCGCCGAGACCAGCAGATAGCTATGGAGCGGGGTCACGGGAGTGCGGAGTGCGGAGTGCGGAGTGCGGAGTGCGGAGTGCTCATTGAGGGGAACTGGCCGTATCCGCTGCTTTCAGGCCAAAGGCCTGATTCATACCAGCCCAGGGCAACGCCCTGGGTTTCCGTGTCTCAAATCCCGACGCAGCGTCGGGGCCGGGCCTCGATCCCGCAAGACAATGAATCGCGCTTTCAGCGCTCAGAATGGTCTTTGGCCGATAAACCCAGGGCGTTGCCCTGGGCTGGTATGAATGACGCCGTTGGCGTCTCAAACAGGCCCGCAGTGCCTCCCGGATGCTGCCTCTCGGGGAATTCCGTCGCGCACCCAGAAGGCCAACTGATATGACCGGTGAAAAGATGTGGGTAAAGACAAGATTTCCAAACCTGCTGTATCGCCGACTTCCAGTCACCGAAACCCTATGAAACATCCGGGACAGGAGTGCGGAGTGCGGACCATCGCTACTCATCGTTCATCCCTCATAATTCATAATTCATCCTTCCCCCTCCTCCTCCTCCGCCCCTTCACGCATCGCGATAATGACGGCCCCGATCAGGGCGGCAGTCAACAGCAGGGCGAGCACCTCCAGCGGCAGGAGGCACTTGGTCATCAACTGGTCGCCAATCCGGCCGGCCGTGGCGGCCGGCTCAGGCGGCATCGTGGCCGGCAGCACCCGGCTTGAGAGGATAATCCCGCACAGCACACTGAACACCGCCACCGCAACGCCCGCCCCAACGGCCCAGGTGCAAGAGAAGACCCTCTGTCCCGCCGCTTGCCCGCCCCGCGTCAACAGTATCGCAAAGACGATGACTATCGCCACCGCCCCGATATAGACCAGGACTTGGGCGAACCCGACGAACTGGGCGCCGAGTTGCAAATAAAGCCCTGCCAGACCTCCAAAGGCGACTGCCAGCGCCAGGGCGCAATGCACCAGGTTGCGCAGCGCCATGGCGGCGATGGCCCCGGCCAAGGTTACGATGCCAAGCAGGGCGATCATTTCTTTATGTTCATGACCACCTACCCATACCGGTACGTTCTCTTTGCGACCTTCTGGCGCTCGAACAACGCGCGGCCCAGCCCAATGTAGGCGCCGGCGACCAGGAGCGAGCAGACCAGCCAGCGAACGGGGCCCGGCGCCACGAAACGCCACAAACCTGCGGCCAGGATATTCACCAGCGCCATCGGCAGCATGAATTTCCACGCAAAATTCATGAGCTGATCCATCCGCAGGCGCGGCAGCGTCCCGCGCACCCAGATGAACAGCCCAATCAAGGCCAGGAGTTTTGCGAAAAACCAGGCGTAGGAGGGCACCCAGGCCAGGAAAGAAAACGGCGCCTGCCAGCCGCCCAGAAACAGCGTAATGGCCAGGCCGCTGACGGCAAACATGCCGATGTACTCGCCGAGAAAAAACAGCGCGAACTTGAAACCGGAGTACTCGATATAGTAACCGGCGATGATTTCCGATTCCCCTTCGGGCAGGTCGAAGGGCGAGCGGTTGGATTCTGCCGTGGCGGCGATGAGGAACAGGACAAAGCCGGTCAACCCCCAGGGCGTCAGCACGAACCAATGCGGCCATCCGTGCCAATACCCGGCCTGCGCCGCCACGATCCTCACGGTCGAAAGCGAGCCCGCCGTCATGATCACCGTTACCGCCGACAGCATCAGCGGCACCTCGTAGCTGATCATCTGCCCAATGGCGCGCATCGCTCCCAAGAGCGAATACTTGTTCCGGCTCGACCACCCGGCCATGAACACGGACAGCTCGGTCGCCGCGCCCACGGCGAAAAAGAACAAAACTCCGGCGTCCAAGTCCACCGCGGCCATGTTCCGCCCCATCGGCACGACCGCCAGGGCCAGAAACACCGGCACGACCAGGACCAAGGGCGCCAGAAAATGCACCACCCGGTCCGCCCCGCGCGGGACCAGGTCTTCCTTGGTCAGCGCCTTCACCCCGTCGGCCAGCGGTTGCAGCACGCCAAAAGGGCCAACCCGGTTCGGTCCGTAGCGGTTCTGCATCCGCGCCAGGCCCTTGCGTTCCAGGAGCGTGGTGACAGCGAAGAGCGCCGCGAACGTGCCGATGATGGCCGCGACGGAAATCAAGCCCGACACCACCGGCTGCCATGCCGCCGGCGCGCGCTCGACCAACCACTGTTTCAACGCCACAAAAACCTGGTCCATTGTTTCATTCCACGCATCGAGCCGAAAAGCCCGAAACCATCCCCCGCCATGATCGCCCCAAGTCTCCTGGCTGGCAAGCACGGAGGAAGGCCGAAGGGCGAAGTTCGAAGGCCGAAAACCATCGGGTCATCTTAAATGCTTCATAAAGTGAGCCACTCAAGAACACTAACTTAAATGTTGACGACCTCCCGAAGCGAGCCCAGAATCGGTCCGGAAGTGCCAATTGCAAGACCGATGATGGAGAAATCAATATGAAGAGAAACCTGAAACCAATTGTCCTGGTCCTGTCTTCGCTTATGGCGAGCGGATCGATGTTTGCAGCTTCGACTTACGTGGATCTGCAGGCTCTGTTTGACACGGATGTCTTTCTGGGAAGCGGAGGGACGGGTCTGGGGAACGCCCTGGACGCCAATGGACGGCGGATTGACCCCGCCACTCTGCCCGCGAGTTACGTGGACGGGTCGCCGGCGGCCACCCAGGACGGGCGGGCGAGCTTCAAGTTTGGCGTTTTGAGCACGGCATCTCTGGATGGCGCCGCCATCAACGGCCAGAGCCTCAGCGTCAAGGCCGGCCAGTACGGCTCGGTGGATCTGGCGTTGCTGGCGGCCCCGCAAGCGTTTGGCGATCCCTTTAGCGCCATCGAGTTTCACTATGCCGATGGCTCGAAGGACACGAACCGGTTCGGCCCGGTGGCGGGCTGGTTTGACAGTCCCAACGGCTACGACCATGCGATTCTGACCGCCGTTGACAACAGTCAAGTGAGCAATATTGTGTCCTTCCCGACCGATTTCAGCGCGGCCGAGGCGCCGTATCTCGCGCAGCAAAATGGAACCGCTCAATCGGGCAGTGCGCGTTTTTGTGACGCAAGGGCCTACGCACTTTACGAGATTGACAACCTGGCCGGCCTGACGCAGGCCACCCTTGGCATCACGGTCGGCAACGATTTCGTGATCTCGCTGGCCACGGATTACTACGACCCGGACGTGTCCACCACCGACGGGTACACGGTCCTGGCCAACTCAGAGACTTTGTATGGGTTCGAGGAGAGGAACCTGGCGAACTTGAAGGAGTATCTCTTTGACGTCTCGAGCGAGCTGGCCGAGGGAACCGGCACCCTCTACATCCTGTTCACCGATGCGACGCCCGCGAATGGCTGGGGCCCGTACATCCAGCAGATCCGCCTGTTCACCGGCACGGCCAGGTATTACTCACAGCGGCTGGATCCGGCGGTGGACACGTCCGGCGCCACGGTGAACGCCATGTTTGACACGGGCACGGACGCCGAGACCCCCTACCTTTACGACAACAGCGCGTCCGGGCCGAGCAACCGCGGGCACCGCTTCGCTGACGGCTCGCAGTCATTGACCTACAAATTCGACTTCCCCAGCAACACCGCAAACGCCAAGCTGACGGTGGACATGGCCAATAACTTCGTCGTCTCGCTTCGCGGCGGTCAGTCCCAGGTTCAATATGCCAGTGTGGTGACGGGGACCAGCGGCGAAACCAATTACCTGGTCGACGCCGGCGGGAGCAACATCAACGGCTACCGTTATGCCGACGGCAATGCTTACATGATTTACCAGTTTGATCTTCCGGATGACGTCACCAATGCCGTCGCCCTCATCCAGGTCGGGAACGAGTTTGTCATTCAAGCAGCCTCCGGGACCAACGGGGACTTTCAGACCGAGTGGGATTGGGTGGCCCAAACCGGCCAGGAGACGCACGATCTTTCCAACCTGAATTACTACGACGTGGATCTCACGAAATACCTGACCAACAACCCCTCAAAGATCGTTCAAATCCGTTTCTCGGACGGGGTGCCAACGGATGGTTGGGGCCCCTATGTCGAGAAGATTATGATCGTGAACACGACGAATACGGGCTTTCAGGAGGTGCTGAATTCCCAGGCTCTCTTCGGGGCTGACGTTCATAGCGAGTACAACAAGGGCTACTACACCATCGACCTCTCCCCCGTGCTGATCAAGAACCCGGCAAAAGAGGTCTTTGTGCAATTCACCGATGGCAGCACGGGCGACGGCTGGGGGCCTGGCGTCTTCTGGATGGCGGCCTACTCCGGCAACATCGATATCCAATCGGACCGTCTGGTGTTCAACGGTTTGAAATCCACCCTCGGTGATCCGACTAATTACAGCCTGGATTTGCTCCAGCGCCGATGCCCGTTGAACTCGTCGAAAACGCTTTCGAGCATCGTCTTGCCCGCCGCCGACACCAACAACCCGGTCTATCTGCTGGCGGCGACTCTCAACGCAGTCGAGGCGCCGCCGGCCCTGGGGATTCTTTTGCAGCCGGGCGCCACTGTGCGCCTTTCCTGGCCGACCAACGCCGCCGATTATGTGCTGCAGTCCACAGCGAACCTGGTGTCGCCGCAATGGATGACGGTGACGGCCAGTTCTGCGGTTGTGGGGGGCCAAATTACGGTGACGCAAGCGGTGGCTGGGACCCGGTTTTACCGGCTGGCCAAGTAACCGCGACGAGACTGCGGCGTCTCCCCCAGCGAGGCACTATTCATTTCAATCCGCAGCTCAAGGGGAAGAGGCGCGCAGCTTGGCGGCGATGGTGGCGACGTGTTTGCCTTGGAAGCGGGCTTGCGCCAGTTCCTTGACGCTGGGTTGCCGTGAACCGTCCGCCCCGGCGATGGTCGCTGCGCCCCACGGTGAGCCGCCTTTGACTTCGCTGATGTCGGCCAGTTCCGGGCAGGCGTAAGGCAGTCCGACATAGACCATGCCCTGATGCATCAGCGTGGTCACGAAGCTGATAATGGTGCTCTCGTTGCCGCCGCCGGTGCCGGTGCTGGTGAAAACGCTGCCGACCTTGCCGACCAGCGCGCCCTTGACCCAGAGTCCGCCAGTCTGGTCCAGGAAGTTGCGCATCTGCGCGGCCATGTTGCCGAAGCGCGTGGGCGTCCCAAAGATAATGGCGTCGTAGTCCGCCAGTTCCTTGGGCGAGGCGACCGGCGCGGCTTGGTCGAGCTTCGCGCCAAATTGCTTGGCCACGTCGGGCGGCATGGTTTCGGGCACCCGCTTGAGGGTGACCTCCACGCCCGCAACCGCGCGCGCGCCTTCGGCGACGGCGTTCGCCAAGGTTTCAACGTGGCCGTAGGTTGAGTAGTACAGGACAAGCAGCTTGGTCATAGAACGGTTTGAGTGTTTGGTTTTCAGTTGCGGCCCATGACGCATAGAATACGCCGCGGGCCGCCCTAAGGCAAGAAAACGCCGCAGCGGCGAAGTCCGAAGGCCAAGGGAAATCCGAAATCCGAAGGCCGAAATCCGAAGGAAATCCGAAGGCCGAAATCACAACCTGGCGCAGCCAGAACCAACGCGGGAAGAGAGCAACCGCGGAATACGCTGAATACGCGGAAAAGGGTCCCTTATCGTCTTGGGTTTCCGCGTATTCCG